>Ga0105100_10000453_pt1 | contig 24363 bp, 20 predicted proteins | sample PPLLak12cMay2015_2_FD_87033 | JGI IMG/M metagenome (GOLD analysis project Ga0105100, IMG submission 87033) | Freshwater sediment microbial communities from Prairie Pothole Lake near Jamestown, North Dakota, USA - PPLs Lake P8 Core (1) Depth... | ecosystem: Environmental > Aquatic > Freshwater >...
CCCCTGGGGCTGGCGGTGGTGCCCGCCTGGCTGACCGCGGCGCGCTGGGCCAAGCTGGAAACCCTGACCCGCGGCGGGGCAGGGTTGTGGTGCTGGCATCAACACGGGTGGCGCCACTGCAACCACGAAGCGGCCGGCAAGGAGCAGGAATTCGGCCCCACACGCCCGCCGGCGCGGCTGGCAGCGGACCTGCGGCGGGGCCGTGAGCGCCTTGAAGCCCTGATGGGGCCGACCTTTTTCCCGGCCTTTACCCCGCCCTGGAACCGCTGCAGCGCCGACGCCTTGGCGCTGCTGCAGCAGTCGGGCTACCGCGCCGTCTCACGCAGCGCCGGCAGCCGACCACCCGCCCCGCCGGGACTGCCGGAGCTGGCCGTCAACCTCGACCTGCACACCCGCCGCGAGCCGACCGCAGACAGCGCCTGGCAGGGGCTGCGGGACGATTTGCAGGCGGCCATCGCCACCGGCCGCTGCGGGATCATGATCCACCACCGGCGCATGAACGCCACCGCAGCCGCTTTTTTGGATGCGCTCCTGACGGCGCTGGCGGCCCACGGGGGCTTTGACCTGGTGGGAATGCCGGAGCTGGCCGAGAGCGACTCCCGGCCGGACGACGGGAGGGCGCGGTGATGGCCGCCGATCAGTCCACCGCGGCAGGGACCGCCTTGACGGGCGAGCAGGTGGCCCGGCAGGTGGTCCTGCCGTTCAAAAAATCGGTCGAAATCGCCTTCAAGAGCATCCAGGCGCGCTTTTTCCGGTCCATGATCACGACCCTCAGCCTGGTGCTGGCGGTTTCTTTCCTGAGCTTTGTCAACGTCAGCACCGATATGGCCAACGGGCTCCTGACGACCGGCGATCCCGTCGTGCGCGAAAACCTGACCGCCGCCGGCTACGACATCGGCCCCCGCGACGCAAGCGTCGGCAGCAGTCCCAAGCAGCGCTGGATCGTGATCCTGTCGCTGCTGGTGTGCGTCGTGGGCATCGTCAACGCCCAGCTGATGGCGGTCACCGAGCGCTTCCGTGAAATCGGGACCATGAAGTGTCTCGGCGCCCTGGACCGCTTCATTCTGCGGCTGTTTGTCCTGGAGGCCGGCATACAGGGGGTGGCCGGGGCCAGTATCGGGGCCGTGGCCGGCGGCCTGTTTGCGGTCCTCAACGCCTGGATCGCCTTCGGCAGCGTGGCCCTGCGGGTGCTGCCGGCCGGGGCGGTGACGGCCTCGATCCTGTCGGCCACCGGGGTGGGCATCGCCCTCAGCCTGCTGGGGGTGCTCTACCCGGCGGCGGTCGCCGCCCGCATGCAGCCGGTGGAGGCCATGCGCGTCGAGCAGTAGAAACCAGCGCCGGCGCCTTCTCAATTTTCATCACCCGCATCAGCCGGGGGGGCCATGACCCAAATCCGCAACATCGTCCGCGTCTCCAAGGTCACCAAGACCTTCAAGCTCGGCAAGGTGCTGGTGGAGGCCCTCAAGGGCATCGACCTCGAAATCGCCGCCGGCAACTACATTTCCATCATGGGGCCCTCGGGGTCGGGCAAGAGCACGCTCTTCAACATGATCGGCGGCCTGGACAAGCCTTCCGCCGGCAAGGTCTTCATCGACGAGGTGGACATCGCTCAGCTCGACGCCTACGAACTCGCCTGGCTGCGGTGCCGCAAGATCGGCTACATCTTTCAGACCTTCAACATCATCCCGGTCATGACCGCACTGGAAAACGTCACCCTGCCGATGACCTTTGCGGGCATGAACAGCGACGAGGCGATCACCAAGGGCATCGGGCTGCTCCAGCTGGTGGGGCTCGGAGACCGCTTCGAGCACAAACCCAGTGAACTCTCCGGCGGCCAGCAGCAGCGGGTGGCCATCGCCCGGGCGCTGGCCAACGATCCGGCGATCATCCTGGCCGACGAACCCACCGGCAACCTGGACCTCACCACCGGCGAGGAGATCATCTCCCTGCTCAAGCAGATGAGCCAGGACCGGGGGGTGACGGTGATCTCCGCCACCCATGATTTCAAGATGCTCAACGTCTCCGACCAGGTGGTCTGGATCCGCGACGGGCTGATCGACAAGATCGAAGACCGCGAAGAGCTTTCGATTTCGGTGGGCAGGATCGGCTCCCGCTAACAAGGGCCTCGACAAAACAAGGGCGCACCCGGCGGTTTTCGGATCCTTCCGCCTTGCAGCGCCCATCGGCAGCGGCGGATGCGCCGCATGGCAGAACCCAAATCCGGCGCACCCCCGTGACACTGTTTTTCAGCGCCTCCCCAACCGCAACCCCGATGGAGCGGGCCGGTCCAAGCGCCGGCAGGTGGTCCCAGATGCCAAATCCCGGATTTACGCCGCGACAGATCCGTTTCCCGGTCGGCTGGGGGTGCGCCCTGGCGCTGCTGGCGATCCTGGTCGCAACGGGGGCCGCGGCGGCCGCCCAGGGGCCCGGCAGCTTTGCCGAAACCCTCGCGGCCCTCAGCGCCTGGGAGGATCGCAGCAGCGGCACCTCCGGCAACCGCGCCGCCGCCGACTATATCCGCGGCCGTTTCACGGCCCTGGGGTTTGAAAGCGTCGGCGTGCACCACTTCGCCCTGCCGCTGCGCCGCCACACCGGCAGCACCTTCGCGCTGCCGGAGCGCGGCCTCAGCACGCCGCTCAACCCCCTGCGCGGCAACGCGATCTCCCCCGGCACGATCGGCCCCGAAGGCCTCAGCGGGCCGCTGATTTACGTCGGCCCGGGGGACCTGCAGGATTTCAACGGCACCCCGGTCGCCGGCGCCATCGTCCTGATGGACCTGGCCTCCGGCCGCAACTGGCTGCACGCAGCCAACTCCGGCGCCAAGGCCCTGATCTACGTGGACCGGGGGGCTTCGCCGCGAACGCTTTTCGAGGAGAAGCACGAGCTTTCCCCCATCCAGTTCCCGCGCTTCTGGCTGCCGCTGGCCGCCGCGCAGGCGCTCCTGGGCGATTTCGAAGGGGCCGTCGGCAGCGTGCTGGCCGAAAACTCCCGGCTGACCTCGGATCTCCGCTGGGAGCCGGCCGTCGGCGAGAACATCTACTGCCTGGTCCCGGGAACCGATCCTGACCTGAAAGAGCAGCTGCTCCTGGTGGAGGCCTTCTACGACAGCACCCCGCTGGTGTTCGGCCGCGCCCCGGGAAGCGACGAGGCCTGCGGCATCGCCAGCCTGCTGGAGCTGGCGGCCGTCCTCCGGAGCCACCCGCCGGCACGCTCGGTCCTGCTGGTGGCCACCGACGGCCATGCCGAGGCGCTGGCGGGAATGCGCGAGCTGGTCTGGAGCATCACCGCCAGGACCAAGGAGCTGCGTGAAACCCGCAATGAACTCCAGCAGGTCGTCAAAAGTTCCCAGCAGATGGCGGCGCTCCTGGGGCAGGCCGCGGCCTCGGATTTCAGCGCCGAGACGACCGCGAGCAAAGATCTGATGGAGGCCCTGGCCGAGGAGATCAAAACCGAGGTCGACCGCATTTCCTTCGAGCTCATGCAGCTGCGCCTGGGCAACACCGACGATGCCAAGCGCGCGCGGATCAATGTCCTCGCCCAGGAGCGCCAGGTGATGCGCGGCCTGCTGTGGCGCAGCAACTTCTCCGGCCTGACGGCCGCCGAGCGGAGCGCGGCGGCGGCGCGGCTGCCCGCCGCCATCCGCCACCACGAGATGGTGCTGAGCGACGCCCGCGAGCAGCTCGAACTGCTGGAGAGCGCCGGCCGCTTCCGCGCCATCGTCAAAGCCCACGACCTAGCGGCGGCGGTATCGCTCCATCTTTCCAGCCACGGCGACGGCCTCGGGGCCTTCAACCGCGGCTGGCTCTACCCGCTCAAGTCCAATGTCAACCGGGTGGCCCCCTACAGCACGCTCAACGAGGTGCTCACCGCCGGCGCGGCGGCCATGGCCGCCGCCGACGGGTTGCCCTTCGCCTTCCTCGACACCCTGCGCCCCAGCCACCTGCGCCCGTGGCAGAGCCACTTCATCGACCAGCCGCAGCTGGGCGGCGAGGTCAGCGCGCTGGCCGGCTATCTCGGGTTCACCCTGGCCACCGTCCACGACGCGCGGCCCCTCTGGGGCACCCCCGCCGACCTGCCGGCCGGCGTGGACAGCGTGCGGGCCGCCCGCCAAAGCGAGCTGGTCTGCGGCCTCGTCCAGACCCTCGCCCGGGCGCCCCGCCTGGACAGCGGGATCGCACCGACAGAGGGCTTCGCCACGGTTTCAGGCCGGGCCAAGCGCCTGCGCCACGGCGAGCTATTCCCCGACCAGGCGGCGCCGGGGACCGTTCTGCTGGCGTTTCAAGGGCCGACCCGTCATCACGCGATCGTCGACGCCCGCGGCAACTTCCAGCTCAAGGGTGTGGCCGACAAGCGCCACGTGCTCGACAAGGTGATCATCGAGGGCTACCGTTTCGACCCCGCAACCGGGGAGGCGGTCTGGGCCATCGACAAGAAGCAGACCGGCAAGGAAGCCTACCGCCTCAAAATGCAGCGCAGCAACATGCAAACCGACCTGGTGATGTTTGCCTGCCGCCAGACCACCATCTTCGACCTGCTCGAGCCGCGCACCTTCCGCCACCTCACCAAGATCCAGGCCCTCGACGGCCGCCGCGAGGCCCTGCCGCTGCGCTACTGGTACAGCCGGATCGACACCCGCAGCTCGGTGATCGTTTCGATCTTCCTCGAAGCGGGCACGCGCATGAAGCTGACCCTCTCGGACACCGTCCTGCGCAACAAGATGCTTTTGCTGAACGCCTCCGAGCGCTATCCCGAGGGCACCGGCTACCCGGTGGACGACTACCCGACCATTCCCCATACGGCCTTCCACGTCGCCCGCGACATGTGGGCGCTGCTCGTCCCCCGCATCGAGGCCATGGAGACCCACGGCATTCACGACGCGCGCATCCAGCAGCTCCAGGCGGAAGGCGTGGCCGCCCTGGAGCAGGCCCGAGCCGACCTGGATGGCCGCATCTACGACCGCGCAGCCGCGGCCGCGGCCCGCTCCTGGGCGCTGGCGAGCCGGGTCTACAGCCATGTCCAGAAGACCCAGAAGGACGTCCTCTTCGGTGTGCTGTTTTACATCGCCCTGTTCGTCCCCTTTGCCTTCTGCATGGAGCGGCTGCTGTTCGCGTATGCCAACATCCACAAGCGGATCGTGGCCTTTGTGGCGATCCTGGCGGTCCTGATCACCGTCATCTTTCAGGTCCACCCGGCCTTTCAGCTGGCCTACAGCCCGCTGGTGGTGATTCTGGCCTTTTTCATCATGGGGCTCTCCCTGGTGGTGACCCTGATCATCTTCTTCCGCTTCGAAAACGAGATGGTTCGCCTCCAGAAGCGCGCCAGCCGCCTTCCGGCCGGGGAGATCAGCCGCTGGAAAGCCTTTGTGGCCGCATTTTTCCTGGGGGTCAACAACCTGCGGCGGCGGCGGCTGCGAACCGCGCTGACCTGCCTGACCCTGATCATCCTGACCTTCACCATCATGAGTTTCACCTCGGTCAAGACCAACCGCCAGCACACCCGCATGTTCTACCAGGACCGCGCCCTCTACCCGGGCATCCTGATGAAGAACGTCAACTGGCAGGACCTGCCGCCCGAGGCCCTCGGGGTCATCACCAACCAGTTCCGCGACAGCGGCCTGGTGGCGCCGCGGGTCTGGCTGGAAGATGCCGACCGCACCCGCGCCCCGCGGATCCCGCTGCGCTACGGCGACAAGCGCTACGAGGCCCAAGGGATGATCGGGCTTGCCAGCATCGAGCCGGCGGTGACCGGCCTGGATAATGTGCTGATCGGCGGGCGCTGGTTCCGCCAAGACGAGGAACACGCCGTCTTGATCTCGGACCGCATGGCCCAGGAGCTGGGGCTTGGGACGAGCCCCCCGGCCGGCACCCGGGTACTGCTGTGGGGGCTGCCCTTCGAGGTCACCGGCGTCTTTTCCGGCGAGCGTCTCCAGGGGCGCCCGGACCTGGACGGTGAGACCCTGACCCCGGTCACCTTTCCCAGCGACATCGCCCTGGAAATGACCGAGGTCGAGATGGAGGCGCTGGAGTCCGGCGACGAGGTCCGCGACCTGCAGGGAGCCTATCAGCACATCCCCGCCGACCTGAGCGTGATCGTGCCGGCCCGCACCCTCCTGGCCCTCGGCGGCCGCCTGAAGGCCGTCGCCCTGCGCCCGGATGCGTCCGAGGACCTGCCGACGCTGGCCGCGCAGCTGGCCGACCGCTTCGGGCTGACGCTCTTCAGCGGGGAGCCGGAGGGCACCTTCATGTACCACGCCAGCGAAACGATCCGCTACAGCGGGGTGCCCAACATCCTGATCCCGCTGGTGATCTCGGTTTTCATCGTGCTCAACACGATGATCGGCAGCGTTTACGAACGCAAGCGCGAAATCGGGATCTACACCTCGGTGGGGCTGGCGCCCTCCCACGTGGGGTTTCTGTTCGTTGCCGAGGCAATGGCCTTTGCCGTCCTGAGCGTCGTGCTGGGCTACCTGCTCGCTCAGAGTTCCGCCAAGCTCTTTGCCGGAACGGCCCTGTGGGCCGGCATCACGGTGAACTACTCCTCGCTGGCGGGGGTCGCCGCCATGCTGCTGGTGATCCTGGTGGTGCTGGTTTCGGTCATCTACCCGGCGCGGGTGGCCGCCGAGATCGCCATCCCGGATGTCAACCGCTCCTGGCGTCTGCCGGACGCCCACAGCAACACCATTGAAATTACCCTGCCCTTCCTGATGAAATATCACGAACACCTCAGCATCGGCGGTTTCGTGATCGACCACTTCCGGGGCCACCAGGATGTCTCCCACGGGCTGTTTTCCAGCGGCGAGATCGATTTCGGGTTTGAGCACCCCCCGACGGACCCGGCTGGGACAACCTGCCTGTTCCTGAAGGCCAAGGTCTGGCTGGCGCCGTTCGACTTCGGCATCATGCAGACGGTCGCGGTGCAGTTCTGCCCGTCGGAGGAGAAACCGGACCTGTATGAAATCCGGCTGCAGCTCGTGCGCCAGACCGGGGAGGCCAACGTCTGGGGCCGGGTCAACCGGGTGTTTGTCAATGACCTGCGCAAGCAGCTGCTGGTCTGGCGATCGCTGCCGGCCGAAACCCAGGAATTTTACCGGCAGCGGCTGCAGACCGCCGAGCCCGACGCCAACGCCGCCGGGGCTCTCTGACCAGCGCAAACCGCAACCTTGACAGTTCCGTAAAAAGGCCAATTTCGGCGTTGCGCCGCATCTCGAAGTCGCTGCGGCGTAGAGTAGTACGCCTCACTCCTCGAGATTTGCGCGCCTTGAACTTGGCCATTTTACGAAACTGTCTGGATTTTGACTTTTTGCCAGTTCATTAACCGTCAAACGAAGGACACCCCGAACATGGGTCTTTTTTCACCCGCAGCCAGCGCGACTGCCATATGAGCGCACCGCCCGCAGCAGCCATCCCCCCGGCCGAGGAGCAGGCCCGGCCGCAGCCGGCCGTCAGCGCCGGCATCCGTCCCAGGGCCATCCTGATCGGCCTGCTGCTGGCAACGGCGATCTGCGCCCTGACGCCCTTCAACAACGTCTACCGCCAGGCCACCCCTTTGGGGGGCAGCCATTTTCCGCTGGCACCGTTTTTCATCCTCTTCTGGCTGACGCTGCTGGTCGCCGTTGCCGGCCGCCTGGCGGGCCGCCGGGTCTGGCTGAGCGGCCGGGAGCTCCTGATTGTCTGGATCCTGATGGTCCTGGCATCCGGCATCGCCTACACCGGCCTGGCGCGCACCTTTTTGATCAACCTGACCGCCCCGTACCACTTTGCCAACGTCGAAAACCGCTGGGAAACGGTGCTGCAGCCGCTGCTGCCCGAAGCACTCTTCCCCCAGGACCGGGAGGCGGTCGCCACCCTCTACAACGGGTTGGTCGGCGGGCGCCAGATGGGCTGGCTGACGGTCGTCCGCCAGATTCCCTGGCATGCCTGGGCCCTGCCGCTGGCCACCTGGGGCGGCTTCATCCTGCTGTGCTACCTGGTGATGCTCTGCTTGGTGAACATCCTCAGCCGCCAGGCCCTGGCCAACGAGCGCATGAACTTCCCGCTGCTGCGGGTGCCCCAGCTGATGGAGGATGCGCTCGACGAGGGCCGCCTGGGCAGCTTTCTGACCGACCGCTTCCTGCTCACCGGAATGCTGCTGCCGGTGGCCCTGCACCTGCTAAACGGCCTGCATTTCTATCTGCCGGCGGTGCCTCAGCTGCCGACGCTGATCCTGGCCGGCCCCTATTTCCCCAAGACCGGCCTGTTCTCCGGTTTTTACAAACTGAAAATCTACATCTACCCCGCCTTTATCGGCTTCGCCTTTCTGACCTCGCGCCAGATTTCCTTTTCCTTCTGGCTTTTTTTCATCCTGGGCGGGCTGCTGGGCGGGCTGCTGGGCGTCCTGGGCTACAATATCCCGGCGGCGGCCCTGGGGGTGACCTTCGGGCCGACCCTTTCGCACCCGGAGGAGATGCAGATGCTGGGCGCCTACGGGGTCTTTTTTGTCTTCCTGATGTGGCTGGCGCGCTTTCACCTGCTGGACACCCTGCGGGAGGCCCTCTGGCTCAAAAAGGCCGTGCCGGCTGAGACCGAGTGGTTCTCCACCCGCCTGGCCTTCTGGGGGGTCGTGATCGGCGGGGGCGGCATCGTGGCCTGGTGCCACGCCTTCGGCATCCCGCTGGCGGCCTCCCTGCTGTTTATCGGGGCGGCGTTCATGGTGCTGCTGGTGGCCAGCCGGATCATCTGCCAGGGGGGCATCGCCTACTTCACCCTCACGACGGCCCCCATCGACGGCCTGCTGGCCTTCTTCGGCCCCGGCTTCCTCGGCCATGTCGGGCTGCTGGTGGCGACCGTGGTCCAGAAGGCCCTGTTTGTGGACCTGCGCGAGTCGCTGATGCCCTCCCTGCTGCACGCCAGCAAGATCAGCGCCGCGCTCAAAAACCGGCGCCTGGTGGGGGGCGGCATCGTGATCACGCTGCTGGCCGGCATCACCGTCTCGCTGGTCGCCATGCTGGCGCTGTGCTACAAATTCGGCGTGCGCGAGCTGCAGTTCGACTGGGCCACCCAAACCACCCTGTCGGTCTACGACAACGTTTTCGCCCTGATCGAAAGCCCCATCGGCAGCAGCCACTGGGTGATGCTCTTCGCCCTGCTGGGGGCGGGGCTGATGCTGGTGCTGGTCGTCTGCTACCACCGCTTCTACTGGTGGCCGATCCACCCGCTGGGCTACCTCACCGCCTACAGCTCGGCCATGCGCATCCTGTGGTTCAGCTTTTTTGTGGGCTGGCTGTGCAACACCCTGTGCATGCGCTACGGCGGTGTGGTCCTGTACAAGCGCCTGCGGCTGTTCTTCGTGGGGTTGATCCTGGGGGATTTTCTGATGGGGGGCATCTGGGCCGTGGTGGGGCTTTTCGCCGGCGCCAGCTACCTGGTGCTGCCCGACTAGCAGCGGCGCATCGCAGCCGGCGTTCAAGCGCTGCCGGGTCTGGCCGCCTTGCGACCGTCTCGAATACCAAACGGCATTGGGAATCCGAAGGCATGTACGACGACAAAGAACTCGCCGAATACCGGGACCTGCTCAAAACGCCGACCCATTTCGAGGAAGGCTTCGACTGGAAAACCGTCGTGGGGGCGGTCTTCATCGGATTTCTGATGATGCCGGGCAGCATGTACCTGCAGCTGGTGATCGGCACGGGGATCGGCCCGGCAGCCCGCTGGGTGACGATCATCCTGTTTGCCGAGATTGCCAAGCGCTCCTACACCGAGCTCAAGCAGCAGGAGATTTTCCTGCTCTACTACATGGCCGGGGCGGCGCTCTCCTCGCCGTTCCAGGGGCTGCTGTGGAGCCAGTACCTGGTCCAGTCGGATGCGGCGCGCATGCTGGGGGTGACCGAATTCATTCCGGCCTGGGTGGCCCCCGGGCCCGATTCGGTTTCGCTGGTGGAGCGCACCTTCTTCCACCGCGACTGGCTGATCCCGATCCTGCTGCTTTTCGGCGCCCAGGTGATCCAGCGCGTCGATCACTTCGGTTTGGGCTATGCCCTCTTCCGGATCACCTCGGACGTCGAAAAGCTGCCCTTTCCGATGGCGCCCGTGGGGGCCCTGGGTACCATGGCCCTGGCCGAGTCCACCGAGGACAAGCAGAAAAGCTGGAAATGGCGGGTGTTTTCCATCGGCGGGGTGATCGGCCTGGTTTTCGGCGGGATCTATGTGCTGCTGCCCACCGTCTCGGGGCTGATCTTCACCGAGCCGATCCGGCTGATCCCGATCCCCTGGATCGAATTGACGCGCCACACCGAGGGCGTGCTGCCGGCGGTGGCCACCGGCCTGCAGCTGGACATCGGGCTGCTCTTCATCGGCATGGTGCTGCCCTTCTGGGCGGTCATGGGCGGGCTGGTGGGGCTGGTGATCACCGTGGTGGCCAACCCGATCCTCTACCGCCAAGGCATCCTCACCCGCTGGCACCCGGGCATGGAAACCGTCGACACGGTGTTCGCCAACAACTTCGATTTTTACATGAGCTTCGGCATCGGCCTGGGCCTGGCGATCGGCTGCGTGGGCATCTGGCACGTGGCGCGCTCCTTCGGCAAGAGCGGTCCCGGCCGCCAGGGCGGTTTCAAGGCGCTTTTCCAGCCCCCGCCGGGGCGCGGCGATTTCAACTTCTGGATCTCCATCGGCATCTATTTCTTTTCGACCCTGGCCTACGTGCTGCTGTGCCGCTGGCTGGTGCCGAATTTCCCCTGGGTCTTTTTTCTGGCCTACGGCTTCGTCTACACCCCGGTGATCTCCTACATCACCGCCCGCATGGAGGGCATCGCCGGCCAGTTCGTGAACCTGCCGCTGGTGCGGGAGGCCAGCTTCATCGCCGGCGCCAAGTTTTTCGGCTACCGCGGCATCGAGATCTGGTATGCCCCGATCCCGATCCACAACTACGGCGCGACCACCGTCCAATTCCGCGAGATCGAGCTGACCGGCACCAGCATCCGGGGCATCATCAAGGCCGAGATAGTCGTCTTCCCGGTCGTCATGGTGGCCAGCCTGCTGTTTTCGCAGTTTATCTGGCGCCTGGCGCCGATCCCCTCCAGCAACTACCCTTACGCCCAGGAGCTGTGGCACCTGCAGGCGCTCAATACGCTGCTGATGCAGACCTCGACCCTGGAGGGCAATTCGCTCTTTTTCCAGGCCCTCAAGGCCAGCTACGTGCTCTCGGGGTTGGGCTTCGGCCTGGTGGTGTATGCCGTCCTCTCGGTTCTGGGGCTGCCGGTGCTGCTGATTTACGGCGTCGTCCGGGGCCTCGGCCAGAGCACCCCCCACGGCATGATCCTCGAGGTGGCCGGCGCTTTCCTGGGGCGCTTCTTTTTCCTCAAACGCTACGGCGCCATGTGGCGCCAATACGCGCCGGTGCTGCTGGCCGGCTTCTCCTGCGGGATGGGGCTGACCGGCATGTTCGCCATGGGTTTTGCGCTGATCCTCAAATCGCTGGGGCGTCTGGCCTACTGACGCCGCCGAGGCCGGCCGCCCCCCGAGGACCCTTCGGCCATGATCACCAAAGATCGCTTTTCGACTGGATCCGGCAGCGCCAGCCTCGACACTGCCCACCACCACGGCCGCATCCTGGTGCTGCGGGCCGGACGGGTGTTTGAAATCATCCAGCTGTAGGCTTATAATATTAAAAGAAGCAACTACCGAGAGAGAATTTCATCCTCCGCCAGGGTGAGCCGGAGGGGCGGGCCTATCTGATCCTCAGCGGCAACGTCACCCCATCGGTGGAAAAAGCGGGGCGCTCGATTGTAACGCAGGGGTGGGGGCCATGGGGTTTTTCGGCTACATGTCGCTGCTGGCAGAGAAGGAAACGCAAATGGTCAAAAGGATCTTGACGGCGATCCTCGCCGGTCTGCTTTTCAGCTGGGGCCTGTGCGATGCCAAGACCCCCGGCGAAGTGGGCGGGTTCGTCCTGGGCGAAAGCATCCAGGCGGTTCAGGACCGGGTGCGCATGGCGAGCAAACTGCCGGTGCGCAATATGGAGTTCCTGCACGAGGTTGAGATCACCGATCTGCCGGGCTTTAAAAGCGGCTACATCGCCTTCGGGACCTGCGAGGGGCCGGGGCAGATCGTGCGCATCAAGCTGAAGTATGCCGAGTCCTCGCGCAAGGTCTACGACCAGCTGCTGAAGCGCTTCAAGCAGCGCTTCGGCGAGCCCAGCGAGTGGCGCGGCGACCCGTTTCACGTGGTAATCGCCTGGAAATGGCAATTCACCGAGCCCGACGGCCGCTGCATCAGTCTGACCCTTCAGCACAACACCCGCGACGAGGAGGAGAAAATGGGCAACGCGGTGAAGCTGACGGCCACCCACCTGATCGAGGCCGAACGCCGCTGCTTCGCACGGCAGCACCCGGACCCGACCGCGGAAGGCCGCCCGCAACTCCCGCCCGGCCCCGTCGACTGGGAGCTGCTGGTCCCCCGGTGAACCGCATGCCCCGCATAATGCCGGCGTGAGCGCCGCGACCACCACAGCCGCCGGGCGCTGGTGCGAGACCGCCTGGAACGGCGTCCGCCTGCAGGTCCCGGCCGGATGGCATCCCCGCGAAGTCGGCCGCCGCTACCTGCTGCTGGCCTCCCCGGCCGGGCCGGCGATGGAGCTGCGGTGGGGCCCGGCCGCAAAGACCCTCCCGGCCCCGGCCGACTACCTGCGCCGCCTGCAGCCCCGCAATGCCTCCCGCCGGTTAATCCGCCCGACCCCGCTGTCGGCCGCCTGGCAAAAAGCGCTGGCGGGGTTCGCCTGCCAGGGGTTTACCTGGTCCGACGGCGGGCAGGCCGCCAGCGGGGTGGTGATCTGCTGCCCCGCCTGCCGCAAGGCCACCCTGGTCCAGTTTTTTCACCCCCCCGGGGCCGGCGCCGGGCCGGCGGCGGACAGGATCCTGACCGCCTTCCGGGATCACGGGGCGACCCAAACGGTGGTCTACGCCCTTTTCGACATCCGCGCCGAGGTCCCGGCGATGTTCGAGCTGGCCGCCCAGCGCTTCGAGTCGGGCTACTTCGAGCTGGCATTCAGGCGCCCGCGCCAGCGGCTGGTCCTCCATCGCTGGGGCCCGGCCCAGGTGCTGCTCCAGGGGGCGCCGCTGGCAACCCTGGGCCGGCGCCTGTTGCCCGGCAGCGACGGACGGCCGGAAGACCTGGTGGTCGGCGCTCACCGGGGTCTGGGGTGGTCCCAGGGCCCGCCCGACCGGGGCTGGCAGCGCTGGTGGGGGCTGCTGCACCCCGGCGAGCGCTTCCGCCATTACCGGATCTGGCATGCGGTAGATCGCAACCGCCTGATGGGCATCAGCCTCGAAGGCCGCCTGGCCCCTCCCCATCCATGGCTGGAGGCCCTTTGCGAAGCCTATGAAAGTATTTAAGCGCCGCGCGGCGGCCAGCGCCGGGGCTTCCCGCGAGGCATCGCTGGCCTGCCGGCCCGCAAAAAACCCGGAAGTCCAGGAAACCCTTCAGGATTCAGGCGAGCTGCTGCTGACCTACCCCGTGAGGGCCCGCCCGTGGTTTGAGGCCCTGGCGCGGCGCCTGGGCGCCCCGGCCGCCGGCGTTCAGACCCGTCGGCTGCAGCTGGACACCCTGGGGACTGCGGCCTGGCAGCTTCTGGACGGGCAGCGGACGGTCGCGGCGGTGGTGCAGGCCTTTGGGCGCAAGTTCCAGCTGCACCCCAGGGAGGCGGAGGTGTCCGTCACCCGCTTCCTGAAGGAATTGGGCAAGCGGGGGCTGATCGGACTCAAGGCCCCGCCCGGAGCCGTCAGAACTGCTGCAGGGCGTCCTCCAAGGACGTAAAGATCGGCAGAAAGGCGTCGAAGCCGGCGATTTCGAATACTTCGCGGACGTAGTCTTTCATGGCACACAGGACAAAGACGCCTTCGGCGCGCTTGATGTCCTTGGTGGCCTTCAGAATGACCCGCAGCCCGGCGCTGGAAATATAGTCCAGCGACCCGAAGTCCACCACCATGCGCCGGGACCCCTGGCCCATCACGTCGAAAAGCCGTTTTTCAAAGTCGGGGGAGGTGTTGGAATCCAGCCGCCCGGAGAGGCTGAAGATTGAAATGTCATTCTGTTGTCGTTCCGTTATTTCCATGAAGAATACCTTTCACGCGCGCTGCGGCTGGCACGGGCAGGGGCCGGCCCTCAGCGCCGAATCTGTTTTTTGAGGGTCAGGATGTTGGTGTCCTGCCGACGTTCATAGACGATGCGATCCATGAATTTGCGAATGAAAAAAATCCCCAGCCCACCGATCCGGCGGTCCTCCAGCGGACAGTTGATTTCCGGCGGCATGACTTCCGACAGGTTGAAATAGCGCCCGTCGTCCTTGACCCGGATGGTCAGGGTCTCGCCGTCCAGCGCAATCCGAACCTTGATCCAGTGCGGCTGCTCGTCGCAGTAGCCGTAGGAAATGATGTTGGTCAGAATTTCCTCCAGGGCGAAATTGATTTCGAAAACGCATTTCTGCGGCAGCCCCTGACGCTCACCGAAGGCCTGCAGATTCCGGCTCAGGATCTTGAGATCGGAGAGGCGGTTTTGCAGTTTGAATTGTATCGCGTGTGCATCCATTCCAAAATCCGGGAGGCGGCGGGCAAGGGCCGCGGGGCTCAGATCAGGCTGACACCCGATTTCTGCTGGCAGCTGTCCGCACCGAAGAAGGCATCCGACATGAAGCGCTCCTCCCAGGCGCCAATGCTCTCCACCAGCCCTTTGAGCACCTTGGGCATCATGTCGGGAAACTGCTCCAGCACGCGCGAGAATTTTTCGCGCGTCAACACCAGGCAGACCACATCGGTCAGCGCCGCCAAGGAAAAAAGGCGCCGCAGGCTGCCGAGCAGGGAAATCCCGCCCAAAAAAGTGTCCGCCTCAAAAACGCGCATCTCGTGTTCCCGGCCGTTGGTCTCCCGCAGCAATCGGGCCTTGCCGGAAACCAGGTAAAAAGCCTGCCCGTCGTCCTCCCCCTGGGTGAACAAATGCTCGCCCGGCCTGAAGGTTTCCCGCGCGCACAGGTACGCCAGCAGCTTGAGGGCCTCCGGCGGCAACCCCGCGAAAAACCGCACCTGACGCAGGATTTCCAGGTTCTGCTGAAACTCGCAGGCCGCGGCCGCGCTATTTTCTTCCGGTGACAAGCTCATAAAAGGTCCCTTTCCGGTCCATCAGCTCCTCGTAAGGCCCCAGCTCTACGATCTTGCCGGCCTTCATCACGGCGATCTGGTCGAAATTTTTGACGACGTCCAGCCGGTGCAGCACGGCGATCACGGTCGTGCGGCCCTTGAAACGGGCCTCCAGCAGGCGCTGGATGCGCGCCTGGGACTTGTTGTCGAGGGCCGAAGTGGCCTCGTCCATGATCAGAATTTCCGGGTTCTTGAGAAACGCCCGGGCGATCGCCACTTTCTGCCGCTGGCCGCCGGAAAGCCGGTCGCCTTTGCTGCCGACGTCGAACTTCATTCCGATCTCGATAATTTTTTCCAGCAGGTCTTCCTCGATCAGCACCTGGACAATGCTCTGATTTATTCTTTCCTCGGCCTGGAAGCTGCTGCTTTTGGATTTGCCGAAGAGAATATTGTTGAGAATCGTCTGGGAATGAATGTAAGCGGACGCTTGGTAAAAGGCAAGCGCCTCCGGAAAATCCCGTTCAACCGCCGCCTTGAAAAGCGCCCGCCCCGCCATGACCCGCTTTTCCAGCAGACCGGGGAGGGCCACGGTCTTGTGCCGACCGGGGGTGAAGCGCAGCCCCAGGATCAGGAGCTTTTCGCGGTCCCCGGCGGGCAGCTCGTGCAGCGGCTGTTTGCCCAGCCGCTGCACGAGCTGCTTGTAGGTGTCCAGCTCCTCCGGCTGGATCGGGCTCTCCCGGAAGAAGATGTCCTGGGGCGGCAGGTTGCCCAGGATGTCCACCATCTGCCGGGCCAGTTGCGCCCCGAGGTTCAACAGCGGGCGGGTCAGCTGCGCGCGCTCCATGAATTCCAGGAAGTAGGGGGTGTGGGGCAGGTTGGGGGTTTCGAATGCGGGGTCGATGGCCGTCCCGAAGATCAGGTTCTCGGCAATGCTGGAGTGGTGGAGAAAGTTCTGCGCATTGAAAAACTCCACGCTGTCGGCCAGCGGCCCTCCGAAATCCCGCTGGAAATTGGCCCGCACCCGCACCAGCACGTCCATCAGCTCCCGGTCGCGCTGCGGCGACAGCAGCGCATTCAGGCCAAAACGCAGCACGTCCACGAAAATGCCGGTCTGCTGGAGCACCTCGATGATCTGGTCGAGGGTCGGCAGCGGCGGGGTGGCGTGCGCGCCGGCCGCCTGGTTGCGGGCCTCGCAGCCATACAGCAGGTTGCGCTCGATGGTGCCGCCGAAGATAAAGGGGCTTTGGGAGACGAAGCCGACGTTGTTGATGATATCGGTTTTGGTCATCTCCGCCACCTCCCGCCCGTCGATCAGCACGTGACCGCCGGTGTAGCGGTAAAGCTGGCCGACGCACAGCGCCAGGGTGCTCTTGCCGCTGCCGGAAAAGCCCACCAGGGCCAGGTGTTCGCCCGGCTTGAGGGAAAGCGTGATGCCCTGCAGCAGCGGGATGCCGCCTTCGGTGGCAAACGACATGTTCTGAACTTCCAGACCGCCGTGGAGGTGATAGGGCGCACGGTCCAGGGGAGCCAGCTGATACTCGGGGGCGGCATCGAAGTATTCCATCGTGCGGCGGTAGCGCACGATGGCATCCTGATAGGATTGATAAAACTCGATCAGCTCCTTCCAGGGGTCGTAAAGCTTTTCCTGGGCCGAGAGAAAGGCCACCAGCGCCCCCAGTTCCAGCCGCCCGTGAATGGTGAGGTAGCCGCCGAGGATAAACACCAGGAAAGGGCTCAGATTGGTGAAGAAATTGTTGCCGGTTTTGATCCCGAAGCGCAGCAGGTTCCAGACCACCCGGATCTTGCGCAGGTTTTCGACCACCTGGTCGTGGCGCTGGTTTTCGATCCGGTAGGAGCCGTTGCCCTGGATCTCGTGGATCCCTGAAACGGCCTCAACGATGATGTCCGAATACTGGCGGGTGGCATCCACGCGCTTTTTGTTGGCCTGGTTGGCCTTTTTCTGCAGCAGGGGGATGATCAGCAGCACCACGGGGTAAATCGAGAGCGACACGGCCGCCAGAATCGGATTCAGCCAGGTGAGGTAGGCCGCGAAAACCAGCAGGGTCAGGAGGCTGGTGATGGGCACGGCCAGCGCCTCACCGGCGAAATCGCCGGCTGCGACGAGTTCGTTGACCAGCGAGGCGACCACCAGCCCCGGCTGGGTTTTGCGGAAGAAGGAGAGCGGCAGGGTCAGGAGGTGGTGGTAGAGGGCGTTGCGCATCTCCGCCAGGGCCCGCTGGCCGATGACCGTCTGCAAAATGTTGATCAGGTACTTGAGGCCGCTGGCGACCAGGACCGACACGAGATAGATGCCGCAGTAAAGCATCAGCAGGTCCACGTCGCGGAGTTTGATGGCCTCGTTGACCACCCGCTTCTGCATCTCCAGGGGCAGGACCCGGGCAAAGACCGTGATGATGATGACCGCCAGCAAAATCCCCTGCAGATGCAGGTTGTAGGCGAAGACCCACGAAAATAGCGAGCGTTTCGCCACGGGGATGTCCGAAGCGCGCATCGGGTATGCTCCTTGGGGGTCGAGGTCACCAATACGGTCTCGCGCCGAGCGCCGCAGCCGGGCCGGGCCGGGATGCCTCGGCGATCGCAGGCCACCGTAACGGGTCACGACCACTTCGTCTGGCAGTCGGACGGGGTGCGGCCGACCGTCCGGACCGGGCCTGCCGGCAGGTCCGCGGTCCTGGCTTCGGGCGCCCGCCTCCCGGGTGTGCAGCAACCCTTTAAAAACAATAGTCTTAATGCAGTCTTTTTGACAAGCCCATTTTTTACGCCCCAGCCACGGACCGCCGCCGGATCGCGAATTGACTTTGACAAGGCCGGCCCGGGCGGACTATAGAAAAGAATTTCGGTCTGTCCGCAGGGCCCACCCGCCGATGCCTGTCCGCTGGCCGTACCAACGCGCAGACTGTGGCCACAGGTTCTGCCGAGGCCCTGAGACCCGCGGGAGCGCGCAATGGAATTTTTCCTCTGTGTACTGGGGATGGTGATGGTTATCGAGGGGTTGCCGTATTTCGCCTTCCCCGAACAAATGAAATCCTGGATCGCCAGAATCAGGGAGATGCCTGCCGGCGCCCTGCGGCGCTTCGGGCTGATCCTGATGCTGCTGGGCCTTTTTTTGGTTTACCTGGGAAGAACCTGACGCAACGATGTTTGCCATCGACGATTACGATTACCACCTGCCGGAGGGGCTCATCGCCCAGCGCCCGGCCGCCAGCCGCGACCAGTCGCGCCTGCTGGTGCTCGACCGGCGGTCGGGCCGGCTGGGGCATCACCGCTTCCGCGAGCTGGAGCAGCTGCTGAACCCCGACGACCTGCTGGTGGTCAACAACACGGCGGTGATTCCGGGGCGCCTCTTCGGACGCAAAGCCACCGGTGGCAGGGCCGAGGTGCTGATCCTGGACTACGCCGCCGGGATGCGCCACAGCCGAAGCCAGGGGGCGTTTGTCTGCGACTGCCTGGTGAAGTCCGCCAAACGGCCCCGGCCGGGGACCGTCATCACCTTCGAAGACGGCCTCGAAGCCCGGGTGGAATCGGCGGTCAACGGCACCTGCCGCCTGAACTTCCCGGACGGCAAGGCGCTGGAGGCCCTTCTGCCCAAAATCGGCCGGGTGCCCCTGCCGCCTTATATACGCCGCCAGCCCGGGCAGGCGCCGCCCTGCGACGACACCCATGCCTACCAAACCCTCTTTGCCGAGCACAAGGGGGCGATCGCGGCCCCCACCGCCGGCCTGCACTTCACACCGGAGGTGGTCCGCGCGCTGGCAGCCAAGGGGGTCAATATCGTTGCAATTACGCTGCACGTGGGGTACGGTACCTTTTCGCCGGTGCGGGTGACGGATATCCGCCAGCATCCGATCCACTCCGAATGGTACCATATTCCGCAGCCGGTGGCCGAGGCGGTCAACCGCGCCCGTGACGAGGGCCGTCGCGTCGTGGCCGTGGGGACCACCAGTGTGCGCACCCTGGAATTCGCCAGCGACGACAACGGGCGCCTCACGCCGGGCAGCGGCCCGTGCGACCTGTTCATTTACCCCGGCTACCGTTTTCGGCAGGTCGATGCCATGATCACCAATTTTCACCTGCCGCGCTCGACCCTGCTGATGCTGGTATCGGCTTTCGCCGGCCGGGAGCGGGTGCTGGCGGCCTATGTGGAGGCCATCGCCCGGCAGTACCGCTTTTTCAGCTATGGCGACGCCATGCTGCTGCAGTAAAAGCCGTGGCGCAAAACACGCACACCCGCTTGGGCCGCTTTATTTTTTTCGGCCGCGGCCCCAACCGCTGACACCCGTCGGCCGACCGGCGCCAGCATAAAATCGCATGCAACCGTTCACCCTGATCGCCACCGACGCCGACGCCCGCAGCGGTCTTCTGCAAACCGCGCACGGCGCCATCCGCACCCCGGTCTTCATGCCGGTGGGCACCCTCGGCACGGTCAAGGCCCTCTCCCCCGAGGAGCTGCGCGCCGGCGGCGCCCAGATCATCCTGGGCAACACCTATCATCTCTACCTGCGGCCCGGCTGCGAAGTCATCGAAACCTTCAACGGCCTGCACGCCTTCATGAACTGGCCGCACCCGATCCTGACCGACAGCGGCGGGTTTCAACTCTTCTCCCTGGCCCGGCTCACGCGGATCACCGAGGAGGGCGCCGCTTTCCAGTCGCACATCGACGGCTCGCAACACCTGCTGACGCCCGAAAAGGCGATGGAAATCCAGATCTGCCTGGGGTCCGATATCGCCATGTGCCTCGACCAGTGTCTGCAATACCCGGCCGAGCCCGCCCAAACCCGCTCGGCGATGTCCCTGACCACCCGCTGGGCCCGGCGCTGCAAGGAGTTCTGGGCCGAACACGCGCCTGCCGACCGGCTGCTCTTCGGTATTGCCCAGGGCGGCATGGATCCCGCGCTGCGGGCGCAGTCGGCGGCCGAGCTGGTCGATATCGACTTTCCGGGCTATGCCCTGGGCGGTCTGAGCGTCGGCGAGCCTACGGCGCTGATGCTGGAGGTGGCGGCGGCCAGCCTGCCGATGCTGCCCGTCGACAAGCCGCGCTACGTCATGGGTGTCGGCACCCCCGAAGACCTGGTGGAGCTGACCGCGCTGGGAGCGGACATGTTCGACTGCGTGCTGCCCACGCGCAATGCCCGCAACGGCCAGCTGCTGACCGCCTTCGGGACCCTCAACATCGCAAACGCCCGCTTTCGCCTGGATCCCGGGCCCGTCGACCCCGACTGCGACTGCTACACCTGTCGGCACTACTCGCGCGCCTACCTGCGCCACCTCTACCTCAACCGCGAACTGCTGGCCTACCGGCTCAACTCGATCCACAATCTGCACTACTACGCCGGGCTGATGGCGGCCATGCGGGCCGCCATCGAAGCGGGCGGTTTCGATGCGTTCAAAAAAGCGTTTTACCGCCGGCGCCAGGCCTGAAGCGCCCCGCCGGAAACGACTGCACCCCCAACAAGGAGACCCCTGATGGAAGCCAAAGTCAAACAGATGCTCGACAAGATCCGCCCGATGCTCCAGGCCGACGGCGGCGACGTGGAGTTCGTGGCGATTGAAGCTGGCGTGGTCAAGGTGCGCCTCAAAGGCGCCTGCGCCGGCTGTCCCATGTCCCAGATGACCCTGAAACAGGGCATTGAAAAATTATTGAAAAAGGAGATCCCCGAGGTTAAATCAGTGGAGTCGGCGGACTGAGCGGGTATCGCCCAGGCGCCGGCGACGTGTGAGTGCCAGTTGCAGTGACCCCAGCGGGAGAGATTCATGACGATTTCCAAAAAGGTGGCGGAGGTCCTGACGCGGTCCTCCTGGATCCGCCGGATGTTTGAAGAAGGCGCGCGCCTCAAGGCGCTCCACGGCGCCGAAAAGGTTTTCGACTTCAGCCTGGGCAACCCCAACCTGAGCCCGCCGGCCGAGTTCCGCCAGGTGGCGCGCGCCATCCTCGACAAGGCCGGGGCCCACGACCACGTCTATATGCCCAACGCCGGCTACCCCTTCGTGCGGCAACGGGTGGCCGAAACCCTCGCACGCCAGGAGGGTCGGCCGGTGACCGCCGAAGAGGTCATCATGACCTGCGGGGCCGCCGGCGCCCTGAACATCATCCTGAAGGCCCTGCTGGACCCGGGGGATGAAATCATCACCCCGGCGCCCTATTTCGTGGAGTACACCTTTTACGCCGACAACCACGGCGGCGTGCTGAAAACCGCGCCGACGCGGGCGGACTTCACCCTGGATCTCGACGCCCTGTCCGCCGCCATCACCCCCCGCACCCGCGCGGTGCTGATCAACTCGCCCAACAACCCCACCGGGCAGGTGTATGCGGCCGAGAGTCTGAAGGCGCTGGGGGCGCTGCTGACGTCGCGCAGCCGGGAGCTGGGCCGGACCCTTTACCTGATCTCCGACGAGCCATACCGCCGCATCGTTTTTGACGGCGTCAGCGTACCGGGCATCTTTGACAACTACCGCAACAGCCTGATAGCCAATTCCTACTCCAAGGACCTCTCGCTGGCCGGGGAACGGATCGGCTACGTGGCGGTCAACCCCCAGGCCGAGTTCAAGGCGGACCTGATCGCGGGCATGACCCTGGCCAACCGGATCCTCGGCTTCGTCAACGCGCCGGCCCTGATGCAGCGGGTGGTGGCCGAGTTGCAGGATGCCAGCGTGGATGTGGCAGCCTACCAGCGCAAGCGCGACCTGCTGTGCGACGGCCTGGCCGACTGCGACTACGACTTCGTCAAACCCAAGGGCGCCCTCTACGTCTTTCCCCGAACCGCGGTGGCCGACGACGTGAAATTCGTTCAGGCCCTGCAGGCGGAGCTGATCCTGACGGTTCCGGGCAGCGGCTTCGGCCGCCCGGGGCATTTCCGAATCGCGTTTTGCGTGGCGGATGACACCATCGTGGACGCCCTGCCGGGCTTCAAGCGGGTCAAGGCGCGCTTTGCATAGCCCGCCGGACGGGTGAAGACCCCGCGGCACCCGCCCGGGCCACGCACCTTTATCATCCCCCCCGGGGCAACCCCTCACTACCATAAGGAGAAACACAATGAAGATCCTGAAAATCGATCACCTCGGCATAGCGGTCACCAGCATCGAGGAGGGCCAGCGCTTCTGGCAGGATGTCCTGGGCTTGAAATTCGAAGGCACCGAGACCGTCGCGGAACAGAAAGTGACCACCGCTTTTTTTCCGGTGGGCGAAAGCGAGGTCGAACTGCTGATGTCCACCGCCCCCGACGGCCCGGTGGCCAAGTACATCGAAAAGAAGGGCACGGGCATCCAGCACGTGGCCTTTCGCGTGGACAACATCGAGGCGGCCCTTGAAGAGCTCAAGGCCAAGGGCATCCAGCTGATCGACCAGACGCCCCGCAAGGGCGCGGGCGGCGCGAAAATCGCCTTTCTGCACCCCAAGGCCACCAACGGCGTCCTAGTGGAACTGTGTGAACGGTAGGCGCCGGCGCACTGTCGCGCCCCGGCAGGACCGCCGGGGCGTGAGGGACATCGAACGGACGGCAAACCTATTGACTTGTCAGTAGTTTTTGGATAAGCTACGCCTACCGAACGATCGCTCAGTTTCTTTCCCCGCATCCGGAACCCGCCGACCGACGGTTCGACAGCCCCAAAGCGCTCGGGTCGCCCCCCCCGGGCGCTTGCCTTTTTTTAATTTTAGGCCGCATTCAACAAGGAGAGTGAACATGGCAGAACACCCCGACCTGCAGAAATGGATCGACCTGGCATCCAAGCAGATGAAAGGCAAACCGATCGAGAGTCTGAACTGGGATACGCCCGAAGGCATCCTCGTCAAGCCGCTGTATACCGCCGAAGACCTCGGGGCAATGGAACACCTCAACACCCTGCCGGGGATTGCCCCTTATGTTCGCGGCCCAATGGCCACCATGTACACGGGACGCCCCTGGACCATCCGGCAGTACGCCGGCTTCTCGACCGCCAAGGAATCCAACGCCTTTTACCGCCGGAACCTGGCCGGCGGCCAGAAGGGCCTGTCGGTGGCCTTCGACCTGGCCACCCACCGGGGCTATGATTCGGACCACCCGCGGGTGGTCGGCGACATCGGCAAGGCCGGGGTCGCGATCGATTCCGTCGAGGATATGAAGATCCTCTTCGACCAGATCCCGCTGGACCAGATGTCGGTTTCCATGACCATGAACGGCGCGGTCCTGCCCATCCTGGCGGGCTACATCGTGGCCGCCGAGGAGCAGGGGGTCGCCCAGGCCCAGCTCAACGGCACGATCCAGAACGACATCCTCAAGGAGTACCTCACCCGCAACACCTATATCTACCCGCCCGAGCCTTCGATGCGGATCGTCTCCGACATCATCGCTTACTGCTCCGAGAACATGCCGCGCTTCAACACCGTCAGCATCAGCGGCTACCACATGATGGAGGCCGGCGCCAACTCGGTGCTCCAGACCGCCTTCACCCTGGCCGACGGGATCGAATACGTGCGGGCGGCGATCAAGGCCGGCCTGGATATCGACACCTTCGCGCCGCGGCTCTCGTTCTTCTTCGGGGTCGGGATGAACTTCTTCATGGAAATCGCCATGCTGCGCGCGGCGCGCTTCCTCTGGCACGACCTGATGCGGCAGTTCAGCCCCAAGAACTCCAAATCCTCCATGCTGCGCACCCACGTCCAGACCTCGGGCTGGAGCCTCACCCAGCAGGACCCATACAACAACATCATCCGCACGACCCTGGAGGCCCTGTCGGCGGTCCTGGGCGGCACCCAGTCGCTGCACACCAATTCCTTCGACGAGGCCGTCGGCCTGCCGACCGATTTCTCCGCCCGCATCGCCCGCAACACCCAGCTGGTCATCCAGGAGGAATCCCAGGTCTGCCACGTGATCGACCCCTTGGGCGGCTCCTACTACGTGGAGGCCCTGACCGACGGCATCATCCGCGAGGCCCGCAAGATCATCGCCGAGGTCGAGGAGCTGGGCGGCATGGCCAAGGCCATTGAAACCGGCATGCCCAAAATGCGGATCGAGGAGTCGGCGGCCCGCAAACAGGCCCGCATCGACCAGGGGTTTGACGTGATCGTCGGGGTCAACAAGTACAAGATCGGCCAGGAGACCCCCATGGAGGTTCTCGAGGTGCCCGCCAGCGTGCGCGCCGAGCAGGTCGCGCGCCTCAAGTAGATCCGCGGCCGGCGCGACGCCGCGGCGGTCGCGCAAGCGATCGCGGCCGTCACCCACGCAGCCGAAAGCGGCGGCAACCTGCTGGCCGCATGCATCCCGGCC
>Ga0105100_10000454_pt1 | contig 24354 bp, 26 predicted proteins | sample PPLLak12cMay2015_2_FD_87033 | JGI IMG/M metagenome (GOLD analysis project Ga0105100, IMG submission 87033) | Freshwater sediment microbial communities from Prairie Pothole Lake near Jamestown, North Dakota, USA - PPLs Lake P8 Core (1) Depth... | ecosystem: Environmental > Aquatic > Freshwater >...
CATATAAATAGGCGCGTGCTTGACAATCAGGACTTAAATGATAGTATTTTTAAGCGAATTTTAGTGGTAATTCAGGAGAAACGCCTTGTCTACCTTCCCAAAACGACCTTTATGGATGCCAATCCTGGCTGTGTTGACGGTGGGCTGGCTGCTGGCAGCTTGCTCAAGCGCTTCACCAGCGACCGAGGCACCCGCCCAGTATCTGCCGGCAATCGAAAGCCATGCAGAGACGACCTCCACCGCAGTCGCGGTTGAGGCGACCCAGCAGACGCAGTTTTTACCGGCGCTGGAGAACCAGGCAAGCGCCAATCCCACCGAGACACCCGCCGAGGCCACCCCGCCGGCAACCCGCAATACCATCAAGGCCGGTCTAGAGGCCAGCGACCCCGGCACAGCCCAGCTGTCCTCGGGGGAGATCCAGCTGGTGGAGTTCTTTGCCTTCTGGTGAGGAACCTGCCGCTCGCTGGCGCCCATCGTGCATGGGCTGGAAGCAGAATATTCCGACCGCATGAATTTCGTCTATTTGGATATCGACGACCCGAACACAGACCCCTTTAAATCGGCGCTGGGTTACCGTGTCCAGCCGCACCTGTTCTTGGTGGATGAGGATGGTAAAATCATTAAGCAATGGCTGGGCCGGGTGAGCGAAGCCGACCTGCGCCAGGCTTTTGAAGATGCTCTGGACTGAATAACGAATTCTCTGCCCATGATTGCCATCCGCAATGCTCGCCCTTCCGAAAATGCCTTGCTGGCTGAATTTGGCGCGCGCGCCTTTGTCGAGAATTTCGCCGCTCAGAATACCCCCGAAAACATGTCTGCCTACCTGGTAGAAGCTTTCAATCCGCGCAAACAAGCCCAGGAGCTGGCTGACCCGGCGGGGGTTTTTCTGCTGGCGGAGATCGAAGGCGAGCTGGCGGGCTACGCTCATTTGCACGCTGGCCCCCCGGATATCGATACCTATGAATCTGGTACATCTGCGTGGCCGTATGCCCGCCCGATCGAGTTGGTGCGCATGTATGCGGATTCTGCCTGGATTGGCAAAGGCGTCGGCCCGGGGCTGATGCAGGCCTGCCTGGACGAAACCCACCAGCGGGGGTGTGATCTGCTGTGGTTGGGGGTCTGGGAATATAATCCGCGCGCCCAGGCTTTTTATCAGAAATGGGGGTTTGAAAAGATCGGCGCCCATACTTTCAGGCTGGGCGCCGACCTGCAGACCGATTGGGTGATGGCAAAACTGATCGCGTAATGCAGACCGAGCGTCCGCCCCAGGCTACACTTCCTGTTTCCTGGCTCTTCTAAGCCCCAACATACTCAATTCCACTGCGATTTGCGCTGCTAAACGCGCATTATTTTTCAATAATCCCAGGTTGGTGTGCAGGCTGGCGCCGCCGCTCAGCTCACTGACCCTGGCGAGCAGGAAGGGCGTCACTGCTTGCCCGCGGATGCCCTGGGCGTGCAGTACCGCCAGGGCCTGCTCGATGATGCCGTTAATCGCTTCGGGCGTCAGGGCATCTTCGACGGGGGGCGGGTTGCCCACCAGCACGGCGCTGGGTTCGCCCACGCCCCAATGAGCGCTGGCGATGGCCGCGATCTGCGCCGGGGTATCGGCGCGGGCGCTGACCGGCAGGCCGCTGCTGGTGGAGTAAAAGGCCGGGAAATCATCCGTCTGGTAGCCTACCACCGGCACAGCATTGGTTTCCAGCACTTCCAGCGTGGCGGGCAGGTCCAGGATGGCCTTGGCTCCCGCACAGACCACAATCACCGGTGTGCGCCCCAACAGCGCCAGGTCGGCGGAGATGTCGAAAGCCGCTTCGCCAGGCGCGGTGCGGTGTACCCCGCCGATGCCACCTGTGGCGAAGACGCGGATGCCTGCTCGCTGGGCGACTACCAGCGTGGCTGCCACGGTCGTGCCCCCGTTCCAGCCCAGGGCGACCGCGCTCCCAAAGTCGCGGCTGCTGATCTTGTGAAATGCATTGCCTAAACCGCTGGCCAGCTCGGTTGCTCCAGCCATGGATTCTAGCTGGCTGTCCTCCAACCCGGCGTGGATGCGCCCCTCCAGCACGGCGATGGTGGCCGGGGTGGCGCCATAGCTGCGCACGACTGCTTCCATGTCGCGTGCCAGGTCCAGGTTTTCGGGGAAGGGCAGCCCGTGGGTGATGACCGTGGATTCCAGGGCCACCACCGCCTGGCCCTGTTTGAGGGCGCGGCGGACTTCAGTGGAGAAATGCAGGGGCACAGCTGGGAATTGAGTATTCATCTTAGGTCACCAGTTTTCGTATAGTCTGTCGAGGGAAAGATCGGGGATCGCCGCGCCCTGGTAGCGCAGGGCCATAGCGGCGGCTGAGACGCCAAGGTGCAGAGCATCATCCAGCGGAAAATCGTTTAATAGCCCAAAAATCACCGCCGCAGTCAGCGCGTCGCCGGCCCCGGTAGGATCGACGATCTCCGTGCGCACTGCGGTGATGTGACCGCTGGTGGTGGAGGTGGCATATACGATACCCATTTGCGCCATGGTGATAATGGCAATCTGCACGCCCTGAGCCACCAGATGTTGGGCGGCTTCCAGGGCCAGGTGGCGCTTGCCGGGGGCAACTTCCCGGTCGCACAGCAGCCCGGCTTCCAGCTCGTTGGGCACCACCATGAACAGGCGCTTCAAGTAAGGGTACAGGCGGTGGGTGAGGGTGGAGGTGGTCGGATCGGCGATCACCGGCAGGCGAGCTTTGCGCGCCAGGCTGAAGGCTTTGCGCAGGGTTTCTTTGGACAGATTGGTGTCGACCAGCAATAAGGAGGCTTCTTTAAAGCTCAGGTAGTTTTCTTCCAGGTAGGCCGGCGTCACCTGGGTGATGATGCGCATATCATCCACCGCCAGGTGTATATCGCCGCGCCCCCCCACCACGCCGATATATGCCCCGGTGGGGTAACCGGCTGTGCGCAACACCTGGCTGATATCCACACCCGATTCGGCGGCATCCTGCAGCAGCTGGTCGCCGATCAGATCCTCGCCCACCGCCGTCAGCAGAATGACCTCCTGCCCCAGACGCGCCAAGTTTTCGGCCACGTTGCGCGCAACCCCGCCAAAAGCCAGGCGGATGCGGGCTGGGTTGGAGCTGTTGGCTTGCGGTTCGCCGCGCAGGCGTCCCAGAATATCCAGCCCTGCTGCGCCGATCACCAAAACGGGTCCTTCGGAATTCGGAATCGCATAATCTACCATAATTGCTCCGTGTTCGCCCGCTGCGAAAGGCGATCCTTGCCTGCCAACCATGTTAATGGATGTGCGCGGGATGGGTTGCCCCTCGATAGTCCGCGTACCTTGCCACGATTATTCTATTCCATAAAGGCCGTAACCGGCAAGTGACAGATGAGAATCCGCTTAGAATCAACCTGCTCTGATCCCCAGCTTGCAGAATTATCAATATCGTTGCTACCCATAGTCCTGAAATCTTGCTACAATTGGACTTGCCCACATTTTCCCCGGAGCTGTGAAACTCCTATACGATTAGCTCGATCCAGGGCACAGCCTGGAGGGAGGTATAAAATGACAGATTTTCCTGGCAAGGGTAAAGTAGCGGTGCTGAAAACCAGCCCCGAGACGGTAATTGAAGATTACGCCAAATTGATTAAGCTGGCGGGCGTGGAAGCCGCCCTGGGCAAAGATATTCAGACCGGCCTGAAAATCAATGTTTCCTGGCAAACCTGGTACCCGGCTTGCTCTTCCACCCCCTGGCAGCTCGAAGGCGTGATCCGCGGCCTGCGTGGCTTGGGCTATAACGACCTGGTGGGCGTGCATAATGATACCGTGGTGGTCGATACCGCCGACGCCGAGGTGAATAACAAGCACCGCTTTGTGACGGATATGCTGGGGGTGCCTTGTATCTACCTGTATAACCAGGATTTTGAATGGATGGAGTATCACACCAAGCAGCCTTACCTGGTGCTGGACAAGGTTTACCCTGAGGGGGTGTTCATCCCCAAGGCGCTGGTGGGTATGAATATCGTCCAATTGCCTACGGTCAAGACGCACGTCTTCACCACCATCACCGGGGCGATGAAGAACGCCTTTGGCGGGCTGCTGCACCGCAACCGCCACTACACCCACGCCTATATCCACGATACTCTGGTGGACCTGCTGATGATCCAGCAGGAGATCCATCCCGGCATCTTCGCTGTGATGGACGGCACCTTCGCCGGGGATGGTCCCGGCCCGCGTGCCATGCGCTGGCATGAGAAGAATATCATCCTGGCCTCCGCCGACCAGGTCGCCATCGACGCCGTCTCGGCGCGCCTGCAAGGCTTCGACCCGTTGGGCATCCGCTTCATCCGCCGGGCGCACGAGATGGGCCTGGGGGTTGGCGACCCACGCCAGATCGATATCGTAGGCTACGATATCGAGCAGGAAGGCTCCTGGAATTTTGTCCAGGAAGACACCTTCGCCAGCCGCGGCCAGAAGCTGATCTACCACGGCCCGCTCAAGCCGCTGGAGAAGCCCCTGTTGCAGAGCCCACTGGTGCCCTGGTCGTATTTCGCCAGCAACTTCTACCACAATGTCTACTGGTATCCCTTCGTGGGGCGCAAGCGCGTGGAAGCCGCCTTGAACAATCGCTGGGGGCAGTTGTTCAAGTCTTACGGGGATGGGCAGGTGGTGATGCCCGGTATGGAGCCCAAGACGGTCGTCCAGGCCGGGATCGGGCTGGCAGCCCTGGCATCCGCAGGTCTGGGGCTGGCTTACTTGCTGCGCCGCAAAGCTGCCTCTGCTAAAAACGGGCACTGCTGCGATTGAGTCGATCTTGAGCGTTCCACCGGAAACCGAAAGCGTTGTTTACGACGTATTAAAGTCCCCGCCTCTGCCGGCGCGGCGAGCTTCACAATCCTCGGGGCTGGCTTCGCGCCTGGTGTGGGGGCTGGTGTTAGGTTTCCTGGTCATGCTGGGGCTGCTCTTGCTGGGCGATCTGCGCCAGGTGGGCCAGGCGCTGGGCGATTTCCGCTGGGCGTATTTCCCGGCCGCGATCGGACTGACCCTATTCAATTACATCCTGCGCTTCTTCAAATTCCATTACTACCTCGGGCTGGTGGGCGTACACTCCTTCCCCTTGTCACACTCGGCGCGCCTGTTTGTGGCAGGTTTCCCCCTGGCAGTCACCCCGGCTAAAGCCGGCGAAGCGCTTAAAGCCGTGTGGCTGCAGCGCCAGACTGGATTGCCGGTTGCACAGGGCGTGGCGGTGGTGGTTGCCGAGCGCCTCAGCGACGGGCTGGCGGTGCTGGCCCTGGCTACGCTGGGCGTTGTGGCCTATCCTCAGTACTGGCCGGCTTTCCTGGTCCTGCTGGCCCTGCTGGGTGGGGTGGTGATCGTCTTGCAGGTGCGCCCGCTGGCGTCCTGGTTCCTGTCCCTGGGCGAGCGCCTGCCGGTGGTGAAGAAAATGATCCCTGCCCTGCGCCAGTTCTACGAGGGCAGCTACCGCCTGTTCCGTCCCGCTCCCGCCTTGCTGGCGGTGGGGTTGGGCGTGCTCTCCTGGCTGGGGGAGGGGATCGGCTTTTACCTGATCCTGCTGGGGTTGGGAATGCACCCGAGCTGGGAGCTGGCCACGCTGGCGGTGTTCATCCTGTCCTTTTCCACCCTGGTCGGCGCAGTCTCCAGCCTGCCCGGCGGACTGGGCGCGGCCGAGGCATCCATCGCTGGCATGCTGGTGCTGCTAGCCAGTATCCCGGCCGAGACCGCCGCCACAGCCACCTTGCTGATCCGCTTTGCCACCCTGTGGCTGGGTGTCAGTCTCGGCCTGCTGGTGTGGGCGTTCACCCCGTCCCTGTTCCGGCTGGAAGCCTCCCCGGAGAGTGTATGATGTGGCAGATCGAGACCCACTGCCACACGCTGATCTCCGACGACAGCCTGGTCCGCCCGGCCGACCTGGTAGCTGCCGCCCGGCGCAAGGGCCTAGACCGGGTGGTGATCACCGATCACAATTCGATCACCGGCGCGCTGGCCGCCCAGGCCATCGACCCGGAGCTGGTCATCGTTGGCGAGGAGATCATGACCCGCCAGGGAGAGATCCTGGCCTTTTTCGTGCAGGAGCAGGTGCCCCCTGGCCTGGAGGCGCTGCAAACGATTGACATCCTGAGCCAGCAGGAAGCCTTCATCTCCGTCTCGCACCCCTTTGACTTGCTGCGCGGCGGGCGCTGGGAGCTGTCCGACCTGGAAGCCATCGCCCCGCTGGTGGATGCGGTTGAAGTCCTCAACGCCCGCTGTATGCACGGAGGCTACAACGAGCAGGCCCAGACCTTTGCCAGGTTGCACGATCTACCCGGCACCGCCGGGTCGGATGCGCATGCCCTGTTCGAGCTGGGTAGGGCCAGGCTGCTGACGCCGCCTTTCGAGAACGCCGCCGAGCTGAGGGGCGTGATCAGGGAGGCCCAAGTGCAGGGCAGGCTCTCGCCGCCCTGGGTGCACCTGGCTTCACGCTATGCGGTGTGGAGGAAGAGGCTGGGGTAAGAAGTTGTTGGTTGTGGAGAAGAGGTTCGAGAGGAGAGGGGGAGAGAGGATCAGAACTGATTGTTAGGTTAAACCTTATGACCAGTTCTGATAATCCAGATATATTTAGTGAAATTCAAGCATATAGTGTAAGTGGAGTGGTCCGTGATCCGCAGAGCAGTCTCTCGCCGCCCTGGGAGCACCTGGCGTCTAGGGAAGTGATGTAGAGTAAGAGGCTGACATGACACCTTAGGGGCAACATATAAACTGACCTTACTATTACGGAACAGATATTGCGGCAAATAAACCAATTATGCACATTAATAAGCCGATGATGATCGAAAATCGCATCCACCATAAATCCGTTTTCGGGTTGTGTTTGAATAACATGTTAGATATGGAAATTGGGAGAAATTTAATGTTCTGGTTTATCTCCCCTCCCCGTTTCTTGATATAGTTCAGATATTCTCCGGGTTTGATTCAAGGCTTATAACCGATATATAGAATATAAATCAGCATCATAACTGAGGCGAAAAATAGACTTGGATATCTCATAGTACATCTATCGGTGCGTGGATTTTTAGATTAAAAATACACATCAGCTCGCATTTTTTGATCAATGTGATCTTGGATAAAAATAATAAGTTTATCTGGATCACGGTAATGGTTCTGATTTATTTGTAATCTTTTATCATTCGTCTTGATTGTTAATCGTGGTCCAATCGTGTACATAGAAACAACTTCAGCCCACAGGAGCTTCTTCTCGCCAAATAACCCTTTCTTTGTGATGGATTCTTCAGTAAATATGAGGCTGCTTTCGGTATAACTTACGAATAAGGAATAAAGAACCAAGCCTAAAAACAAGAAGATTTATCGCAATCGTCCCCCATATCTCGAGCCGAGAGAGTTCAAGACCATTATTAATGGATTTGATCAAATTCGAGTTTAGACAAAAACTAGGGCGGCTTCGCCCTTGAGCAAAACCGCCCCTTGGTAGAAACTTGTATTCGTGACAACACACGAATCTACCAAGGAGAACATTAACAAACTAATCGAATTCCGTCAAGCCGTCGATGAGCACGGAATGACCGTCCGGCGAGATGCCTTATTCAACCTGCTGGATGCGCTCATCTGTGAAGGTCGGGTGTCATCCTTTGCCATGTTGAGCTAATCCGAACAGTTTCAGCGCAAGTGGCCGAGCCTGTATGGGGCTGTCGAAGATGGAGAAATAGACAGCCAGTGGCTGCGAACCTTTTTGGGCCCAGCAAGTACCGCAAAGTGGCATCTGCATTTTCCCACTGGATGGCTCGCCCTGGCCCAGACCCAGAAGCCGAGTGCTGGAGGATCGCCAATACGTCTTCCAGGCAAGCAGCGATGTGAATGGCGGCACGGTCACGGTGGGTACCCCTATTCTCTTTTGGAATGGTGCGTCGAGCCACACTCCAGTTGGTGCTTGCCCATCGATCCCCGGCGAGTGGTCAGCACACAAACGGCACAAGAACTCGGTGCAGAGCAAATCCACACCCTGGCCGAAGCCCGTTGCGACTGCCGGGAAGCGCTGGATGTGGTGGTCGCCGATGGCAAGTATGGGAATGCCGGCTTTTTGCGCCAGGTGAAAGGGCTGCGCAGCGGGATTGTAGCTCGTTTACGCTGCGACCGGGTACTCTACGGTCCACCCCCACAACGAGCTCCTCACCAGAAGGGACGTCCCCGAGTTCATGGTGCCCGGTTTGCTTTCAAAGAACCAGAAACCTGGGGAGCACCTGCCGAAGTGATCGAGCTGGAAGATGAGCATTGGGGTCAGGTACGCCTGGAGCGCTGGGGAGTGTTGCATGAGAAGAAGGGCGTCGATGTGCCCTACCATGTCGCGCGAGCCTGTGTCCATCTGGAACGAGAGAAACCCCCGGAAGCCCTGTGGCTGGCCTGGTTGCCACCCGTTCACATCCCCATCGGATTGTCGGTGACGGTGGAGGTCCTCTGGCGAGCCTACATCGCTCGCTGGCCGGTGGAAGCGGGCATCCATTTCCGCAAGGAAACTCTGGGTTGGACCTTACCCCGCTTTCAGAGCCAAGAAACCGGAGATCGCTGGACTGAACTAACCCCGCTCGCCTGCTGGATGATCTTCCTGGCTCGCCCGTTGGTCGTTGATGCGCCCTTCCCCTGGCAGAAACCGCAGCCACACTTGACCCCGCAACGGGTGCTGCAGAGCATCCGCCCGATTTTTGCGCTGATTGGCAGTCCGGTCCGACTACCAAAAGGGCGCGGAATTGCTCCCGGCTGGCCGAAGGGCCGCAGGAGAACACCAAAATCGCGCTTTGCGGTGGTCAAAAAGACGCCTGAAGTGGCAAAAACGGCTTGATATTCGATTGGTAATGTGCTGATCGTCAGCCCGACCTAACGTCGGGATGGTTAGGTTTGTCTAAAGTCGAGATCAAAGGAATCGTGAAAAATGCCAGGAAAACTATTCCCAGTAACGTCATTGGAATAATATAGGCGAGGATCAAAGTGCAATTTCGAGCGAAATATATGAGTTGTTGGTTTGCTTTATCAATCATCGTGGATGCCGGGCACAAATTTCACAAACCATTATCGATAATAAATATCCAGTACTTCGGTGATCTTTGCTTTTAGATTCGTCAGATCGCGCTGCATTATCCCCCAGATTATCTGTAATCTGACTTGATCATATCCATGCACAATAATATTGCGTGTGCCGATCAAAGATGACCAGGGGATTGATGGATTATTATCTCGAAATTGTTCAGTTATACGATTAGCTGCTTCGCCAATGATGATTAAATTGTATAAAACCGCGTCTTGTGTTTTCGAATCAGCTTGAAATACATCAAAGCTGTCTACTGCATATGCCTCAATAGATTCGATTGCTTTGAGAATATCTTCCAGCAGTTTTTTGTCTTTCAAACCTTAATTGCCTCAGCCTGGATCGTTTGTGCGAAATTTTGATCATCAATTGAGGGTAGAACAAAAGTTGGGATAACATCAACTTCGACCCCTAATAATTTTTGGGCATCATATTGGAATCCCCCCACCCCAAATACGGAAGCATTTTCATCCAGCTCTACCAGAAAATCGATATCACTGACCTCGTTACTATCCCCGCGGGCAACCGAGCCAAATATAAAAACCTGTTTGATCCCGTATTTGGCGGCTATCTGGTAAAGCTGAAATTTTTTACTTCGGATTTCTTCGATGTTCATTGTTGCCTCAATGAAATTATAACGTAGATTTTCAAAGCTGATCCTCTTGACAACCTCTCACTTCCACTGTACAATACTCCTACCCCACCCCCCTGGGGGGGGTAGATAGAAGGAGCACTCGCTTATGAAGCATGTAAACGCTGCCCAGCGCCTCAAAACTGTCGAAGGTCATATCCGCGGCATCCAGCGCATGCTGGATGAAGACGCCTACTGTATCGACGTCATCCGCCAGATCCAGGCCGTCCAGGCGGCGCTGAACAAGATCAGCGCCCAGATCCTGGACGAGCACCTCAATTCCTGCCTGATCACGGCGGTGCGCGGCGACGACCCCGATGAGCGCGAGCGCGTACTGCGCGAGATCAGCGATGTGTTTGAAGCAGCCAGCCGCACCTGAAGGTGTGTAAATCCAATCTTAATGTTTTAGGAGAATCTCAATGCCCACGGTAACCTATTCGATCCCCAACATTTCCTGTATGCACTGTGTCCACACCATCAAGACCGAAGTGGGCGAGCTGGCAGGCGTCAAGGAAGTCGTCGCCGACGCCGCCGGCAAGCAAGCCACCATCATCTTCGAAGCCCCCGCCACCGAAGAGCAGATCAAAGCCCTGCTGGCAGAGATAAATTACCCGGCCGCTTAATGTAGGGCGGGTTTTCAACCCGCCTGCCAGCCGACTCTAGGTTCGGTCCTAAACCCCAGGGGTCTAAGAAATCCGGAGGATTTCAACCCCTGGGGTTTAGGGATGCAAATAATTTAACGGTATTCCAGGAGCTCCTATGCCCGAATCCAAACAAATCTCCCTGCCCGTCACGGGCATGACCTGCGCCAACTGCGTGGCGACCATTGAACGCAACCTCAAAAAAGAATCCGGCGTCCAGACCGCAGTGGTTAACCTGTCCTCTGAGCGCGCCACGGTCGAATTCGACCCCAGCCTGACCGGGCTGGACCAGGTGATCGGGCGTATCCAGCGCGCCGGCTATGATATCGCCATGGGCGAAGCCGACCTGCTGATCCGCCGTATGAGCGACGATAACGACGCCCGCCGCCTGGAAAAAGCCCTGTCCAGCCTGGAAGGCGTCCAGGAGGCCCAGGTGAGCTTCGCCAGTGAGCGCGCCCGCGTGCGCTATATCCCCACCCTGGTCAGCCAGGCCGACCTGCGCAAAGCAGTGGCCGCGGCCGGCTTCGAAGCCGTGGAGACCGGCGGTGAGGCCGAGGACGCCGAGCGCCTGGCGCGCGAAGCCGAGATCCGGCAGCAGCGCCATTTCCTTATCGTTGGCCTGCTTTTCACCGTACCCTTATTTATTCTGGCCATGGGCCGCGACCTGGGTCTGTTCGGCATGTGGGCGCACGCTGAGTGGGTGCACTGGCTGATGTTCGCCCTGGCGACACCGGTCCAGTTTTACGTCGGCAGCCAGTATTACGTGGGCGCCTACAAGGCGCTGCGCAACGGCTCGGCCAATATGGATGTGTTGATCGCCATGGGCTCTTCGGCGGCTTATTTCTATTCGATCGCCGTCCTGCTCAAGTTCATCCCCGGGCATGTCTATTTCGAGACCTCAGCAGTGATCATCACTCTGATCAAGCTGGGTAAATTCCTGGAAGCGCGCGCCAAGGGCCGTACCAGCGAGGCGCTCAAGAAGCTGATGGGCTTACAGCCCAAGCAGGCCCATATCCTGCGCGACGGGCAGGAGCTGGAAGTGGCCGTGGACGAGGTGCGCGTCGGCGATATCGTGCTGGTGCGCCCCGGCGAGAAGATCCCCGTGGATGGCGTGGTGACCGAGGGCCGCTCCAACGTGGACGAGGCTATGCTGACCGGCGAATCGCTGCCGGTAGAAAAAGGTCCTGGCGCTGCGGTGATCGGCGGCACGCTCAACAAGCTGGGTTTGCTGCGCTTCGAGGCTACAAAGGTCGGGCGCGAGACTGCCCTCGCGCAGATCATCAAGCTGGTGGAGGATGCACAGGGCTCGAAAGCCCCCATCCAGAAGCTGGCCGACCGTGTTTCGGCGATCTTTGTCCCGGTGGTGATTGGCATTGCCACGCTTACTTTCCTGGCCTGGATGTTTTTGATCCCGCTGCCTGCTAACGCTGAGATCGGCCTGTTCACACGCGCCCTGATCAACATGGTCGCCGTGCTGGTGATCGCCTGCCCCTGCGCTTTGGGTTTAGCCACCCCGACCGCGGTGATGGTGGGCACCGGGCGGGCGGCCGAGCTGGGCGTGCTGTTCAAATCCGGCGAGGCGCTGGAGCGCTTGGGCAGTGTGACGACCGTGGTGTTAGATAAGACCGGCACCATCACGCGCGGCCAGCCGGCGGTGACCGATATCGTCCTGGCCTCTCAGCCTGTGCAGGTATCGGCGGGTGTGGGCGTCGGACCGGATGGGCGCCTGATCGATCCCAACGGTCATGCGCATAGTCGATTGGATGAAAACGAATTGCTTAAGTTGTCCGCATCGGTAGAAAAAGGCTCCGAGCATCCTCTGGGAGAAGCCTTATTAGCCGAAGCCGGCGAGCGCAGCCTGGTCCTGAGTGAGCCGCAGGGCTTTCAGGCTGAGGTGGGCCACGGCGTGCGCGCCGAGGTGGACGGGCGCGCCGTGTGGGTGGGTAACCTGCGCATGCTGCAGGCCGCCCAGATCCCGCTCAATGGCCTGGAAGCCGAGATCGTGCGCCTGCAATCCGAGGCTAAAACCGCCATCCTGGTGGCGGTGGATGGAGCCCTGCAGGGCGTGATTGGCGTCGCCGATACGGTCAAAGAAGGTTCTCGAGAAGCCATCGCCAGCCTGCACGCGCTGGGGCTGGAGGTGGTTATGATCACCGGCGACAACCAGCAGACCGCGGACGCCATTGCCCGTCAGGTGGGCGTGGACCGTGTCCTGGCGGAGGTGCTGCCCGCTGATAAGGCCAGTCAGGTGAAGTCCTTGCAGGAGCAGGGTAAGGTGGTGGCGATGGTCGGGGATGGCATCAACGACGCCCCGGCCCTGGCGCAGGCAGAAGTGGGTATCGCCATCGGCACTGGCACGGATGTGGCCATGGCTGCCGCCCCGGTGGTGCTGATTAGCGGCGATCTGCGCGGCGTGGAGCGGGCTCTCAAGCTCTCGCGCCGTACGCTGGGTACCATCAAACAGAACCTGTTTTGGGCCTTCTTCTACAATATTATCCTGATCCCGGCTGCAGCGATCGGGCTGCTCAACCCCATGCTGGCTGCCGGAGCGATGGCGTTTTCGAGCGTGTTCGTGGTCAGCAACAGCCTGCGTCTTAAACGAGTCAGGTTATAAGCGACCCTACAGTTTTCCTTATAACCTGTTCGATTCAGGCTTCACGAACGAGAAACCACTTCAGCACAATCAGAAAATAGTAAAACCTGTAGGGCCTGGTATTTACATGGATATTCAGGACGGACAGGATAAAAAATCTGTTTCCTGATTTAATAATCCTGAATATCCTGTCTATCCATGTGAATAGTTAATTTTCTGCGTGTGGCTGCGGTTAAATCCCCACCGCGGCAGCGTAATCGCTGTAACCGCCAGCAAATTCCTTAATCCGCCCATCCTCCAGCAGCAGAATGCGGTTTACCGTGCGGTCCAGGAAGTAGCGGTCGTGCGAGATCACCAGCACCGTGCCCTCGAAATCCTCCAGGGCGTTCTCCAGTACCTCCGCCGAGGCCACGTCCAGGTTGTTGGTCGGCTCGTCCAGCAGCAGGAAATTCCCCCCCGATAGCACCAGCAGCGCCAGCTGCAGCCGGCTGCGCTCCCCGCCCGACAGGTCGCCGATCTTCTGGCTGGCCTGCTGCTAGCTGAACAGGTAACGGATCAGGAAAGCGACGGCGCTCGATTCGCTCAGCACCCCGGCATAGCGTACCGCCTCCAGGGGAGTCTGCTGGGGATCGAGCGTCTCGTGCTCCTGGGCGTAATAGCCCACTTTCACGCTCGGGCCCAGGATAATCTCGCCCGCGTCCGGCATTTCTTGCTCCAGGATCAGGCGCAGCAGGACGGATTTGCCAGCCCCGTTCGGCCCGATCAGCCCCACCCGCTCGCCATGCCACACCAGCAGGTCCAGTGCATTCAGCACATGGTTCTGCTGCTGGCGGTTGGTGAAGGATTTCTTCAGCCCCTTGATTTCCAGCACCTTATTGGATCCCCGCCAGCCGTTGAGCTGCAGCCCCATCTTGCGCCGCTCCAGCACCGGCTGGTCGATCTTCTCCATCTTATCCAGTCGCCCCTGGATGGTCTTGGCGCGCTTGGCGAACTTCTCGTTATCATAGAGTTTGCCCCACAAAGCGTAGCGCTTGATCACCGTCTCCAACCGCTCGATCTCGCGCTGCTGGACGCGGAACAGCTCGGCCTGGCGCGCCAGGCGCAGCTCCTTATCGGTCACATAGCCGGAGTAATCGCCTTCGAAAGTGATCAGGGCGCCGTCTTCCAACTCGGTGATGTGCGTGACCACTGCATCCAGCAGGTAGCGGTCGTGCGAGACGATTACCACTGGCCCCGGATACTGGTTGATCAGCCCTTCCAGGAAGGCCTTGCCTGCCAGGTCCAGGTGGTTGTCGGGCTCGTCCAGCAGCAGCACATCTGGCCGCGCCAGCAGCAGGCGCGCCAGCCCCACCAACTTTTTCTGCCCGCCGCTCAGCGCTCCGACCCGCGTGTCGAAGTCGCTTGCCTCCATGCCCAGGCCTTGCAGCAGGTCTTTGACCCGCTCCGGGTAGCGCTCGCCGCCCAGGGACTGGTATTCTGCCAGGCAGCGTTCCTGCTGCGCCAGCGCCCGCTCCAGAGCCTTGGGGTGGTTGTACACCTGCGGATCGCCCAGGCTGGTCTCAATCCGCTCCAGCGTGTGCTCTAATTCGACGACGCGCGGGTTGCCTGCCATGGCGGCCTCCAGAGCAGTTTGCTGCGGGTCCAGGTTGGGCTGCTGGGGCAGGTAGCCCACGGAGAGGCCTTTGGCGCGCACCACCGCCCCGCCCGGTTCGGCGCTCAGCTCCCCTTCGATCAGCTTGAGCAGGGAGGATTTTCCAGCTCCGTTCGGCCCGATCAGGCCGATCTTTTGGTCGTGCTGGATCTCCCAGTTGAGCCCGCGGAAGATGGTTTTGGCGCCCAGGATCAGGGTGATATTGGACAGGCTGATAGAGATCATTTTGACTCCTGTAATTCAACAGCGTGTAAAGTGTACCGCGTTCGTAAGGATAAATAAAAAAAGCCGCAGGCTGGCCTGCGGCTTGAAAGGGTGTGCATGATTGGCTAAAGAATCTGTTCAGAGACACCGGGCAGCAGGCGCGTTTCGAGGAGGCTCGCTGGAAATCCCTGAGATCGAGCCGACTGGATAGGTGGTGTGTGTTGCGCTTCGAACGAGGATCATAATCGGGGATATTGTAGCATAGAATTTCGCCGATACAAAAACGTTGCTATCAAGAATAACCTGCATCATTGTCTGCAGTTACCTCCTACAATAATTAAAACCTGAAGGGTCCGGTGTTTACATGGATATCCAGGATGGACAGGATAAATGCTCATTTTCCTGATCCTGGTTTCGTTAAACATCCTGTTGATCCTGTCCATCCATGTTAATATGTCAATATACTTCTGCGCTTGGCCCAGGCGTACATCTGTATAAGAAAAGCCGCAGGTCATCCTGCGGCTCGAAAACATGACAGATCCTGTTGATCCAGTTACTCAGCTACCTGCGTAGGCTTTCTTCAACTCAGCCAGGTCAAACTTTTTCATCTGGAGAAAAGCTTGCGTAACGCGCGCGATCTGCTCCGGGCTGCCTGCGCGCATCATCTCATCCATGGCCACCGGGGATACCTGCCAGGACAGGCCAAAGCGATCTTTAAGCCAGCCGCACACCTCGGCTTCCGGCACTGCGGAGAGTTTTCCCCAGAAATAATCAATTTCCTGTTGATTGTCACAATTCACAAGCAGCGAAATTGCTTCATTGAAGGCAAATTCGTGCGGATAAGCGCTGTCCATCGCTGCGAACCACTGCCCTGCCAGCATAAAATCGGCAAACATCACGGTCCCTTCTTGATCCGGCTCCTGTCCTGGGCCGTAGCGGTGGATGGCTCCCATTTTCGAATTATTAAACACAGACAGGTACAGGTTGATCGCCTCTTCGGCGCGGCCGGCGACCGCCCCGACGAACATGAGCGATGGCACGATAAATGGCCGCTCCTCCCCTTCGGGCTCCGTAAGGATGAGCTGCCACGAAAGGCCGTACCTGTCCTGTATCCAGCCGTAATGCTTGCTGAACGGGTACTCCTGGAGCGGCATCAGCGCTGTGCCGCCCTGAGATAATTTGTCCCACATTACGTCGAGATTCTGGCGCGCATTCGGATCGCGGGATGGGTCGAAATTAACGAAAAAGGACACCGACGGGTTAAACTTGAACAGCGGACCGGCAGAAATCGCCATGAACGATTGCCCCCCCAGCTCAAAGGAAACGATGTCGGTATCGCCTGAGGGGGTGTCGTGCAGGGTTGAGGTATGCGTGATTCTGGAATCGGGAAACACGGAAGTATAGAACTCGGCGGCTTCTCTGGCTTCCTGATCAAACCATAAGTGGGGGATGATTATCTGCATGGGGGTTTTCCTCCAATCAATTGTCAGGCATCTCAGGCATTACGTATAACCTGGTTGTTGAAATCTCGAGCACTTTCTGAAATTGATCTTATATCCAATGGATTGATTGTAATGCGATAAACTACAGTGTAATTATCGTATTTTACCCCACATTCCTCGTAATCCGGGAATTGGAGGGGCAGGTTTGCTCCCAACAACATTGTAAATTCATTATCAGTGGTTACCCCATTGACATTCCCCTTTCAGGGGGCTAAACTGGAGTCGAAACCTTTTCCTTATGAAAAAAACCAGGAGATTATCTATGGCAAATTTCACCCGCATGCCCAATTATGACGTTCGCAATGATGGAGCCGGCCCATATGCCATCTTCTATTGCGATAGCTGCAACCGCGAGTTCCGCAGCCAACCGGCCATCGGCACGGTGGTCGCCCAGGACCTGAAGAAATCCGCCCTGGGCGGGCTGCTGCGCAAAGTGCCGCTGGTGGGCTCTGATCTGGCTGAGAATGTGCTGGGCGAGGATGCCCGCTACAGCATGAAGCTCACCCCGCAGCAGCTCGAAGCTGCCTGGCAGCAGGTACAGCCCCATTTCCGCCAGTGCCCCACCTGCCAGCGGGTGGTCTGCCTGACCGATTTCGACTCCCAGGCTGGCACTTGCAACGATGACAGCCCGCGCCAGGGTGAGATCGCCGAATCGCGCGGTGTGCAGGCCGGAGCGGCCTTGAAGGGTTTTGCCAACGCCTTTGGTCTGGGGGATGTGGTGGAGAAAGCCTCCGAGGGCATGAAAAAGGCTCAAGAAGCCGCCGCGGCCAGCCAGGCGCGCTGCCCGTCCTGCAATACCCTGGCGCCTGCCGGGACCAGGTTCTGCCCGGAATGCGGCACGGGCATGGTACAACCCACCGTCACCACCGCCAAATGCCCGCAGTGCGGCGCCGATACTCACGGGGCCAAGTTCTGCCCGGAATGCGGCGCTAAATTGGAAGTAAAACCCCTGCTGACCAACTGCCCCAACTGTGGAGCAGAGACCAAAGGCGCCAAATTCTGCCCTGAGTGCGGGCAAAAATTAGTCTGATATAGCATCGCTCTTGAAACATAACCCCCAGGGGTTTAAAAATCCGAAGGATTTACCCCTGGGGGTTGTTGGTTGACCAGTTCGTAGAGCGAAACAGGAAAAGTAAAATTATCCTGACGGAAAAACCGCTTCGCCCTTTTCTATTCGACAGATGGATTACTTACCGGGCGAAGATGCCCATAATCCCGGCGGCGCCGATGCCCAGCACGCCCAGCACCACCCCGGCAATCAGGCTGAAGACAAACTGCACGATCCAGCCGATAATCACGGTGATGATGGTTGAGGTCCAGTCCAGGTCCAGGGCCTCCTTGATGGCGAACATGGCTGCTACCAGGCCGGCAATCGCTGCTGCAAATTGGATGGGGCCAACAATGCAGCCCAGCACGGTCATGATAGCCCCCAGGATGCCCAGCACGCCCACCGCGTTCCACACGTAGGCCAGCCCGGTGGTGCGCACCACTTCCTCGAACGTCACCTGGGCTTTGAACACGCTTGCTCCGATCCAGCTGATCACGAAGGCTGAGATGGCAAAACCGACTACGCCAAAGACTGCCCCCACCAGCGCCCCCAGGAACATATTGGTGAACGAGCCGCCCGCCACAGCCGCCCCGCCCAGGGCGCTCAGGAAGGCTGCCACGGCGACGATCAGCCAGGCGTTGGTGGTGAAAGTGGTGTCGTTCTCTACTTCGGCGTAAACGCCTTTGCGAAAAGTGAATGCTCCAATGATGCGTTCTACTAACATGTTGTTTTTCTCCTTTGAATATAATGGCTTCCTCAACTGAGGAAATGAAAAAACGCTCCGGTGAAGATAACCCCACCGGAGCGTTTTCGTTTCAGACTGCCGCCATGACCTCCGTCTGGCGTTGCGCTAACGCCGCCAGCAGCACGCTGCTGAGCAGAATTAGCCCGATCAGGATGCCCAGCTCCGGGGCCACCTCTGCCAGTCCGGCGTTATTCTGCGAGACCTCCAGCACCGGCTGGATGATGTAATAGGTGGGGAAGATGCGCCCGATCCATTGGGGCAGGTCCGGGAAGATATACACGAATCCCGGCGCATACAGGAAGATGCCCAGGCTTTTGATGGTGGCGAACAGGGTGTTGATATCTTTGACCATCGACCCAAGCATGATCCCGATCTGGGCACTGAAGATGGAGCCCAGCACCAGGATGCCCACCAGCAGCAGTGGCTGGCTGCCGAAGCCCCGGTTCAGCAACAGGATCAGCAACCCGGTCATTAAGCTGACGATGGCGCCGACGATCCCTTTGGCGGTGAAAATTTCCAGCATGGTCGCCGGGGTAACCGCCAGGGCGGGCAGAGTGTGCTTCATCTTCTCCATCACCAGCGAAGTAGAGGGGATTAAAGTTCCGCCCATCAAAATCGTGATCAACACCATCAAGGGCAGCAGGCGCTTCTCCCAGGGGATGTTCACCCCCTCGCCCAGGACGGTCTGGATGATCTCGACCGGCACTTCCTGTCCGGCGACCTGGCGGATGCCATGCACCACAGCCGCGCTGAGGATGATGCGGTTCTGCATCTGGCTCTCGCCCCACACATACACTTGGATGCGCGCCAGCTCGTTGGCAAGCACCTGGCGGTCGAATTCCTGCGGCAGCGCCAGGCCCACATCCACCGATCCGCGCCGCATCTCATCCTCAAGCTCATTTTTGCTGTCATAGACCGAAACACTCAGCGCTGCGTTAGCCTGCGCTAGGCCGGTCATTTGCGAGCTGCCTTCGTCGAAGATTCCCAGGCGCGCCTTGCCACTGAAAAAAGTGCCGAAGATCAGCGAGACCAGCAGGGTGAACACCACCGGCACCACCAGGGCCAGGATGAACATAAAGCTCTTGGGGCCCTGCACCATCTCTTTGACAATCAAGATCCCTACATTGCGCAGCTTCATTGTAACTTCCTCCTCAGGGCATAGGCGCCCAGCACAAAAAAGACCAGCCCAAAAGCCAGCAGGGTCAGCAGGCCGCTGCTGGCCTGGCTCCAACCCGCGCCGAAGTTCAGCACCCGGTAGACGATATCCACCAGGTAATAGGAGGGGAGGATTTTGATCCAATCGGTCGTCAGGCCGGGCAGCAGCAAATTGAAAGCCGGGATGGCCAGCACGATCAACGCCAGCATCCCCCAGGCCATCACCGACATCATATCCCCGGCCACCGAGGCGATCAGGAAGCTGATCCCGGTCACCAGGAAAGCTCCCAGCAGCAAAGCCGTCAGCACCAGCAGGGGCTCAGTGCGCAGGCCTCCGGTGATCAGCAGCAGCACGACCACCTGGGTGAAGGCCATGAACACCCCGGTGAAGCCCTTACTGGCAAACAGCCCCGGGATGGTGAGCGGTGTGGTGAGCAGGGCGCGCAGCGTGCCCGCTTCGATTTCGGCGCTGATCAGGGCTGCCAGGCCCCAGGTCTCGATCATCAGGATGAACACCGTGATCAAGGGCAGCATGCGCTGGCGCGGCGGCACCTGGTGACCGGCCATGTCGGGTCCCAGGACAACTTCTTCGGACTCAATATTCAGGGTGTTCCCGGTGAGCTCGAAGCCCAGCTCCTCCAGGAACAGGGTATATGCGGCGCGGTACTCGTCCGGCACATCCGTTTTGAAATAGATGCGCACCGGCGGTTTGTCGCCCCTAGAGAGCTGCTCCAGGAAATCCTGCGGCATAGCCACCCCCACAGGGTCCTCGCCGGAAAGCACGGCCTCCTGCAAAGCCTCCTCGGAGGGGTAATTGCGCAGCTCCAGCCCATCCTCTTGCAGCTCGCTGACCACCATGCCAGGCAGCTGCGGCCCAAACCAGGCCAGTTCCAGGGTCTCATCCACGGTATTGGGCATGGTGAAGTAGATGGCGATGTAAGCCACCAGCCCTATAATGCTGATGAAGGCGAAGAAACGGTTCTTGAAGAACAGGATGATGTCCTTCCAGACCAAAGCAGCCAGCATGCGCGGGTTCATGCCAGCCCCCTTCCGGTGATCTGAATGAAGATATCTTCCAGGGTGGCTTCTTCGCTGTGCAGGGTGATGACCTTTTCCTGGGTGAACAGCTCGGTCACCGCAGCCGCGGAATTTCCATCATCCAGGGGGATCTCGCGCAATTCCAGGCGTCCTTCCGGCCCGGCGACCTGGGCTTTGAGCGAGCGCCTGCCGTACTTCTGTTTGAGGGCATGCGGCGTATCAATGGCCGCGATCTGCCCCTGGTTGATGAACGCCACCCGGTCGCAAAGCTTATCGGCTTCCAGCATATCATGCGTGGTCAGGAAGACGGTCGCCCCCCGCTGGCGCTCTTCCAGGATGATGCGCCGGATCGCATCAGACGACACCGGGTCCAGTCCATCAGTGGGCTCATCTAAAAAGAGTACCTGGGGGCGGTTCAATAAAGCCCGCGCCACCATCAGGCGCTGTTTCATGCCTTTCGAATAACTGGAAACCAGGTCGCGACCGCGCCCGCCCAGGCCCACACGTTCCAGCAGGGCTTCGGCATCGAAATCCTTGATATTGAACAGGCGCGCAAACAAATTCAGGTTGGCGGCCGCGCTGAGGTCCTCGTACAGGTTGGTGATCTCAAAGCAATCCCGACCTGGGCCTGCACCTGCTTGGGCTTGCGAGCTACATCCAGCCCCAGCACGCTGGCGGAGCCCTGCTTGGGCTTGAGCTGCCCGGTCAGCATCTTCACAATGGTGGATTTTCCTGCGCCATTGGGGCCCAGAAAGCCGAAGATCTCACCGTCTTTGACCTCAAAGCTGACGTCATTCACCTGGTACTGGTTAGTCTTGCTGTACGAATAAAACAAGTTTTGTGCCTTAATCATGAGGATTACTCCGCGTCATAATTGGTTGAACCTGGATTGCATTGTGGGCTTGATGTGGAGCGAGACCAAAACGCAAAATTTTCATTAAGTGGTCTACATCCTCCAGGATGCGCTGGTGTTGGGCTTGATCCAGCTCCCCGGCGATAAGCTGCTGAGGATCGATGGCGAGTTTACCCAGGATGTGGTTGCCGAATTCATTCAGCCAGGTGCTGAGCACAAACACCGCCATATCCTTGTGGATGTCAGGGTCAATATCACCCTGGCGGATGCCCTGTTCTACCAGATCCCGGTAGAACGCCTCTCCGGCGGCTTTCATTTGCTCCAGCGCCTCGCTTTGAAAAGGCATATGATTGCCGTACAATGCCCGGTACCCGACCTGCATCAGGCGTGGGTGTGTGATTTGAAACTCTAACCCGGCCTCAAACAGCCAGTGGATATAGTCGAATACGCCCATCCCCGGGTCGGGTGGGGGATGCTCCGCCAGCATGGTCATCTTCTCTTGCCCGACCAGATCGACCAGATACATGAACAGGTCGCGTTTATCCTCAAAGTACTGATAAAAGCTGCCTTTGGCAATGCCAGCCTGTTCCACCAGGCGCGAAATTGAAGCCTGGGCATACTCATGCTCGGCGAATTCTTCAATTGCCAGCTCAATGATCAAATTGCGCTTCTCATCTGGCAGGTTGAAAAAGGTTGCTTTGGGCATCTGCAGCCTCCTCGCACATAAAAAAATAACTGAGTGGTCGTAAGACCAGTCAGTCATATGACTAACCAGTCATATGACCGTACAGTCACATAATACATGAGATTATTCAGGATGTCAAGGAGGTTGCTCTATCAGCGCCATTCTGCTCTGGTGTTCAGAAATGGTAAAGCAGAGCGGCGGGAATTCTTCGCTATTTGTCAGGCGCATGGGGTATCATATCCCCACACCTATCTGACCGGAGGCGCCATGACCCCTACTGCCAAATCGAAAACTCTCCCCGGCGGCCTGCGCACGCACGGCTGCCGCCTCTCCAACGCCTGGAGCTACCAGGGCGCGCCGGCCTTGATCCTGGAGAACGAGCTGCTGCGCGTCACGCTGCTTACCGGACATGGGACGCACATTAGCGAGTTCCGCTATAAGCCCCTGGACCTGGATGTCCTTTACCATGACCCTGCCGGGCTGCTCCCCGACCAGCGCGATCCGGCGCTGCCCGGTGATTACGTGGTGGGCTGGCAGGAGGCTTTGCCGAGCGGGGGCGCGCCGGCCGAGGTGCGCGGCGCCCCCTATGGCGCCCACGGCGAGCTGGCGCGTGCCGCCTGGACCCAGTCTGTGCTGGAGGATACCCCGCAGCGCGTCTCCGTGCAGCTCACCACTCGCCTGCAGACCATCCCCCTGCTGCTGGAAAAACGCCTCAGCCTGGAGCCGGGCAAGGCCGTGCTGGTGCTGGAAGAACGCCTGACCAATGAAGCCGGTATCGCCCTGCACGTGATGTGGGGCCAGCGCATTTCCCTGGGCGGGCCATTCCTGGAAGAGGGGGCGGTGATCGATGCGCCTGCCAGCCAGGTGATCGCTCACGAAAAGACCGATGGCTACGCCATGCGGCGCTACATACCCGGCCTGGGCGGTGAGTGGCCACGCCTGCAGACCCCACAGGGCGACCCGGTGGATGCCAGCCACATCCCGGCGCATGGGAAGGCCAAGGTGGAAGAGCTGATTTATCTGACCGGCTTGCAGGAGGGCTGGGTGGCGCTGACCAATCCGCAACGCCAGGTGGGTTTTGGCCTGAGCTTTGACCCGGCGCTGTTCCGCTTTATCTGGCATCTGGAGCAGTTGGGCGAATTCCGCGCCGGCTTCCCCTGGTGGCGGCGGGCGCACTACACCAGTCTGGAGCCGTGGACCAGCTTCCCCGCCCAGGGCCTGGAGCAGGCTATCCGCAACCACAGCGCCCTCAAGCTGGGGCCAGGCGAACAGCGTTATACGCGCCTGGCAGCCTGTATTTACACCGGCATACAACGTGTGGCGGGTATCTCCCCGGACGGAGAGGTCACGCCGCGCGCCGACTGAACATCGCTTGCTGCCTGAATACCGCCGCATGATCCGCTGGATGGAGTGCTACATCTCTGGAATAATCATCGTCACAGTCCACCAACTTCCCACGCTGCATTACAATATGCTATACTCACGCGTGCCAAGGGGTTATCCGGCAGACTTATCGTTATGTTCTGCAATAGGGTTAAGCCATGCGCCAGACCACTGAAAGCCACCGTTCAACGTTTCACTGCCCGCGCTGTGGGCGCTTGATAAGCTATAACGCTCATCACTGCCTGTACTGCAAACTGCCGCGCCCCGGCATCATTGCCAGGCTGCCCGTGCTGAGTGACATGCTGCGCGGCCAGGTGCGCTTTGGCGAAGGCATCTTCCTGGCTTGTTTCGCGCTCTATATGACTGCCATTCTGCTGGACATCAGCGGCTCGCTGCGCACGGGCGGCTTGTTTGGACTCCTTGCGCCCAGCTCGTCTTCGCTCTACCGCCTGGGCATGGGCGGGACCATCCCCTGGAACATGGGGCGTTGGTGGACCCTGCTCACCGCCACCTATCTGCACGGTAGCCTGCTGCACATTGCCTTCAACCTGCTATGGCTGCGCTCCATTGGTCCCCTGGCAGAGGAGTTGTTCGGGCGCTCGCGCTTTTTCGTGATCTATACCCTGGCGGGGGTGGGTGGGGCAGCGCTCAGCACCTTGCTGGGCACGCCGCTCTTTGTGGGCGCTTCGGGATCGATTTTCGGCTTATTTGCTGCACTGATCTATTACGGGCGCAACCGCGGCGGGACATTCGGCTCGGGTATCTCGCGCAATATGCTGATGTACGCGGCCATCGGCTTTATCTTTGGCTTGCTGGCTCCCAATGTGGATAACTGGGGGCACCTGGGCGGTTTTATAGTGGGTTGGCTGGCAGCCATGCTGCTGGGATACCAGGAGCGGCGCAAGGAAACCCTCAGCCATCACCTGCTGGCCTTGGCGGCGCTGATCTTCGTACTGGTTTGTTTTGGGATTATGCTGGTGTTGTTCTTCACCACGCCGCTGGCGCCGGTTGGCTAGGTTTCCGAGGCCAGACGATCAGAATCAAAAACCGGGCTGCATTTTGAATGCAGCCCGGTTTTTCTTGGTGCGCCCAGCATGGGCGCTGACTAGAGGGTGAAAGACCCTTACGGAGGTTGGTCGCACCAACCGTTAGCTGAAGGCAAG
>Ga0105100_10000455_pt1 | contig 24339 bp, 19 predicted proteins | sample PPLLak12cMay2015_2_FD_87033 | JGI IMG/M metagenome (GOLD analysis project Ga0105100, IMG submission 87033) | Freshwater sediment microbial communities from Prairie Pothole Lake near Jamestown, North Dakota, USA - PPLs Lake P8 Core (1) Depth... | ecosystem: Environmental > Aquatic > Freshwater >...
CGAGCACTACGCCGGCGCCTTCCCGGTCTGGCTCGCGCCGGTCCAGGCGGTGGTCATCCCGATCGCCGACCGGCATGCGGAATACGCTGGGCAGGTGCAGGCGCGGCTGCGCCAGTCAGGCGTACGCGTCGAGGTCGACGATCGCGGCGAGCGCATGAATGCCAAGATACGCGACGCCCAGCTGCAGAAGATCCCCTACATGCTCGTGGTGGGCGACCGCGAGCGCGAGGCTGAGGCGGTCTCGGTCCGCCTGCGGAGCGGGGAGGACCTGGGCTCACAGCCGCTGGAGGAGTTCCTGGCCCGGGTTCAGGCGGAGATCGCCCAGCGGGCTTGAGCCGGCCGGTATAATGGGTCCGGGCTGCGCCGGTTCGCTCCCTCGGACCGGTCAGTCCGGACAGGCGCGGGAGGCATCTGGCATGCGACTCAGGCTTCTTATCGTGATGGCCGCGACGGCAATGCTGCTGGCGAGCGCCGGCCTGATTTGGATCGGATCGCTTGAGCCGGCGCGCGCCGCGGCGGCTAGCTCGGCAGGCTACGCCTGCCCGCCGCGCCTGCAGTTGCGCCGGCCGGGGGCCTGCCCCGCCATCGGGCTGGGCGGCGAGATCACCTCGCTGGCCGCGCGCGGCCTCTATCCGATTGCCCCGCTTCCCACCATCGGCCCGGATCCCAACCTGAGTTATGTCCCCTGGGACTACTTGCGCGTTGGCGATGGTTCGACGGCGTTGTATCCCTCGCCCGAAGCAGCGCTCTCTTCCGGCGGATCGGGTGTCGCCGTCGGTCCCGGGTTCGTGTTCTTCTCGTCGGCCTCGTCGATCGACACCGGCGGCGGGCGCGTCTACGCCACGCCGGGCGGCTATGTCCGCGGCGACAACGTATCCGATGCCAACGTATCGCTCTTTCAGGGCCTGGCCTTCAGCCGCACACCGCCTCGGCCGTTCGGCTGGATCATCCAGGGCGGGACGTGCAGCGAGCGCACGCCCGGAGAACCGGTCGATTACACCGGCCGCTGCTTCATGAGCCACGAGGTCGTCCAGATCTACGATGTCCAGCACGTCGGCGAGTGGGATTGGTTCCTGATCGGCCCGGACGAATGGCTGGAGCAGCGCATGATCGGCAAGGTCGAGCCGACCATGTCGCCTCCCGAAGGTGTGACCGGCGATCGTTGGATCAGTATCAACCTGTATGAGCAGACTCTCACGGCCTACGCCGGCGGTCGACTGGTGTTCGCCACGGCCGCCTCGACGGGACGGAATGGGAACTGGACGCAGCCCGGTCTCTTCCAGATTTGGGCGAAGCTCGAGCGGGACGATATGACCGGCGGGATCCCGGGGGAGAACTTCTACTACCTGGAGAATGTCCCCTGGGTGCTGTACTTCGACCGGGCCAGAGCCCTGCACGGGACCTATTGGCACAACCGTTTCGGCGCGCCGACCTCACGCGGCTGCGTCAACCTCAGCCTGGCGGATGCGCACTGGGTCTACGAGTTCGCCTCCGAGGGCACCTGGGTGTACGTCTATGATCCCTCCGGGAACACCCCGACCGACCCGGCCCTGTACGGTGAAGGCGGCGCCTGAGCGCCGCCTTCGCCGACCGTCCCCGCCCGCCGCTGCCGCACCGCTACGGTCAGTTGCGCCGATCCCCCCGTATCCGGGGTAGTACCAAAGTACTTTGACGGCCTGGAGCCGCGTTTCTACAATTGCGATGGAATCGGTCCGAGCCGGTATCGCGTTTTCTTGCGGAGGGCGGCATGTACGCCAGCAACGAACTCCTCTTCCCCCCGGAGGCGATACCGCTGGTGCGCAACACGCGCGGCGACATCTGGCGCGCCCTGGTCGACCGGGTGAACATGCTTCCCGAAGACCACCCCGAGAGCCTCGGTTTCTCGTTGATGATGATCCGTCTGAACGGTTGTCTGGGATGCGAGACCGACTCCTACCGGGCGATGCGCGGCTGTGCCCCGTGCGCCCGCCAGACGCTGCGCCGCTTCAAAGGGACCGACGCGGACCTGCTTCAGCGATACGACTCCGCCCTGGCTGATGTCGTCGCCTTCCTGCAGACTCGCCCCGACCTGATACGTATCGAGAGCCTCACGCCGGCGAAGGCCGCCTGACGCCCCGTCCGCGTTTCGATGCCAGATCGACCAGGCTCCCGGTGCTCCGGGAGCCTTTCGCTATGGTAAACTCAGCCGCGCTGGCGCGCCCGGTCAGAGTCACCAGTATTCCACGGCCCAAGTTCGGACGGCGGGCACGCTTCGGGCGATGATACTCAGACCCGGAGCCGCCTGACCGCTGCGCGCGGGGCCAAACCTCAGGGCGACAAGGGTGGTGTGGGTGTTAGCTGCGCTGGGATGCGGCCGATGCTGACCGTCGCGGAGAGGCTTGTGTTCGCCCTGGCCGCCCTGGCAAGCGCTACCCTGGCCCTGCGGGCGACCCAGCGTTTGATCGGAATCCTCCGGCGCGGCCGCGGCCGCCCCGACTGGCGCCGGGTCCCCAGCCGCCTGGCCGATGTCCTCGTCAAGACGATCGCCCTGCGGCCTGTTTTCCGGGCGCGCCCCCTGACCAGCCTGTTCCATGCTTTCGTTGCCTGGGGCTTCACCTACTACCTGCTCGTCAACATCGGCGACGTCCTGCAAGGATTCGTGCCCGGCCTGGTCTTCCTGGGTGAGGGACCGCTGGGAGATCTCTACCGCCTGGGCGGCGACGTCTTCACCGTCGGCGTTCTGGTGGGCATGCTGGCGCTGGCCGTACGCCGCTTCGGCCTGCGTGCGCCGGCGCTGCGCGTGCGCGACTCGACTCTCCTGCATCCGAAAGCGCGTCGCGGCATTCAGCGCGATTCGGCCATCGTGGCCAGCTTCATTGTGCTGCACGTGGGCGGCCGCTTCCTTGGCGAGAGCTTCCATCTCGCCGCCGCCGGGCGCGATGCCTGGCAGCCTTTCGGCTCGCTGGCCTCAGGCCTGTGGGCCGGGTGGACGCCGGCGGCGCTTGAGATCGCCCGACACGCCGCCTGGTGGTTGGCGCTCGGGCTGATCCTGGCCTTCATCCCCTACTTCCCGTATTCCAAGCACATCCATCTGTTCTTCGCCCCGCTCAACTTCCTGCTCAAGCCGGAGCGCCGGTCGATCGGCGAGCTCGAGCCGCTTGACTTCGAGGACCAGAGCGTCGAGCAGTTCGGCGTCGCCCGCCTGGAAGACCTGTCCTACTCCGGACTGATGGATGCATACGCCTGCATCATGTGCAATCGCTGTCAGGATGCCTGCCCGGCGTACACCACCGGCAAGGTGCTCTCACCGGCGGCGCTCGAGATCAACAAGCGCTACTTCCTTAATCAGGAAGGCAGCCGATTGGCGGCCGGCGCGGCCAGCTCGCAGACGCTGCTCGAGTTCGCCATCCCGGCTGAGGCGGTCTGGGCCTGCACCGCCTGCGGCGCCTGCAGCGATATCTGCCCGGTCGGCAACGAACCGATGCGCGATATCCTCGAGATCCGCCGCTTCTTGGTCCTGACCGAGAACGCCTTCCCTGAGCAGCTGCAGGCTGCCTACCGCGGGATGGAACGGACCGCCAATCCCTGGAACATCGCCCCCGAGAAGCGGCTGGAGTGGGCCGAAGGGTTGGATGTCCCGACCGTGGCCCAGAATCCGGATGCCGAACTGCTGTGGTGGGTCGGCTGCGCGCCGGCGACGGATCCGCGAGCGCAGAAGACCGCCCGCGCCTTCGCCCGGCTGCTGGCCGCGGCGCGTGTCGACTACGCCGTCCTCGGCTCCGAGGAGCGCTGCACCGGCGACGCGGCGCGCCGATCCGGCAACGAGTACTTGTTCTCCGAGATGGCCTCGGCCAACGTGGCCAGCCTCAACCGGGTGGCCGCCCGACGAATCGTGACCACCTGTCCGCACTGCCTGCACACGCTGAAGAACGAGTACCCGGCCTTCGGCGGAAACTACACCGTTATCCACCACAGCCAGCTGCTCGAGGAGCTCATCACCGCCGGCCGGCTTCCCCTCGTCACCGAGCAGAAGCCGGAGGCGATCGCGTTCCACGATCCCTGCTACCTTGGGCGGCAGAACGGGGTCATCGAGGCGCCTCGCGCCGCACTCCGGGCGGCTTCCGGCGGCGCGCCGCTGGAGATGCGCAGCAGCCGGGCCCGCTCGTTCTGCTGCGGTGCCGGGGGGGCGCAGATGTGGAAGGAAGAGGAGCAGGGGCAGGAGCGCGTCAGCGCCGCGCGGCTGCGCCAGGCTCAGGCGACCGGGGCGTCCACCCTGGCGGTCGGCTGCCCGTTCTGCATGGTGATGCTGGCCGACGCTTCCAAAGACGCCGGCGAGCCCCTCCAGGTCCGCGACCTGGCCGAGATTCTTGCAGAGCGGCTGTCGACAGCCCCCTCGACCTAGCCCTGCGCGCGCCATTCGGCCCAGCGCAGGGACCCCACCACCCTAGCCGTTGACTCCCGTCGGGAAGGGCTTATAGTCTGAATTGACGCCCCTGTGGGGGGTGCTTCTCCTCGCCGACCCAGTACCGTCACGCCCGGCCATCGTCATACGTTCCAGGCTCTGAGGGACTCTCCCTCCAGTAAGAACCGGAGGCGACCCATGCTCAGGCGAGCGGCGTTGTTCCTCGCATTGGCCTTGCTCATGGCCATCGGGGCAGCGGCTTGCGACACTTATCTTCCCCGGTGTGAGGCCTCATCGCTTTCTGCACCCAGCCTGGCCAGCCCAGCCGATGCGGCCATTGTGGACAGCGGCCTCCCGGCCTTGTCCTGGATCTACCCGGATGACTGCTACCCGGACCACTACCGGGTGGATCTGACCGATTCCACCTTCGACCTGAACAACCTGGGCGACACGACGGATGAGCCGACGACCTCCTGGCATCCAACGACCTCGTTGGTCGTCGGACGGAACTACTTCTGGCGCGTGGCGCCGGTCGTGGGTTCCACGGTCGGGCCGTACTCTTCGACCCACCGCTTCATTGTCGGGCCCGTGTGTGAGCCGGGAGAGCTAGTCGCCCCCGACCCGTTCGCGCCCGAGCCCGATCAGCGCGTCTACCACGAGCATCAGGGCTTTGCCTGGACGTACCCCCACACGACCTGCCAGCCGGAGGGGTATCGCCTTCAAATCTCCGCCACAGAAGACTTCTCCTCGCTTGTTGTGGACAAGCGCGAATCGGAGCCGATTCCTACATGGAGTTCAGGTGTCGTGCTGGACGACTGCACGCGCTACTACTGGCGCGTGGCGGCCATCAGCGGCGCCGCGGACGGCCCCTGGTCGTCGGTGGAGACCTTCCATGTCGACTACGACGGCCTGTGTGAGACCTGCACGGCCGAGGCCCTCGTGGCGCCCGAGGATCTGGCCCCGAACGGGGAGACGGTCGTCCTGGACCCCGACACTTACCTGTACCTGTCGGGAACCTATCCGCTGACGACCTGCCGCCCGGACCATATAGAAGCCTACGTCTGGCAGGGTGTGGAGCCGGAGACCCCCGGGATGACGGCGCGGGTGCCCATCCAGAGTGATGGCTCCTGGAGCATCCCCTGGGGGATCCCGCTCGAGCCGGGGAACATGTATCGCTGGCGTGCCTATGCGGGCCTAGAAACCGGCCCCGGGCCGGATGTCGACGGCCCGAGCGCGCTGGGCTACTTCTTCACCGGCCCGATGTGCCCCGGTCCGGAGGGGATGCTGCCGGTCGACCTGATCAACCCGGCTGACGAGACCATCTTCGGGCCCACGGATTCGGTGACCTTCGCCTGGGATGACCCGACCGAATGCCACATCCGAGGTCTGTACGAGATCCAGATCTCGCTGACGGCGGACTTCAGCGAATACCTGCATCGCATCCCGATCCTGCAGAATGTCTGGACCATGACGGCGGAGGAGATCCCGCTGGAGCCCTGCACCCGCTACTACTGGCGGATCAAGACCGACCCGAGCGGTCCGCTGGAGGAGCCGTTCTCCGACGTCTGGTCGTTCTTCGTCCAGCCGCCTGACGTGATCTGCCCTCCGGACCTGCTGGACCTCGAGATCCCGGCGATGGTGACGGCGGAGGTCGACCACAACTGCCGCAGCGGACCGTACACGGACGCTAGGAACGACGACACCTTCTTTGCAGGCGCCAGCGCGCCGATCCAGGCTCGCAACGCGGACGGGACCTGGTTCCAGATCCTCAGCCCGAACCTTCGCCTTGCCTGCTGGATCTGGTCCGGGCGGACCGTGACCGAGGGGGACCTTAGCCGAGTGCCGGTGGTCTATGTTGCGCCCCCGCCGACGCGAGTGCCGACGCCGATCGTGTGCGCCGACTACACGACTCAACAGATGTGCGTGTCCAACCCGGCCTGCCAGTGGGTCGTCTCTGTCGGAGCGCCCAATCTACTTGGTCACTGTGAGAACAGATAGCCATCGGCGAGGCCGTCGGCCGCATCCAGGTTGTAGGAGGCGCCCGCAAGGGCGCCTCTCTGCTTCCCGAATCTCGCAGCGGCACATCTCGTCAGACTCGCACCCCAGCCGTGGACCCCTCAAACAAGGCCACCCCTGGCGAACCCAATCATGGCTCGATCCGCGGGAGTCTCAGGCCATTGAGACCGCCGGCCGGATTGGGTAAGATTGCCGCCGCGGGGAGTGCCGGCCAGCGAGGCGCGTGTGCGCCCGGCCGGCTCCACCATAGGCCATGACCGAACCGCTCGCGAAACCGATCCCTATGGGCCTGCTCGAGGCGATCGAGGCCAACGGCCTGGCCTTCTGGGAGGTCTTCTGCTCCCGGCCGGGGATGGAGTTCCATCGCCAGCCCGGACTGGTCTGGTTCGCCAGCGGGTATGAGGCGCCGACGCTCAACGGTGTTCTATGGGCCGACCTCCCCCCCAACACGACCGAGGCGGCGATCGACGATGTGACCGCCCGCTTCCGACGGCGGCAGCTGCCGATGGAATGGCGTGTCGGTCCCAGCAGCCGGCCGGCCGATCTGGGAGATCACCTCGCCCGGCGAGGTTTCACTCTGGCCGAGGACATCCCGGCCCTGTTCCTGGATCTGGACAGCCCGCTGCCTGAGGCGCCTGCGCCGAGCGGCCTGCGCGTCGAATTGGTGGAGGATCCCGTGAGGCTGGGCGCGTGGTTCGAGGCTTGGGAGAGCGGCTTCGGCGTGCCGCCGTTCTTCAGCGCCGCGTTCCGCGACGCCTACAGCCACATTGGATTTGGCGAAGACAAGCCGCTGCAGAATCTGGTGACGTTCCTGGACGGGGTGCCGGTGGCCTCCGCAACCGTCTTCCTGGCCGCGGGCCTGGCCGGCCTGCACAGCATCGCCACCGTCCCAGGAGCACGAAGTAGAGGGATCGGTGCAGCCGTGACCCGCTCGGCGCTGGAGCTGGCCCGAACTCGCGGGGCTGAGACTGCCTTCCTACACTCGACGCCGATGGGGTCCAGCCTGTACCGCCGCCTCGGGTTCCACGAGTGCGGCCGGCTCAGCATATTCCTCGCACCAGGGTAGGAACCCTGGGCGTCCAGCCACGTCCTCTGTAGTGTGAGTCGCCTGCATCCATTGAGATTTCGGACTAATTCAGGTAATATTCGCCCGGCCCGCCCGGTGGTGACGCCGCCGGGCGGCTCGGAGGCGGCCATCCTGGTCCCGCGTCCGTGTTCGCGGACACTCCCGGGAGGCCGTGAATGACGTTGAGCAAGGATGTCCAGCTGGAGATGTACTGGACGATGCTCCTGGCGCGCCGGCTGGACGAACGAGCCTGGGTTCTCCACCGCCAGGGCAAGATCGCCTTCCACATCTCGGGGATCGGCCATGAGGCCGCCCAGATCGGCGCCGCATTCGCGCTGGAGCGGGGCAAAGACTGGTGGGTGCCGTACTACCGTGACCTGGCACTCCTGCTGGCGCTGGGTTACAGCCCGTTGGATTTCATGTTGGCGCTGATGGGCAAGCGCGGCGAGCCGACCTCCGGGGCGCGGCAGATGCCCAGCCATTGGAGCCTGCGCGCCGCGAACGTCGTCAGCCACTCGTCGCCGGTGGCGACCCAGACGCCGCATGCGGCCGGCATCGGCCTGGGGATCAAGATGCGCGGCGACGACGCCGTCGTCCTGACCAGCATCGGTGAAGGATCAACCGCACAGGGCGAGTGGTACGAAGGCGTCAACTGGGCGGCCATCCACAAGCTGCCGGTCATCTTCCTGGTCGAGAACAACATCTATGCCATCTCCGTGCGCCAGGAGATGCAGATGGCGGTCGAGAGCGTGGCGGCGAAGGCCGCCGGCCTTGGGCTGACCGGCGTGGCCGTCGACGGGCTGGACGTCCTCGAGACGCAGCGGGTCGTGGCCGAGGCGGCGGCGCGCGCCCGCGCCGGTGAGGGCCCGACGCTGGTCGAGGCCAAAGTCTATCGTCTGACGCCGCACTCGTCGGACGACGACGACCGCTCCTATCGCTCGCGCGAGGAGGTCGAGAGCTGGAAGGCTCAGGACCCGTTGGTGCGCTTCCGCGAGACGCTGCTCAAGAACAAGGTCCTGACCGAAGCGGCCGAGGCCGAGATGGATGAACGCGCCCGCGGGCAGGTCGAAGAGGCGGTGCGGGTCGCCCAGGAGGCGCCCTATCCGGAGGTGAGCGAGGCGGCCTACCCGGTCTATGCCGAGGAGATCCGGCATGCCTGAGATCACGCTGATCGAGGGCATCCGCCAGGCGATGGATGAGGAGCTGGCCCGCGACGAGCGGGTCTTCGTCGTCGGCGAGGATGTCGGCCCGCGCGGCGGCGTGTTCCGCGCCACGCTGGGCCTGTTCGACAAATATGGCGCCGGGCGCGTCATCGATTCCCCGCTGGCGGAGCTTTCGATTGTCGGTGTGGGAATCGGCGCGGCATTGTACGGCATGCGCCCGATCTGCGAGGTGCAGTTCGCCGATTTCATCCACCCGGCCTTCAACCAGATCGTCAATGAAGCGGCCAAGATGTGCTACCGCTCGAAGGGCGACTGGACCGTTCCGCTGGTCATCCGCGCGCCGTACGGCGGCGGGATCGGCGGCGGGCTGTACCACTCGCAGTCGGTCGAGGCCTTCTTCGCCCACGTCCCAGGGCTGAAGGTCGTCATCCCGTCGAACCCATACGACGCCAAGGGGCTGCTCAAGTCGGCGGTGCGCGACCCGGGTCCGGTGCTATACCTCGAGCCGAAAAAGGGTTACCGCCTGATCAAGGGCGAAGTGCCGCAGGACGAAGAAGTCCTCGTCCCCATCGGCCCGGCGCGCGTATCGCGTGCCGGGCGGGACCTGACCGTTCTGGCTTACGGCATGATGCACCATTACGCACTGCAGGCGGCCGAGGCCGCAGCGGCCGACGGCATCGAGGCCGAGGTGATCGACCTGCGCACACTGTATCCGGTTGACCGCAGCACCATCCTGGCTTCGGTGGGCAAGACCAGCAAGGCGCTGGTGGTCTATGAGGACAACCGCACCGGCGGCTACGGCGCCGAGATCGCCGCGCTGCTGGCCGACGAGGCCTTTACTGATCTGGATGCGCCGGTGCGCCGGTTGGCCGGGCCGGACATCCCGGCCGTGCCGTTCAGCCACCCGTTGCAGGACTGGTTCATGGTCGATGCGCACAAGATCGGCCAGGCGATTCGGGACCTAGCCGCCTACTAGCGGCGGCAGCTCGGAACGAGGGGCGCGCAGGACAGGGAGCGGGCAATGGCGACGCGAGTGATCATGCCGCAGCTCGGCGAATCGGTCGTCGAGGGCACGGTGACGAAGTGGCTGAAGAAGCAGGGTGAACCGATCGCGGAGTTCGAGCCGCTGGTCGAGATCAATACGGACAAGGTCGACACCGAGGTGCCGGCACCGGCCGGGGGCGTCGTCCTGCGCCTGTACGTCGGCGAGGGTGAAACCGTGCGGGCCGGGACGATGTTGGCCGTTATCGGCCAGCCCGATGAGGCGGTGCCGGAGCAACCGGGGCAGCCGGCGGCGGCCGCCGAAGCGCGCGCTCCTTCGCCGAGCGAGCCCCGCCCGCCGGCGGCACCCTCAGACCTGGGCTTCATCTCGCCGGTCGTAGCCCGCATCGCCGCCGAGCACGCCGTCGACCTCGGCCGCATCCGGGGCACCGGGCAGGGCGGACGCATCACCAAGAAGGATGTCCTGGCGGCTGTTGGGTCCGAGCCGACTCTGGCCGCGCCGGCCCCCTGGGAGCAGCCGGCGCTGGGGGAGCTGTTCCGTCCGACGGAAGAGGTCTTCGGTGCTTCGGGCGAGGCTCAGACCATGGAGCCGACCATGGCACCGCCGGGAAGTCTCCTGCCTTTGGACAGTGTGCGGCGCGCCATCGCCGACCACATGGTGCTCTCCAAGCGCACCAGCCCGCACGTGACCACCGTCATGGAGGCAGATCTCAGCCGCGTGGTCGCCCACCGGCAGGCGCAGCGTTCGGCTTTCCAGCGCGACGGGGTCAACCTGACGTTCACCCCGTACTTCGTCTCGGCCGCGGTCGAGGCGCTCAAGGCGTTCCCACTGGTCAACGCCTCGTGGAGTGATCGCGGCATCGTCCTGCATCGCGGCGTGCACGTCGGTGTGGCCGTGTCGCTAGGCGAAAAGGGTCTGATAGTCCCGGTCATCAAGGACGCCGATCAGAAGTCGCTGCGCCGCCTGGCGTCTGAGGTCAACGACCTGGCTGCGCGCGCCCGCGCCCGGCAGCTCAAGCCGGACGAGGTCCAGGGCGGCACCTTCACCATCACCAACCACGGCATCAGCGGTTCGCTGTTCGCCACCCCGATCATCAACCAGCCGCAGTGCGCCATCCTGGGGGTGGGTGCCATTCAGAAGCGTGTGGTTGTGATCGACGATGCCATCGCCATTCGACCGATGGTCTACCTATCCCTGACCTTCGATCACCGCATCCTGGACGGCGCCTCGGCGGACGGCTTCCTGGCCCGGGTGGTGCAGGCGCTTCAGAACTTGACCTGAGGTGCGGCAGGTTCGGTCGGCGCTTCGACCGCCGCCGGCGGCGCCTCGCGGGAGCGCCTGTGCCCACGCGGATTCGCCGCAGGCAGTGACTCCCGCAAGGCCTCGCGTTACAATCTCAACCTGCAGCCCAATGCATTGGGAGGAGCCTTCATGCCAGACTACGACGTCCTTGTCATCGGCGCCGGGCCGGCCGGCTACGTCTGCGCCATTCGGGCCGCCCAGTTGGGCCAGAAGACGGCGATCGTCGATCGCGAATGGCTGGGCGGGGTGTGCCTGAATGTCGGCTGCATCCCCTCCAAGGCGCTGCTGCACAATGCCGAGGTGGCGCACACCCTGCGCACGGGAGGCAAGGAGCTCGGCTTCACCCTCGACGGCCTGAAGCTGGACTACGGCGCCGCGGTGCGACGCAGCCGGCAGGTCTCGGAGCGGCTGGTCAAAGGCGTCGGCTTCTTGATGAAGAAGAACAAGATCGAAGTGCTGATGGGCACGGCCAGCCTGGAAGGCGCGGGGAAGGTCGTCGTCACCGCTGCGGATGGGGCGGCGAAGACCGTCTCGGCCGCGCACGTCGTCATCGCCACTGGCGCCAGGCCGGCGGCCATCCCCGGCGTGGCGATCGATGGGCAGCGAGTACTGACCTACCGCGAGGCCATCTTGCAAGAATCCCTCCCGGAGTCGGTGGTCATCATCGGCGCCGGGGCGATCGGGCTGGAATTCGCCACCGTGTGGAACAGCTACGGGGCCGAGGTGACCGTGGTCGAGATGCTGCCGCGCATCGCTCCGCTCGAGGATGAAGAGGTCAGCAAGGAGATCTCACGCGCCTTCAACAAGCGCGGCATCAAGACTCTGGCCGGGACGAAGGTGGAGGCGGTCGAGGCGCTCAAGACCAAGGTGAAGGTCACGGTCAGCGGCGCGGAAGGAAAGCAGACCCTCGAGGCCAGCCAGGCGCTGGTGGCTACCGGTTTCAAGCCAAACAGCCAGGATATCGGCCTGGAGTCGGCCGGGGTCAAAACCGACGGGCGCGGCTTCATCGAGATCGACGACCGCATGGCCGCCAGCGCGCCCGGGATCTGGGCCATCGGGGATGTGACCGGGAAGCTCATGCTGGCGCATGTCGGCTCCGCCATGGGGATCATCTGCGCCGAGAACATCGCCGGCGCCGAAACGACCACGCTCAACTACGAGATGATGCCGCGCGCCACGTACAGCCAGCCGCAGATCGCTTCGTTCGGGCTGACCGAGGCGCAGGCCAAGGAGCGCGGCTACCAGCCAAAGGTGGGGCGCTTCCCGTTCCAGGCCAACGGCAAAGCCCTCGGTCTGGGCGACTACGCCGGCTGGGTCAAGCTGATCGTCGACGCCAAATACGGCGAGATTCTCGGGGCGCACATGGTCGGCCCGGACGTGACTGAGCTCCTGCCCGAACTGACGCTGGCGCAGATGATGGAGCTCACGCCGGCGGAGATCGCCCGCAACGTCCACGCGCATCCGACCTTGAGCGAAACCCTGATGGAGGCGGCCCACGCCGCCGAGGGGCACTCGATCCAGATCTGATCCGGGAGACAAGGTTGCGCGAGATCCATCTCGCGCATCGACAGGACATTGGCGCTTGCGGCTGTGGGAGGGGGCAGGCCGAACTGACCTGCGGAGGCACAGTATGAACGAGATTGCTCGGGGGCTGGAAGGGGTCCGCTTCACAGAGACCCGATTGAGCAAGGTCGACGGGCTGGCGGGCGAGCTGACCATCGCCGGTTTCCCGCTGGAAGAACTGGCGCCCAATGCTTCGTTTGAGGAAGTGCTCTTCCTGCTATGGCAGGACCGGCTGCCGGGCAGGGCCGAGCTGGAGAAGCTGCGCAAGGACCTGGCGGCGCAGCGGCAGCTGCCGAGCGCGGCCATGACCGTGCTGCAGGAGGCCGCCAGCCGCAAGCTTTCGGTCATGGATGCCATGCGCATGGCCGTCGACACGATCGGGCTGTGCGAGGGCCATTCGCATCCCGACGGCGGGGCCGACGTCAGCTGCGGCGTGGCGCTCGTGGCTCACATGCCGACGATCGTGGCTGCATACTGGCGGATGCTTCATGGGCAGGAACCGATCCCGCCCGATCCGAGGCTCACCCATGCCGCCAACTATCTGGCCATGCTCTTCGGCAAGACGCCGCATCCGGACGCCGCCCGGGCGCTCGAGACCTATCTCAACACCGTAGTCGACCACGGCATGAATGCCTCAACCTTCACCGCGCGCGTGATCACCAGCACGCGCTCCGACATGGTCTCGGCCGTCGTCGGCGCCATCGGCGCGCTGAAGGGCCCGCTGCACGGCGGGGCGCCCGGACCTGCACTGGACATGGTCTTCGAGATTCGCGACCGGGCGGCCAAGTCCGGCAGGAGCGTGGCCGACGAGGCCGACGCCTGGGCCAGGCAGGCCGTGGCCAGCGGCGAGCGCATCATGGGGTTCGGCCATCGCGTCTACAAGGTGCGCGATCCGCGCGCCGACGTCCTCGACAAGGCCGCCGCCCGGCTCTTCGCCCGGGCCGGCGAGGCCAGTCTGTACGAAGACGCGCGCACCGTCGAACAGGTCATGCTGCGGGTGCTCGAGGAGCTCAAGCCCGGGCGCAACCTGAAGACCAACGTCGAGTTCTACACCGCGCTGGTGCTGCACGGCGTCGGCCTCGAGACAGCGCTGTTCACGCCGACCTTCGCCGTGTCGCGTGTCGGCGGTTGGACGGCGCACGTCTTCGAGCAGTTGGCTGAGGGCCGGCTGATTCGCCCGGACGCGGCCTATGTCGGGGAGACCCGGCGGACGTGGGTGCCGCTGGAGCAGCGCGGCTAGCGTCGGCGCAGGCCGTCCGGGGGAGCGGCCGGGCGGTCGTCGGCGGATCCGGGCCGGGTGAGGGCGCGGCAGGGAGGGGGCAATGGCGGATCACGATCCTGTCGTCGAGGTCAAGGAACGGCATACCGCCGGACTGCTCGCCCGGCCGAACGTGGTCGGCGTGGGCGTCGGCTACAAGACCGTCGGGAACGAGCGGGCCGGTCCGTTGAGCGTGGTCGCCCTGGTGCACACCAAGATGCCGCGCGCCGCCCTCAGTGAAGGTGCGCTTGTGCCGGCCGAGTTGGACGGTGTGCCGACCGACGTCGTCGAGGTCGGACATCTGCGTCCGCTGCAGGCGCGCAGCGGCCGCTGGCGCCCGGCCCCGGGCGGCGTGAGCCTCGGACACTACCAGGTCACGGCCGGCACGTTGGGTTGTTGGGTGCGGGACCGGAGCAGCGGAGGGCCGCTGCTGCTCTCCAACAACCACGTGCTCGCCAACAGCAACGCCGCACAGCCGGGAGATGCGATCCTGCAGCCAGGCGCGCTCGATGGCGGTCGTCAGCCTGGGGACATCCTGGCCCGTCTGGAACGGTTCCAGCCTCTGCTCTTCCAGACCGCGGCGGTCGAGTCAGGGATCGCCGCCTGGGTGGTGGCGGCCCTGAATGCGTGCTCGCGGATCCTCGGCGGCCGACATTCATTCCGAGTCTCGGCCGTTGACCCACAGGCGGTCAACCGAGTGGACGCAGCCGTGGCCCGGCCGGTCGACGCCGCTGCGGTGCGCAGTGACATCCTTGAGATTGGCGCAGTTGAGGGGACGGCTCCGGCCAGCCTGGGCATGGCCGTCCGCAAGTCCGGCCGCTCAACCGGCCTGACGACCGGGACGGTCCAGGTGTTGGAGACCACCGTACAGGTATCATACGGGGAAGGCCGACAGGCGCGCTTCGAGCGCCAGATCGTCACGACACCGATGTCGAGCCCCGGTGACTCGGGCTCGCTACTGGTGGAGGCCGAGTCGGCGCGGGGGGTCGGCCTGCTGTTCGCCGGCTCGGACCAGTCGACGATCCACAACCCGATTGAGGCCGTTCTGGATGCCCTGGTGATCGATCTATGATTGGCGAAGACCCATCCGAGAGCGAAGACTGGCAGCGCCTGCAGGCGGTCCGCCGGGAGCATGAGGACGAGCTCCTGAGCCTCCCGAATGTCGTCGGGCTGGGCATTGGATTGAGGAAGCGGCGCGGCCGACCGACCGGCGAACTGGCGCTGGTTGTGATAGTCTCGCGCAAGGTCCCTTCGGCCGAGCTTGCGCCGGAGGAGCGCATCCCGTCCGAGATCGAGGGTGTGCTGATCGACGTTCAGGAAATGGGTGAGATCCGACCGCAGGCGGAGGCCGGCGCGTGAGCCGGGGCGGCGGCAGCCCGCGGATTCGCCGATCAGACTCCTTCTGGGACGGGTGGCGGACGAGCGCGCGATCGTGGCCCCGGCTTCTGGGCGCCGTCGACCCTCCGGCCAGGGAAGGCTCCCCCGGCGCTGCGCGGGGAGGCCGGGCAACGGGCGGCACTGGGCCGGGCGTCAACGGCCGCAAAGGGAGGTGAAACGCCGTTCCTTCGTGGTTGGGCACCACCCTGCAGCTTGCGCGTAAATTGTGGCGCGGTTGAACGACCAACAGCATGAGGAGGTATAACCATGGTCGGTAGACTACAGACGTTCTTGCGCTCCGCTCTCACCAGCACGGCAGCCTTCGTCCTCACACTCCCCTCGGCGGCCTGGGCGCAGACTCCCGAGACTACGCAGATCACCATTGTCAGCACGAATGACTTCCACGGTGCGCTGGTCGGCCGCGTCCAGTCCTGGTCTCACGGCGACATGGTCGGCGGGTTGGACTGGATCGCTGGCTACATCAACATCGTGCGCGAAGAAAACCCCGGCGGCGTGTTGTGGCTGGATGCCGGCGATTCGATGCAGGGCACCTTGATCTCCAACCACTTCCTGGGAGCCTCGACGATGGAGGCCTACAACGCCGCAGGTGTGCGGGCGATGGCGCTCGGGAACCATGAGTTCGATTGGGGCCAGGAAGTCCTGCAGGATCGACAGGACCAGGCTGAGTTCCCCTTCCTGGCGGCCAACATCTTCCGGGCCAAGCAACACGGCAACCCGGCGGCAGGGCATGCCGGGCGCCCGCACTGGGCCAGGCCCTACACGCTGCTGGAGGCCAACGGTGTCAGCGTCGGGGTGATCGGCATCGCCAACCCCGAGACACCCTCGATCACCAACCCGACCAACGTAGACGACCTGGTCTTCACCGATCCGGTGCAGGCCGTCAACGATGTGCTGCCGGAGGTTGAAGGGGAAGGGGCGACCATGATTGTGGTCCTGGCCCATATTGGCGGATTCTTCCCCGACTTCGCCGGACTGACGGATTTCGTGTGCGGCCTGGATCCTGAGAGAGTCGACCTAGTCGTCAGCGGGCACACGCACTCCCGGATCGATGATGTCATCTGCGACATCCCCGTGGTCCAGTCGTACTCGAGCGGGACGGCCTTCAGCCGTGTGGACTTCACTGTGGACTCGGCCACCGGTGAGGTCGTCAGCTACCAGATGAATTCCCGGCCGACGGACGTCTATCAAACCTGGAACGGCGGCCCGGCCACCTATCGCCGCTGGGATACGGGCGCGGCACAGATCGTCGCAGCCGATCCGGAGGTGGCCTCCATCATCGACTTCTACGAGGCGCAGGTCCAGGCGATCATGAACGAGGTCGTCGGCGAAACGACCGCGGCCATCACGCGCAACTATCGCTATGAGTCGGCCATGGGAGACTGGGTGACCGATATCATGCACGCCTACGACCCCGGGATCGACTTCGCTTTCACCAACAGCGGCGGGCTGAGGGCCGACATCAACGCCGGGCCGATCACTTTCGGCGAGGTCTTCGAGGCGCAGCCGTTCGACAACACACTGGTCGTTGTCGAGCTCGACGGGGCCGAGGTCCGGCAGGTGCTGGAGGAAGGCGTCACCGGGCAGCACGGTGTCATCCAGGTGTCCGGACTGAGGTTCACGTTCGACTACGATGCCGCCCCGGGAAGCCGGATCATCGGCGACGTGATCGATCTGAGCACGGGGCTGCCGCTGGATCCGGCCGCGATCTACTATGTGGCGGTGAACGACTTCATGGCCAGCGGCGGCGATCACTATGCGACCCTGCCACTCAACCCGCAGGTCAACTCGTACGTCCTGGTGCGGGATCTGATCGTCAACTGGGTGAGGGCTCACTCGCCTTTCACGCCGCCGGACCCGGCGGTCGAGCTCAGAATCACCGCACTCGGGACGCCGCCCGTCTGAGCCAGACAGGAAGGCAAGCATGCCCAACCGACCGCCTCGTCTCTGGCTTGCCTGGTTGTCTCGTCGGCGGCGAATCACGTTCTATGTGGACGACCGGCCCTTCCGGCGCTGGTACGGCACCACGGTCGAACAGGCGCTGACCGCCCATGACCAGCAGCTCCTGGAACCGATCCGGGAGGGCCGGGCGTGGATCACCGACGCCCGGGGAGACCGAGTGGGCTTGGGCGGCACTGTGGAGGACGGCGCGCGGCTGTACGTCCGCTATCCGGGCGCGACCCCATCGCAGGCCGGGGAACAACCGCCTGCCCGGTAGCCGCCGCTCGGCCGCCACCAGGATCCCGCGCTGAAGGATTGCGCGTCATCAGGACTGCCGGCCACTCCTGCGCCGAGTGGCCGGCAGTCGAGCTTCTTACTCGCGGCTCAGCCCATCCGGTCTTCGATGGCTGCGGCCGTGGAGGCCGCGCTCTCACCGACGCCCATCAGCAGCCCGGACTTGCGTTGATCCAACCACGACATGCCAACGAAGTACAGGCCGGGGAACTCGGTCACTCCGGATTTCTGAATCGGGTATCCGTTGCTCTCGAGGGCCGGCAGCTTCACGAATCGAAAGTCGAACGCGTAGCCAATCGCCCATACGATCGAATGGATCCCGGAGGCGCGCACGTCGAGCGCGCCGGCCTCTGCCACTGCGTAACCGTCGCGCTGCGCCGGCACTGACTCGGCTGGCGCGCTCGACCCGGACCGATCGATGAACGCGTCGATCTTGCCCAACATCTCGGCCTCGAAGGCGTCCGCCTTGGCCAGGTTGGCCTTCAAGTCGCCGGCCAGCCTCAGCCGAGCCCCACGTCCATCCGTCAGCCGGCCCAGCAAGTGGACGCCGTCCCGTGCGAGCTGATGCAGGTTGAGGGTGTGACCGCCGCCTCGCCCGCTCAGATGCGGGTTGCCGGCGAAACGGGCTGCGGGGGAGGGGAGCGTGTCGGCCGTCTGATCGAAGAAGCCGATCAGCCTCAGCCATTCGAAGATGTCCTTGCCGCGGTAGCGACGAGGGACTCGGCCGGCGCTGCCGACCGACAGAAACACGCGGCGGCCACTCTGCTGAAGCTCCTCGGCGATCTGGCAGCCGGACTGTGCGCTTCCGACGACCAGCACCGCTCCGGGCGGGAGCGCAGCCGGATTGCGATACGCATTGGAGTGAATCTGAGTCAGCTCAGGAGTCAGGGCCGCGGCGAAGCGTGGGAGCTTGGGGCGCTGATAGACGCCGGTGGCGATGACGACGTTGCGCGCCACCCACGCGGCACCGCCGGCTCGAATTCGGTAGTGTCGACCGTCCGGCGTCGATTCGAGCGACTCTGCCCGGACACCGTATTGAACCGGAAGTCGGTGGTCGGTTGCGTAGCGCTCGAAGCGGGCGACGATCTCGTCGCGCGGCATGAACCCGTCCGGCGACGGTCCATCGTACTCCCCGCCAGGCAGCCGGAACGTCCAGTTGGGCGAGACCAGTGTGAACGAATCCCAGCGGCCGTTGCGCCAGGCGTTGCCGGCCTGCGCGGCCTGCTCGAGGACGATGTGTTCGCGGCCTTGCTGCTTCAGGAAGTAGCTGGTGGCCAGGCCTGCCTGGCCACCGCCAATGATCACGGATTCGATCTGTTCAGTCACACACACCAATCCCGGTATGCGCCCGGCAAACCGAACAAGAGGACATCGCCACCGTCACTCCAGGCGCCCAAGGTAATCCTAACTCGAATTGTCCAGATTGGGGAGGTGGCGCCTGTTGGAGCCCTGTGCGCTGGGGTGCCTTCGCTCGGCGATCTACGGAGACGGATCGAGGCCGCCTGCCACGCGGCCTCAGGCGGGCGCCGGCCACCAATGGATCGACCTGGCGTGCTTGTCAGCGGCAATGGGCCATGGGCGCTGGAGTGCGACGCCCGCAGCCCCGGGGCTAGCCGCGCTCGCCGCGCCCGGAGGTTAGCCTGTAGACCAATGCCCCGATCAGTGCACCGACGACCACGCCGGTGGTCACGTCAATCCAGCCGCCCCACCTCAGCGCGACGCTTCCCACGATGCCTCCGAGCAAGGCCAGGGCGCCGATCCAGTAGGCGGGCTTCATCACTTCCCTCCGGTTGGCTTCGATCCAGGTTCCGGCACGGCGGGCTCCAGATTCAGGCGGCCTTCCAGGTCACGTTCCACCTGCTGGCGCGTCCACAGCATCGGGTGCAGCCGGCCTTCGCTCCACGGCGCCGCAAGGTCAGCGTAGTGTGGACTGCCGAGCTGCCCCGACTGGCCGGGGACGTACATGACCTGCGAGCGGGAAAGATCGCCGAGGTCGATGATCTCTCGGAAGCTCGGCGCCCAGCCCTTGTTGTCGTAGGGATCGTTCGGGACAATGGCCGTCTGCAAGGGTGTGTCCGTGTCGCCGCCGACCGGGAGCGGGCCGACGTTGAAGACGCGGTCGAGCGGCTTCTGCATGGCCATGGCATGTGCGATCGGGGCGCGATGCAGGCGGCCCCACTGCCAATTGGCTGTCTCCGGGCCGCGCTGTGCTCGCAGCCAGGCGATCGCCTCGCGCAGCGATCGCTCCAGGACGGCCTGCCGCCCGCCGGCCTGGGCCACCCACCAGGACCGGTCGTCGGCCAGCATGCGCAGCATGGCGACCGTGTCGTGACCATACAGCTCGCTGCCGGCCATCAGCAGCGGATGGAACCCCTGGCCCATCACGCTTGATGTCAAGTCGGGGCCGAGACCCGGCTCCAGCAAGTTGCGCACCAGGATGTAGCGGACGACCTCGTAGACCGTCCCGCCGACCGTGTCGGTCGTCAGCCTGCCGTCCCAGGCGCGCAGAAGCTCAAGCCCGGTGCGCACGTCCGGGTCCGCAGACTGGAATCCCTCCAGGGCGGCCACGAACTCGCGGCCGGGAATGCAGGTGACATCCATCTGCATGCGGGCGAAATCGTCCGGCCCGATCCCCTCGGTGGAGCTCAGGATCTCACTCAGGCGGCGACTGCGGTAGCCGTTCATCCACACGCTGCCCAGGAAATAGGGGTAGTCATCCGGCACGACCCGGTCATTGGCTGTGACCAGCCAACCGCGGGCGGGATTGAACGCGTGCGGCATCGCCTCGAACGGCACCTCGCCCACCCATTCGTATTCGTTTCCCCACCCGGGCGCCGGCGTCATGCCGTCGCCCTTGGCGCGGATGGGCACTTTCCCGGTCACCCAGTGGCCGATGTTGTGCTGGGTATCGCCGTAGACGACGTTGAGCTGTGGAGCCTCGATCAATCGCATGGCCTCGACGAACTCATCCCAGTCGCGAGCCAGGTTCAGCTGGTACCAGCCGCGGATCGCCGGGCAGGGCCTGAGAGCCATCGACTGCACTGCCAGGCGCTGTTCTGGCGCCCCGACGACGTCGGAGATGATCGGACCGTGCCGCGTGAGGACCACCTCTTCGATGTGCGGATCGGATCGGCCCTTGATGCGGATCGGCTCCGGGATGATCTCCGCTTCCTGCCATCCGTCCGGCGTGCGATAGCGCTGCGGGTCCTGCGGGTCGAATTCCTCCACGAACAGGTCCTCGCAGTCCGTGAAGGCGAGCGTCATGCCCCAGGCGACATGGGCATTGTGGCCGACCATCACCAGAGGCACGCCGGGCAGGGAGACTCCGGTCACATCGAGCTCGGCCGCGCACAGGTGGACCTCGTACCACAAGGACGGCGTGCTGATGGGCAGATGCATGTCGTTGCACAGGAAGGGGGTTCCGGTCGTCGTCCGTTCGCCGGCCACGACCCAGCTGTTGCTGCCCAGGCCGCGCTGCAGGAACGGCCCGCGAGCGGCTTGCAGACGGCCATCCTCGGCCAGGCGGTTGAACTCGATGCCTTGCGGCAGGATGATGGGGTTGTCCTTGGGGTAGCGCACCTCGAGTTCAGCCGCGGCCTTCTCGCCGACCGCCTGGTGGACTTGAGAGCGAATGATCTCACCATACCAGGCGTGCGAGAGCTGCCAGATCATGACGCGCGAGAAGGCCAGGCTGTCCAGCGTCTGCCACGGCTCGGGCTTGTGGCCTAGAAGCGTGAACTCGACCGGCATCTTGGCGCCGGGTGCCTCGAGGTAAGCATTCACGCCTCGGGTGTAGGCTTCGAACCCCGCCCGCAGGTCGGCCTCCATCGCCTGCCAGTCAGCTTCGCCCAGTCGGCGGAAGCCGAAGGTGCGCACGGCGCGGTCCGTGTCCAGTGCCACCGGCCCGAAGAGCTCGCTCAGTCGACCGGCGGCCGTACGCCGGTTGAGCTCCATCTGCCATAGGCGGTCCTGGGCGTGGACGAATCCTTGGGCGAAGAACACGTCTTCGGCGTGGCGGGCATACAGGTGCGGCACGCCCCAGCGGTCGCGCAGCACCTCCACCGGGTCGATCAAGCCGGGGAGGCGCAGCGTTCCATCAATCTGGGGCAGTCGCTTGCGTCCGAGCCAGGTAAGTGCCGCGCGCAGGACCGATCCGAGGATGGCATCAGTGGCGGCCATGGGGGGACTCCTGGGGCGATGACCGCTGGGGTGCGGTTGAGGACAGTATAGACCCAAACGACCGGCCAGGCGTTCGAGGGTCAGCCTGTCGCCTGACGCTCGGCCAGGAAAGCCTCGACTTCGGCGCGGGACGGCAGGCCGCTGCGGCCGCCCAGGCGCCGGGCGTTGAGAGCGGCCGCGGCACTGGCGAACGCGGCGGCCGACCGGAGCGGCATGTCCTTCAGCAATGCGAACAAGAACGCAGCGTGGTAGGCGTCGCCGCAGCCGGTCGTGTCGACCGGCTGCGCCAGTGGGAAGGCCGGTTGGTGAAAAGAGGGCTGCCCGGCAGGGAATACCCAGCTGCCGCGCAGCCCGTCGGTGATGACGACCAACTGCGGGCCTTCGTCCAGGAGCCTGGAGGCCGCGGCCGGCGGATCACTCTCCTGGGTGAAGTGCTCGGCGAACTCCCGCGCCACGATGCACACATCCGCCAGAGGCACCAGCGTGCGCATCTCCGGCCGGTAGCGTCCGGCGCCGCCGTCGAACGAAACCATGACCCCGGCCTGGCGTGCCCAACGGCAAGCCTGTTCGCAAGCGGCGCTGTGCCGCCCGTTGACGTGGATCGCACGGGCAGCCTCGATCGCCGCGCGGGGCAGATCGGCGGGTTGAAGATCGGGCGTCGACCCCGGGAGATAGACGATGGTGCGGGCGCCGTCGGACTTGCGGACCATCACGCTCGCCGTCGCCGAGGTGCAACCCGGGCAGCGGCGCAACCCGCGCGTGGAGACGCCCTCGCGCTCGAACTCGGCCCAGATCAGCTCGCCGCGCCAGTCGTCGCCGACCGCGTCGAGCATCCCCGTGCGCGCTCCCAGACGGGCCAGGGCGACGATGGCCGTGGCGACCGGTCCGCCGCCCTGGATGGTCATCGCCTCGGCGCGCTGGATCTCCTCACCGGTCGGGAAGTGGTCCACCAACATGAGGATGTCGAGCGTGGCGACGCCCAGGCCGATGACGTCGAACTCCGCCATGTCGTCTCCCGCGGACAGCGATGCGGTTCAGCCGCCCTCGTACGGAACGAACAGATGCTCGGACGAGCCGTCGGCGTACAGGTCGACGACGACGTAGGCTGGAGGGAAATCGAGGTATGGGCCGCTCCACCAGTTGCCCGAGACCGCCCCGCTGCAGACGTACTTGACACCCAGGTAGTCGACGCGGTCATGCTGATGCGCATGCCCGCTCAAGCACAACCGGACGTTTGGGTGCGTCAGGAAGAGATTCCGCATGCGGCGCGCGTCGATGTGCATCCAGGCCCCGGGGACAACCCAGTTACCGCTGTCCTCGTTCGGCCCGTCGAAGAACTCGCATGCGCACAAGACGGGGATGTGCGAGAGCACGGCAATGGATTGGTCGGCAGGTGTCTGCTGCAGCTCCCGCTCCAGCCAGGCGAATTGCTCATCGTCGAGTTTGCCCGTGTAGGGGATATCGGCCGGGGACAGGATGGGCGCATGGGTGCTGTCGAGCACGACGAAATGCCAGCCGGCCAGGTCGAAGCTGTAGTAGCGGTGCGGCAGTCCCAACTGCTCGACGGCCATGGCCTTGCCGAACAAAGGGTCGTCGGCTGAGGCCGCGCCGCCCGCCGCCCAACCCCACACGTCGTGATTGCCGATGCAGTGCTGCACGGGAAGATGGCACTCGGCCTCGAACACCTCCCGGAACGCCCGCCATTGAGCCAGGGCCGAGTCCTTGTCGGCCTCGAGCGACTCCATGACGCAGTCGCCGGTATTGAACACCACCTGCGGCTGAGGGTCGAGAGCCTGGGCGTGGCGCAGCGCATGCGCCAGGCCGTCCTGCGACGGGCCGAAGGGAAGCACGTGCATGTCGGTCAAATGGGCGACGCGCAGGACGCGCTGCCGCGAGTCCGGCAGCGCCGTGATTGCGGCCGGTGTCCCGCTCGCGCAGCCAGCGATGGCGGAGGCGCCTGCCGCCATTGCGCCCCCAAGGAGGAACTCCCGTCGGGTCATCCGCCTGTTCGGCATATTGCCCTCTCGCGCAGGGGAATACTCGTCCGGGGCATGCCCCGCCCCCGTGCCTGGCCGATATTCTTGCACCAACGCGGGGACGGTCAAGCCGACGCGGGCGGAGGCAGCGCAGTTAGCCGGCGCGACTCAGCCTGAAAGGTGCGCCAGGGCCAGACCGATGGCGGCCACGCTCGACAGCTGCCCGAATTCCTGGCCGCCCAGCCACAGGCGGTGGATGTCCTCGAGCGGCAGCCAGACCAGCTCCTGCTCCTCCAGGTCGCCTGAGTCGGGAGGCGCGACTTGCCGGCAGCCGGTGGCCAGGTAGACGTGGGCCCGGCCCGCGCCGGTGTTCCCGCTGACGACGTACGTGCCCATCTCGGTCCACACGGTCGAGAGACAGCCCGCCTCCTCACGCAACTCCCGCGCCGCGGCGGCCGGCGCCGCCTCGCCGGGGTCGATCAGCCCCGCCGGCGGCTGCAGGTCGATCCGATCCGGCCCGCGCTTGTAGGAGCGCACCAGCCCGATCCGCCCCGACTCGTCCACCGGGACAACGACCACAAAGTCCGGGCTCTCCAGGCGCAGGTAATCGTGGACCACTCGCCCATCGGGGAGCTGGACATCCTCGGCCAGCAGGCGCAGCCAGGGCGAACGGTCGATCAACAGGCGCGAGCGCAGGGTCTTCCACGGTTCGAGCGGCATGTTCGGGGTCCTTACGATCGCGGAGGTGCTGGGATGTCTGTGACCGGGAGGCCTGGCGGACGGCGACCATACTGGATCGCCA
>Ga0105100_10000458_pt1 | contig 24231 bp, 11 predicted proteins | sample PPLLak12cMay2015_2_FD_87033 | JGI IMG/M metagenome (GOLD analysis project Ga0105100, IMG submission 87033) | Freshwater sediment microbial communities from Prairie Pothole Lake near Jamestown, North Dakota, USA - PPLs Lake P8 Core (1) Depth... | ecosystem: Environmental > Aquatic > Freshwater >...
AGTTGAGAAAGCAAAAGAATCCTTTGCTGAAGCGGAAGCGCTGATCGCAATCACATCAGCGATGAATACACCCTGGGATACAACTGCATTTTTTGCCGCATTACACGAGCAAATCAAGAAATCAATCGGCGATTTTGCATTTACAGGGGCCTTGTGCGATGAAAAGACGGATTCTATTCGAATACCCTATACTTACGAAGAAGGAACGATTCGAACGATCGAAACATTCCCAATCGGTGAGGGCCTAACATCGATCCTCATTCGGACCAGACAACCTCTTCTGTTAAATGAGAACATCCAAGATCAGGCGAAAGCACTGGGAGCCAACGTGATAGGCAAACCTGCCAAGTCTTGGATGGGCGTGCCCCTTGTCATCGAAAACCAAGCAATTGGCGTGCTGATCGTCCAGGACCTTGAAAAAGAAAAAGCATTTACCCAGGATCATTTAGAGCACCTCAGCGCTCTAGCTAATCAGGTTGCCGGAATACTTTTCAATGCTCGTGCGTTGGATGAAAGCCGAAATCAAATCGCAAAAATCCAAACTGCTGCAGAAATAGCACGCGACATTAGCAGCGCCCTTGATCTTGATGAACTATTACTTAAAGCCGTTAACCTGATCCACGATCGTTTTGCCTTTTACTACGCTGCCATTTTCTTGGTGGACAATACTGGCAGCAATGTTGTAATTCGTGAAGCGACAGGCGAAGCAGGCGCACAGATGAAACGCATCGGTCACAAGCTTGCAATAGGCTCGAAATCGGTTGTCGGATTTGTGGCCGGTCAGGGTGAGCCATTGCTTGTCAACGATACAACAAAAGACGCCACATATTTACCAAATGATCTGTTACCTGGTACGCGAGCAGAGGCAGCGATTCCGTTAAAAATTGGAGATCGAATTCTTGGCGTTCTCGATGTGCAAAGTACGATCCCATTCTCATTCAGCCCAAACGACTTAAACACTTTGCAAACTCTGGCGGATCAAGTAGCGATTGCAGTGAACAACACGGAACTCTTTGCGGAAACCCAAGAACACTTATCGCAACACCGACTGCTACATCATATTACAACTTCGGCAGCCTCTGGCACAACCCTGGACGAATCCCTTGCCAGCGCAGTCGAGGGATTGCAAGTCACACTAGGAGGCGATCGCGTCGCCATACTACTTGCAGACGCAGAGCAGAATAACCTGGTAACCAAGGCCTGGGTCGGTTATTCGGAAGAGGCAACTGGCCTGACTATTCCGTTCGGCTCCGGGATTACTGGTTGGGTTGCTGCACATCGAAAACCTCTGCGCGTTGACGACGTCACCCAGGACGCGCGCTATATTCAGGCCAGCGCAAATACCCGTTCAGAATTAGCCCTGCCGCTAATCTTCCGAAACGATATTCTAGGCGTACTCAATGTCGAAAGCGAGCTGGTAGCAGCGTACACGGAAAATGACGAGGAAATGTTGGGAACGCTGGCAGGTAGCCTGGCAGCAATCATTGCAAACACTAGACTCGTAGAACAAATCCGCAAGCAGGCAGAACGTGAACGCTTGTTGTACGAGATTACCAGCAAGATTCGACGCTCAACAGACATGCACACAATCCTTTCTACAACCATAGATGAGATCAGGCGCGCTACAGGAGCCCACAAAACCCAAATCACCCTTGGTATCCAAAAGGGCGATGCTACTCCAGTCAGCAGAAAGACGTCAAGCAGCAAGGGATAACAAAATTATGGAGAAATCTAAGTTTACACAGAGTATTCTTTGGCGTCTGATGACCAGAACCGGTGGATGGTACATCGTCATTGTTACGCTTTTCGCGCAAGTTGCAGCTTCCGTTACTACACTCTTTGGCGCAATATTTGAACAACTAAACGCCGATTACTCGCCAGAAACAACCGAACTGCTCAGGCATATTGAAATAATAGTCATCCCGGCAGTAATAACAATTCTAGTTGCCGCCGTTTTTATTCTCACACGAAACTTGCGCGCTGGCCTGAACACCTGGAAGCACAACCCGGAGCTTTTCAGTAAAGATGACAGCTATGAAGCCTGGAAATTGGCTCACAATATTATTTGGAAATATGCGCTTACGGCGACCGTCATATCATTCAGTTTTATCGTTATACCAAAAGCAGTTCTACTGAGCCACCTTGGAATTGCATCCCGAGACCAGGCAATCTATAGTTTCATTGCGGGACTCATTACGATTTTGGCGTTCGTGCCCTTATCTACAGTGCTCCTCGACAGCCTCATGATCCCCGTCCGGAGTCTTCTGCTTCCAAAAGACTATTCGCAACAATTATCAGGCCTGAGCAAAGTCGGGATTTTGTACAAAATCCTGGCGATCGTTTTCATATCATTGCTCATTTCTGTCTTGTTGATTGCCCCCATTGGCTATCACCAAACAACACGAGTGCTTTACGAAGAAATTGGTTCCATCGAAGTTCTCGCCGACTTACAAATACAATCAATCTTGGTAAGTGGCTTCGCCATACTATTTGCGGTCAGTTTAGCATTCCTCTTCTCGCGCTCCATCTCGGATCCATTGCAGCAATTATTGGAATCTTTTCAAAAGGTCGAAAACGGCGACTTAAACGCGCGCATGCCTGTGGTTTCAACTGACGAAACCAGCAAGCTGGCCGTCTATTTCAACCGCATGGTTGCCCGGCTACAAGATTTACAAAGCGGACTGGAAAAGATGGTGGAGGAGCGAACGGCGCAGCTTAAAGCTATCAATGAAGTAGGGCGCGTTGCGACATCCATTCTCGACCCTGATGGACTCATCAAGCGTGTTGTTAATTTGATCACTGAAGAGTTTGGGTATTATTACTCTGCAATCTATATAATAGACCAAACCAATAAATGGGCGGAACTCAAGGATGCAACCGGGGAAGCAGGTCGAGTTCTAAAGGAAAGTAAACATCGCCTTGTAATTGATCAATCAAATATTACCGGCAGAACCATTCGAAGTCGTCAGGCTCAAATCGTATTGGACGTCGGTGAAAAAGCAGTGCGTTTCAATTATCCCTTACTACCCTACACGCGTTCAGAAATTTCTCTGCCCCTGTACGTAGGCGACCGCATCTTAGGCACACTGGATGTGCACTCTTCCCAAAAGGCTGCTTTTAGCGAACAAGATATCGAAACGCTGCAAAACATGGCAAACCAGGTTGCTATCTCTCTCGACAACGCACGCCTGTTCCAAGAGACCAACCAAAACTTGCAAGAAATGCGTAATATCCAGAAACAATACTTACGCGAAGCATGGATTGATGCCAGCTTGCCAGGCGGCGAAATGTCACTGGTTGTGGGCGATGGCAGCGCTGGAGATAAAAAAAACCTTGTTGAGGTGCCAATCGCTCTTCGCGATCAAGTGATCGGGCAGCTTCGCTTAGAGGGAGACGAAATTTTCTCTCTCGAAGAACGAAATTGGCTCGAGGCAATTGCCACCCAAACCGCTCTGGCGCTTGAAAACGCACGCCTGCTAGATGAAAGCCAAAGTACTGCCATACGAGAGAAATTTGTAACCGAAATCACCAACAAGATTTGGTCATCGACAACTATAGATGGTATTCTCCAAACGACAGTTCGCGAGCTTGGTCAAATCTTAGATGCGACAGAAGCAACGATCGAACTAAATATCGAGGGAGAATAGAGGCGACTCATGAGCCACTCCACCCCTGCCCCTGTTACACAACAGAATAACAGCTTTGTGCAAGATGACTGGCGAGAACAGTTCCTGCAAAGAATTCTGATCATCGCTGCTGTATTTGGGATTTTCGCGGTAATTCCCGCACTGTTGAGCACAGACGATTTAATCTTACAGAGTATTTACATTGGAGCATTTATAACACTTGCAGCAACAATCGTGCTTCGTCTGCCATATCTTATCAAGGCCGGAGTTTTCGTTGCACTGCCTCTCATTCTAGGGATTAGCAGTATGGCAAATGCCGGCATTCGTGGAGATAGTCTGTTTTTCTTATTAGCGTATGTGACCCTTTCGGCGCTTCTCATCGGTCCGCGCAGCGGTCTGGTTGCAATCGGTTTGAGTGAGGCAGCAATAATTGTGATGGGTTACCTTGTACTCAATGGACACTTTTCATTATTAGATCCTTTATCTACTGTAGGGAGTCTGGAAAATTGGATTACCGATGGCGTATTACACCCTCTAGTTTCATTGGCGGTGATCACAGGTTTACGAATGCTACAAAATGGTTTCAAACAAGCACAAACGCAGAATGAAACCATGGTTGACGCGTTGCGCGAATCAAAAATGGAACTGGAAAACCGCATTGCCGAGAGGACGAAGGAGCTTGCCCGAAAAACAGATCAATTAAGTGCTTCTGCTTTTGTCGCGCGCCAAACAGCTGAGATTCAGGAGCTGGATAAAATCTTGAGCAGCGCTGTCAATATAATTGCGAAACAGTTTGACCTTTATCATGCAGGTATTTATCTCATCAATGAGCGCGGCGACTATGCCATCTTGCAAGCCGCTTCGTCAGAGGGCGGTAAATTATTGCTGGAGCGCGGACACAGACTGCACATTGGCACGCAAGGCGCCATAGGATTGGTAGCTGCCGAGATGAAGCCGCGTATTGCTCTGGATGTTAATGGAGATACCGTTTTTCTAAAAAATACGGAGCTTCCCGAAACCCGTTCCGAGCTATCTCTTCCTCTTATCGTGCACAACAAAGTTATTGGCGTATTAGACCTGCAGTCTTCCGAGACACAAGCTTTTCAGCACGAAGACATTGATGTGTTTCAATCTTTGGCAGATCAAATTGCTGTGACAATAGAGAATGCTCGTCTGCTTACCGAAAGCCAATTGATTATCTCACAACTCGAAATCGCCTCTGGCGTAGAGATCCGCCAAAATTGGCAAGCGGAATCGGCCTCACAAAAACCTGCATACCACTATTCGGCAACTGGTCTTCACCCCATTATGAAATCTACTCCACCAAAGGGGAAAAATGTTTTGGAAATCCCGTTGGTGCTACGTGGAGAGAAAATTGGGAAGATTTCTCTCCAACGCAAAGATGAGTTCCAAAGCTGGACCGCCCAAGAAGAGACTGTGGCCGCCGAGGTTGCAACCCAAACCGCATTAGCCCTGGAAAATATCCGATTGGTTGAACACACGCGACAACGTGCTGAACGCGAGCAAGCTATTGCAGGCATTGCTAATCGCATACGTGAAACCCTTGATTTAGATATGGTATTGCGAACATTCGTGCGGGAAATTCAATCCACTTTAATGCTAGAAGAGGCCGAGGTACGCTTGATACCCCAAGACAAGCCGGACGACACAAAGAACCCTCATCAGGCAACCTCCTCATAGCATCCATGGATAAAGACTATGAATGAATCTTTAACTACACAAGTGCCGAAAAAAAATACCGGGCAACGCGGCGTTTTTTCCCTGAGGGCAAAAATCCTTCTGGGGAACTTCCTGATCGTTCTCCTGACAGTAGCTGCCATGGGATATTTTGTATTTTATCGCTCCCAAGCAACAAATGATTTTCTTGTAAACCAAGTGGGGGTCAGCGTCAACCAGGAAATCGAAAATAGATTGGCCGCTACCGTATCGCGAGAAGCAAACACAACCCATCTTTTCTTTTCGACAATAAGAAATGCGATTGAATTCTTTGGAAATACAGCCGGAACGATCATCTCCAATGATAAAAAGATCGTACTTGGAGAGAGCGAATGGAATGCCTTCGACAAGTTATCCCAACTCCCCAATGGGAATTGGGACAATGCGAACACTGAACCCGCATCTATTTTTATCCCTGCGCACGCTGTGATACGGAATGATATCGCAAGGGAACTGGTCGCATTGAAGGGATTGGATGATCTTACGCTATCCCTGCTTGAGACGAATCCAGAGATTATTGCAATCTATTTTGGTGGCAAGCGCGGCGAAACAGTGTATTACCCAAACATTGATCTGGCAGCCATCGTACCTCCAGGTTTCGATGTCACCACCAGGCCATGGTTCACTGGCGCGATAGAATCGCCGGATTTAGATACCAAAGCTGTTTGGTCAACACCCTACCAGGATGCCGCATTAAACGGATTGGTAATCACCAGTAGCATTCCTGTGTACGACAACAGCAACGAATTCCGTGGCGTGGCCGCAATTGATGTTTTGTTAACCAACATCACCCAGCAAGTTTCGAGCATTGCCATTGGCAGAAGCGGCTATGGATTTCTCATCGATAAAGAAGGCAGAGTAATTGCCATGCCCGACAAAGGGTTTGCCGATTTCAACCTGACCGAAGAGGAGATGCAAAGTGGAGACTTTGACAATCTTTCTTTGCTCAATCGTGTACCCTTAGATGTGTTTGAAGTGCTGGCTAAAATGACGAGTGGACAAACCGGTGTCAGACAAGTAACAATCAATGGCGTCAACCGGTATATTGCCTATCAGTCCATCCCTTTCATTGAGTATAGTCTTGGTATTGTAGTTTCCGAAGAGGAGGTTCTTCAGGATTTTGTCGCCACAACCACAACCGTGGAAGAAGAAACCCGCAAGACCCTTTTCAGCGCTGCAGGCGTCAGCCTGTTCCTGTTATCACTGGCAGGACTGGCTGCCTATGGCATAGGAAACTCGATCACTGCCCCATTAGGAAAATTGACAAAAGCGGCTGAAGAAGTAGCGGAAGGCAATCTGGACACGCGAGCCGCTGTAATCACAAATGATGAAATCGGCCTGTTGGCCAGAACGCTAAACAGCATGGCATCCACAGCGCAGGGCCTGATTTTGACCCTCGAAGAGCGTGTTGCAGAACGGACACAGCTTATTGAAAGGCGCATAGCTCAAATCCAGGCTGTTGCGGAGGTCGGCAAATCCGTTGCCGCGCAACGCGATTTAGAGGAACTTCTCACCAGAACTTCGCACCTCATCAGCGATCGATTTGACTTCTATCATATTGGCATATTCCTGCTAGACACGCGCCGCAAGTATGCGATTTTGCGGGCTTCCAACAGCAGTGAGGGCGCGAAAATGCTGGAACGCGGACACAAGTTAAGTGTGGGCATGGAAGGGATCGTCGGCACGGTGGCAGGCACAGGCCAGGCACGCATCGCGCTGGATGTGGGCGAGGATGCGGTCTACTTTAACAATCCAGACCTGCCTAAAACCCGCTCAGAGATGGCTCTCCCACTGAATGCAGGCGGAGAAACTCTGGGGGTCCTGGATATCCAAAGCGTCGAGGCCAACGTCTTTTCAGAAGAGGATATTCCCACTCTTCAGGTGCTGGCAGATCAATTGGCCATAGCAGTGCAAAACGCACGCTTGCTACGCGATTCGCAAGAGGCACTCATGCTGGCTCGCAAAGCCACGGGAGATATTAGCCAGGCAGGTTGGCAGTCCTTGCTCCAAAATGTTGACGGGTTGGGATATGTCAGCTTGATGAATGGCGAGGTGGCACCGGTCCCCAATGAATTGGATACAACCATGCAACGTACCCTTCTTGATGGTGAAGGCGTGCTCAGTGCAGATCAAAAAACTCTTAACATGCCAATCAGCGTTCGCGGGCAAACCGTTGCAACAATGCGTCTCGTCAAGCCTTTCGATGCGGAGCCCTGGGCTCCAGATGAAATTGAGGATATTGAAGCATTATCTGCACAACTCGGCAACACTCTGGATAGCGCTCGTCTATATCAGGAGGCGCAACGGCGTGCTACGCGTGAGCGCGCCATCAGTGAAATAACAACCAATATCGGAGCAAGCACCGACATGGAAGCTATCCTGCGCACCGCCGTCATGGAATTAGGCCGTCAACTTAGCGGAGTAAAGGTTGCTGTTGAACTCAGCGCCGACATAGAACAGGAAGGATCGCAGGAGATTTGATATGAGTGATGCTGCCCTGTCCAAGCCGACAAAAAAAGCAGAAGTCCAGTTGACAACCGACCGGATGGTGATCAACATTCTGGCGATCACCACCATAGGTTTGATTGTCATCGCTGGCGCCATTGCCATTCCCGGCGATACCCCAACTACAGTATGGGGGCTGGCAATTTCAGCGCTGATCAGCTTAGGGGCAACCTTACTTGCCAGGCGCGGGGTCACCACCCCCGGAAGAGTATTGGTTCCCGGGATGCTAATGCTTATGGCAACATTTATCGCTTATAGTCGAGGCGGGTTGCACCATATTTCTGTTGCCGGTTTCCCCGTTATTATCATCTTGGCAGGCCTGTTAATGGGTATACGCGGATCCTTTATGTTTGCGCTGCTGACCTCCATAGCCGCGTTTGGAATTGGATTCGCAGACATAAATGGCATCAGCCCATTCTCAGCCACCAGCCGGACGGGTTACGACGATGTCGGTGTCGCTGCAGTTCTATTCTTTATGACTGCCGGAGTCTTACATGTAATTATCCAACGCCTCTCGCTTAGCCTGCGTGAAGTCGAATCAAACGCACAAACACAAAAGGAAGCCAACCTAGAATTGCAACAATTGCAAAGAGAATTGGAGCAACGCGTTGATCAACGCACGGCGGAACTGCAAAACAGGGTTGCACAACTACAAACGATTTCACAAGTTTCGCAAACTATTTCAGGTATTCAAAACCTGGGCGAATTGCTACCTCGCGTTACGGACCTGATCAGTGAACGCTTTAGCATTTATCACACTGGTATTTTCCTGGTTGACGAAAGGGGAGAAAACGCGATTCTACAGGCAGCCAACAGTGCAGGCGGACAAAATATGCTGGCCCGTGGGCATCGCCTGAGAGTTGGCGCGCAAGGTATCGTTGGGTATGCCACATCCACGGGTAAGGCACGTATTGCCTTGGACGTCGGTGAGGATGCAGTCTATTTTGACAACCCGGACTTACCTGATACGCGTTCAGAAATCGCGCTACCGTTAATAATTGCTGGTCAGACGTTCGGCGCACTGGACCTGCAATCTACGCAGCCGAACGCCTTTGGAAACGAAGACATTCAAACATTGTCCATTCTCGCAGATCAAGTTGCCATCGCAATCCAAAATGCACGCTCGTTTGAGCGGAGCCGCAAAGCTGTACAAGCAACGGAAGCCGCACACCGCCAGATGACGGGTCAGGCCTGGCAACAGTTTACAGCGCAAAGGAAGGTGCTGGGCTTCGAATACGACGGCACCACGTCGAAACCGGTCACCAAAACATCGAAAGATGATGCCTCCTTTGATATCCCATTAGTGCTACGGGGGCAAACCATCGGAAAACTCAAATTAAGCGCTATCGACCCGGACCACAATTGGACAGAAGATGAAATAGCCCTGGCGCGGGCCGCCGCAGAAAGGACAGCCTTGACCCTTGAAACTGCCCGCCTGCTGGAAGATGCCCAATTACGCGCTACTCGGGAGCGCGTAATTGGTGACCTATCAGCCAGCATCAGCACCTTTAGTGACATGGAGGACATCCTGCGTACAGCTGTGCAGCAGTTGGGACGCAGAATGGGCGGCGCGGAAGTCGTGCTGGAACTTGGTTCTGACCTGGAAAAAGAGGAAAAAGCCGAATGAGCACAGAAAAAAAACAAACCGCACGGAGCTTGGCCGCCACCCTCGCAACTGCCTTTTTTACTTTGAGCGCGGTGATACTCCTGATTTCCAGTGGGTTGCAACTTTTCTCGAACATTCAAACTCAACAGGCTGCCATTTCCAGCCAGCAATTGCTCGTGGCTCAAGAAGCCAGTAAAACCGTGAGCAATTACATTGAGGATAATTTCAGATCACTTGAGGCAATAGTCGAACTCACAGACCTATCAAAGATCTCTCCGGAGCAGCAAAAGGCAGTTCTTGAAAGTGTGCTGGGCTTCCAACCCGCATTCCGACAGGTAATCTTCCTAAATATTGTGGGAAACGAAACAGCACACGCTGCGCGTATTTCGCAAACAGAGTATGAACAGTTCAACACACAAATGCAGACAGAGATCGAGATGTTGACCGTGATCGAAAAAGGTCAGAGATACATTAGCCCAATTTACATTGATAATGCAACCAGTGAACCTTTGATTTTTCTCGCGGTCCCTGTAACGAACACATTGGGAGATTTCAAAGGAACAGTAGTAGCTGAGTTGAACCTTAAGTTCATATGGAATTTGGTCAATCAACTCCGTATTGGCAAAAGCGGTATTGCCTACATAGTAGACAGACAGGGCAACTTGATTGCCTTCAATGATATTAGCCGTGTTATAAAAGGCGAAAACTTAGCTAATCTTGAAAAAGTCGGCGAATTCGTTAACAGGGACGCGGCCCCGGGGGACCAAATTCCGATCAGCTTGTCTCAAGGAATCAATGGAGCGACTGTTGTTACCACCTTTGTACCTCTGGGAAGCCCAGATTGGGCCGTTGTTACCGAACTGCCCTGGCAAGAAGCTTACCAAAATGTCATCAAACAGGGAGTATGGTCTATATTAGTCACTTTGAGTATGGCCGTCCTGGCCGGCTTGCTCGGGATTATTGCCGCACGACGACTGGCTGTGCCATTAACCGATCTGACCGATACTGCTACTCAGATTTCTGAAGGAAATATTGAGCTGGCAGCCACAGTCGGTGGACCGAATGAAACCGTTCGTCTGGCCAATGCCTTTAACAGCATGACTGCACAGTTACGAGGCTTCATCGGCAACCTGGAACAACGCGTGGCTGAACGCACAGGTGAGTTGGAAGCCGCCACCCAGCAGCTCAAGCGTCGCGCGGAACAATTCGAAGCCATCGCGCAGGTTTCGCGCGTCATCAGCTCCATTCAAGATCAGGCAGAATTGCTGCCACGCATCACTCGCATGATCAGCCAGCATTTTGGCTTCTACCATGTGGGCGTTTTCCTGCTAGACGAGAATAATCAATATGCGGTCCTGCGCGCCGCGAATAGCGAGGGGGGACGACGCATGCTGGCCCGCCGACACCGTCTGGAAGTCGGCCAGACCGGTATTGTGGGCTATGTTACTGCGACCGGCAACCCGCGCATCGCGCTGGATACCGGCGCTGACGCTGTCTTCTTTAACAATCCTGACCTGCCTGAAACGCGTTCCGAGATGGCCTTGCCGCTCACTATTGGCGGCAAAGTCGTCGGCGCACTGGACGTGCAAAGCACCGAACAGAACGCATTCACACACGAAGATGTCAACATCTTGTCCGCGCTGACAGACCAGGTCAGTACCGCTATACAAAACGCCCGTCTATACGAGGAATCGCGCGAGGCGTTGGCACAAGCCGAAACGGCCTATCGTCAATTGACCGGGGAGGCCTGGGCGAATGTCCGCCGTTTCGCGCCAATTGTCGGCTATCGCTTTGATGGAACCAAGCCTGAGCCACTGACCCAGTATACAAAAGACCAGCAAGCCGAAAGTCAGAAAGGTGCGTTTTCCGTTCCATTACAACTCCGAGGCGAATCGATCGGAAGACTGCGGATTAAACCAGTCTCTGCCGGGTATCAATGGACGGAGAATGAAATCGCCATCATTCGAGCTACCGCTGAACGTGTGGCGTTGGCAGCCGAAAACGCGCGCCTGGTTGTGGAAAGCCGGAAAAGCGCAGCAAAAGAGCAGGTCATCGGCGAGATCTCAGCCAAGATCGGTGCTGCGATCAACCTGGACAACATCCTGCAAACCACCCTGCGCGAAATGGGACGCATCCTGCCTGGCGCAGAAATCAGCATTCAAGTTGAGAAGGAATAGTGTCTGGAGATCTTTATGAATGCTACAAGGCTAGCTCCACAAGAAACCGATAAAAGCAACCCTATACAAATTGCAAGGTAACCATCATGTGGATAAAAATCAAAAATTTTATCGCCTCGCCTAAATTTGAAGATGCTGAAAAGACGCGCACAGCCAGGATCCTGTATGCGATTATTACTTTCACAATCATCGGAAATGTATTCACTTTAATTGCCGCCAATGTTATCTCTTCTGGTCCAACGGATAACACATCATTGTACATTGCATCCACTGGGGTTATTCTAATCTTCTTGGTTTTATTGGGTCTAACACGGCTCGGCTATGTCAGTTTTTCTAGTTGGATGTTGGTCGCTAGCAGCTTCATTGGTTTGCATTACATTCTTTGGAATGGGGATGGGCTCCATGATTTGACCATTCTCGCTTATTCTATGATCATCGCCCTGGGAGGTTTATTATTAGGTAAGCGGGCAATCATTGTATCCGCGATACTTGCCATTGCTTCGATGTTTGGTCTGGCTTACGGCGAGGTCAATGGCCAGATTGTCCCTTCTTTCTCTAACTACGATTATCTTTACTTGATCAGGTATTCCGCTCCCCTCTTCTTAACTGCTTTTGTACTTTATATAACAATGCATGTCCTCTCTCAGAGTCGAAACCAAGCACAGTTAAACGAACAGACTGCGATCCAGAAGAATCGCGAACTGGAAGAGATAAAAGTAAATCTTGAATTACGCGTGGCAGAGCGCACAGCAAAATTGGAAGAAAGTTCACAACAACTCCAGAAACGTTCGAAACAATTCGAATCCGTCGCGCTATTGGCCCGAACAATTTCCTCCATCCAGGAACTGGAAACGCTGCTTCCCAGAATTACACAAATGATCAGCCGGCAATTTAATTTCTATCATGTTGGCCTGTTCCTGTTGGATGAAAGTCGCCAGTACGCCGTGCTCAGTGCTGCCAACAGTGAAGGCGGGCAACGCATGCTGGCTCGCAAACATCGCCTGGGTGTAGGGCAAACCGGCATCGTAGGTTATGTCACATCGACGGGTAATCCGCGTATTGCCTTGGATACTGGAGCTGATACTGTTTTCTTCAACAATCCTGACCTCCCGGAAACTCGCTCTGAAATGGCTCTGCCGCTTCGAGTTGGCACGACTATCGCCGGCGCACTGGATGTGCAAAGCAGCGAGCCAAATGCGTTCTCAGAGGATGATGTAGAAGTGTTATCCATTCTCGCCGACGAGGTCAGTATCGCTATCGAAAACGCGCGCCTGTTTGAAGAGTCGCAGCGTGTGCTGGCAGAGGCACAAACCACCCTCTCAGAATCCATACTGGAGGCCTGGCAACAAATAGCAAAAAAGCGAGAGATGGTTGGCTATGAACTCTCCGGCGCCTCTATACGCCCGCTCGAAAACCCGCTCAAAAGTGTTGAAATTCGCAAAGCCAAAAAGACCGGTCAGATATCGCTAGGCTCGGATGGGAAGAAAACAAAAAATGCAGCGTTGGCTGTTCCGATCAAACTACGCAACCAAGTCATCGGCACCATAAACATCAGCCTGCCAGAAAATCGGGAATGGGACCCAGACGAAGTTGACATCACACAAGCCCTGGCCGAACGCGTTGGCGTGGCGATCGAAAATGCCACGCTACTCGAAGAATCACGGCGACGGGCAGCCATGGAAAGCATGATCGGCGATATTTCGGCCAAGGTCAGCGCATCAGCAGAAGTTGAGCGCATCATGCAAGTAGCGGCAAGTGAGCTTCGAAAAGCCCTCAGTGCATCCGAGGTGGTTTTTAAAATTGGAATTGCCGAAGAAGGGTAGATGCCTTATGAAAATAAACGGTTTTGTGCTCGGCGCGTTCTGTCCAAAGGATGCAAGGAAATGAATAGAAGTAATTTCACTTTTCGCCAGTTTCGTAATTTTTCTCTGCGCACCAAGATGATCGTTGTCTTCATAACTACTGTGGTAGCTTCAGTAGGAATAGTGGCTTATCTGACCAATCTATCATTAAGGGCCAGCCTTACTGCTGAAATTATAAATAACCAGACTGTACTTGCAAATTCCCTGGCTTCTCAAGTTGGACAATTGATCCAAAGCGAATTCGAGAAACTTCATGAGCTCGCCATCACGCAGGCTGTCCAAGATAGAGCCGAGTTAGCCAGCCTGGCAAGTCCCTACAGTGAGGATGTAGCCACTATCGAACAATTAAACCAAACTTGGAGAGCCGCTGTCACAGCCAATGATGAGGCTGATCCTTTAGTGGCTGGGGTACTTTTCGATAACCTCTCTCCAGAGTTACACAAGTTTCAAAAGGCCTTTCCGGAAAATGCTGATATTTTATTGACCGATAAATGGGGGTTCAATATCGCATCCACTTCTCTTACATCCAATTTCTATCAAGCTGATGCATTATGGTGGCGAATTGCCCACGCAGATGGCCAATATATCAGTCAACCTATCTACAATCCGACTACCAGGACGATTGCGCTTGACATTGCCGTACCAGTCTATTCCGGTGGCAGTGATGAATTTGTGGGCGTCCTTCATACGACGGTTAATTTTAATATTTTGACTAACCTCCTCATCAACAGTTTGATTGGGGAAACCGGGTATGCCGTCATACATCAACCCACAGATCGATTTCTCAGGTTGCAAGTCAATGAGAACGGTAATTACGAAACACTCCATGAGTTTGCTACTGTTGACCTAATAGCAATCAAAGAGTCTAATAACATGGAAACGGAGTTCCTATTAAACGGTGTCAATGTCTTGGCAAGTTCCGCACCAGTGAAATCATATAACAACATATCCCAAGGTATGGATGTAGTAGAGAATTTAAACTGGCGCGTAATCGTCTTGCAGGAAAAAACCGAAGCATTACAACCGGTCGAGACCCAAACGCGGAACATCCTGCTCTGGACTTTAGCAATCGCCTTTGTTGCCGGAATTGCCGCTACTGGTCTTGCGCGAACTCTTTCCGTACCCATTATCCGTCTCAATGCCGTTGCCGAAAAACTAGCTGCAGGCGATCTGTCAGTTCAAGCCAACGTAGAAACAAACGACGAGACCGGAACCCTGGCAGCTACCTTCAATAACATGGTGAATCAGCTACGCGATTTGATCAGCTCTCTTGAACAGCGAGTGGTTGAACGAACTGCACAATTAGAAGAGAGTTCCGCACAAATCCAGAAACGCGCATCTCAGCTTGAAGCGATTGCGGAGGTAGCCAGTTCAGTGGCCTCCCTGCAAGATGTTGATGAACTTCTACCGTATATCACTCAAACCATCAGCAAGCGTTTTGGTTTCTATCATGCTGGTATATTCCTCCTCTCCGATGATAAGGAATACGCTGTGCTGCGCGCTGCCAATAGCGAAGGTGGGCAGAAAATGCTGGCCCGCAACCACAAGCTACGCATTGGGCAGGAAGGCATCGTGGGCTATTCCATTGACCAGAAGAGAGCACGTATCGCCTTAGATGTAGGCGATGATGCAACTTACTTTAACAACCCAGACTTGCCTGCCACCCGATCAGAAATAGCTCTGCCATTAGTCATTGGCAGGGATGTAATCGGAGTGTTGGATGTGCAAAGTGACCAACCCAATGCTTTTTCCAGCGATGATATCGATGTGCTCAGTACGCTGGCCAATCAGGTAGCAATTGCTATTGAAAATGCCCGCTTATTCGAGCAGTCTCAGCAGGCTTTCAAAGAACTTGAAAAAAACCTCCAACGTTACATTCAAAATGAATGGGAACAGTATTCAACCACTTCTAGTATTAAGGGATACCGTGCCAAGGCGTCTGGCCTCGAGCCGATCTTAGATTCCTTGCAAGGGGATGGCAAGAAAGCTAAGAATAGTTCCGTTCACAAAGTACCGATTAAACTTCGTGGCGTGACTATTGGTAACCTGGACATCGATCTTGGAAAGCAACCAAAGGAGTACACCCAGGAAGAAATAAATATCATTCAGGCCATTGTGGAACGCGTTGCACTGGCGCTGGAAGGAGCCCGCTTGCTGGAAATCTCCCAACGCCAAGCAGCTAAGGAACAAAAAATCGGCGACATTACAGCGAAAATTGGTGCCTCTGTAAACATGCGGAATGTGTTACAGACAGCTGTTGAGGAATTAGGAAAAAGCATCCCCGGCTCTGAAATTGTTATTCAATTCCAGAGCAACCAGGAGAAATCCCGGGAAGAACGGGTATAACACCTAGGAGAATGGGTATGTTTGATAACATCATTCGATATTTCGAGACCCCTGAAGACCAAGATCCAGCATATATCCGTCTTACACGGAATATCTTGCTCTTTACTTTGTTTGCCACGCTCCTTCCAATTATTGCGGTTGTTGCTGACCCCAGCGATTCAGCGTCCGTTACAATCTCCGTCCTGATTGTCGCTGGTCTTTTGGAAATCGCTGCCCTTGCTCTGGTTCTACGCGGCAGAATCATCATGGCCAGGGCCATTGTGCCGATCGCGCTCATCATTGCAGTCACTATCATTGCATTCGGGGCAAATTCGATCCATGATATTTCAGTAGTAGCCTACCCATTAATTATCATCATTGCCATGCTCTTGCAGGGCAAGCGCGCAATAACAACAACCCTTCCTTTTGCAGTTCTGGCAATAATCCTTCTCGGCACATTGGATATGCTAGGCATAACCACCACCACCATGGCGGCCAGGACGGGGATCGATGATATTGTGATCGGAATCATCCTGCTCTTTGCCAGTTCAGGCATTCTAAATCTGCTGATCGGGCGCTTGAATCAAGCTGTTGAGATAACACGCACAAACGAACTTGCGCAAATTGCGGCCAATGCAGAACTCAGAGCACTTCAGGTTTCACTAGAACAACGGGTTGAGGAACGTACTATTGAATTGGAAATCCGCAGTGCTGAGTTGGAATCTGCAAATCAACGCAATCAACAACGCGCTACCCAATTCGAAGCCGTCACACAGGTAGCAAATGCAATCGCATCCATCCGCACTCTGGAAGAATTGCTACCCAAGATCACACAATTGATCAGTAAACAATTCAACTTTTACCATGTTGGTATCTTCCTAAACGATGCCAGCAATCGATATGCCACACTTAGCGCAACCAATAGCGAGGGCGGACAACGCATGCTTGCGCGCAGGCATCAACTCAAGATTGGCGAACAAGGTATCGTTGGAAGTGTCGCCGGCACAGGCGCCCCTCGTATTGCACTGGATGTTGGTGAGGATGCAACATTCTTTAATAACCCAGACCTCCCAGACACGCACTCTGAAATGGCGCTCCCGCTCACGATCAGCGGAAAAATAGTGGGTGTCCTAGACGTGCAGAGCACAGAGCCGGCTGCTTTTGACCAAGACGACCTGCAAATATTGTTAATTCTTGCCGACCAGGTCAGCCTGGCGATCGAAAATGCCCGTCTGTTTGAAGAATCAAGCAAGTCTCTCACCGAAGCAGAAGCCCTCTATCGCCAATATCTGCGTCAGGCCTGGGGACGCATGCCAAAGGAACAGCAACTGGAAGGCTATCACTACTCTGCAATGGGCGCTACACCCATTGAGCGTCTGAGTGAGATCGAAAAAGATAGGCGCAGTGATCGAAGTAGACGTCCCGGAATTTCCGTGCCAATTATGCTGCGCGGCGAGTCAATTGGCACCCTTGCAATCCAAGTTCCAGAGGCAGGACAAGTGAATGAAGATCAGATGGACTTGATCAAGGCTGTTGCAGAACGCGTTGCCATTTCTGCGGAAAATGCCCGGTTATTCGAAGAAACTACCCGCCGCGCAGAGCGTGAACGGCTTGTTACAGACATTACGGCAAAAATCCGAAGCACCAATGACCCGGATGTAATGATCCAAACTGCCCTCGACGAGTTGAAAACCGCACTTGGGGCAACAAAGGTTCAGTTGGTGCCTCATACCTTACAACAATCAAAGGCAAAACCAATGCCAGAAACTCCCTCAAATCCACCCAGGAAGAGCAAAAAAAGCGAACAGAGTACCACTGGAGGAAAAAAATGACATACACAATTGCTGTTTCCAATGAAAAGGGTGGAGTAGCTAAGACTACAACCACCATTTCCCTTGGCGCCGCCCTGGCCGAGGCAGGACAAAGAATTCTTATGATCGACCTGGATCCACAAGCCAATCTGACCCTGGCTGCTGGTTTAGAAACCAGCGCAGTATCCATATCTTCCAGCAATATTCTAGTCGAGGCGGCCCCGCTTCTAAGCGCTAAACAGCGAACGGAAATCGAAAACGTAGACATTATCCCTGCGCATCCCAATATCGATAGTGCAGAACAATATCTACCAATCCGTACAAATTATTCTGCCACGTTACGGCGGGCAATTGATAATGCGTCTCCTCTTCCATATGACTATATCTTGTTCGATTGCCCACCATTTCTGGGAGCAATTACGCACAACGCGCTAAGCGCAGCAAAATTATTGATCATTCCCACACAAGCCGAGTTCTTCTCTGCTTATGCGCTCCGCAACATGATGGGAATGATTCGGCGCGTCAGGCAAGAAAACAATCCTGACCTTGCATATCGTATTCTGATCACTATGCTAGATCGGCGAAACCGCACACACCGAAATATTGAAGAGCAGCTAAGAAATACTTTTGGGAAGGGTCTTTTTGAGACCGTTATCGAAATCGACACCAAATTGCGAGAAAGCCCGATTGCAGGTCTGCCAATTACTCAGTACAAACCAAAGAGCCGTGGTTCACAACAATACCGAGTCCTGGCCCAGGAGTTAATGGAATATGCCAAAGAAAAAGACAAACAACAGGCTTGACAAACTTTTCGACGAGATAAACAGGGAAGCGGAAACGCAGCAGGTCAAAGGTCCGGCAACGAACGAAAGGAAAGCATCCAAAAGGACCGCTACCGCTCTATCGGCGCCGACTGCAAGCAAATCCCCGGACCCCTTTTCTCGGATAAATATCTCTACCGTTACGGAAAACACTTCTGCACTTACTGATAAGAGCATTTCCATCTCTACCATGCTGTCGACAGCATTCCGGACAGATGAAAAAAACTGGGCAACTTTAAAAATTGTCGACGAAGCAGAACAGCGCTCATGGGGAGTTGAGGAACAAATGCTGGTCAAGCAAGTTGCAGACCAGCTTTCACTTGCGCTGGAAAATGCGCGTTTATTCCAAGATTCGCAACGACGTGCCAGGGAAATGACCGCACTGGCAGAGGTCGGCCGCGAAATTTCAGCTACGCTCGAATTACAGACCGTTCTCGAACGTATTGCACTACGCGCGCAAGAAATCCTGAATGCGGTCACAACTGCAGTGTATGTTCCAGATCCCGAATTCAAAACGCTTATGGCAATTACTGCCATCGGCGAAGAAGCTGATGAAATCAAAAATGATCCGCTAGTGATTGGCGAAGGAATTCTAGGATATATTACTCGCGCCAAAGTTGGAGAAATTGTAAATAATGTAACAAATGACCCGCGTGCCGTCACCATAAAAGGGACCGAAAACGCTTCAGACGAACATCTGATGGCTGCTCCCATTATGTCGCAAGATATACTAAACGGTTTGCTGGTTGTCTGGCGCGTGGGGCCCGGAGAAGAGTTTGCAAAAACGGAATTTGAATTTCTTGAGAGCCTGGCGCAACAAGCTGCCATTGCAGTTGAGAACACCCGTCTATTTGATGAGACCAAAAGGCGCAGCGAAGAACTTGCTTCTTTGAATGAAGTCATCACCGCTGCCAGCCAGACACTTGATCTAAAATCCATTCTTGAAACCGTTATGAAAAAGGTTCTTGAAATATCCGGGTTCGATGGCGGCCTCATCACCATTTTTAATGAGACACGCGGGAAATTGGAACGCGCCATCCGTACTGGGATGCCTGGAGAATCCCCTGATGATCCGGCTCATGGTCTTGAAGGTTCACTTTGCGACTGCGTATATAAATCTGGTGAATCATTGGTGATTCAAGATATAAGCACCGGTGCCCCGGCAGGTGTCAATGTACAGAGGGAAGTAGATGCAGGGTTGCGCGGTTATATTGGTATCCCAGTTGAATCGAAGGGTCGTACCTTGGGTACACTGTGCATTTTCCGCTACCTTAACCAAGCCATACCTGAAAACATTGTTAGGCTCACTCAAACGATTGGCGGACAGCTTGGCTTTACTGTTGAAAATGCTCGTCTCTTCGAGGAAAGTCGCAAGTTCCGCCTGGGATTAGAACGCTCTGCAGATGCAGTCTTCATGACAGATATTGCAGGAACGATCGTATACGCAAATCCAGCCTTTACAACCGTCTATGGTTACACCCCAGATGAGGTGATTGGTAAAAACCCGCGCATACTTAAGTCTGGGTTATTGTCAAAAGAAGATTACAGACATTTTTGGGAAGCGCTACTCGCCAAAAACACTGTTTCCAGAGAAATCATTAACAAAGCAAAGGATGGCCGCCTTGTTCCCGTTGCTGATACAAACAGTCCAATTCTCGACGAAAAAGAAGATATTCTCGGCTTCCTGGCTATTCACACCGATATTACCGAGCGAAAAGAAAATGAGGAGGCTATACAGCGAAGAAACGAATATCTGGCAGCGTCTGCAGAAATCGGGCGACTGGTAACCTCCACGCTTGATCTGGAAGCCATCTTTACTCGTTCTGTAAACCTGATCGTAGAGCGTTTTAGTTTCTATTACGCCAGCATTTTTATCATCGAAGAGACCGGTCTCAACGCCGTCCTTCAAGAAGCGACCGGTAAGGCGGGCCGAAAACTGAAGGAACGCAAACATTCACTGGCTGTCGGCTCCAACTCTACGGTTGGCAAAGCTACAAGTAGAGGCGAAGTGGTTGCCGTGAACAACACCGCCCTAGATGCCATTCATAAGCACAATCCTCTCTTGCCTGAGACAAAAGCAGAAGCAGCCATTCCACTGAAAATTGGTAGCCGCATCATTGGCGTGCTGGACATCCAATCAACCGAAGTGAATGCCTTCTCTGAGGACGAAATCGCCATTCTACAACTACTCGCCGACCAGATTGCTGTGGGAATTGATAACGCACGTTCCTATAACATTGCCCAACAAGCAATTGAAGAGATGCGCGAAGTGGATCGCCTTAAGAGTCAGTTCCTAGCCAATATGAGCCATGAGTTGCGCACGCCGCTCAACTCAATCATCGGCTTTGCGCGCGTGATCCTAAAAGGGATTGACGGTCCAATCACCGAACTCCAACAACAAGACCTGACTGCGATCTTCAACTCCGGCCAACATCTGCTGGGGCTGATCAATGACATCCTAGATGTGTCTCGCATCGAAGCCGGCAAGATGGAACTAACTTTCGACGAGGTCAACATGGCAGAGTTGATCTCTAGTGTTATGTCCACTGCGACCGGTTTGATCAAAGACAAGCCTATCACCCTGAAGCGTGAAATTCCGGCAGACTTACCCTTGGTCCGGGCAGATGCGATGCGCGTCCGCCAAGTGCTGATTAATTTCCTGTCCAATGCAGCCAAGTTCACCGATGAAGGTGAAATTGTTGTCAAAGCTCACGTCGAGGAATCGACAAAAGGGCAACCCATGGTAATGGTCAGCGTTACCGATACCGGCCCTGGTATCGCACTAGAAGATCAGTCCAAGCTATTCCAGCCTTTCTCCCAGGTGGACGCATCACTCACCCGCAAAGTTGGCGGCTCAGGGCTTGGACTTTCAATCTGTCAGCACCTTATCCAAATGCACGGCGGCCATATCGGAATTCATAGCGATGCTGGCAAGGGCAGCACATTCTATTTCTCGGTGCCCGTCTTCCAAAACAGACATGAAACCGAAGGACTCGACAATAACCGAGTAATCCTCGCAATTGACGATGATCCGCAAATCATTAGCCTGTACGAACGTTACCTCGAACCGAAAGGCTTCCGGGTTATTGGGTTGAGCGACCCTTCTAAAACCAAGGAACGCGTGGAACAATTGAAACCCTTTGCCGTTACTTTGGATATTATGATGCCAGGCTATGATGGCTGGCAGGTACTTACCGATTTGAAATCTTCTTCGAAAACACGAGATGTTCCGGTTATTATCTGTAGCATCGTAGAGGATGAAGATAAAGGCTTTAGCCTAGGGGCCACAGATTATCTAATCAAGCCTATTCTTGAAGAAGACTTGCTCAATGCGCTAGACCGCTTAAACGGTGATGGCAGCATTCGAGAAGTATTGGTCATTGACGACGATCCCAATGACCTACGATTGCTAGGCAAGATGATTGCCGAACAAGGGAAATACAAAGCGGTTTTGGCCGAAGGTGGCCCAGCCGGCTGGAGCATCATCTCGTCTAAAGCACCTCATGCAATTGTGCTGGATTTATTCATGCCGGAAATGGATGGGTTCACCATTCTCGAGCAAATGCGGCAGGATAAAAAACTCAGGGATATACCGGTCATTGTCATCACGGGCGCCGACCTGACTGCTGATCAGCAAAAACAGCTTGAAAACCTCGGCAAACGCCTATTGCAAAAAAGTTCTCTTAAAGAGCACGAGTTGATCGAAACTGTAGAAAATGCACTTCAACGTGTAAGGGCAAAATAAGCTCATATCAAATTTCACCTAGCGAGATTTACTAATATGTCGTTCCAAATTAGATGTTTAGATTGTAATCATACAGCACCGTTCCACCCAACTTCTGCAAATTGTCCGAAGTGCAATGGGCAGTGGAGGGTTGCTGAATACGATCTCGATTACGTTGCTAAAACTTGGGCATCCCAACTAAGAAACCGTCCTTTTGACCTGTGGCGCTATCACGAACTTCTTCCCGTCCGCAACCCTGATCCAAGCATTAGCCTGGGTGAAGGTGGTACTCCGCTGATCCAGGCTGTAAATCTTGGCATGATGTTGGGCTGTCCAAACCTATTTATCAAGGATGAGCGCCAGGGACCGACAGCATCGTTCAAAGATCGTCAAGCAGCTGTTACCATATCAGCCCTGAAGGAAGCTGGTATTACAGAATTAGTAGCTGCCTCGACCGGGAATGTAGCACTCTCATATTCTGCATATGCAGCCCGTGCGGGAATAAAACTATGGGCTTTCGTTACAAGTCTCGTGCCGGCAGTAAAAATGCGCGAAATTGCTCTGTATGGCAGTCAAGTCGTCAAAGTAACTGGCTCTTATGATCAGACCAAGCAAATGGCAGCTGAGTTCGCGCGCCAACGTAACCTTTGCCACGATATGGGGGCAAGAACTATCACATCCGTTGAAGCGATGAAGACCATTGCGTTTGAGATTTCAGAACAACTCACTATCAAACAGAGCCCTGCTGCAAACAACGGCCGCAAGCCTCCAATTTGGCGTACTCCCGATTGGTATATCCAAGCCGTAAGCGGCGGCATGGGTCCTCTCGGTGTTTCGAAAGGCTTCAGAGAACTTCAAAAAATGGGGTTTGTTGACAGGCTCCCGGGGATTGCAGCAATTCAAGTGGAAGGTTGCGCTCCCATGGTAGCCAGTTGGCAACAAGGGCTGGAGACACCGATTATAGTTACATCTCCGAAGACCTACATCGAAACCCTGGCTACAGGCGATCCAGGTCGCACCTATAAACTGCTCAAACGAGATGTGGATGACACCAATGGTTGCTTTGATAGCGTTAGCGATGAAGAATCCTTTCGCGCCATGCATATTGTTGCAAAAATGGAAGGGCTCTCAGTAGAACCCGCAGCAGGCGTAGCGTTTGCTGGATTATTCAAACTGGTACGCAATGGCATCATAAAACCAACGGACACAGTGGTCATCAATTGCACCGGTCACACGATGCCGGCCGAGCAATGGCTGCTTGGAGATAATTGGTCACGTGATATTGAAATGCCAAGCCGCGAGGAAATTCCTCAGCAAGACGGATTATTAGCCGCGTTGAATCGTGTTGCACCGGATCGCTTCCCTCGTATTGCAATCGCAGATGATAGCGGGGATGCAAGGCGGTTGATTCGCAGGATTCTTCAATCGCAGGGAGATTTCACTATCTTTGAGGCAGAGAATGGGAGAGCCGCCTTGAGCCTGATCGAAAAGGAAAAACCCGACCTTGTCATCCTGGATCTCATGATGCCGGAAATGGATGGCTTTGCGGTTATTGATATCCTGAAACGCAACCCAGAGACTGCCAATATTCCCGTCATTGTAGCATCAGCGAAAGAATTAACCACCGATGAAAAAAGCAGACTGGAAGGGCAGATCCAATCGCTGATGCAAAAGGGCGACTTCCTGAACGATGAGTTTCTCAGCGAAGTACGCTCTCTCTTAGATTAAGGTCCAATGATGCGAAAACGCAATATGGGGTACGGGCTGCTCTGCTTTCAGCAGTATTCCTAGGCCTTGCTCCTGTATTTGGCAAACAGGCGATTATCCTAAATTTTTCGCCATTAGCTGTTGTTGGATTCCGGACTTTGTCAGCGGCCTTATTATTGTTGCTCATTGTAGCTATTTTCCGCCGCCAATACCTCTATATTTATCCTGCCGGTTTGATCGGTTGTGGACTTGCAGGGCTATTCAATGGGTTGGGGTCAATCTTATACTATAGTGCGCTTGGGCATATCAATGCAAGCATCGGTCAACTTC
>Ga0105100_10000463_pt1 | contig 24028 bp, 18 predicted proteins | sample PPLLak12cMay2015_2_FD_87033 | JGI IMG/M metagenome (GOLD analysis project Ga0105100, IMG submission 87033) | Freshwater sediment microbial communities from Prairie Pothole Lake near Jamestown, North Dakota, USA - PPLs Lake P8 Core (1) Depth... | ecosystem: Environmental > Aquatic > Freshwater >...
CCGTGTCCGATGCCGTAATGGCCGATGTCGTTCATTTCAAACTGATGAGCCACAGGGAAGACGATATCCGCCATCGCCGCCGTGGGCGTCATGAACAGGTCCGCAACCGCCACAAAATCGAGGCTCATGAAGGATTCGTACGTCACCCGGCTTTCCGCCCAGGCCACGAGGGGATTGGTGCACATGCCGTAGTAGCCCCTGACGGGGTAGGGTGTGCCTTCGAGCACCGCCTTGCGGAAGAAGGCCGGGGCCACAGTCATGAGCCTCGGAATGACGCGATGGTGGGCGCTGATCATCTCCTTGCGCTTGTCCGGAATGAGGTCGGCGCGCACGAACTCGCCGAGGCCCATGATCTTCGGGTCGTGGGCGTTGACGTTGCCTCCCGGCACTTCGAGGTTTCCCGCGACGGCCATCAGGCAGACCAGAGATCGCGTCGCATCGAAGGCGTGGATGTCGTGCTCGATGGCATTCCCCCACTGGAGGGCCGCCGGCTTCGCTTCCGCATAGAGCCTCGCGGCCTGCCGGATCAGGTCGGCCGGCACCCAGGTGATCTCGGCCACGACCTCCGGGGTAAAGGACTTCACATGAGACGCCAGGTCCTCGAACCCGTGCGTGTAATGTTCGACAAATTCCTTGTCGTAGAGTCCCTCCTGGATGATGACGTGCATGAACCCGAGAGCCAGGGCTTGTGCCGTACCGGGACGAAGCTGAAGCCACAGGTCGGCCCTCTCGGCCAGCTCCGTCCGGCGGGGGTCGACCACAATGAGCTTGGCCCCGTTTTTCACCTGATCGAGCAGAAGGCTGGCGATCTGCCCCTCCTCGCTGGTGGAGAGGAGGTTGCTGGCCCACGAGAGAACAAGCCGCGTGGGATTGTGGAGGTCGGCCACCGGGTAGAACCCGCAGGTGTGGACTCCCGTGATCTCCCGCGGAGCGTGGCACACATCCTGGCTGGCGATGACGTTGGGGGAGCCGAACAGGTTGGCCAGCCGGATCAGGACGAAATGCTCGAGCCCCTTGGGCATGCCGACTCCGAACCCCACCGCCCGCGCGCCGTGCTCGTCCTTGATGCGAAGCAGGCTTCCAGCGGTTTCGTCGAGAGCTTCCCCCCAGGAAATGCGCCGCCACTTCCCTTCCCCCCGCTTCCCCGCACGCTTGAGCGGGTGCTTCAGACGATCCGGGTGGGTGAGCCGGTCGGCCGAAACCCTTCCCTTGAGGCAAGTGTAACCCCGGTTCAGGTACCCGTCGGGATCCCCTTTGATCTGAACGATCTGGTTGTCCCGGACCCCGACCAGCAGGGCGCAGCCCCCATGATCCATCCGTGCGCAGTGAGTCTTGAACCAGCGAAGCTCTTCAGCCATGACGTCTCATCCTCCACATGATTCACGAGAAAGGGAATTGCAGTGATCGTTCCTTACGGATAGCACAGATCGGGTGCCGGGGCAAACAACGGCGCTCAGGGAAGAGAACCGGGGTGGGTTAGAAAGGTTTCGAGTTTCGCGTTTCGAGTTAGGCAACGTGTGTTGCGAGTAATGCCGATTATCGACTAGGGTATGACGTGCTGAGAACGGTGGGGGGGCAACTCGAAACCTGAAGATCGGAACTGTCAAAAATGAAGATATGGGTGGATGCGGACGCCTGCCCGGGCAGCATCAAGGAACTGATCGTCCGGACGGCAAGACGCCTGAAAATTCATGCGGTTTTTGTGGCCAACAAGCACATCGGCCTTCCGGATTCGGCCTTTCTCTCCACGGTTCGCCTGGCGAAGGATCCTGAAGCCGTAGACGAGCATATCGCGCAATCTGCGGAAGCAGGCGACCTGGCGGTCACTCAGGACATCCCCCTCGCGTCCGCCCTGATTCCCAAAGGGGTGGTGGTCATGACTCCTCGTGGAGAGCTCTTCACCGAGGGCAACATGGGGGAGAGGCTCTCCATTCGGAATTTCATGCAGGACATCCGTGAGGCCGGCGTCATCACGCCCGGCCCCAGGCAGTTTTCTCAAAAAGACAAGCAGCGGTTTTCGGATGCGTTCGACAGGGAGCTCACCCGGCTCATGAGACGGAACTCTCCTTGACGGTCTCATGGGGGCGCTGAACGGGACTTTTTCTTTTCGGCTTCCGCGCTGCAGAGGCCGGCGCAGGGCTTGAAACCGTCCGTCTGTCCTCTCCGCTCCCATTCCTCGGCCGCGGCGGTTGGGCTGTGTGCTTCGCCTTTCCTGCCGCCTCGCCTCCCGGTCCACTGGGTCCTCCGGAAGCCTTCGAATTGCTTCCGAATGGCCTCTTGCCAGTCCGACCAGAGCTTCCGTTGCCTTTTCCAGGAGCCTTTGCCCCGCCCTTCTGCCCACCACTGCCGCGGCTGACCGGATGCACAGGCTCAAGCCCGGGTATGACATGGACGGCAAGGTTTTCCCCGAGATAGCGCTCGATGCGATCCAGATAAGGGAAGTCTCCCCTGGATGCGAGGGATATGGCCACGCCCGACTCGCCGGCCCGACCGGTTCTCCCGATGCGATTGACGTAGTCTTCGGCGGAGTGCGGCAGGTCGAAGTTGATGACGTGGCTGATGCCCGTGATATCCAGACCGCGAGCCGCCACGTCGGTTGCCACCAGGAGGCGGATCTTGCCCCGGCGCATGTCCGCGAGGGTCTTGTTGCGCGCCGACTGGGTCATATCCGCGTGAAGAGGGGATGCAGTGTGCCCTTCGGAGGCGAGCTCCCGCGCCAGGCTGTCGGCATCCCGCTTGGTCGCGGAGAACACGATGGCCCGCGTCATGGCGGAATCCTCGCACAGGCTGCGCAGGAGGCGATGCTTGTGCTGAAGCCCGTCGGCCATGTGGAGCCGCTGCTCGATCTGGTCATGGGTCACCTTGCCGGGAGCGATTTCGACCCGCTCGGCATTCCGGGTGAATTTCCCGGCAAGCCGAGTCGTGGCGTCGCCCATGGTGGCCGCGAACAAAAGGGTCTGGCAATCCGCCGGCATCGCGTCGGAGATGAATTCCATGTCTTCGATGAACCCCATGTCGAGCATGCGGTCCGCCTCGTCCATGATGAACATTTCCACCTGGGACAGGTCGATGCGGCCGCGCCAGATGTGGTCAATGAGTCTACCCGGCGTCGCGACGATCATGTCCGGCAGCTGGGCCAGCGCCCGGATCTGGTCGCCGAATGGCATGCCTCCATAGATGGCGACGCTGTGAACCTTGAGGTATTTCGAATAGGACCGGGTCGCCGTGGTGATCTGGGTGGCAAGCTCCCGGGTGGGGGTCAGCACGAGCACCCGCAGACCCGGTTTGCGGCCCGAGGGGGACGCGATGAGTCGCTGGAGCGCCGGCAGAACGAAAGCCGCCGTTTTTCCCGTACCGGTCTGAGCCGATGCAATGAGATCGTGCCCGGCCATGACCATGGGAATGGACTGGGTCTGTATGGGAGTGGGGTGGCTGTGCCCGCATTGGGCGAGAGCTTTGAGAATGGGTGGTGCCAGTTGCAGTTCTTCAAAAGACATTAAGATTTGAATCCTTCCTGTTGCCGTATTCAAACCATGGGGCTGCAGATGCACGCAGGGAGGTGTCCCTCCCCGTGCCCGGCCAGCAGGTTCGAACAGGCTGGTACCTGATTGAAATCTGAGACGCAAAACACTGAAAGACGGGTTCTCGTCCAAGCGCTTTCGCCACAGCACATGAGCCGCGATCGGCCAAATACATCGCCTCCGACCGGACGCGCTGCAGCAGATGATCAACGTGCTGAACGAAAAAGGTCAGTGATCGATGGGGTTTAAGGCAGGTGCGAGGAGGGGAGGAAACCATTTTAAGAGCCCGAAGACGCTCCCGCCGAAATACTTAAAATGCATTTAAGCATCCTCATTGCAGAAAGTCAAACCCGAGCCTGCATTTATATCCTCTCCCCGGCCCGGAGAGCCAAGTGCGGCACGACGCCAAAGAGCCGAAGGAGCCATGAATCCATGGACCTGCGGGAGCGGAGGGCCTGAAGCTAGCTGCACACCTTTGGAGAATCATGGTCGCTGACACGATTTTGTTTATTGCTCATTTCCCGCAAAAGCAATAAAGGGAAATCTCAATCGAGTGAGGCCCTGCATGAGACCACCACCCTATCCGAACGGCCGGCGCCACCATGGTCGTCACCCGGACAGGGCAGAATCTTTGGGTCTAAAGGTGAGCCCCCCCGGAGCATTGAACGAGGATGCCTTTTCCATGAAGAAATACATCATCACCGTACTGGGGCATGACAGGCCGGGGATCGTCGCTGCGGTGTCCAAAGCCCTCTACGACTCCCGGTGCAACATCGAGGACGTGAGCCAGACCATTCTTCAGACCGAATTCGCCGGGATCTTCATCACCACCATGCCGCCGGGAATGAATGAGGAAGAACTGCGGAAGGCCCTGGAACAGAGGCTCCTCCCGGAGGGTCTTTCGGTCTTTCTGAAGGAAATGGAGGGCGGAGGAGTGCAGGCCCCCGTGGAGACGGAGCCCTTCGTCATCACCACCATGGGACCGGACCGATTGGGGCTCGTGGCCGGAATCACCGCTCTGCTGAGCGCCTACCGCATCAACATCACCAACCTGCAGGCCGCTTTTCGTGGAGGCGACGACCCCAGGCGGAACGTCATGATCTATGAAGTGGACATCCCCGGTAAGACGGATCAGGCCGCCTTCCGCGCCGCCCTCGTCAAGCGCGCCGGAGAGCTGGGGCTCGATGTCAGCCTGCAGCACAGGGATATTTTCGAACAGATCCACCGGGTATAGGAACACAGGAACAAACCATGCTGACCGATCGAGAAGTCATTTCCACCTTTGAGATGCTCCGGAACGAGCACCTGGACGTGCGCACCGTCACGCTGGGGATCAGCCTCTTCGACTGCGCCAGCGACGACCTGCAGCGATTCAAGCTGAAAGTCTATGACAAGATCAACCGACTGGCCGGGAGCCTCGTCGGGACATGCGACGAGGTGGCCGTCAAGTACGGCATCCCCATTGTGAACAAACGCGTCAGCGTGAGTCCCGTGGCCGTGGCAGCCTGTCCTTTCTCCGCATCAGAGATGGTCGAGATCGCCGAGACCCTGGACCACGCCGCCAGGGAGATCGGGATCGATTTCATCGGCGGCTTCGGCGCCCTCGTGGAAAAGGGCATGACCACGGGAGACCGGGCGCTCATCGAGGCCATTCCCGAAGCCCTGGCTTCCACGGATCGGGTCTGCGCCACCGTCAACGTGGCCTCGACCCATGCGGGCATCAACATGGACGCCGTGGCGCTCATGGGCCGGACCATCAAGCGAGCCGCCGAGCTGACCGCAAGCTCTGACGGCATCGCCTGCGCCAAGCTGTGCGTCTTTGCCAACATTCCCCAGGACGTCCCGTTCATGGCCGGGGCCTACCTGGGAGTCGGAGAGCCCGATGCCGTCATCAACGTCGGGGTGAGCGGACCGGGAGTCGTCAAGAAAGCCATCGACCGCGCCCGCGACGGGAACCCCGGGCTGGACCTGGGCCAGCTCTCTGAGATCATCAAACGGACTTCCTATAAGGTGACACGGGTCGGGGAGATCATCGGCAGGCAGGTGGCCGCCAAGCTGGGGGTCACCTTCGGAGTCGTGGACCTCTCCCTGGCTCCGACGCCCAATGTGGGAGACAGCGTGGGGGAGATCTTCCAGAGCCTGGGGTTGAAGAGCATCGGCGTCCCCGGGTCCACGGCGGTCCTCGCTATGTTGAACGACGCCGTGAAGAAAGGCGGCGCTTTCGCCAGTTCTTACGTGGGAGGTCTCAGCGGAGCCTTCATCCCCGTGAGCGAGGATTTGAACATCGCCGAAGCGGCCCGCCAAGGCCACCTCTCCCTCGAGAAGCTGGAGGCTCTGACCAGCGTCTGTTCCGTGGGGCTGGACATGGTGGCGTTGCCGGGTGAGGCATCCGCTGCAACGCTGGCCGCCATCATCGCCGACGAGATGGCCATCGGCGTCATCAACAAGAAGACCACGGCCACGCGGCTCATTCCCGTACCCGGAAAGAAGGCGGGCGAGAAAGCCTTTTTTGGAGGGCTCCTGGGTGAGGCCACCATCATCGGGGTTCCTGAGAACGGCGGATCCGAGGGATTCATCGCCATCGGCGGACGCATCCCCGCACCCATCCAGAGCCTGGTCAATTGAACCGGAGTTTCAAGTCTCAGGTTTCAGGTTTCAAGTCTCAAGTTTCAGAGGGTGTCGAGAAAGCCCTCAGCATTGCCAATTCGTCATTCCCGCGAAGGCGGGAATCCAGGTTTTATAAAGGCCCTGGACCCCCGCCTCCGCGGGGGTGACGTTAAGGAGTGCGCTTTTTGGACAGCCTCTCAGGTTTCAGGTTTCAGGTTTCAAGCTTCAAGTTCGAGGCGATGCAGGCAATGTGGGTCCGGCGCTATCCCCAGTGGCCCGGAATCCACTCCCCCGTAGCGGTTGTAGTGCCCAGGAATTTAGACACGGTCCCGGCCAGGAAGAACTGGCTCAGGTCACCGATGAAAAGGTTGCCGGGCCCGAAGGCCAGGGAGTAGCCGATGACGACCCACTGCAGTCCGACGACGCCCAGCGCCGCCATGGAGTGCATGATGGAGCTCAGGACATTCTTGCGTTGCACCATCGCCCCATTGAAGAGCGCCAGGCCGGGGAGCATCAGCATGACCAGCGCAAAGCAGACCAGAAGCCACGCCGTGTCCCCGTTGTTGATCGCAACCGTTTCTGCGGCCATGGCGTCCCTCGCCCATGCCAGTGCGAACATCCCCGCGCATACAGCCATTCTCTTCCCTGTCTTTGATTGAAACAACGCCGCCTCCTCTGTTCTCCGTGTCCACAGATTCATCCCCCCTGCCCCGGTAGGCCCTCATGCCGAGTGAGCAACGGACATGCCAGGCAGACAAATGGAGCAAAACACCAATGAAATCAAACTACTAAATTGTGCTGCCAAGCAAAAGAAGCTGCTTGTTTCCAATATTTTTGTTGATTTCCTCAATACACTCACAACATCGTCCACGATTCCGTCAACACATGTGTCCATCCCGCCCAGACCAGCCGGTCGCCTCTGCAGATACCAATCGACTTTAACTAATAATATTCAATTGTTATGCAGCCATTCTCGTCTGGTGGGCGAGAAGGATTTCTCAAGGATGGGCCTGCAAAGCCGACACATAATTGTTATGTTGAGCTGGAAAGGGAGTGAAGGCGCATCAATGCCTCCGTCATTCCTCCCCGCCAAGGTGAGGGAGGCGAACGAGGGTTCAGGATGGCCTCAACCCGGGAGATGCAAATGAACAGCGGCGTGAGGTCCTTGAAGCACGGATTGGCAAACCTCGATAAACGCACGATCTGGATTGTTCTCGTGCTCTTCTTGATGGGAGCCACCGTCTGTCCTTACGATCCTGCACAGAACCCAGCAAAGGAGATTCGCCCCATGAATGCGACCCACTCCACGATGGATTCACCCTCAGCTCAAGAACAGACCCTGATGGAACCGTTGACCGGCCTGGCCGAAGCGCGTTCGCACCTGGAAACGGCCACTTTCGCCCTCGGCTGATTCTGGGGTCCAGATGCCCGGTTCGGGAGCATCCAGGGAGTTGTTCGCACGCGAGTGGGATATGCCGGTGGGACTTTGAGCTCGCCCACCTATCACCGGTTGGGAGATCACACGGAGACGGTGGAGATTTTATACGACCCGTCCGAGGTCACTTACGACAAACTGCTGGAGGTTTTTTGGGCCAGCCACGACCCGTCGGGCCGTCCCTGGTCCCGGCAGTACATGTCGGCGATCTTCACCCATGGCGAGGAGCAGGCGCGCCTGGCGAGGGAATCCAAGATGCGCGAGGAGAAAAGGAGAAATCGCTCCCTCTCCACGGAAATCGTTGCCGCCTCCCGCTTTTATCCGGCCGAAGAGTACCACCAGAAGTACAACCTGAGGCGAAGGGGCGATTTGACCCGGCATCTCGGCGGCACTTACGGGAGCATCCCTGAATTTCTGGATTCGACCCTGGCGGCACGCCTCAATGGACTCGCTGCCGGGTACGGCGGTGCCGAAAGGGTGAGAGATGAAATGACCCGGGCCGGCGTTCCCCCTTCGGAGGTGGATGCCATGCTCGCCACCCTGGGGTTCAGGACCGAAAAGGCGAAAACGGAAAGGTGAAGATCGGCGCTCCCCCCGAACCCTTCTGGCTAGAGGCTCAAGGGTGAATTCAGTCCTCAGTGGCCGTTCTGGCCACCCTTAACAGGGATAAAGAGTGCGGCCCGGGACGGGTTTCAACTAGAAACTCGAAACCCGAAACTCGCAACTTTTCGTAGCAGGACACCCCTCATGGAACCAAGGTCCTCCAACATCATTCTGATCGGGATGCCGGGATCCGGCAAGAGCACCATCGGTGTTGTGCTGGCCAAATGCGTACCGATGGATTTCGTGGATACGGACATCCTGATTCAGTGCTCGGTGGGCCGATCCCTCCAGGACATCGTGGACCATGAAGGCCATATGGCTTTGCGCGCCATCGAGGAGAAAGTGCTTCTGGGTCTCGAGTGCCGCCATCACGTCATCGCCACCGGCGGCAGCGCCGTCTACAGCCGGCCGGCCATGGAGCACCTCAAGGCGGACGGCTTCACCGTTTTCCTGGAGGTTGACCTGGACACGCTCAAAGCCAGAATCCACGATTATGAAACCCGGGGACTGGCCAAACGCCCCGACCAGTCCTTTGAAGAGCTGTTCGCTGAACGCTCGGCCCTCTACTCGCGCTACGCCGACCTGACCATTCAATGCTCCGGGCTGAGCGTCCCGAAAATCTGCGCTTCCATCCTCAAGGCATGGCGGGGAGACGACCGGGTCTGCCTGTGATCGCACCAGGATTTTTCTCCCGTCCCCATTCCTGGAACTGGCCATTCGAAGGAGTGATGCCCTCTCTTCAGACAGCACCTGCCAAAGCAGTGCGAGTCATTTCAGGAGTCGGAAGAAACTGGGTCCGAGCTTTCGTGAACTGGAGACTATGAAAGAATGTCCACCATGCAATGCCACTCGGCGGGAATGCCCTGGCTCTCAGTGAATTCTCTTTAAATCTGAAACCAGACCATTTAAGATAAATTCACAGATTTACATTGCAGAACTGAAAAAAGGCTCACTAACCAGTCAGGAGAATCCATTGAAGAAAAATAGATTGATTGTCAATTTGACATTGGTCTTCATGGTGGCATCGGGATGCGCAAACACTCCCGGGAATGCAAAGGAAGCAGCAAAACCGGATACTGCCCTTGCTTCAGCAGTCACTACTGGAACTCCTGCTTTGGAGGTTCCTGAGTGGTATTTTGATTTCGGAGAAGTAAAAGAGGGGACCGATTACCTTCATACCTTCGTGATCAGGAACAAAGGGACCGGGGTCTTGGAAATCAAAAAAGTCCAAGCCGCGTGAGGAACCTCGGTGGCCAGTTTTGATAAGGCCATTCCCCCGGGGGCCGAGGGAAATTTAACAATAAGACTCCATCCGAGTGCATGTAAAAGCGGCAAAATGAAGAGGTCTCTTATATATACCAATGATCCACGAGTGCCGAGATTTACCGTGGAGGTTCAAGGGATATCATACTGACGAGCTCGCTGGGCCAGCAGCGTCTTTTCCCGACCCAGAAGGACTCACCATGGGAACGTTACAAATTATGTCTTTCCTTGCTCAGTACCCCTGCCAAAGAGTTGAATTCTCGATATTCTAACCGATGATCGCGATATGAGGACCTGAGAAGTTGGGGGGAATGGGTTGAGGAGAGGTGTGGGGTAAAGCATGGAGCCCGCGCTTTGGCAAAGATTGCTCTCGATGGCGGCCGGGGGATGGGCGGCTTGACGCGAACGTCGGGCCTTGAGCGGCTGAGGGGAATCACAGAGCGCATCCAGGCTGGCATCAGTCCTTTGTCGCAGAGGGCAGAGTCTGTCAGCCTCAATAACCGAGCTCATCCAGCAGATTGATGACGTGGGGCTCACCTTCCTGGACGATGCGGAATTTCGCCGCAAAATCATCATGATCCTGGAGAAATGCGGCCAGGCTGTGCTCTGCGGGTGACCAGTCGGGTCTGACCTCCTGGGCCGGGTTCTTTTTCCTGCGACTCCTTTCCTTCTGCTGCTCCTTTGCCCAATCCTTCTGGCGCGCGGCGTCGACCGTGTCGACGGGATAGGTGAAGTGAACCGTGTAACCCGAATTGCCGCGCGCGTTGAAGAGCATTTCCAGGGTCTCGCGCTCGGGGTTTCCGTGCTCGCCGTCGCCCGAAAAGATGTAGTGGCCGGCGATGATGCGCTCGAAGAAGTCGCGGTCCAGGTTGTTGGCGCTCCCATGGTGCGGAACCTTGAGCACATCCACCCTGATGGTGCTGCTGCCGGGGCCGAGCCGCCCCGCAAGCTGCAGCCCCTCCAGAACCTTGTCGCCGCGGGCATCGCCGGTGAGGAGGATGCTTTTGCCCCCTGCCTCGGCGAGGAGAACGATGCTCGAGAGGTTGGCAACGGATGAGTCGACGTAGGCGGCCAGCGCCGCAGAAGGTGACTTCCCTCTCTTCTTCAGGTCTTCAAGCCACGCGATGTGCTTTTTGCGCAGCGCTTCCAGCTCACGCTGCATGGGGCCCAGCACGGTGAACTGGAGCCCGCCTGGGATCTCGATCGCTTCCGCATCCTTGCGCGCCAGGATCAGCTTGCCCCCGAATTCGGGATTGCGGGGAAATCCCAGCCCTTCGGCATCCAGCCTGAGCCTGAAACCCTGTTCGATGCTCGCCAGGACCTTGAGAGCGCTCGTGACCACCTCCGGGTGCTCCGAGGACTCCTCTTCCACGGCCAGTCTCTCCGCGTCGGACAGCTCACTCCCCCCCGACACCGCAGCCTCACCGAACTGTGTCTTCATGGAGGCCGTGAGATCCCCGGGGTCGTGGTCGATGAGCTCGTCAAAGCTGTTGTGCCAGAAGCTCAAGACGTTGACCATTCCTGGTCTGCGGGCCTCCCTGGCTTCGATCTCCTCCCGGGTGAGGTCGAGAATGCCCCGGATGTGGTCGTCATCCACATGGCTCACCATGAGCAGGTCGAGCACCAGCGGGTCCTGCTCACCGAGCCCGCGGGCTTCCCTGATCCTCTTCAGGCGGGGCTTGAGGTGCGGCCGGTAGACGTTCCCGGGGCCGCCGTCGATCAGCACCAGACCGGGTTTGCTCTGGGCTCCGAAGTGCAGGAGCAGGCAGTCCCCCTTGCGAGCCGGCTGAATGTCCATGCTGAAGAACATGAATCCCCTCCTTCAAAGACTCTGGAAAGCTCGCAGCACGTCGAGCATGCCGTGTCCCTGGAAGCTCCGCTCACGCCCGAGATCGGTCGCGCTCTGGCACAGAATGCTCTTGATCCGCCGCGGCTGCCCGACCAGCTCGGAGTAGCGCGCCATGAGCATGGCCGCCGCCCCGCTCACGTGCGGCGCCGCCATGCTGGTGCCGTCGAGATCCCCCCAGCCCTCCCGGAACGGGGCACGAATGCGCTCACCCGGCGCCACCAGGTCAGGCTTCAGCCGGCCGTCTCCCGTCGGGCCGCGGCTGGAAAAGAAGCTCACACCGTAGGTATGCGGCGAATAACGATGCGTGGCCCCGACCGTGATCACGCCGTCGGCGTTTCCCGGATCGGTGACACTGAAGGCGGCATAGCTCTCATAGGAGCCTTCCCTGGTCTCGAAGCTCTGATAGCCTAGGTTTCCCGCCGCCGCGACCACCACTACGCCGCTGTCCACGAGATGCTCGCATTCCACGCACACGGGAGTGCGGCCGCAGGCGTAGTTGCGCACGTCGTGGGGTATGGAGAGGCTGAGGTTGACTCCGTGGATGGTCATGTAATCGTTCAGCTGATTCATGTATCGGATGTATTGGAGCGCAGCGATGATGGCGAATTCCGTTTCCCGGATCGTCGGAGCCAGCACGCGGAAGTCATAGATCTGGATGTCCGGACACATTCCATCGGTATATTCACTCTGAACGTCTTCATGCAGTCTCCTGGCTCCCTCCCGACTGGCGCCGAGGATCCCGGCCACGTGGGTCCCGTGGTCGCTCACCCTGGGTGCGGTCTCGATACCGATCTCCACGAACGGTCTGACGTATTCCCAATGGATGGGACGTCGGCTCCTGGCATCCTCGGCCAGTTTGGTGAGACGCTCCACGGCTTCCGTTTCGCTCAGCCGCTCCTTGAGGTTGTCGTGCAACAGCTCCTGGAGCCTCTCCGCCCTCAATCTCTCACTCCGGGAGCCCCCGCTGAGAATCCTGAGGTTGTCGAGGCTGACGATCTTGCGGAAGTTGCTGAAATCAAAGCTGGATTTTACACGCGACTTGCCGTCCGGGCCTTTGAACGCAGCGTGCTCGCCATTGATGCCGGAATCGATGACCGCCCAGGCGATCTGGCTGCACTTCACCGAGAACAGCGTGCGCGCCGCATCCGCCTTGACGGCGGGAACGGAGCGCGTGAGAGCCATGGTGGCCTCGCGGTTGAGCGAGATCTGAAACACCATAGGGTCTCTCTTCTGGGGGGATTCCACCGGGAACCGCCGGAGAATCTCGATGAAGGTGGTCCTCAGACTCTCGGCGATACCGTTCACCCCTTTCTTGATCGCATCGGCAATGGCTACTTCCACGGAAGCGAATCCCCGTTTCTTCGTTTGCGCGTCCTTCCCGCTGGCCCAAAGGATAAGGCCGGCGAGGGCCGCGTAGCGGTCAAACGCCGAAAGGTATTCGTCAACCCTCTGGTTTTTGGCCGGGGCGCTCCAGTGAGCCAACATCTTTTGGACGATACCGAGAACTCTTTCGATCCGCTTCGAACCGCTTTCCCATTCCAGGTAGATCTGCAAGTCCTTTCTGATGCGCGGGCTTTGCCACCAATCGGTCATGGGCACGATGACGGCCAGCACCTCAGTGAACCGAAGGCGCGCGGCGATGATGCCCTGCAGATAGGCGATATCGGCCGGATCTTCGGGCTCTCTTTCGATGAGCCTGTCGAGCTCCGCTGCGACAATTCCTGCCGTCTGAGCTCGATGCGGCGTGATGAGAAGCTCCTGGGGCTTGCCCGGGTCTTTTGCATAGGCGATCCAGACGTCGCCGAGAATCGGCGAGTCCTGCAGCTGGCGACGATCGCCTGCGGGCCCGAGAAGGATGTACTCGACCAGGCTGTGCGGCAGGGTGATGGGCATCGTTCACACCCCCACTGCCGGATAAGGGAAATCCGAAGGCCTGGCGGCGCTTGGGTCGACGTGCTTGCGCACTGCCGCGTCACACACCGCGTATCCCCAGTTGATGAGTCGCTTCTGCAGGCTCGCGTCGAGGCGCTTGAGCCGGGTCGGTGTCTCCGCCAGTTCCATGGTGTGCTCATGGGGACAAGGGAGGGGATCGGCGAGTTGGTAGTCTCCAATGTCGGTCCGAATGCCCCAATAAGCTCCCTGGCGGGCATCGGATTTGTAGGAATCTATCAACTGCCGCTTGCGGAGCGAGCGCACCTGGTTGTCGATCAGGTTGAGGACACGAAACGAGTGACGCGCCCAGTCGCTCTTGGGCTCCGCCTCCGGCGCCAGCTTGCCGCCGCCGTCGCTCACCAGGATGGTCTCATAGCGCTTCCACGCCGTCTCCAGACCCAGATTGTCGTAGACGCCTCCGTCCGTCAAAATCACACGCGTCGTGTAGGGCTTGCGCTGGAGATCATGCCCGGAATTGGGGGTGAATGCATTGGGATCGAGACGCATCTCGAAGGGCGACAGAACCGGCGGGAATGCCGAGGACGCTGCCACAGCCTGTGCGAGGGGGATCTTCGGGGATCTGACCTCCCCTACGCGGTAGTCCCGCATGTAAGGCTTCATGAAGCGCCAGAGCACCCCGGACTGCACGTTGGTGGCATTGATGACGAAGCGAGGCGCGTCCGGCAGATCCTGGAGCGTTGCGCCCTTGAACAGATGCTCATCGTAGGCCTCTGCCACCCGGTCGCTCACGCGGCCGGGGAGCGCCACACCCCAGATGATGGCTTCGGCATCGATGGTCTCTTCGGCGAGCCCACGAATGGGAGCAACCACCATGGGCAGGAAATCGGTCTTGAGGCGTGAAGGTTCGAAGCTGAGCCGGCTCCATTGGAGTGCGAGCACCCCGGCCGTGATGGAGCCGCCCGAGACGCTCGAAATTCTGCGGACGTCCTTGAGCAGGTTGGCCTCGTAGAGCCGCCAGATGACACCGACATGGAAAAGCATGGCCCGATAGCCTCCCCCGGAAAGGCAAAGCGCCATCCCGGGCTTAGGCTTGGCCCCCGACCTGTCGGTCACGATCGTTTCGACGGGTGCATGGCTCATGGTCATCGCCTCCTTGGAAAGGGTCATTGAAAGACATTGGAACAGCCAGTCCAATGATTGAGCTGCCTGGCGACCTGCGTGGTCGGCATTCGAGTGATGCCCAAAAGAGCATGCAAAGGAGATCAGAAGAACGGACCAACATGAGCGTTGCGGCACGAGTACTATTGATAAGGTTCTAGGGAGGGAGCCCTCTCTTGTCAATGAGAATGTTCAGTCGAGGCGTGTGACGGAGGGAATGGGCCAATGCTGTTGAATTGAGGGGTGGCACGGGCCAAGCGCAGCTTGCCCGTGAAGGAATGAGCTCGCATGGGCAAGCTCCGCTTAGCCCATGGCACCCGACCCGACGGGCAGATGAGCTATATTCAACTGCATTGAAGGAATGGGCATGCCGCAGGCCGGCCCTGATGACGCCTGTCGGGCCGGTCGGGAGAAGCGGAGGACTGGAAAGAACCCGAGGTTCCGGGGGATCCGTTGAGGAGCTTCACGTCGAAAGTCTGGCTTCGGTACGAAATGACGTTCAGGCAGCCGTAGTCCTGATCGATCCCGAAGAGATCGTCCAGGGACCTCCCCAGGGCCTGGGAGAGGAGGATCCGGTTGACGCCCGCATGGCCGACGATGAGGATGTCGCCGCGCGTGGAATGGAGGATGTCGTACAAGGCCCCCATCACCCGAAAGCTGCATTCGAGAAAGCTCTCCCCTCCGGGTGTCCGGTAGTGAAGCATGTCCCGGCCCCGCTCCCGAAATTCAAGGGCGAAATCGCGACGGACCTCCTCGAAGGTCCGACCTTCCCAGCTCCGAGGGAAATTTCCCTGAGATCGCGCCTGGCAATGCAGCCGAGGCCATGCGGGCGGGCGATTGTCTCCGCGGTATCCATGGCGCGTGCGAGATCGCTGCAGTAGACGGCCGAAAGGGGAGCTTCGCTCAGTGCCTCCCTCAGGAGATCGGCCTGCACACGTCCGAATTCAGTCAACGGAAGGTCGAGCTGTCCGATGAAGCGCTTGGGATCATGCGGGGACTGAATGGCCCCGTGACGCACCAGGAAGATGGTCCTGCGGCCGCTGAGCGCCGCAGCCCGGATGCTCCTCCCGTGATGTCGCACCACGTCTTCCACCGGGGAGCCGATGGCGGCGGCGATGCGGCTTCCAATGCTTTCCGCGTCCTGGCGTCGTTTCCGAATCTTCTTCAAGACATCCGGCTGCCCCGCATGGCGGCTCATGGATCGCTCAAAACGGTCCTCGAGAGAGACGAGACGGTCCCCTTCGACGCACTTGTCGGCGAAATAGATGAGCTCCGCTTCCCCCGGCGATGCATTCGCGGGATGAATGTCCATGTGACGGGCCACCAGCGCACCCACACGGGGATACCCCATTCGCACCAGAAGATCCGCTCCCGCACGGGCGTGATCCCGCTCCCGGCGGGCGATATCGTGGAGCAGGCCCGCCGCAACGATGAGAGGCAGGTCCAGATTCAGGCCGGCCCCATTGAGAAGCACCGCCAGGATCCTGGCCAGCTCCGCCACCAGCCTCGAGTGTGCCCTGATCTCCTCCGACACGCCCAGACGGGACCAGATGGCCTCGCACTCCTTCTCCGAGGGGATTCCCTCCGCGGCCCATCGCCGCTCCAGCGAGCGATAATCTTCCGGCGTGTCGCAATCCAGGAGAACGGCCTCGTCGATGACGTCCACGTCAACGGCTGCCTCCTCATGGCGGGCCAGGACAGCTCGCAGCCCGCCCGGCACATCCGCCGGGAGCTCTCCCTCCAGGAAGCTTGCCGGGATGAGCGGCGGATGTCCCCGTTTTCCCTCAAAGCGGGGATAAACGATTCCGGGACCGTGGGCTTCGCAGGCTTCGAGAAGCGCTCGAACGGTGCGAGGGCTCACCAGCGGGATGTCGGCCGGCAGGAGGAAGAAGGCCTCGACGCTGCTTTCGAAGCTCCGGACTCCCGCGAGAACCGACGAGAACATCCCCTTCTCATGGTCGGGATTGAAGACCCAGCGGGCACCGATCCTTTCCAGCACGGGCTTGAGCTCCTCGGCTCGATGCCCGATCACGACCCGCACGTCTGCAATGCCCGCCCGGCCAAACCGCGCGATGGCCTCTTCGATACAGGTGGACCTTCCAAGGGGCAGAAGGGGCTTGAAGCTGCCCATGCGGGAGGAGCTGCCGGCAGCCAGGATGAGCGCCGCGATTCGAGACATTTCCGCCATCAGGACTTCCCCGCCCTCACCTGGATGAGCTCCGCCAGAATGCTCACGGCAATCTCCTCGGGCGTTTCCGCTCCGATGTCCAGCCCAATGGGGCAGTGCACCCTTTCCAGGTCACGGCGGGTGAAACCTTCCTCGAGAAGCGCTGCATAGATGGCATCCCGTTTACGTCTGCTGCCGATCATCCCGATGTATCCCGCCGTGGTCCCGAGCGCCTGCGCAAGAACCGTCCGGTCGTGGCCATGCCCCCTCGTCACCAGCACGAGAAAGCTTTCTTCGCCGATCTCCAGGCCATCCATCGCCCTCTCGAAGGACTCGAGGACATGAATCTCGTCAACCGCGGGGAAACGCTCGCGGTTGGCGAATTCCTCCCGGTCATCCAGAACGACCGTCCTGAATCCCACGCGCCCGGTGAGCGGCGCCAACTCCTGCGAGATGTGGCCCGCCCCGAAGATGACCACCGATCCCCCCATGCTGGTGGGCTCGACCAGAAACCCCTCCTCGCCATGCCAGACGACTTCGGGCTGGCGGCCCGCGAACTGAGCGACCAGCTCCCGCGCGAGAACGGGGTCCAGGCTGCCCGCGTAATCCCCGTCTTTTCCCAGCAGCCCCGCTTCCGGCAGTTCCCCTGTTCCCTCGCGCCGGGGGAGTCGGGTGACGAGCCACGCTCGCCCATGCCCCTCCTGAATTCTCCCGATTTCCCCGTAAAACCTTCTCTGGTCGTCCTCCGATGCGTCCACGAAGTGGATGAGGACCCGGACCTGCCCCCCGCAGATCATGCCCATGCGCGAGGCATCCCCGGCGGTCAGGGTGAAATCGCGCACCAGGCTCGACCGTGACTTGAAGACTTCCCTGGCCAGCTCCATGACCCGGGCCTCCAGCACACCCCCACCGATGGTGCCCAGAATCGACCCATCCGAGCGCACGGCCATCCGCGACCCCACGGCCCGGGGTGCCGACCCCGATCGCTGGAGGATGGTGGCCAGCACCAGGTCTTCCCCGCTTTCGAGAAGGCCCGCTATATTCCTGAAAAAGCTCATGCATGACACCTCAGCTGATCATGGGGAATGTGAGGCCGGCCGCGCCGATCCAGTATGGCCCGTTTGCCCGGCCCTCCTGTAAAGAACGTGCCAGGATGCAGAAAACGGATCTCCAGATGGAGCACGCCCTCATCAACAGCTGCAGCAATGGCCGGAATCTCTATGAGCGCGTGCTGCACGGCCTGCACGGTCTTCCCACCCGCGGGCTCCACCACCAGGGCTTCGATCCGCAGGCGATCCACACCGGCCTGATGCAGAAGCGTCGCCTCGAAATCCAGGATACCATCTTCCGAAAAGATCGCCTCGTCAAGATCCGCCATGGTCAGAGACGTACCGGATTCCAGCAAATGAATGGAGTCCAGCCGCCCCGCAACCTTTTCCAGGGTCTTCAATGTGGAACCGCATGGACACGGCCCCGGCAGGAATCGGCTGATGTCTCCCGTGCGGTACCGAACGAGCGGCATCCCCCGGCGGGTGAGCGTGGTGAAGACCACCTCACCGGTCTCACCTGACTCCATGGGTGCACCCGTTCGGGGATTCACCACCTCGAAGTAGAAGTCCGCCTCCCGCAGGTGATAGCCGCGCCGGGCCGCGCATTCGACCCCGCCCCCAAAACCCATTTCCGTCATGCCGTAGTGAGCAAAGACCTCACAGTTCCAGGTATGGCGCAGCTCCCTCGAGACGGCTTCGGGAACATGATCGGCGCTGAGGAGCACAGCGCGGGGGGCGGCGCTTCCCCCGCTCTGCCTGCACAGGCCGAGCACCTGCACCGGGATGCCAACCAGCGCGTCGATCCGCTGGTCGTGCATGATTCTCAGCGTCTCCGGGACATCCCGGACAGGTCCGTGAGGAATGCCCACCGCGCCCAGCCGCCCGAGCCCCTTGACGAGCAAATCCCCGACGCTTCCCGGATGAGTGCCGGGCATCAGGATCAGGACACGGTCTCCGGGACCGACGAGGGTCGACATGCCATGATGAAAGAAGTCGATGGTCCGCTCCTGGTCGTCGGCCGTGAAGAATACGCGCTTGGGATCTCCGGTTGTCCCCGAGGTCTGGAGCGTCACCACGCGGCTCACCTCACTCTGGGAAACGCAAAGAAACCGCTGGGGCTGCCGGCGGATTTCTTCGGCCGAAGTGAAAGGAAGATTTCTCAGGTCTTCCAGGCGGTTGAGATCGTCAGCCGAGAAGCCGGCCAGATGATCCCGGTAGAACCTGCTCCTGGTCTTGACCCAGCCGATCGTTTCCCGCAGCCTCTCGAGCTGGATGTGCTCGATGAGCTTCCTGCTCAACACAGCGCGCGCCGCGCCGAGACGTTCGGCGATCCAGTCGTCGAGCAGCGTTTTCTTCATGCCTTATCCCCGGGGCTCCATGCGGCGGATCGAGCCGCCCCAAAGCCTCCATGCCGGTAAATGGAGCTGCCGCGGCTGTCCGTCAAATTGTAAGCACAGAAGGGTACGATCCTCCCGTCCCGGTGCACCACGTGGATGCAGCAGTCCCGCAAGCGGTCCAGATCCAGATTCCAGGCATCCTGAAAGGCCATTCCCGAGATGGAAAGGGAGTGGGCTCTGGCACGATCCACGAACTCGTCCCAAACGCCCAGGCCGGGAGAGCTGCCACAGCACGAGAGCGGTTCAATCGGCTCGGGCCCGCCCCAGAAACGACTGACGAAGCGCTTTGCCCTGGCGGCGCCCTCTGCCGCCGGAGCAGGCTTGCACCCGCAGCTCTTAGCCGGATCATGGTGCGTCCTGGACTGCAGCCGGCCATCCCGCATGAGCACAAAACTCCCGTGGAACGAGCACAGGGCGTTTTCACAGGACGGCGGCCTGAAATGCTCTCTGCCCATCCGCCCTTCCGTCTGGGCTTCGATGGCCGAGATGATTTCGGGGATGGTGATCCTCCCCTCATCCCCGGGATAGGTCGGGACTCTTCCAAAATAGCTGATGGGCTGAAAGTGGACACCCCGGATCGCCGGAAGCCCCTCGATGGCGAATTGGATGATGGGTCCGATCTGGTCCACATTCACCCCGGGGACGAGTGTTGGAACCAGGAGGACACCAATCCCTCGCTCGGCGCAGCGTTCAACGGCCTGCCGCTTCTCCCTGAAAAGGTCGCGCCCCCGGAGCTTTCGATACACGCGGTCCTCGATGCCATCGAATTGGAGAAACACCGAAGCCAGACCCGCGGCTGCCAGATCATCGACATAGGATGGCTCCGAAGCGAGCCGCAGCCCATTGGTGTTGACCTGGACAAAGAGGAGCCCCATCGCCCGTGCCCTGGCCACGATTTCGGGCAAATCGTCCCGGAGCGTCGGCTCCCCGCCGGAAAACTGCACATTGCAGGGCCCCGACGCGGCCAGCAGGCAGCCGAGCTGCGCTTCGATGTCCTCCAGAGACGGGTCGGGCCCCGGTGACTTCCCGGCATCGGCAAAGCAGACCGAGCAGTTCAGGTTGCACCGCTCCGTCACCTCGATGAGCGCGGTGCACGTGTGCTGGCGGTGCTCCGGGCAGAGCCCGCAATCCCGCGGGCAGCCTTTTTCCATGCGGGTGGACGGGCTTGCGGGGTGGGATGGGATCCTGGGGCTCAGCCAGGTCTCAAGGGAGGGGGTTCCGCGCCAGACAACGGCTTCGAATGTCCCATGCTCAGGACAGGTTTTCCTGAGGAATACGTCTTCCCCTCGGCCCAGCCGCTGTGCGGGAATCGTCGCCAGGCACAAGGGGCAAACGCTTTCGGTTTCGTGGAGCAGGATTCCCTCGTTCATGCGCGAACTGCCGCCATGTCGAATCCGTTTTCAAGCAGAAGGGCCTTCACTCTCTCGTAGACCTTCACCACCAGGGTCGGGCACCGTGCCGTGCGGTTGGAAGGATCGTCACCCAGAATCACCCTGCACTGAATGCCGCCGTAAAGCTCTCCGAATTCCTGTGCAAACCATTCCACGAGCTCGACGATCATGAGGTTGAGCCGGGGATCCTCCTCCTCGTCAGGGTCGCCTTTTCCGGCATAAAGGCCCAGAAGGCAGGCTCCACCCGTGAGGGTCCCGCAGACGTCGCCGGAGAACCCCAATCCGCCCGCCAGGCCGTTCATGGCCCGGATGACATCGGGATTGTGCTTTCCTTGCGCCTCCAGGCCCAGGGCCAGCAGAATCTGGCTGCAATGGAACCCCCGCTGCGCCAGCTCGATCATTCGGATCATCTCGTCAGTCACCGGTCAAGCTCCTCATCGGTTGTCCCGGGTCGTTCACGTGTGGGACCTCAGGGCCACGCGCCCGTTGGCCATCAGTCTGAATCTGGAACCACGGACTGCACTGTCCTTGACCCAAAGCTCGTTGAGCCCTGGTCGGGAGGATGCCATGTGCTCAGCCAATCTCGCCCATGCGAGATCCCTCGACCAAGCGCTGGCTTCGCTTAGACCTGCAACGAGAAATCAAACCAGCTGCACTTTCATGGTAGGGTGGGCAAGGTCTTTATCTTGCCCACCGTGGTCGTGAAACCGCATTCTTCGGTGGGCAACGCTACCGCTTTTGCCCACCCTACAAAGAAATCTCGTTGTCGTATTAGCCGGCGCCACCCCTGAAGTCCACGACATTGACCGGGGACTTCTCCGCAATGGCCAGGAAGTACCCGAGCCTCGCCCGCGCTGCCGTCTCTCCGATGGCGGGCCCTGCGCACTCGCGATCTGCAGCGGGCGGACACCACAGGGTATTCAGCGATCCATGGGATAGAGTCAATTGGGCGGCAAAGAGCTTGAGCGCCGTCGAGTGATCCTCCCAGGCCAGCACCGTGAACCCGCAGTCCGCGAAGTTTCGCAGGATCTCGTCTTTCGATGAAGCTCCCGCGACACAGCAATGCTCCGAGAGGGTGCGAAGCTCCGAGACGGCAGCCGCATTCCTGGCATACACATCGCTCACAAGAAGTTTGCCTCCGGCCTTGAGAACGCGCCGGCATTCCCGGAGCACTCTCCCGGGATCCGCAGCGAGGGAAAGGCTGCATTCGGCGAGAACGCCGTCTAAGCATCCGTCGGAGAAGGGAAGGCACTCGCCGGATGCCTGAAGGAGGGGCAGGGATTCGTTTCCGGCCACGCCCTGCTGGATCATGAGAAGAGACGGGTCCACACCCAGCGCCAAAAAACCCCTCCTGGCCCTCAGATGCGCCACCGTGGCTCCGGTTCCGCACCCCACATCCAGGAGGCGGGAGCCCAGAGGAAATGCACACAGAGAAAGGGCACGGTCGGTCAAGGCCAGTCCGCCGGGCCGGATGCAGCCACCCTCCACACCCCGGGCGGCAATGCGCTCATAGACACCCACCTCATGTCTGCTGCCGTTGAGCAGTCCTTTCAAAGATTTTTCACTTGTCCTCGAGGAGTTTTTCCACATCGGCCATCTTGCCCAGCGCCGTATCTTCGGTGACGAGTGTCAGGCCGCAGTTCGGGCACCGCAGCAGATCCACGGGAAAGGTGTTGCCCAGGTAGGAAACACCCACACTTTCCGTCTTGAGCGGCAGATCGCATCGAACGCAGGACCAAACACTTTCCGCGGGTTGTGCCTCCTGGGGGGTCACGGCTTCAAGCCCTCCTCAACCTCCATGCGATGGCTGTACGCATTGTGAACGACGAATCCGTCATCCGTCGGCGTGTACTCCACCCAGTACGTGACGCTGGCCGGCTTGTGGTGGGCCAGGAACCGGCCCGTCTGGCGGTTGAAGAGTTTGTAGCCCGTCTTTTCCGCGTGTGCGATGACCTGCTGCAAATCTTCAACGAGAATCAGCCGGTCCTCCATACGCTGCTGAACCTTGTCTGAAATCTCCAGCCGGATGGCTTCGCAGGCCGCTGAATCCACTGTGCGCTCCCCCCACATTTCCTTCAACATGCTGGTTTTCAACCTTACCCGGTTTTCGTGGCGTTGAGAATAGACCGGCCCTTTTCGCTGGACGGCTTCCTCGCGGGAGACCCCGAACATGAGGTCGAGCAAATGAAGGGTGCGCTTGCCGCTCGAAGCGAGATAATCCCGGCACATGGCGCAGTAGGCCACATAATCCCGGGGGCTCTCCTGCGCACGCCGCCGAATCACGCTTCGGGCGAGCTCCCTGTTGGCGAAAAACATCAGGCCTCCGTACCCGCAGCATTCCGTTTTCTCCCGGCTCAGGGGCAGCTCTTCGACTTCCCAGCCGAGGCGGCCCAGGATATTCCGGACGGCCGCCTGAATGCTGTGCTCATGACGGGTCGTGCAGGCGTCGTGAACGGCGATGACCTCACGCCCGCCGGTGTGAGCCGGCTCCGGCAGTCCCAGGCTGTCCAGGGTCTCCCAGAGTGATGTGACGGGAACCTGCGGGAAATGCGTCTTGAAGATCTCGTAGCAGGTCGAGCAGGCAAGGATCAGTCTCGGTCGCCCCAGATCCCGCCACTGGCTCAGGAAGTCATTCTGGACGGACTCGAAAAGCCCTTTGCGGCCCGACCAGTCAGCAGGAGCCCCGCAGCAGCGGGCCATGAATGCGACTCCCCCCGCAAGCTTCCGGGTCAGCAAGGCATAGACGCTCTTCACATGCTCGGGGGCCGACGCGGCCAGTTGACAGCCCGGAAAGAAAAGGAAGCGGCTCTCAGTCGCCCCCGGCTGATGGCGGGCAAAAGCACATTGGTCTCCATTGCTGAATTCCATGTCCCTCAGGGGGAAGTCGTGAGCCGACGGCGGCATTTTTCCCCGGCTCACCAGGACCTCGCGGGCCTTTTTGCAGACCAGGCCCATGTGCAGGTCTTCAGGGCAGACCTCCCGGCACAGCCCGCAGAGGCTGCAGGAGTTGATGAGCTTGTTGGCTTGCCGCTGCCCCATGACGATGGAGAGGTTGTTGTAGATCTGCCTGACGTATTTTCTGGGGTAGCTCCCGAAGGCGTTCAGGTATTCGCAGACCTTGACGCACTCGAGGCACTGGCACTGCAGGCAGCGCGCCGCTTCTCGTGCAGCCTCCTCAGAGGAGTAGCCCGCCGCCGGGTCGGCCATGGGCTCGACAGGCATCGGCTCAACCCCCTCCGTGCTCGTGAAAAGGCGCGTCGACGCAGAGCCTTCAACTACTCGGGAGCCGGTCAGCGAGACCTTTTGCAGAAAACGGTCGATGGAGATGGCTGCAATACGGCCATCAGAGATGGACTGGATGTGGGATCTCTCGGCCCGCGGCCGTCGGAGGCTTCCTCCCGCGAAAACGCCCTGGCGAGGGGTCGCGAGGGTCACGGGATCTGTGGATATGCCACCTCCGGATTCCCCATCCAGACCGAAGAGATCCGAGGCTTCCCCGCCGATGCCCATGTAAACCGCATCAAACTCCCGGCACAGGGATTCGAAGGCCACATCTTCACCCACTGTCGTGTTGAGCCGGATTTCGACGCCGATCCGATCGAGAAGCTCCAGATCCCTGTCCATGACCTCTGCGGGCAGGATGTCTTCAGGGATGAGCCGCAGGCTGCCCCCCAAGCGGGAGGCCTTCTCGAATA
>Ga0105100_10000467_pt1 | contig 23913 bp, 25 predicted proteins | sample PPLLak12cMay2015_2_FD_87033 | JGI IMG/M metagenome (GOLD analysis project Ga0105100, IMG submission 87033) | Freshwater sediment microbial communities from Prairie Pothole Lake near Jamestown, North Dakota, USA - PPLs Lake P8 Core (1) Depth... | ecosystem: Environmental > Aquatic > Freshwater >...
CATCGTAGTGTGGGTTTTGTTTAGACTGGATTTGTTCGTGGCGCATAATCTCGAGGCGCTGTGGGGAGCCAAAGCAATAGTAAGCGAAACCGTTCTCTACCAACCAACGGACATGCACCAAATAAATATCTTAACGATAGGATTGATAATACGGGGCGTGGGGGCCGCGGACATCTGGTCCTTCATCCCAATCCAACCCAAGCCAGTGCAGGCTATCAATCAATTCCTTCTCCGCACCTGGCACGAAGCGCTTCTGGTCGGTATCTTCGATACGCAATATGAATTTGCCTCCAGTCTGCCTGGCATGCAAATAGTTGTATAGGGCTGTTCTACCACTGCCCAAATGCGTGCGCCCTGTCGGTGAAGGCGCAAAGCGAACCCGGACAGGTCTTTTCGATGACATCCTATTCTCCAGAATTATCAAGTTTGTGAATATTGGTCCAGAGCTACGGTAAAAATGTCCAAAACCAAGAAGTCGGGCAGATTACAGCTCGATTGCCTTATGCCGGAGCATCACACTCTGAACCAGGCCTATCCCCGTTAACGCCGAGAGCAAAGAGCTGCCACCATAACTCACGAAAGGAAGTGTTAATCCCGTGGCTGGCATCATATTAAGATTGACACCAATGTTTACGATGCTCTGAAAGGCAATCATCGTAGCGACTCCATAGGCAATCAACGCACCATAGGTATCGCGTGCCAGCCGGGCAGCTCGCAGACAACGATAAATCACGAAAAGCAGCACCAGCAGCATTAACAATGTCCCGATAAAACCCAACTCATGTGCAGTGGCGGAAAAAATAAAATCAGACCAGCGAATTTTAAGAAAGCGTAGCTGTACTTGGGGTCCCTGACCATAGCCCTGACCCAACAATCCTCCAGACCCAATACTGATGAGTGCCTGCTGGATGTTGTAGCTTTCCCCAAAGCGGGCATTTGGATCTTGAAACAAGAAATTCAATATTCTGCGCTGTTGGTAGTCTGCCATAAGTGGAAATCCAGCGATCGGCGTGATGATTCCAAGAGCGATAAAAAGGAATAAGTGACGAAGTCGTAAACCGCTTGCCCAAAGCAGTGCAAACCACAGGACAAACATCACAATGGAAGTACTCAAATTGGGTTGGAGTAATATCCAGATGACCATACCTATTGTCATGATGAAACTCCGGAAAACCCAATTTAGATCCTTGGTCCTTCCCTGGGTTCGGGTAAAGTAATCGGCGAGCACCAGGATGAGCACGATCTTCGCCAGTTCTGAGGGTTGGATTAATATGACACCGGTGTCGAACCAGCGAGCAGAACCGAACAAGGCCGCGCCAATAAAAAACAATACTGCAAGTACAATGATTGTCCCGAAATAAAGCGGCCGGCTGATTGAAGACCAGAACCGGTAATCAATAGCAGTTACAATGATGACGATGACCGTGCCAACCGCAGCAAATATGAGCTGCCGGTTGACTAAGTTGAGTTCTTCCAATTCGATGTTTCCGGCAACTGCCGAACGCACCATGGTAATTCCGAAAATAACCAACAGGGCGACAGATCCCAAAAGCCAGAAATCAAAATGGCGCCAGTTGATCTTGGACTTAATCTGCATCTGAATTTATCCGATCTTTCTTCGCTTTACAGGACGCAGGGGTATATCAGCAATCAACCGTTGTTGGCGACCCTCTTGAGACATCTCAATTCGGACAGCGTCAGGATCGATATCAATTCTGCGGGAGATGACATCGATGATTTCGTCTTTTAACAGGTCGATTACCCCAGGAGGTATTTCGGAACGATCATGAATCAACACGAACTTCAGACGTTCTTTTGCCTGAACGGCGCTTTTTGGTTGCCGGTTGATTAATCGATCTAAAAAGTTGGCCATTTTGGAATGCCTCAAGTTCGAATAATCCGTTTCAAGCGTCCTAAGAATCCCCTTTGGTCTTCCAGATCCATGAAGGGAACCTGAATGCCAGTCAAACGGAGGGCGATATTACGAAATGCCTGCCCGGCTTTACTCTTTCCATCCATGATCACAGGAATTCCACGATTGGTATTTATCATCACATTTTCATCATCTGGAACCATACCGATAAGGTCGACCGCCAGTAATTCCAGGATATCTTCGACCGAAAGCATTTCACCGCGCCTGACCATTCCAGGTTTAATGCGATTAATAATCAATAAGGCTGGTCCTTTTTCTTCAGCCTCGATCAAACCGATTATGCGGTCTGCATCTCTTACTGCCGCAACTTCTGGATTCGTAATTACAACAATTTGATCAGCAGGTGCAACAGAATTGCGGAAGCCGCGTTCGATTCCTGCTGGCGAATCGATAAAAATCCAATCAAAATCAGCGCGCAGCTCATCACAAAGCTTAACCATGTCAGAAGGTGAGATTGCACTCTTATCGCGGGTTTGAGCAGCCGGGATCAAGAATAGCTCAGGCAGCCGTTTATCACGAATCATCGCTTGCCTGATCCTGCAGCGCCCTTCCACGACATCAACAAGGTCATACACAATTCGGTTTTCGAGTCCCAGTGCGACATCGAGATTGCGCAGACCGATATCGGCATCAATACAGACTACTTTTTTTCCAGAATCCGCCATAGCTGCACTTAGATTTGCTGTAGCAGTGGTTTTTCCAACACCTCCTTTCCCTGATGTCACCGTAATTACCTTTGCGGTCATATTCTTTCCCTCTTTGGATCCCAGCGTTCAGCCACTACCTGACTATCTTTGATGTGTGCCATTTCAGGAGAAGGTTTCCCTCGCCGCTTGGGGGTCAACGCAATGAGTCCGGCTATGCGCAATTGGGTTGGAGACAAATCCAACGCGCACACAATGGCATCTTCATTCCCTCCAGCACCTGCATGGACAACCCCGCGTAACTTCCCCCATACCAGCACATCACCACCAGCTATGATCTCTGCTCCTGGATTCACATCACCAATTATGATCACGTGGCCTGCATTCTTAATGCTGTATCCAGAGCGAAGTGTTCGCCGCACTAAAATAGCTTCCCCGCCCTCCTGCACAGTCGTTCCAATAGATGGTAATTCTTTCTCAGGCAATAACTTCCCGATTTGAATCGCCAGGCCAAGGGATTGCGCATTATGCTCTGTAACTGGGGATTCACTGAGCACTGCCCGAAGCTCCAGTTGCCGATTCGATATTTCATTTCGCAAGTCCAATAAATCAGGTGCATCCAAAACGCACTTACCAACGTCAACAGCTAAGTGTGCACCTTTTAAAAACTCTCCCTGGTCATCAAGATGTTCCAACAGAGCCTCACGTAGCTCGACCCAGATTCCATCTCCCAGGATAATTAATAAACCTTCACGAATTCCTTTGATTTTGACTTTTGGATGCATTTATTTCCTGGTTAACGTGTCCATATGCCCCGCATACTAATAATCAGGAAATTATAGCATGTCCTATCCTGGAGCTTCGTTGGATGTATCGATGTTTTTTAGCTCAAAATATGCTTCCAATACACGTCGAACAATCGGACCCGCAACGGTTGCACCTTCAGTTCCATTGTAAACAAACGCGACCACCGCAATTTCGGGATTTTCAGATGGTGCATATGCGACTGTCCAGGCGTGTGAAGGCCAGTTACCTGGAATGCACAAATTCTTAGCAGCAGCATATTGATCACAATACTCAGCGGTACCTGTTTTTCCTGCTGCTGAGATTGTCTCACCACTAAATTGTGCTTCAAGAGTACCGATGGTGACGGCCATTCTCATGCCTTGCTGCATAATGTCGAATACCCATGGAGCGACTGTTTTCGTTTGTCCTTCGATCGGTTCGCATCCCCGAATGGTTGTATCGCCAAATTCCTGGATCATCGGATCGACGGTTAAATCCCACTTTAACCTGGGAGCGAACGGGGATATCTGGGTGCTGCCAGGCGTCTGAAAGTCTGAAAAATTCCCTTCCTGATCAATCCATGTAGGAACTACATTCCCTTCTGAATCCAATACATCACGCATTAATGTCGGCTGCATAAATTTGCCGTCGTTGGCGATGATCGCTGCAGAAAGCAGAACTTGAATTGGGGTAGCCAGGACATATCCCTGTCCGACACTGGCAATATACGTATCACCAGAGGACCAGCTTTCAGCCTGGTTGATGCGTTTCCAGGTTGGATCAGGGATCAGGCCATCCTCTTCATCTGGGAGACCAATACCAGGGGCCGCACCGTAACCGAGGGCTGCTGCATAGGTGGTGAGACGGCATATACCCAATCCACCATTTGGGACTTCATCCTGATATCCACCTCCCAGTTTGTAGAAGTAAACATTGCTCGAATTTGCCAGGCCTCGCACGAAATCCAGGTGGCCGAAACCAGCTTCATTCCAATCTACAAACTCGCGCGCCTGGCCAGGATCATTGGCGTAATACCTTTCCGTTACTTCCAATTTTGGCGGTGTAGAAATGATCTGGTCTGGAGTAACCACACCTTCGTTCAGCGCTCCGACTCCAGTTACCAGTTTGAAAACAGAACCAGCCGGCAGTACATCACCAACTGCATGATTAAGCAGTGGGTTTGAAGGGTCCTGGATTAACTGGTCATAATAATACGCAGGAATGAAACGCGCCATACGATTGTTTTCATACGTTGGATATGAGATCATTGAAAGGATCTCTCCAGTTGCCGGATTGATAGCGATCACGACTCCATTCGTATAACGAAGCTCTCCAAAATACCTGTTCCAGTCGTCCAGTTCGTCAATCAGAATGGCTTGAGCTGCTTGCTGAAGCCGTGTATCAATGGTCAATCGCAAGCTGGATCCGGGTTTTGCTAGAATCGGAGGTTGTAGATCTCGTAATATCTGGCCTCCCACGTCCACCTGGACAAATCTATTACCGTTCTGTCCACCCAGTAAGTCCTGGTAGAAAAGCTCCAATCCTGCATAACCAACCTTATCGCGATTCGGTACCAAACCGCGTCCAACATAATAATCTTCCAATGCAGCTGGCACTGGTCCCAGGAATCCAACAATATTGGAGGTCAAAGAACCGGTCGGATATTCACGCAGTGGTTCCTGTTCAATCCCTATCCCAGGCAGATCCATCGATTTTTCCTGGAGAACCATAGCGGTCCTCTCATCGATATCACATTTAATCCTCACAGGTTGATATGGCGTGGAGGATTCACCATATTCTGCGATCTGGGCGATCCCATGCTCCGAAATACAGGGGACGTACGGATTCTCCGGTGAGATTTCATTTAAATTAACCGGGACATCGATCAATTCCGAAAGAGTCCGAAATATCTCCTGGACAGCTCCAGTATCTTCAGGCAGATTCGCTGCAGTAATTACCACGTTTAATGCCGCCACGTTCCTTGAAAGAGTTACGCCATTGCGATCATAAATGATCCCGCGTAGACTTTGAAGGTTTATTTGGAGAGTGTTATTCTCCTGGGCTTTTGCTGCCCATTCTGTGTTCTGAACTATTTGCAGCAAAAATAATCTGAAGATATAGACCGAAAAAACCAGCACCAGAATTATCAAAAACGCGATAATTCGTCTGGTTTGTATTTGATTTTGAGAAATGGCCTCGCTAGACATATTGGTTACAAATACTCACATTTCCAATTCCATTGGGTAGAGCAACCCAGCAAGGTCGCTAAAAATTACATATGCTGGAGCAGCCAGGACCAGATTCAGGAGCAGGCTGGGTAATATAGTTTGATTAAAGACAATATTTATCGGCAAAGCCACACCTATAATCCTGAGTGCAATAAAATCGATCAGCAGGCACAAAAAAGTGCCTACGAAAATCGTCACAAACATCGCTAAAATCGGCATCTGCCATACTCGTTTACGCAATAACAGGGCTAATGCCACAGTTATGAAATAACCAATAAACACGCTACCAAACGGCAATGCCGACATCAGCCCCACCAAAAGCGCTCCAATCATCGCCCAAACGTATGCATTTTTCACGCGTTTCTGTAAAGCCCAGGCTGATATGGCCAGCAGGACCAGATCAGGTGATCCGTTAAGTAGTGGAAATCTATTGACAACCGCAGATTGGAAAATCAATAATGCCACAAGTATTGGAAACGCAGCTAAGGTCGGTATCATACCACTTGAAAATCAGACTGATATTAATCCCATCTAAGACCTTTACTAAGGAACAGCGGGAGTGGGAATCAATGGATTTACATCCACCGGAGTGAAATTGATAATTACCAGGACAATTTCGAGGTTATTAAAATCGACAACCGCCTGTACTACCCCACTTTGAAATAAATCCGTCTCCAATTTGCGAATGCTGGTAACCTGACCGATAAGGATATTCGGGGGATAGTTCCCACCTAAGCCAGATGTCAGGACGAGATCACCTATCTGAACTGAGGCAGATTGAGGCACCATTTCCAGCGCCAACTCACCTGTGATATCGCCGAATAGACTTGCTTGAGCTCGTGAGGGCTCGATCCGGACGTTAATGACCGAAGCTGGGTCGGTGATCAGCTGCACTCGCGCGGCTCCGGCCGTGACCGCAGCGATACGGCCTACCAGTCCTTGTTGAGTGACAACTGGCATGCCTCTCCTGAGTCCATCATCCGAGCCGCGGTTTATTATCGCATATTTGACGAACGGGCTTGGGTCACGCCCGATCACGGCAGCTGCCACATAACTATACTCTGGGTTGACCCGGGCAAAATCTACGAGTGCCGATAAAATCCGTGTTTCAGCAATTTGCTGCTTCAATTCAATAATTTCGGTCTGCAAACGAGAGACTTCCGCTTCTAATTCGGTATTTCTCTGCCGTAATTCTGTCAGGTCCTGCGGGGAACTTAGCAGTGTCTGGAAAGCCTGAACACGAGAAGAGATCCAGGTTTGTGCACTAATAATTGGATTGATAAATACACGCGACACGGGTGTCATATAGCCCCCTAAGGCGAGTGCGATCAAGCCGAGAACGATAAATACTAGAATAACAGTGAAAACTAAATTGTTACTTCGTGATCTCATCTCTGATGACGAGTACTGCCGCGCTCTAATCCCACCAAATACTTGCGCAAAACATCGTAGTTTTCGAGGATCATCCCGGCCCCGCGTGCTACGCAGCTCATTGGATCCTCAGCGACCCAAACTCGTATGCGTAACTCTTCTGTAAGCCGTCGATCAAACGAATGAAGCAAACTGCCTCCTCCAGCCATGCAAATGCCCATATCCATTAAATCCGCGAGAATTTCTGGCGGTGCTTCATCCAGCGCATCTTTTATTGTGTCGATGATGGTTTGAACCGATCCTGATATTGCTTCTCGGATTTCAACCGATGATACCTCCACAGCCTCAGGTAGACCGGTAATGAGATTACGGCCTCGAATCAGCATTGTTTTTTCTTCAGGCAAATGATACGCAGAACCAATCGTCATTTTTGTCTGTTCTGCCATCCGTTCACCGATCAGCAAATTGTATTTATTACGCATATAGAGAACAATATCGGCATCCATCTCATCACCGGCTACACGCAGTGAACGCGAGACAACGACTCCTCCCATTGATAATATCGCCACTTCTGAAGTCCCTCCCCCAATGTCGACCACCATGTTTCCGCGCACCTCAGACACTGGTAATCCTGCCCCCATGGCAGCTGCGACGGGCTCTTCTATCAATCCGACTTCCCGAGCTCCGGCAGAGATGCATGCGTCATATACAGCTCTCTTTTCAACCTCCGTTACCCCCGAAGGAATGCCGACTACTACACGGGGGCGCGGGATCGGCACGATGCTCTGTTCATGCGCCTTGCCGATAAAATATTCGAGCATTGCCTGTGTGAATTCGAACTCAGAGATCACACCATCCCTTAAAGGACGGATTGCCACCACATTGGCTGGCGTACGGCCCACCATTTCTTTTGCTTCTGCTCCGATTGCTAGAGGTTGTCTCGTGCGCTTATCAATTGCCACCCATGATGGCTCATTGATGGTAATGCCTTTACCCCGCACATGCACAAGTGTATTTGCAGTACCCAGATCAATACCAATATCCAGAGAAAAGAAGCCGAGTAACCAGTTGAGCGGGTTGAATCGCAAATCAGGCTCCTATATTAACGTTGAATCGACAGGCCAGCCATAAAGCCCGCTCTCTGAGTACCTCAAGGCATTATACCATCGATCAAAATAGGCTCGTATCATGTTGGACAAGCGAATGCACCTCTCTCCTCCCCTCACCACTCTAAGGAAACTCAGTATCCAAGCCCTGCTACATAGGATAGCGACGGATCAACAATGATGTATGAAAACAATTTGGTTAAAACATCATCTCATTCACTCGCTGGATTGTTTCAGACGGTGGTCGAATCCTGCTTTCCGGTAAGCGATTAAGCGGTGTTGATGTCAGGTTATATATGTCCAACAAATTAGGCTGGTCACGATTAATAAAAATCAAGCCGGTGAGAAGCCACTGGCGAGCATTCGCTTCTTCCAGGATTCGCATGGCCTCTGCGCGATCGGTCGGATCATAATTTACTTCCAATTTCTTAAGGACTACTTTGGATCCATCGTGCATGGTGACTTCCCTGGCTTCACCGGGCTCATAATCGATCATGATTTCTTCTGCCGGGGGTACATAAGACAGTTCGTGTAAGGCTACTTCATGTTCCTTACCCCAGGCATATGAATGCGTCGACTCGTCTGTATTATTAAAGGTGACACACGGGCTTATTATATCGAGTACCGCGATCCCATTATGGCTCAGGGCGGCTTTAATCAATTCCTTTACTTGCTTGGGATCTCCAGCGAACGATCTGGCGACAAACGAGGCATTCCCAACCAGGGCTTCCCATGCAATGTCGATCGGCATATATGGATTAGTCCCATGGCCCTTGAGGTTTAACCCAATATCTGCAGTTGCTGAAAACTGGCCTTTCGTCAGGCCGTAAACACCGTTATTTTCAACGATATAGACCAGGCGTAAATTTCGACGCAATACATGTTTAAATTGTCCCATTCCAATGCTGACAGAATCCCCATCGCCGCTCACCGCGAGCCCGCGCAGTGTGTGGTCGCCGAACAAAGCACCTGTCGCCAGGGAAGGCATCCGTCCGTGTAATCCATTAAATCCGAATGATCGATTAAGAAAATAGGTTGGACTCTTACTCGAACATCCAATCCCACTGAATTTGAGGATATTCTCTGGAATTACATCCAGCTCGTAACAGGCTGAGATAATCTGGCTTGAGATGGAGTTATGGCCACACCCCTGGCATAAGGTGCTGGGATTACCCCTGTAATCGGTTTTTGCGAGTCCTACAACATTTACCTGAACGCGTTGCGATACTGTCTGCTCAGACATTCTAAAAATCCTCCTTCGAAGCAAGTGCATCATAAACGAATTTCGCTGTCAAAGGTAAACCATCCGTATATGCGATGGATTTCAGTTTTCCAGCCAGTTGGGGAAAATAAACCACCAGCAATTGGAAAAGCTGTCCATCCCGGTTCATTTCTGTGACATAAATCCGTTCATACGATTGGATAAACTCTTCAATATCTGCTGAAAATGGTATGGCTCGCACTCGTAAATATCCGGTTTGCACACCTTTTTCTGCCAGCATGTCGCGCGCTTCTTGTATGGCAGCATCGGTGGAACCGAACGCAATGAAACCGATCTCGGAGCCATCAGATTTTTCAATCACAGGTCCGGGAACGTATTTCTTGGCAGTCTCAAATTTCCTTTTCAAGCGCTCCAAACCCTCATGCCAGACTACTGGATCCTCAGAATAACGGGCATCTTCCGAATGACCAGTGCCCCTGGTGAAGTAAGCCGCGTTCGGGTCCCGGTTTCCAGGTATCGTCCGATAAGTGATACCATCTCCGTCAATTTCCCGGTATCGCGCCCACTCTCCCCTCATTTTTTCTATATCACTCTCCCATAATACTTTGCCGCGATCAATTGAAGTGTCTGGATACTTAAAAGGATTGGTCATCCACTGGTTCATTCCCAAATCCAGGTCACTTAGTACCAGGACAGGAGCCTGAAGACGTTCAGCCAGGTCTAAAGCTTTCCAGCCAAATTCAAAACACTCATCCACGGAACCAGGTAAAAGGATTACGTGTTGCGAGTCCCCATGACCCATAAAATGGGCAAAAGTCAGATCTCCTTGTGCGGTACGGGTTGGCAAACCAGTGCTTGGGCCGACGCGCTGAATATCCCAGATTACTACTGGCACTTCAGCATAATAAGCCAGGCCAGCATATTCAGCCATCAAGCTTAAACCTGGCCCAGAGGTAGAAGTCATCGAACGTAATCCTGCCCAACCTGCTCCAATCGACATGCCGATAGCTGCTAATTCATCTTCTGCCTGGAGTACTACATACGTATTTCGGCTTGGCTGCAAAGGATCTTTCCGTAGGATGGGAAGATACTCTAGGAGGCTTTCAGCGAGACTCGTAGCGGGTGTGATCGGGTACCAGGCAGCAAAATGCAAACCCCCATAAATTGCCCCGATAGCCGCAGCGGTATTGCCATCCGCCATAATAAAACCTTCGGTTGCTTTCATCGGTTCAACGAGGTAAGGATCTTGTTTCGCGAGGTTGGCCTTAGCCCAATCGAAGGAATTCCTAACAATCTCAAAGTTCATATCCACGGGTTTTGTTTTACCCTTGAAGTGAAAATTCAACGCCTGGAAAATTTTATCCAGGTCGATACCGATGATTTGAGACAACACGCCCACATAAACCATATTTGCAATGTAATCACGCAATGCTGCTGGCACGTTCACCTCCCGCACCAGCTGCTTCACCGCCATCGGATAGACAGCAATATCATCGCGAATTACCGGCAGCTTGATATCATCCGAATAGAAAAAAGCTCCACCTGAAATCACAGCCTTAAGATCCTGAGTGAATGTCGCCTGGTTCATAGCGACCATAATTTCTTGTTCTTCTCGACGCGCCAGGTAACCATCTTTGTTTACGCGGATCGTATACCAGGTCGGTAGACCCTGGATATTAGAGGGGAATAGATTTTTTCCGGAAACCGGGATTCCCATGCGGAATAATGATCTTAAGATGGTTAAGTTCGAAGTTTGACTGCCCGAGCCATTTACTGTACCTACAGTGATTGAAAAATCGTTAACAACCGCCTTTTGCTCAGTCAACACCTGTTCTTGTTCTTGAATTTGTACTGCAGACATTTTTGCTCCGTGGATTCGTTATTGAATAAAATTACATTTCAATCGGTATCGCTGGCGGAAGTAGTAACCACTTCTGTCAGATTCCGGTGAAAGAGTAGATCCTTATGACTGACAAGCGCTTTGAATCCGGCATCATAATTACCCTCAAAAATAGTGTCAACCATTTCCTGGTGATAATTCCAGACCAGCTTCAAGTACTCCAGATCGGTGTAAAGGTTCAATCCGACACCCTCATAAGCTTCCCAATATGCTTCCAATAAACCCTCAACGAATGGATTGTCCAGGCGGTGATACAGGCAGGTATGCAGCAATCGGTGCTCACGATGTGGGATTTGGACAGGCTGGTCCCGCAATTTTGTCCAGGCCTGCTCCATCAGGATTTTCAGCTTCAAATGATCTTCAGGCTGTAGATTTCTCACCGCCTCACCCCAATATGCGGCTTCGATATGGTTCCGCAGATCTGCATATTTGAGAAAAAATCGCCAGTCCGACGCGATTGCATAAGAAAGGCTCTGGCGGACTGCTGGGAGAAAAGTATAAGGCAGCCGGCGAATTCCCGTGCGCGGGCGGACTTCCACCAAGCCAATCGCTCTTGCCACCTCCAGCTGCTCTCTCAGGCTTGAGACGCTCAATCCGATCTCTTCACTCAGTGTGCTCAAAGGTGGGAGCCTGGATTCGTTCTCAGGTTCTCCATTGGAATAAGTCACCAGGTAGCGTAGAAATTCAGAAGAAAGGATATTCGAAGGCATTCGATTTGATTACAAGATAAATTTTGTTGGTCTATTTAATGTGATTAATCGGATGATTAGTTTCAACCTGGATTGTATCACCCGCCTTTTTGCCTGTCAAGTCGGGGACAATCACGATCCTGAGTTTATTCAGCGCGAAATCTCGGCGTTCGATGGATCAACTTCCTCGAGGTGTGTCAGTCGTGTGTTTTCATTTCAGAATATTCAGGATTGAACCAGCCATCACCGCCGCAGCAATCGGTAAGGCTTCCTCATCGATATCAAATCGGGGGTGATGGTGCGGAAAATTCAAACCCATTTCGGGATTGGCTGACCCGATGAAGAAATAACATCCTGGGATCTCCTGCATCATAAAAGCCATATCTTCAGATCCCATTGTCCTGAAATCCTGTTGTATCTCCTTATCAGGAAAAATTGATACTGTTGAATTCAATACGTCCACCGCAATCTCAGGATTATTGATCACCGCTGGTGTGATGGATTGGAGTTCAATCTCTGCTGAGCACCCATAAGATTGTGCGATACCGTTAACCAGGTGTTCGAAGCGGTCCAGCACTACATCACGGACCTCAGGCTCGAATGTGCGGATCGTTCCTGTAAGCTCGGCAAAAGATGGTATCACGTTAAATGCTGCCCCCCCATGGATGGAACAGACACTGACCACCGCGGTTTTCAGTGGAGATACATTGCGGGAAACGATGCTTTGCAGACCCGTCACAATGCTCGAGGCGGCTACAATGGGATCGACTGTCAAATCTGGAACCGCACCGTGTCCCCCTTTTCCCGTTAACCTGATTCTGAATATTTCAGCCGCTGCCATCGTTGGCCCACCAGAAATCCCAATCCACCCTACCGGTCGTTCATTCCATAAATGCAGCGCCAGAGTAATATCAGGTTTAGGATCTCGCAGAACTCCCTCCGCGACCATCCGTTCGGCACCACCCATACCCTCTTCTGCAGGTTGAAAAACGAGTTTCACAGTGCCGTTCAAATCTTTCATATGTGACTGGAGAATCCTGGCGACCGTTAATCCGATTGCTGTATGTCCATCGTGGCCACAGGCATGCATTACACCAATGTTTTGAGAGGCGTAGTCAGCTCCAGTTTCTTCATGAATTGGCAGGGCATCCATATCAAATCGCACCAGGATTACCGGACCTGCTCGCGCACCTTCAATCAATGCCACAACTCCCGTCTCCGCCACACCGGTCTTGACTTCTAAATTCAGCTCACGCAGTTCTCTGGCTACCACGCCAGAAGTCCGGACTTCTTGAAAACCCAGCTCAGGGAACATGTGCAGATCACGCCGCATCTTCTGAGTGTAATGGAATAAAGATTTAGCTTCAGCATACAAAGGGTGCATGGAACCTCCGAAAGGGTCTATTTATGCAAAAACAATTCGCCTGAACACTTCTTCGTAGCGCGGGTTTTCCAGGCTGCTGTCTTGCGTGTGACGGCTGCGCATTCTGGTAATGAATGTTTCTCGTTCCCCGATCTGGCTGCGATGTTCACACAATGCCTGGATTTTCACATCCCAAAAATCCGTGACATCGAGTATCAAATTGGGCTGTTGAGAGATTGAAATCCACACTTCTTTTGGTGTGTGCGGCAGCAGGTTTTCATCCCGCAGTAATTCAGGAAAGTAGAGTGGATTTCCGGCTGCCGGAAAAACCGCCTCCACAACTGCCTGGCCAGCAGCACGGTGGTCTGGATGGTTGATGCGGTTCTCACCGGAAAAATAATAGGTTGGGTCGCATGTGACCAGGATATCGGGTTTTTCAATACGAATGATGCGTGTAATTTCTTTCCGCAATTCAAGGTTCGGCTGTAAGCCACCATCTGGATATCCAAGGAAATTTACTCTGAAAACGCCTAATTTGGCTGCAGCCAATTGCTGTTCATCAAAACGGTTATTACATAATTCCTGGGGATCGAATTCGGGATCTTGAGATCCTTTTTCTCCACAGGTAAGCAGCCAGTAGGTGACTTGATGACCGAATTCAGTCCACCTGGCGATCGTCGCGCCACAAAAAAATTCTGGATCATCCGGATGAGCCAGGATCACAAGGATATTCTGCGGCGAATCCCATCCTTGCCACATTTATTTTTTACTCTTATCAATTGAATTAATCCGGCTTTTGTTCAGGTTCATCACCCGTTGGTAAGCTTGTGGGTTTCGAGATATGGTTTCCACAATCACATTCACCATTTTCATTTTTTGAGCAAGGCTCTTGTGATTTCTTGCGCAGTGCTTCAAGTTCTTCTTCAGGCTGCACTTCTGCAAAATCAAACTCCTTGACAATTCCGGTATCCAGCTCGATCGAAATCGTCTGCCTGAGCGGAAACACATCCAGTACTTTACCCACACCAACAGGGGTGATCACCCGTTTGTTCCTCTTTGGCAGTGCCTTTCGAGCATCCACATATTGCTGGTATTCATAAATCAAGCAGCATCTCAGTCGGCCGCACATCCCTGTGATTTCCGATGGAGTCAAAGAAATTCCTTGTTCCTTGGCCATTTTGATTGAGATCGGGCTGAACTCCGTCAGGAATTTAGAGCAACAACGAGTCTCAAGGCCGCATGCACCCATACCTCCCAGGATTTTTGCGACATCGCGCGGTCCGATTTGCCTCAGGTCCACGCGCGCGCGTGGATACAATCGTCTCATCGCTGTTCGGAATTTCCTTAAATCAACCTTGGCATCTTCTGTTTCAGTACTGTATAAGATTGTCAACCGGGAGCCATCAAAGGTGTATTCTGCTGCCACAATCTTTACGCCCTGAATACCATATTCAGAGATTTTCGCCCGGCCGTTTATCATGGCTTCAGTTTCTTTTTTCTGCCAGATTTGCCGCAACACCAGGTCGCGCCCGTTCGCGATCCGATTAATTGGTTTCCAGGAGCCCTCAGGTGGCTTCTGAGGATCGACTATTATTTGTATTACTTCCCCTAACTGTTTTCCCCGGCTGGTTTCGACAACCGCGAAATCACCAACCTGAATTTGCCGGTAATTACTTGCGTCAAAATGATAAATCTTCCCAATTTTCTGAAATCGAAGTCCAATAACAAAAGGATCCATTAAGTATATTTACCTATTCTAAACTGATTGTTTATGACTTTCCGTGAACCGGACTACTTATCCGACGATATTGATCGGTATGAAATTCGATCCCTGGACAGCTGCGATGCTAATTTTCGCCGCGATGTCTTTTGATATTGTAATCAATGCCTGGGATACATTTGATTCCGGAGACGAAAGAACAACCGGCATCCCTGAATCTCCACCAACTCTTACAGAAGAGTTCATGGGTATCGAGCCGATAAAGCTCACTCCAGCTGCTTCTGCTAACTTTTGTCCTCCACCGGTACCGAAGATATCCATTCGGGTACCATCGGGCAGCTCCAGGTAGCTCATGTTTTCGACCACTCCGAAAATGGGCACATCCAATTGACGGAACATCTCCAGGCTGCGGCGTGCATCGTCTAATGATACCTGTTGAGGCAGTGTAACGATGATACCACCGGTTAACGGCAGCGATTGAGCCAGGCTCAGAGCAGCATCTCCGGTTCCAGGAGGTAGATCAACCAAAAGGTAATCCAACTCTCCCCAGTCGACATCAGTCAGGAATTGGCGAATCGCGGTATGCAACATTGGACCCCGCCAGATCAATGGCTGGTCTGGTTTAACCAGGAAACCAATCGACATCACCTTTACTCCGTGTGCTTCAGCAGGAAGTAAGCGGTTGTCTTTTGGAGAAGGCAGTTGACTTACACCCATCATTGTAGGAATATTTGGGCCATAGATATCAGCATCCAACAATCCAACTTTTGCACCGCTTTGAGCCAGAACAACTGCGATATTCACGGCAACGGTGCTTTTACCCACTCCACCCTTCCCGGAAGCGACAGCAATGGCGTTACGAATCGGTAGCTCCAGAAGACCTCTGGCACGACCATCACTAGGCACACTGGAATCCATCCTAATTTCGACTTTGGAAACCCCATCTATTGACATCACGGCATGGCGAGCTTCCGTTTCTATTTGATGTTTCAGCGGGCACGCCGGGGTCGTTAGCACGATCGTAAAACGAACCTCATCTCCCGAGATTTCCAGGTCCCGTATCATATTCAAAGTGACCAAGTCTTTATGCAGGTCCGGATCCTGGACTCTGGATAGTGCAGTGAATACATCTGTAGAATTGACTTTCACTGAATTTGACATTAATTCACACCATCTTTCATTCTGATTTGACTTTGCGGGCTGCTTTCGCAGCCTCAGCCTCAGCCCTGGCAGCTTCCTCGCGCTCGTAATTGGTCGGACGGATTTCAGCGTAATATGTCAGGGGTTTAGAGAGGCGAGCTTTATCATAAATATTTTTTGTATGCCGGTCATAGACCGACAACTCGTAGTCGTGATCCATTTTAATCGCATCGAAAGGACAATACTCAGCGCAGAACCCGCAGTTCATACATATATCGACATCAATATAAAACTCCTCTGGTTCCGGTATCGGCCGGCCGGTTTCAGGATCATTGGTACGGACAATCCAGATGCACTGCGGTGGGCAAACCTTGGCGCAAATCCCACATGAAGTACAACGGTCCTTCTTTTCTCCAAGCTCATTTTCCTCGTATATCAGGAAAGGTATGAAGCGAAATTCTTCCGGGACAGGGACTTTTTCCTCGGGGTACTGCACGGTAAAGATTCCGCGTGCGTCTTTACTCATCCTGCGCTGAATGCCTTCCTTAGTGTAGTACTTCTTACCCCACCACACGATATCGTCGACATAGGTCATGACAAACCTTTTCAATGTGACAACCAGACCTCTCCAAATCCCAGATCCTTCCATTTACTCACCTCTTTTATCTAGCGATCTGTTTCCCCAAGGACGATATCGACCGAGCCAAGTATGGCGACCACATCGGCGATTTTGTTTCCCACGCAAATTGCCTCGAATGCGTTGAGATTCACGAATGAAGGAGCACGAACGTGATAACGCCATGGATTCGGTTTACCATTCGAAACCACATAATACCCAAGCTCCCCTTTCGGTCCTTCAACTCTCCCATAGGCCTCACCAGCCGGGACTCGCACCTGGTACTGCGGCTTGCCTTCCTGGATCGGTCCTTCTGGAATATCACGCACGGCTTGTTGAAGGATACGCAAGCTCTGGCGAACCTCATCGATGCGGATCAAATACCGGTCATAAGTATCCCCGTGATAACGGACAGCCACATCAAAATCAAACCGATCATAGATGCTGTACGGATCTGCCCTGCGAACATCATAAGGCACACCAGAAGCGCGTAAGACCGGTCCAGCTTCTGAGTAGGCGATCGCCTGGTCAGGGGTTAATACTCCAACACCTTCCGTACGTGAACGTACGATTTCACTTTCGGTCAAGTACTCATCGATTTCATCAATTCTGCGAGGCAAGCGTTCATTGACTAAATCGCGGATTTTTTCGTATACGCCTGCTGGTAAATCCCTGGCGACTCCCCCAAACCGGAAATAATTACACATCATCCGGGATCCAGAGACTGCTTCGAAAATATCAAGGATCAATTCTCGTTCCTGGATTGCATACAGCATGGGGGTGAAGAATGCGCCCAGGTCATTCAAAAACATTCCGATGGCAAAGACATGGTTGCTGATTCGTGTGAATTCAGCCATGATCACCCGCAGGTAATCTGCGCGTTCAGGTGGCTTGATCCCCATCAGTTTTTCCACCGCCAGAGCGTATCCAAAATTATTGCTCATGGAAGACAGGTAATCCAGCCGATCGGTGAACGGCATATTCTGTAAGAACGTATTTCGTTCGCCAATTTTTTCGTGGTTCCGGTGCAGGTAGCCCATAACGGGTTTCAGTGCAACGATCGTTTCACCTTCTAATGCAACCAGCACTCTGAAAACGCCGTGAGTAGATGGATGCTGCGGACCCATGTTTACAATGACAGTATCGCTGTGAACTGCGGGGGTCCCATCTGCTTTTTTCGAACGGGTCAGGCTGCCAAGCAATAAGGCATCGTGTTCACCAGTCCATGTTTCCGGATCAAAATTCGCTGGGAAGTCCAGGTTTCCCCCAAACAGGTTATTATCCTCTGAACGAGAAACTTGGCCATCGGGCCAACGGCTTTTAAATGGTTTGCCTTCCTCTTCAAAGTAGGCTTCGCGCCAATCCTTGCGTAAAGGATAGCCTTGAAATCCTTCCCACATCAATATCCGGCGCAGATCTGGATGTCCTTCGAAGCGGATGCCGAACATATCATAGACTTCGCGTTCCTGGAAATCGGCTCCTGGATAAACAGGAACCAGGGAAGACACTACCGGTTCTTCTCTTGGAACCTTGACTTTGAATTCCAGGGCAGATCCACCAACCGTGCGGTAAACATGATAAACCACTTCCATCGAGTTTTCTGGCAGGTAATCGACTGCTGTCACTGAAGACAAATAATCGTATCCGAACTCATCACGGAGAGCCCGGGAGATATTCAGTAAACTTTCAGTTTTTACAATATACCCTTCAAAACCCTTTCGGTCTTCAGGCTCAACTTCATCAGGGAAGCGATTGATAAATTGATCAATTTTTTCAATTTCAACCGGTGAAAGAATGGTCTGTTCGCTCATCCCAATCTCCTCTATGCACTCTCAACTGCAGTGGCAGTGTCTTGAGCCTGTTCTTCCAACATTTTTTGGTGAGAGTAAGCTTTAATTTTTTCGTACTGGCTGGGAGTCATTAAATCCGGGCCGAGTATAGGTACCGGCAGAGCCTCTAAAGGTTCTTTAGAGTACCAACGTGTCTGCTTGATCGTTTGGGCATCAATCTTACGTTGCAAAGTAATTAATCCGTGGAGTAAAGCCTGAGGGGTTGGAGGACATCCCGTGATATATACATCGACTGGTACATATTGGTCCACCCCGGAGACGACGTTGTAACCCTCTTTGAATGGCCCTCCACCAGAAGCGCAGGCACCCATTGCCACGACATACTTCGGTTCCGGCATCTGGTTATACAGGCGTACAATCTGAGGGACCATTTTCTTGGTAACAGTACCAGAAATGATCATAAAATCAGTCTGCCTGGGACTTGGACGCATGATTTCCATTCCAAAACGAGCAAAATCATATCGGCTGGCGGCGGTGCATATCATCTCAATTCCGCAGCATGCCAGGCCAAACATCAGCGGCCACAACGATGAGCGCCGGCCCCAATTATAGATTTTATCGATGGCAGTGATGTTTACGTGCTGTTCGAGATCGGGAGGGATATCATATCTGATACCTTCTATATTTTCACGCATCTTCTCGCTCATATTGGATTCACCTCCTCATACCATTCCCTGAGAATCGAAAACAGGATTTCTTCATTACCTAATTCCCGATCATCAGCGAACTCTGGCAATTCAACCGTCCACTGGTAGATCGTATTCAGTGAAATCTGCTCAAGATGAACATCAGGATGTCTTCGCTTCAGATAATCGACAATTTCAAACGTATCGTCCCAGGTCAACATTTGGCTATATTATACCTTAGGTTTCTCCCCGGAAATGCTTTAATAAAACAAATATATATTTGCTTTATTCCGCTGGAATGGTAAAATTACATCATGAGAACCGCGCGCCAGCGAATATTTGAATATATCCGATCCCACCGGTTAGTTACCGCCGGCGATATCAGCAAGGGATTGGGAATGACTCGTGCGAATGCCCATCACCACCTTGAAATTTTAGTCAATCAAGAAATGATTCAAATTGTTGGAAAAAAACCATCCAAAAATAGGGGTAGGCCAGCAGTTCTTTATGGACTCTCCAGGCACTCACAGGGGGAGAATTTGGATCGGTTGGCTGATGCCTTGCTCACTGAATTCAATCAATCGCCAATTACCGAAGTTCGAGAAATGCTACTTATAAAAATCGCTTATCGAATGGTTGAAGAAGCGATAGAAGGTTTTAATGAGCCTATTCAAAGTGGAGAAGGGATACATATCACAAAACACTTGCGAGATGCGATCCAGCTTATCGACAGCTGGCATTACCACGCCCGCTGGGAAGCACATGCAGACTCACCCCATATTATCCTGGGGAACTGTCCATACTTATCTATCCTCGCTTCACACCCCGAATTATGTGAGATCGACCGGTACTTGATTGAAATCCTCGTGGGCTCGTCTGCGGAACAGCTGGCGAAAAGAACACTCGACGAACGCGGAATCCCATTTTGCCAGTTCCGTCTGAAGATTAGGTAAAAAAAATCAGCTTCCGGCGGTTCGTGGTTTGCCGAAGATCAAATTTAATCCAACAAAGGCAGTTAACACCAACAGAAGGGTAAATCCAAACGCAATTTTCAAATTGATCAACTGTGAGAAAATTGCGAGTAAATAACTTATCCCAATGATATACCCCAACCTGCGCAGGTGCACAATTGTGATCGTCTCTCCATTTTCTATATGTGGATATTGATCAAATTTCAATTTCAAGCACTGCAAATCCCAGGCCACGAGCAGCGCGGATATTGGAATCATCATCCATAGAATGTTCACCCCTTCAAAACATATGTATCCGACCGATATACAACCGCTCAACAAGAGAAAACCAGGCACCCATTTCCAATTAAATTTCCATCCGATCATAAAAAGAACCATCCATATGAGGATTACGGGTAATGCAAACCAGGTCTCGAGTGAAGTAAATCCACTTGTTAAAGATAGACCAGCAATTGACAGGCTGATCCAACTAGCTCTGGTTAGAATTCTCATCGGTTTTGTCTCACAGGCTGCGGAATCCTGAGCGCATTTCTTAAGGGGGCCTGGACTGCGCGTTCGAATGGTATGGAGACATCCCAATTTATTACTCGAATACCTGCATTCTGCAATTTTTTTAAGTTCAGCTGCCGTTCGACATTTGCTATCCTCAATCCCGAGTTGCCGCCATCTTCCAGCGATAAAATGCTATTTTCAAATAGAATGGGATCCGGGCTGATAATTAGAATCGCATATCCTCGTGCCTTCAATTTGAGTAATACCGGGATGTCCTCAGAATGAAGAGGGCTGATTAAAATTATTTGGGAGCTAATTGGGAAAGCACGAGTTGGCAGGTTCTCAAAATCTGAAAATATAAACAAGTCTCCCGGCTTTGCCTGCGCCAACGCTCGCAGCATTTTTTCACGCTGGATTTTTCCATATCCTGGAAAAGTCCAGCGCAGATACCCACCATACACCAATAATCCGACCCTGTTCCCTTCCTTGATAAGGGCTTGAGCTAATCCAGCACCCGAAAGGACGATATGCTCAAAAAGCTCACTATCTCCAGAGCGTAAGTTGCTCCTCTGTCTTCCATCAAGGATTAACCAGGTATCCGTCACACGCTCCCGCTCAAATTCATTGCAATATAATGAATCAGGGTAGCGTGCGCTGATTCGCCAGTTGACGTAGCGGAGTGGATCGCCAGGTTGATATTCTCTGACTCCATAAAAATCAGTTCCAAATCCAGAGACCCGCGAGGGGATATTGCCTGAATAGACCTTTGTTTGCCTTGTGCGAATACTCACACGCTTCAATTGGGGAATGTGCGGTAAGACAAACATCTGGCCTTGAGTAGGAAAGCATTTCTCAGACTCCGAGATTCCATCATTCCCTAAATTCGTGACTTTCAGATAATCAAAAAGATAAATGCCTCTACTTCCTTCTACATCATAATTCAGCTCGGTAGTCTGACCTGGTGCCAGGAATGCTAGCAATCGGGAATTCCCAGAAATAACTTCCAACCTTTCATGAGCATGATCCTGAAGAGCCACTATACAGGGCCGCAAACCTGTATTTTTTATGCTTACTTTTATATTCACGACTATGCCGGGGAGTGCTCGTTCTGGTTCAATCACCCGTTCTACTTGCAGTTCAGGCTCACCGCTAGACTCAAACAATCCGACCGCGAGATAAATTACAAAAGGGAATGCGAGTATGAGAATCTCTCCCTTCAATCCGACCAGACCCCCAAATACGAAACCGTAAATAATAACCAGGATCAGTAGTTTCCGGTTCATCATTTGATCAGGCGCACTACAGGTACAGGCACGATTTCCAGGATGTTTTTGAGGATCTCTTCCACTGCCTGCCGCTTCATCCAGAATTCTGGCTCAAGGATCAGGCGGTGCCCTAATGCTGGCAGGACAAACGATTTGATGTCATCAGGCAGTACATAGTCCCTTCCCTCAAGCGCAGCTTGCGCGCGTGAGAGTTTCAACAACGCCAGGGAACCGCGCGGGCTGGAACCCACTGCGATACGTTTATCCTCGCGTGTAGCATGTACCAGCCTGGCAATATATTTCTCTAAATCTGGCTCGATAAAAATACGTTCGACCACCTGGCGCATTTTCAAGAGACTTTCTGCGTCTATCACCTGTTGGATTTCTACCTGGTCCTGCAGGCGCTCTCTTCTTCGCCGTAGGATTTCTTGTTCATCCTCGAGACCAGGATACCCAACCGCTAATTTAACCAAGAATCGATCGAGCTGCGCTTCAGGTAAGGGGAAGGTGCCTTCATATTCGATAGGATTCTGGGTAGCTATAACGATAAATGGTTCCGTGAGTTTCATCGTCTCACCTTCCAGCGTTACCTGGACCTCTTGCATTGCCTCCAACAAGGCGGACTGCGTTTTCGGAGATGCCCGGTTGATCTCATCTGCCAGGATAATCTGGGAAAAAACTGGTCCCCTGCGCAGCACAAATTCATTTGTGCTGCGGTCATAAATATAGCTTCCAGTAATATCACCAGGAAGGAGGTCTGGTGTGAATTGGATGCGCTTGAATTCCAGGCCTAAAGCCGAGGCCAGGCTTTTAGCCAGGATGGTCTTACCCAGACCCGGGAAATCTTCCAGCAAGATGTGACCGCCAGCTAAGCACGCAGCCAATATCTGGGCAATCAAGGTTTTCTTTCCGATGATTGCTTTTTCAACTTCTGCGATCACAGCCTGGCATTGGCTGTATACATCCGAGATAGAATTAATCAATCCAAACCTCCGGTCTTAATCCGTTTTTTGAGAAAATCAATCACAATTTCTGGATTGATATCCAGCGGTGAATTCAAGAAATTCTGGTGATAATTTCTCACCAATTCCGAATAATGACGAAAAGATGGCACCTCCATTCCCGCCAGGATATAATCATGAACTTCATCAGGAATTGCTGACTTATTTCTCCGCAAGAAATTGCGCACGTTCTGAAAAGAGAGTCGTTCCTGGTACATTAGAAGATCAACTGCAAGTGAAGATAACTGGCGAGCAAGCATCCATTTCGAATACTCGCTTTTTTCAGAGGTACGTATCCATTTGCTGATTTGCCTGGCCCGGCTTTCCCATTTTTCGCCAGTTTGAGGCGGGTTGGTTGAAAGTTGACTTTTTATTGGCAGAGAATTTACGGCCAGGATCAATCCAACGAAAAGTAAAAGGCTCCAAAAAACAACTTCAGGGATTGCATTAAATAAGAGTCGCTCGATCCGAACTGCGAATACGATTGGGGTGATCACATAGTCGCTGACAAATTTCCGCAAGAAAAACGCTCCAGCTCCAACTCCTGCAACCATCAAAATGATCCAGAACCATTTGAGTTTCACCATGCACCTCTGGTGGCTGAGGCAATGGCACTCAGGCACTTCCTCGCTAAATCTTCAGTTTCACTACCCATATCTTTTTCCCCGTATCGAACATCTTCAAATAGCCGGGTAAGCTGCAATACTGGCTCCTGAGGTATCCCCAGGCTTATCAGCTGGTTTTCGAATTCACGTGGTGTCATCCCCTCAGCTCGTTTCATTCCTCGCTGTTTCTCGACTGCCTGGTTCATCTCATAATAGCAGCGTAAAATCACATTTCCGAGATCTGCACCATCTTCGATATCATTTATTGCGCCCAAAGCTTCAAACTCAATCTTCTGCAATGCGCTGGACTGCCCTTCGCGTTTGCGCGCAAACCACAAAACTAAGAGGACTATCACACCTAATAGAGTAAATCCCAGTAAGAATG
>Ga0105100_10000468_pt1 | contig 23896 bp, 20 predicted proteins | sample PPLLak12cMay2015_2_FD_87033 | JGI IMG/M metagenome (GOLD analysis project Ga0105100, IMG submission 87033) | Freshwater sediment microbial communities from Prairie Pothole Lake near Jamestown, North Dakota, USA - PPLs Lake P8 Core (1) Depth... | ecosystem: Environmental > Aquatic > Freshwater >...
GCTCGCCACCACCACCGCGCCGGTCCGGAGGGCCAGTTCGACCGCCAGAACCGGCATGTCGCCGCTGACGGAGATGGATTCAACGCCCCTGACCTCTGCCCGCGCACCGGCTGCGGCGCCGATTTCCCCGTAGTTACCCTTGATGACGGCAAAGCGCAGCGCCTCGGTCAGCTCGTTGACCACGGCGCAGCGGGCCGGGGTGGCCCCGCAGCCCACAATGTCGAACACCACCGGGATGTTCAGGGCATTGGCTTTTTCGCCGGCAATCTGCATGCTGGCGACAACCCTGCGGTCCAGGGTGCCGATGTTGAGGACCAGCGCATCGGCCAGCGCGACCATGTCGGCCACCTCGTCGGCCATGTGGGCCATGACCGGCAGGGCGCCGACGCAGCGGGTTATCTGGGCGCAATCGGCGATGGTGACCCAGTTGGTGATGTGGTGCACCAGGGGCGAACGGCGACGTATTTCGCCGAGAAGGGTTTGAATCGCATCGCTGTGAATGGCGGAAGTATCAGGCAAAGTGGTTGTATCCTCCGAGGAGCGGACCAGCCGCCCCGCTCGCGCCGACTAGCAGAAGGCCGTCTGCGGCCGGAACAATCTCGCCCACGACGGCAAATTCCAACCCGCTGCGGCGCAGCCGCTCCAGGTTGCGGGGTGCGAGCGTAAACAGCAGTTCGTAGTCCTCACCGCCGCCGAGCGCAAATTCCAGCGGATCGCGGCCCAGGGCGACTGCGGCCGCGACCATCTCCGGGTGCAGGGGAATTTTGGCGGCGGCGATCCGGGCGCCCACCCCGCTCTGATCACAGATGTGTCGGACCTCGGGGGCCAGCCCGTCGCTGACGTCGATCATCGCGTTGACCACCGGTGCCAGCAGGGGCGCGGCATCCAGCCGGCATTCGGGAACCAGGTGCTTTTGCCGCAGGTAGGGGGTCGCCGCAAGGTCCCGCTGCACCAGGGCCAGACCGGCTGCCGAGGCGCCCAGGGGGCCGGTGACCCCGATCAGGTCGCCCACCCGGGCATGGCTGCGCAGACACAGCCGGTCGACCGCCACATTTCCCAGCAGCGTGATGCTGATCGTAATGGCGCCGCCGCGGGTGGTGTCGCCGCCGACGACGGTTACCCCGTTTCGACGGCAGGAGCGGCCCATGCCCCGGTAGAGTGCCTCCGCCGTTTCCACGGGCGTTTCCCGGGGAAGCGCCAGAGACACCACCATGACGGTCGGCTCCCCGCCCATGGCGGCGATGTCGCTGACGTTGGCTTCGACGGCCTTGAAGCCGGCTTCCTCGGGCCCCCCCCAGCTGAAGCTGAAATGTTGGTTCTCCACCAGGAGATCTGCGGTCACCAGCTGATAGCGACCATCATCGGCCGTCTTCAAGACCGCGGCATCGTCGCCGATGCCGACGATCAGCTCGCGGCACCGGTTGGGCACCAGCCGGCTGAGACGATCGATCAGGGCGAATTCGCCGCCGATCTCCTTGATCTGCATGGCTCAGCTTCCTTGATCTTTAAGGCTCCAGGGGTTCAATCGGTTTCAAGGCCGGCGCGGGCATAAAGATCGAAAAAATGATGGGTTGGCCCGACCCCGCGGCCAAGCGGCAGGGCGTGCGCGATGGCGCCGGAAATATACGCCTTCGCCTGCCTGACGGCGTCAAAAAAATCGGCCCCGCGGGCCAGATGGGCGGCAATCGCCGCCGCGAAGGTGCACCCCGTGCCGTGGGTGTTGCGGGAGGCGATGCGCGCATGGTCCAGGGCATGGAAGCGGTTGCCGTCGAAGAGAATGTCCGTGGCCCGCCCGGAGAGATGCCCGCCTTTGACCACCACCTTGGCGGCACCCAGTTGAAAAATGTGCTCGGCCGCGGATTGCATCTCCTCGACGGTCGTGATTTTGCGACCGGTGAGGGCTTCCGCCTCGTGCAGGTTGGGGGTTACCACCGCCGCCAGGGGAAAGAGGTGGGCCACAAGGGCGGTCTGGGCGTCCGGGTCGAGAAGACGGCAGCCGCTCTTGGAGATCATTACCGGGTCGAGCACCACGGGCGGCGAGTGGACTTCCGCCAGGCAGCGGGCAATGGTTTCGATCAGGGGGATGCTGGCAACCATCCCGATCTTGACGGCGTGGATCTCGATGTCGTCGAAAAGGCACCGGATCTGGCCGGCCACGATATCGGGCGAGATCTCCTGGATCGCGTATACTTTGCGGGTGTTCTGGACGGTTACGGCCGTGACGGCGCTCATGCCGAAAACCCCCAGGGCCTGAAAGGTTTTGAGGTCGGCCTGGAGCCCGGCGCCGCCGCAGGAATCCGAACCCGCGATGGTCAGTGCGGTTTTCAACGGTCCCCTCCTTCCGGCCGCTCAAGGCGGTCGTTGAAGGCTGCCAGCCGCCCGGCGAGATCCGCCGCCTGGTTGATCTGGGAAATTATCGCAAAATAGTGGGCGCCTGCGGCCGCCACATCCCGGATGTTGTGGAGCGCAATACCGCCGATGGCCACAACCGGGATCCTTACCGCCGCCGTGATCGCCCGCAGCCCGTCCAGGCCGATAACCCGGGCGTCTTTTTTGGTGGGCGTCGCGAAAACCGCGCCGGCCCCGAGATAGTGGGCCCCGGCCGCCTCGGCTGCCAGGGCCTGGTCGACCGTGTCGACCGACACCCCCACCATCATAGCGGGCGGCACCCGCCGCAGGACATCGCGGCAATCAGCGTCCTCCTGTCCGATGTGAATCCCGTCGGCCCGAACGGCCAATGCGGCCGAAACCCGGTCATTGACAATCAACAGCGCCCCGGGGTATCGGCGGACGCGGTCGGCCATCTCCGCCGCAAGGCGCAAAAATGCCGCATCGTCGAGTTTCTTGTGCCGCAACTGGATGACTTTGGCACCGGCGGACAGGAGGGCGTCGCAGAGCGGCAGCGTGTCTGCGAAACAGTATACTTCCCTGCGGGTGGTTTGAAAAAAGGGCATGCGATTGTTCATCTGCTGGTCCGATTGCATAAATGCAAAAGCCGGTCGGGAAACCGGCTTCATCAGGCGCGCGTCTGCTGGGCCGTGTTTCCTTCCGCTGGAATGATCCAGATCAAGTTAAAAGGGTCTTTTCTCAGCCCGCCTGCCGGCCGGCACCCCCAACACGTATTTGATTTCAATTTAGCAACCCGGATGGAATTCGTCAACGGTCTTTAAGGCAACCCCCTTGCATCGGGCCGAAATTGCGTTTATCATCGGGCACACCGCTTGATCCGGAACGACCCCCCTGCCCTCCCTTCAGGCGGCACTGCCTCATGCTGGACCGCAATGCCGCCCCGGACCGCATTTTGCGCCGATCTTACCGGATCCAGGTTTGGCTATGCCCTCACCCCGTTCCCGGAATACGCTGTCCGCACAGGAAACGCCCATGAATGCCCGACATCCCTTGATCGCCGCCCCACCCGCACCAGGAGTCGACCGATGTCCGCTGCCCCGATGATCCCGTCCCCCGAGGCCTATTTCGGCAAGTTTCTGCCTGCCCGCGACCCCCTCCTGCAGCACATGGAGCAGGAAGCCCAGCGCGAAAACATTCCCATCATCGGCCCGGTGTTGGGCGAGCTGCTCTATCTGCTGACCACCCTCGGCCAGGCCCGGCGGGTTCTGGAACTCGGCACTGCCACGGGCTACTCGACGCTATTTCTCGCCCGGGCCTGCAGGGCCTTCGGCGGCCGCGTGCTGACGGTCGAAAGCGACCCGCAAATGGCCGCCCGGGCCCGGGCCAATTTTCAGACCGCCGATCTGGCCGATACCATCGAACTGCGCCAGGGCGATGCCCTCGACGTCGTCCGGGGCCTGGGCGGCCCGTTTGACCTTGTCTTCATGGATATCGACAAGTCGTTCTATCAACCGGCCCTGCCCGACTGCCGGCGCCTGCTGCGCGCTGGCGGGCTGCTGGTGGCCGACAACACCGCTTTTCGCGACGCCGACGGCTTCAACCGCGCCATCGCCGCCGATCCGGGCTGGCGCGGGCTGCACCTCTATGCGTTTCTCCCGGGGCATTCCCCGGAAAAGGACGCCGTGACGCTGGCGCTGCGCATCTGAGCGCAGGGATGCAGCGGGAGGACTTCGGCGGACGTGAAGGGCTTGCCGGTCGGGAGGGGTGAGGCCCCAAAAAGAACGGGTGGCTCACAACGAGCCACCCATCAGGAGAGGGAGGATGAGAATGGTAAAGTGCTGTTCATGTTCTTTACCAAACGGTTAATTTTAAAATCGGGCGGGATGGCTGGAAACTTTACGGATTTTTTTTCTAAATCTCTGCTGGCGACCAAAACCGACCCGGCGAGACCTTGAAAACAGTGCGGCTGCCCATTAAAAACGACCCTGGTTCTTCAAAGACCGCCTCGCCGACCGCAGACAGCGAAAAGTTCGACCCCTTTGCAGACCGCACCTCCCGGGATCTGCGCAACGGCCTGTCGGTGGCATTCGCCCGGGCGCTCGATACCGGTCGGCCGGATGGCTATCACCAAGTGGCCCGGCGCTGGCGGGCGTGCACCCTGTCCGCGGGCTGTCGGCACTACCTCGAGAATCGGCTCGCCCTTTACGACCGGGTAATGGCGGCCTGGACCGCCCGCCTCGACAGCTCCCCCACCGCGGCCGCCCTGGAGCTGTGGAATCTCGGCCTCTTTTTCGAAGTCCACGAAGTCGTCGAGCGGGTTTGGCGGGTCGCCCGGGGCGGCCGCCGCGAAGCCCTCAAGGGGCTTGTCCAGGCCGCCGGGGTTTATGTGCATCTTGAAGCCGCGCGGCCCGAGTCCGCCGCCCGTCTGGCAGCCCGGGCCGCCCAACGGCTGGACCGCTGGCGTAAAAACCTCCCCGAAATCAGCAACCTGGGAGAGCTGCTGGAGGCGCTGGCGGCCCATCCCGCCGTCCCCTGCCGCCTGGCGGCAGCCGGTGGCGGCCCCTCGGCCACCCTGCACCCCCGCGGGCCGCAAAGCAAGCCTGAATATCCGCCGCAAGCCTGATCAGGGTTGACTCCCGCAGGACTTCAGGTCATAAAGAGACATTGTGTCTCCCCCGGCCCGCAGCCATCGACGACGATTGCAGGCTGGGGGCCGGGTCAACGGACGCCATCGGACTGCGCCGCAGCTGCGATCCAATAAAGGAATCGGCATGGCTGATTTAGCGGGCAAAACCATCGTCATCACGGGCGCCAGCCGCGGCATCGGCCGCGCCATGGCGCTCAAATTCGCCCGCGACGGGGCCAACATCGTGGTCGCCGCCAAATCGGTCAAGCCCCACCCCAAACTGGCGGGGACCATAGCTGAAACCGCTGCGGCCGTTGAGCAGGTGGGGGGGCGGGCCCTGGCGGTGCAGACGGACGTGCGCTCCGAAGACCAGGTTCAAGCGATGGTGGCGGCGGCTGTCGAGGCTTTCGGGGGGATCGACGCGCTGGTCAACAATGCCGGTGCCATCAGCCTGACAACGATCGAGGACACGCCGCCCAAACGCTACGATCTGATGCAGCAGATCAACGCGCGCGCCGTGTTCATCTGTTCCCGGGCGGTTCTGCCGTACCTGAAGAAATCCGACAACCCGCACATCCTCAGCCTCTGCCCGCCCCTCAGCCTGGCACCGCGCTGGCTGAGGGATCATGCCCCCTACACGCTTTCCAAGTACGGCATGACATTGCTGAGCATGGGCATGGCGGAGGAATTCAGACGATACCGGGTCGCCGTCAACTGTCTGTGGCCGCGGACGATTATCGCCACCGCCGCCATTGAATTTGCGGTGGGGGACCGCAGCACCCTGAAGTACTGCCGCAAACCCGACATCATGGCCGATGCGGCCCACGCCGTTCTGACGTCCTGCGCCCGGGAGCTGACCGGCCAGTGCCTGATCGATGAAGAGTTTCTGCGGGATCGCGGGGTAAACGATTTCACCCCGTACGCCAATGATCCCGACTTTGCGGGTCAGCCGCACCTCGACCTGTTCATAGCCGATTGACGCCCGACAGGGTCACCCGTCCGCACAGCCGGAGCGGCCTTTCCCCGCAGTGCATGCAGCGGGGCCAGACACCGCCTGACCCGATACCAACTTGAAACCGAGACCCGTCTCGATTCCGAGCCCACTCCGTCGCCTGCGCCCCCCCCCGCGGCGACGGGGTGGTCCACCGGAGGTTTAAACCAATTGGAGTTACGTATATGACCGCGGAAGCTGAATCCCATGACGACAAACCCCGTGCCCCAAAACCCGATTTTCTAACCCCAACCCGTTTCGACCAACTTGACATCCCGCCCCAGCTTCAGGCCGGCTTGGCAAGCGCCGGCTACACGCGTTGCACCCCCATCCAGGCCCAGGTCCTGCCGGTCTCGCTCGAGGGCCGCGACGTCGCCGGCCAGGCGCAGACCGGAACCGGCAAGACCGCCGCTTTTCTGGTGACGGTGATGACGCGGATGATGACCTTTGAACGCAAACACCCCGACCTGCCGGTGGCCCTGATCGTGGCCCCGACCCGTGAGTTGGCACTGCAGATCCACGAGGATGCAGAGATGCTGAATCGCGAGACCCACTACCGGATCCTCGCAGTGGTGGGGGGGATGGAGTATCGCGAGCAGGCGGAGGCCCTGAAGAAAGGGGTCGATATCGTTATCTGCACCCCCGGTCGGATCATCGACTACCTCAAACAGGGGGTGTTTCAACCCAAGGACATCCGGATCGTGGTGATCGACGAGGCCGATCGGCTCTTTGACCTGGGTTTCACCCAGGACATGCGCTACCTTTTGCGGAAACTGCCCCACTACGAAAAGCGCCAGTCCATGCTCTTTTCAGCCACCCTTTCCTACCGGGTGATGGAGTTGACCTATGAGTACATGAACCTGCCCGAGTTCATTGCCATCACTCCCGATCTCAAGACCGTGGAGGGAATCCAGCAGTCCCTTTTTCACGTCGGCAAGGAAAGCAAACTGTCGCTGCTGCTGGGTCTTCTGCAGCGGGAAGACTGGGGACGGGTGCTGATCTTCGTCAATACCAAGTCAGGGGTCGAATGGCTGGCCTGGAAGCTGCAAGTCAACGGGCTGCCGGCCGAGGGAATCACCGGTGATATCCACCAGCGCAAGCGCCTGCGCCTGATGGAGGAGTTCCGTGACGGGCGGATCAAGATTCTGGTTGCAACCGATGTGGCCTCACGCGGGATTCACGTGGAGGATATCACCCACGTGATCAACTACGACCTGCCCCAGGACCCCGAAAATTACGTCCACCGCATCGGCCGCACCGCCCGTGCCGGCAAGACGGGGGTCGCGCTGTCCCTGGCCTGCGAGGATTATGTGCTGCACCTGGAGCCCATCGAACAGATGCTGGGCAACCCGATCCCGGTGGTCTGGCCCGAGGACGAATGGTTTGCCAAAGACCAGGCCGGCCCCCGTCCGACCCGCAAACGCCCACGGGAAAAGCGCGACGGGCGGGGCCGCCCCGCCGCCCGGGGACCACGGCGCGCGAGTCCCCGGAGGGTCGAGGCGGCCGGCCCGGCGGTCGAAGGGGAGGCTGTGGAAACCGAAACGGCCGAGACCCAAGCGCCTGTTGCCGCCCGGGCAAACAGCCAGCGTAACGGTAAGCCGGTACGCAAGGGGCGGCGCGAAATGGAGGCCACCGGGGTGTTTAAATTCGGACTGACCATCGCCAAAACCGAAGATCGTGCCGAGGCCGAGGCCCCGGTCGAAGAGACAGCGGTCGAGGAAAAAAGCGCCAAGCCGGCCCCCAAAAAGCGCCCGCGCCGGCGCCGACGCAAAAAGAGCGCAGCCGCGGCTACTCCCCCGCCAGCGCCGCAAGCAGAAACGGAATAAACTTCGTGTTGGCCCTGGGAAACGGGTACGCGTCGATCTCGGTCGGCCGTACCCAACGGTAGTCCACCGGCCCGTTGAGGCGCACCTCGCCGGCGACCCAGCGGCAGGTAAAGACGTCCATCCGGATCCGGAAATGGGTGTAGGCATGCTTCACGCGGGTCAAAAAGGCCTGCACCTGCACCTGGAGGTTGACCTCCTCGGCGATCTCACGAACGCAGGCGTCCGCGGCGCCCTCCCCCATCTTGACCTTGCCGCCGGGAAACTCCCACAGTCCCCCCAACAACCCCTCGGACTTGCGACGGGTGATCAGCAGGCGCCCGTCGCGACGCACCACCCCAACGGCGATGTGGTGTTCCGGCACGCTTCGGGGCTGGCGGCGCTTGGGATATTCGGCCACCCGCCCGGTCTTGAATGCGCTGCAAGCCGCCGCCAGCGGACAACGGCCGCAATCCGGCTGACGGGGGGTGCAGACCAGGGCGCCGAGTTCCATTACGGCCTGGTTGAATTCCCCGGGCAGGCGGGTGTCCAGCATTTCCTGCGCCAGGGCCTGGAACCGGCGGTGGGCCGCGGGCTGGTCGACCGGCAGATCCAGGACCTGTAAACGCGCCAGTACCCGTTTGACGTTGCCGTCCAGAACCGCGTGCGGCCGCTGAAAGGCGATACTCAAGACCGCCGCCGCGATATAGTCTCCGACCCCCGGCAGTTTCCGGAATTCCGCGAGGCTCTCCGGAATCCCGCCCCCGTAAAGCCGCTGCACTTCCCCGGCTGCGCGATGCAGATTGCGGGCGCGGGCGTAATACCCCAGACCTTCCCACAGCTTCAGCACAGCCTGCTCCTGCGCGCAGGCCAGATGGTGCACGTCCGGGAAGGCCGCCACAAAACGATGATAGTACGGAATCACGGTCGCCACCTGGGTCTGCTGCAGCATAACCTCCGAAACCCATATTCGGTATGGGTCGGCCGTTTCGCGCCACGGCAGCTGGCGCCGATTGGCCCGGTACCATTGCAACAGGGTTTTTCTTAACGCCTGCATGCGCCTGCTTTTCGCCTTTCGCGGGGCTTCTGTTCCCGAATTTCAGGACCGGTAGTAGCGTCGATAATAGCGCCGGGCCGCTTGGCCGGCGTCCCCCACCCGGCGGTGAAACAGGTAGCCCGTGCACAGCCACAGCACCATCCAGACCTTGGGGCCGAAGCGCCCCTGCGCCCATCTGCGACTGGACGCCCTGATGCCGTTGGACAAAAAGGCCAGTCGGCCGGCGCCCTTGAGGCGCATGGCGAGCTCGACGTCTTCCATCAGCATCAGTTCCGGAAAACCGCCGATTGCGGGCAGCACCGTGCGCACAAAAAACTGGCCCTGATCGCCGAAGGCGACCCCGGTCAGCCGCGTGCGCCAGTTGTTGAGCCCCACCAGCAGCCGGGTCGCCGGGCGGCTGCGGTCAAAGGCCATCGCCATGGCGCCGCCGACCAGGGTGCGGTCACGGTTGAGAGCGTCCAGAATGCGACCGGTCGCACCCAGCTCCAGACGGCAGTCCGCGTGCACTACCAGCACCACGTCGCCCCGGGCGTGCCCAACCCCGGCGGCGATCTGCAGCCCGCGCCCGCGGGCTGCGGTCACCACCCGGGCCGCGCCCCGGTGGGCCAGTGCAACGGTGTTGTCGCTGGACCCCCCGTCGGCCACAATGGCTTCGCAGACCTCGGGCGCGCCTGCCAGGGTGTCCAGACAGGCCGCCAGATGACGGCTTTCGTCCAGGGTCGGGATCACCACCGAGAGGGTAGTGACCGGGTCCCGGCGCGGCTTGCGCCATCCCCGGGCCTTGACGTACGGCCAGCCCAGGAGCAGCACGAAAGGCCCGTATTGCACCCACTTCAGCCAGTGAATCTCCTGAAAGACGCCCGTGGCATGCTCCACTGCCAGGACCGGGAAGGTGACGGCCACGGCTGCCTGCAGAAACAGCCAAGCGGGGGCGGCCAGGAGCGCCGCGAACGGGGCGACTACGCTCAGGTACCAGGGGTGCAGGGTGGGCAGGCAAAGCAGCAGCCAGCCGAAGGCGTAAAGTAGGCTTCGGCTGCGGTCCGGGACGGTCAGAAAGATCAGGGCCAGGCCCGCGGCCAGCAATCCGCCGGCGACGATCAGGCTTCCGGAAGGGCCCAGCAGAGGCCGCAGGACGGCCGGCAGAAAATCGTTGAAATGCATGCTGGCGCCAAAGACCGCCAGGGAGCCGAAAAGATCACGGCCCGCATCGGCAAACGGCAGGTACGCCAGGCAGGGGATCAGGGCCCAGAGGCAGTGGCGCCGGTTGCGGCGGTCGACCACAAAGGGCACCGCCAAAGCGGCCAGGTATTTGACCATGGCCGCGCACCCCAGGCAGAAAAACCCGCTGCGGGCCCTGCCGGCAGCCACCAGCGCCACGCCCAGACACAGCGGCAGCACCATCAAACTGTCCAGGTGACCCTCGCCGGCGATAAAAACCAGCAGCAGCGGGTTGGCCGCATACCACAGCAGCCGGGCCGGCGGCAGTCCCTCGCGCTTCAGCAGGGCCGCCAGCGGCAGCAGGACCGCCGCATCGGCCAGGGTCACCACCAGTTTGAAAAAAAATGGGTCCGGCCGCAGGGCCGCCAACCCCCGGAACAGCAGCTGGGCGAGAGGAGCGTAGCAGGCGGCGAGGTCCTTGTGGTTGATGCCGTCAAAGACCGCCCGCAGGCTTTCGGAAACCAGCGGCTGCAATCGCGGGTCCTGGGGTGCCAACGCGTACGGGTTAAATCCCTGCAGCTGGAGGTAGCCCTCCCAGACGTAGCGGTTGACGTCATGGCTGGGGGGAAAAACCAGAAAGAGGCACCGCAGACCGACCCCCAATCCCAAAATGGTCCAGAAGGCGCGGCGCGCCGACAGCCAGGACGGAAAAGTACGCACCATGACCCACAGCAGGCCGAAGGCCAGGATGTAAAGAAGCCCGAAGGCCGTCCCCTGCTTGCCGACGGGGCCGGAAAAGGCCATCAGGGCGGCGATCAGACAAAACCAAAAGGTGGTCAGGGCAAACGCCATCGCTTCGCTCGGACGGCTTTGGGCTCAGGCGGGGCGCCGGCGCTGCCACCAGGACAGCAGCCCCACACTGATGAAGCCCAGGCTGTAGATCAGGAGAAAATGCCCCACCAGGAAGTGATCGGCCTGGAAATAGGCCCCGGTGCCGGCCAGGCACCATGCCGCGGCAAAAAATTCAAACCCGAAATCGCGGGTGCGGGCCGGATGGTAGGCCCGGATCGGCCGGTCGCCGTTTTTCGGGGTCCGGACAAAGGTGCCAGGCCGCCCGAGGAGCGCTTCGGCCACCGCCCGGGTGTTGTTGACGGCCATCCCGCAGCCAAAGCACACCAGGGTCGGCAGCAGCAGCAGAATTTTCCACGCGGGCGTTCGCAGCGCCCGTTCGGCCGTCCAGTAGAGAACCGTGGGGCCCGAAGAGCTTGCCAGCAGCAGAACGCCGAAGAGCACAAAAACCGACGCGGGCAGCTGCACCCGTCCGCTGAAGAGGATCAGCGGGGCCATCAGGGCCAGGAACAGCATCAGCGGGTTGACCAGGTAATGGGTCAGGTGCATCCAGGCCTGAAACTTTGCAAACGGCCGGGCGGGCGAGCGCAAAATCCGCGGCATCAGCTTGATGGCCGTCTGGATGGACCCCTTGGCCCAGCGGAACTGCTGGTTTTTAAAGGCGTTGATGTCGCCTGGAATTTCGGCCGGCGCCACCAGGTCGACCAGATAGCGGCATTTCCAGCCGGCCAGTTGAATCCGGTAGGAAAGGTCCATGTCCTCGGTGAGCGTGTCGGACTGCCAGTTGCCGCCGGCCAGGATGGCTTTTTTACGAAACACCCCGGCGGTCCCGTTGAAATTGAGAAACAGGCCCGAACCGGAGCGCGCGGACTGCTCGATCATGAAATGGCCGTTGACCCCGACGGCCTGCAGCCGGGTCAGCAGACTCTGCTGCTGGTTGAGGTGCCCCCAGCGGGCCTGCACCATTCCCAAGGCGGCGTCCATCACGAAAAAAGGCACCGCGCGCAGCAGAAAATCCCGGGGCGGCACGAAGTCGGCGTCAAAGATGGCCGTCAACTCCCCCCGCGAGCACGCGAGCCCTTCGCGCAGGGCGCCGGCCTTGAACCCCTCCCGATCGGAGCGCGTCAGATGCACGATGTCGACCCCGCGGGCGCGCAGCTCTGCAACCTTGCGCGCCACCAGCTGCCGGGTGTCATCGGTGGAGTCGTCCAGCACTTGGATTTCGTGCCGTCCGGGAGGATAGTGCATGCGGGCCACAGCCTCGATCAGGCGTTCGACGACGTTACGTTCATTGTAAATCGGCAGCTGGGTCGTCACCACCGGCAGGCGCTCGGCGGCCGCGGCGAGTCCGGCTGCGGGGGTCTGGCGCCCGTAAAACGCTTCCAGCAGTTGGGCGTCTTCCCGCCGCCGACCGACGGCGCGCCGAAAAAGCGCCGTCATGATGTGGCAGTTGATGCCGTAGATCGTGAGGATCACCGCCGTAATGCAATAAAGCGCTACAAGCAGACTCATGGCTTGGCCTCGTTCGGGGCAGCAGAAGCGGCAAGGGGGTCAGCCCGTCTGCCGCTTCTGCTGCAGGATTTGCCGCGAAAGCAGTGCGTATCCACTTTCGGGGTCGAATATTTACGAGTCATGGCAGAGATCCACCAAATCAAACCCGTTGGCGCCGATCCACCGAATCTCCGAAGCGAGGTTGCGGCTGGGGGGTGGGCCGGAAAACCGATTTCCACGTCAATGGCCACCGCACCCGCACCCGCAGTCGCCGCCGCAGGCGCTGCGCCGCGCCAACTGCCGGATGACCTCGCGCTGGTCGGCAGGCGCCACGGCCGTGATCGTGACCCGCATAAAAAGGTCGGCGGCTTTACCGGGGAGCAGGACCCCCGGCAGCGGAAGGTGTTCGAAGGTTGTTTGCAGCGCATGGGGATCCAGGCGCAGGGTAATCTGTTCGCCGACCCGGCGATCGATCAGGGCCCGCTCGAAAGGAGCCAGTCCGTCCGCTCCAAGGCCAAAGATGAAACCGTAGGCCATCGGCTGGGGCGTCAGGTCCATGGCGTCGGAAGTTGTGCCGGCCTCCAGGGACAACTGGACCTGCTGAAGGGGGCCGACGGTCTGGGCGGGTATCTGCATGTGTAACCTCCATAGCATGATTTGGGGTGAAGCTGCCGGGCTGCGGGGACCGCAAAGCGGTGCGATTCGGGGTTTGAAGGTCCGGGCGCTTGTCCGCGCGGACCGCATTCCATCCTCTGGACACCCCAGAAAATAGCACAAAAGCGGCGGATTACAACCGTCAATCCCGAAAAACGGGTTGCACCTGCGGCCGGAAGCGTCTCATCTGTTTTGGATCAATTCTGTTTTAACTGGATTATTGAAACACCCAGCTTTCCCCGCAAAGCCGCCGGCTGCAGCCGTTTGCCAGCCGCGTACGGCCGTCCAGCGCCAGGGCCTGTCTCAACCCGGCCGCAGCCTCCCTGCCCGCCTTGCGCGGTACAACATTTCGAATTTGTTATTTTTATTGACAATCAAAAAATATTTACATCCTGGCACGGATCTTGTTGGGCTATGGGAAACAGCCACCCGAACGATCACCCGTGAGAAAGGAGTTCTCGATGAGCAAAACCGAGCAGAACTTAATGGATGCCTTTGCAGGCGAATCTCAGGCCAACCGCCGTTACCTTGCCTTTGCCAAGAAAGCCGACAAGGACGGCTTCTCCCAGGTCGCCAAGCTCTTCCGGGCTGCGGCCGAGGCCGAAACCGTGCATGCCCACACGCACCTGAAAACCCTGGGTGCCGTCAAGTCCACGGCTGAAAACCTGAAAGAGGCGATTGCCGGGGAAACCCACGAGTTCAAAAGCATGTACCCCGAGATGATTGCCGCGGCCGAGGCCGAGGGCAACAAGGCCGCGGTGCGAACCTTCCAATATGCCAACGAGGTCGAGAAGGTGCATGCATCTCTTTACCAGAAAGCCCTCGACGCCCTGGATAAGCCGGAAACGGTGGAATGCTACTATGTCTGTTCGGTATGCGGGTTCACCTGTGAGAACGAACCCCCCGAGGTCTGCCCGGTGTGCAAGGCTGCCAAAAAGGCGTTTTTCCGGGTGGATTGAAGCTGCAATCGTCAACCAGCGGCCGGGGTCCAGGGATCCCGGGCGCGGGAGTGCATGCCATGGCTGATGCCAAATGCCCCGTCTGCGGATGCGGCCGATTCTACGTCAAAGACCCTGACGATGAATTTGAATGTCACGAATTCGAATGCCGCGGGGGCGAAATCTGTTTTGACCCGGCCCTGTCTGGCGCCGCGGCACCCGAAATTCAGGCCCAGACGGAAACCTTCTGCCACAAATGCGCGTGGCACGGTGCTTTTGAGCGCTTAATACAAGAGGAGGACGCAAAATGAGTAAATGGGAATGCCCCTGTGGGTATGTCTACGATCCCGCCGAGGGGGACCATGAAAACAACATTCCGCCGGGAACCGCCTTCGAAGATCTCCCCGACGCTTGGGTCTGCCCCAAATGCGGCGCGGAGAAGCAGTTTTTCGAGAAGCTCGGCTGAGGCCCTTCGGTCTGGTTGGGGCCCGGCTGCAGAACCCGGGCCCCAACCAGACACGCTATTCCGGCTTTGCCGCCGGCACCGCGGGTTTTCGCGGCACCCGCTTGCGCCACCACCCGTCCACGTTCCAGCAGGACCATCCCCACCGCAGCCAATTCAGAAGACTGAACGCCAGCCACAGCGACCACACCAGCATCAACAAGCGATAGACCCACAGGGGCAGCGACAGGACCCAGGCCTCCGGCATCCGGGCGCCGATGCGGTCCTGATACCAGTTGAGTTCAAACAAGCTCGAAAAATTACCGGCGACCTGCATTTCGGGGATCCCCAAGAGCCCGTTTTGAATGGCCAGGTAAAGACCGCCAAGCGCCAGCACGGTCCATCCGGCAATTCCCAGCTGCAGGCCGTTGAAGACCGCCCAGCTGGCCGGGGGCGGGAATTTCCGGCGGATGCCGAGGGCCATCAGCCAGCCGGCGACGACGATCGCCACCACCACGGGCACCTGGGTCAAGCCAAGAACCAGCAGGACCCAGTCGCGGGTTTTTAGCGGCGTCAGCCGGAAACGCCCCAAACCGATGGCCACCAGCACCCCCACCACCAGGTAACTCCAGAAGAGGACCGCCGGCCCCAGGCGCGGCCCCCCGGCCCAGAGCAGCCAGCGGTTGTGCGGCAGGCGGATCGTCACGGCGGCATTGACGGCCGCCTCGCCGATGACGACGCTCGGGGTGCGCTGCAGCAGCCGTGCGCCACCCTCCTGGTGCCAGGCCGCCGTCACCGTTTGGGCGCCCGGCCGCAGGGGCACGAGAAGCTTGCCTTGCGCTGCCGTCAGCGGCAGGCTCTGACCGTCGACGCTGACCTGCTGCAGCTCGGCCGCTTGCGGCAGCTGCAGCGCATGCTGGCCGCCCCGGCTGGAGCGGACATGCAGCACCAGCTCGGAATGGTTCAGACGGTTGCCCGGGGTCCACTCCAGCCGAACGGCGTCGACGGTCACCTGCCGGCCTGATATCGGCTGCGGCCGGAACACACTGATCGTCACCTCCTCGCCCGGCCACGGGCGCCACGTGGGGCGCCACTGCCCATCTGAATCCTGGTGGTGGACGACGGCGATCCCCGCCAGCCGGCAGTCCCACACCGGTCCGGCATCCAGAACCCAGGTTTCCGACCAGGGGACCCCGTCGGGGGCCTTGAGACGAATCTCGCCGGAGACGGGCAGATCGGCTGAAAACGCCAAACGCCGGCTGCCGGCGGGCAGAATGATCTGGGCGGTTCCGTTTTCCACCCGGATTCCCGGGGTCACCACCGCTTCCCCCGCGATCAGGGGCAGGCTCAGGCTCACGGGAAACTCGGGCGCCGTCAGGCGTTCGACCGTGGTGAGCACCTGCCAGCTCAGCCCCAGGCGCAACTCCCGAGTGATATGCAGAAACGGCGGCAGGAAGCGCTCCTTTTCGGCTGCGGCGGTCGCCGTCGGCGGGCCCTCGCGCACCAGTTGCAGACCGTCGGCGACCCGGCCGTCTTTGCCCACCCCGCGCACCGACCAGCCTTCAAGGTCAAAGCTTACTTCCCGCGGCGGCAGCGGCAGGGGCAGCTGAATCGAATCGAGGCTCCCGGCGGCGCCCGTCAGGACGACCCGGTGAACCCCTTCACTTAAGATCGTCCACAGGTTGCCCTGGTCGCCGCGGATGGCGCCGCTGGCCGGTTTTTCATCGACAACAACCGTTTGCGGCAGCCAGGACGCCGCGGTTACTGGCAGGGGAACGGCGGCGTCACAGCCGGCATGCATCAGGAGGTCCAGCCGCAGGTGACCGCTGCGAACCGTCAGATCCAGGCGTTCCAGGGTGGCGCAAGACGGCAGGCAATCGGGTTTTGGCAGCAAACGGGTTTTGAGCTCCTCCAGCAAGGGCGTCGGCGGAAACCCCGCTGGCTGGGACTCGGCTCGAAGCGCAGCCGCGGGCAGCACCACCCCCAGCAGCAGCCCCGCGACCATCGAACGGGACCATTTTTGAAGATCTAGCCGCTGCTGCCAGAAGCGCCGGTCGATCAGGGCGATGCACAGCCCCGCAAGGCAAAAGACGCGCAGCAATGCCAGCGCCAGGTTGACCCCGGGCGGCACGAGCCACAGGCGAATTTCCTGGGAAGCGGCCACCGGGCCGTTCCACCGCAGCGCGAAGGTGCGCCACTGCCAGGCGGGCACCCCTGGACCGGTCTGAATCAGGGCCTGAGGCTCATCTGCCGGGGAACTTTCCTGCTGCGCGCTGCGCATGATTGTCTTTTCGGCCGTCGTCGCCAGCTGTTTGCCGGCCCGCGGGGTTTCGCCGCTTTTCTCCACCCGGGCAGAGAAATCAGCCGCATCCATCATCCGGACGCGGTTAGCGGAGAACCCGTCATGGTCGGCCAACTGCGGATAAAGCCCGCCACGGACCTGGCTCACCATGAACGGCACCGTCAGCACCACCAGCACCAGGGCCGCCGCCAGCAGCCAGGCGCCCACCAGGCGCGACCCCCAGCCCGCCGGCATCACCCGCAGCAGCGCCAGGGCTGCCAGCAGGTTCAGCCAGACCAGCCGCGGGGCGCCGGGCTCGTGGTAGATCAGGACCATCGTCGCCAGCGCAAGCCCGCCCCAGCCCCAGCCGCGCAGCTTCAGAAATGACAGCGCCACGATCAGCACCAGGAAAAAATCCAGCAGCGTCCAGCGCTGGAGCCAGGTGCCGGTGATCTGATCGACGCCCGCCGCGCCCAGCAACCGCCAGCCGGGCGGCAGGTTGAGGGTCGCACGAACGTCCTGGAAGCCGTGGTCCCAGCCCACGGCGCCGAGTCGGCCGCCGGCGCCCTCGAGACGTGAGACCGCGGTCAGGTCCAGCTGCCCGCGACGAAGGCTGACGCCCGGTTTCTGGTCGGGTCCCTGGGCCGTGATCAGGCGATCCTCGCCGTCCACCGTCACCCGCCCCAGGGCGGCGGGCGGATTCATGGCCAGATACCACTGCCGGCGCATGCTGCCGGTGATCCGGTCCTCGGCCGTCAGCCCCCCGCCGTCAAAGTCCAACCACCAGGTGCGCGCCAGGCTCAGGCGGTCCGGGGCAGGCTCGGGATCACCGCGCCGGGTTTCGGTGATGGACAGGACGGTGCCCGCATCGATCACGAAGGCCGGCAGGCGCTGCCATTCGGCGGGCAGTTCGGTCTGCCCCGGATCGATCCCGTCGGCCCCCGCGAGGTCCACCAGGCGCAGCTCCGGCTGGGCTTCAAACGCCCAGATTTCGCGCCCGTGGGTGCCGGCCAGCGGGCCGATGACCGCCACCGGGCCCTGGAAGCGGGCCTCCAGGCGCAGTTCCCATTTGCCCGGCCGCACCTGCACCGTCAGGCGCCCGTCCTCCCGAAAACGCGCCGGCAGCGGGCTTGAAATCGCCATCGGGACCGTCTGGGGCGGCAGCAGCCCGGCGAGTGCGACCTCGCGCGCGCGACCGGAGACGTTCAACTTCAAAAGAGTCGTCAGGCGCATGGGGATATCGTCCTTCAGGTGCCGCAGCAGCGTGACCCCGAGTTGGTCCTCGCGGTCCAAACGATCCGCCTCGCGCGCCAGCCACAGGCGCCCCTCGCCGTCCACCAGCGGAAACGCCACCGGTCGTCCGGCGACCGTCAGCTGCACCAGCCCGATGACCGCCGGGAGCCGGAGGGTCTCGGGATGTTCGCGCCACTGGAAGCGGCCGGCCACGGTGTGGGTCCCGGCCGCGACCATAACCGCCGGCCGGCCATCGCGGGCCAGGACCGGCAAGGACTTTCCGTCCACCGTGACCGCCTGCGGCCACCGCGTCGGGTCCCCGGGAAGCGGCAACCAGTCCTCGGCAAACAAAACCCACGCCTGGCGAAACCGCCCTTCGGTCGCCAGAACCTCGATCTCCAGCGGGCCGGGCCAGGCGCAGTGGCGGCTGCCGCCGTCAAATGCGGGCGGGCAGCCTTCGGCCTCGAGCCCGTGCAGCACCCACGGCACCCAGGGTGCCAGGGCCGGAGGCACCGCGATCCGGCCGGGTTTTGCGGCGATCGCCGGCGAGGCCGCCGCCAGCAGTGCCACCGCCACGGCCAGCAGCCGCATCCAGGCGAACAGGTTTTTGGACATCTCCCCTCCTTTTGGCGATTTAGGTTTCGGACCGATTTCTTATCGGTCCCGGACGTGCCCCGGTAAAACACCACGGCCCCTGCGGCCGCCGTCCAGGCGCTTGCTGCCAAACGATGTGACCTAAATTTTTCCCGGGGCACTTGGGTTTGACAGCCGCGGGCAAATGTGAAAAGAGCATTCTGATGAAACCGGAAAGCCGCAAAACCAGTCACCGCGTCTTTTTCGAAAGCGCCGCGCGCATGGCCGCGATCCCCGCGCAAAGCGTGCACCTGGTGGTCACCTCGCCGCCCTACCCGATGATCGCCATGTGGGACGAAGTCTTCACCCGCCAGGCGCCGGGCGCCGGCAAGGCGCTGGCGCGCGCAGACGGCTGGAAGGCCTTCGAAGAAATGCACCGGGTGCTGGACCCCGTGTGGGACGAAGTCGTGCGCATCCTCGTGCCCGGCGGCCTGGCCTGCATCAACATCGGGGACGCCACGCGCACCCTGGGCGACATTTTTCGACTGTACCCCAACCACGTCCGGATCCTGGAGGTTTTTCAGCGCAGGGGGCTGTCGATGCTGCCGACCATCCTGTGGCGCAAGCAGACCAATGCACCCAACAAGTTCATGGGTTCCGGCATGCTGCCGGCCGGGGCCTACGTAACCCTCGAACATGAGTACATCCTGATCCTGCGCAAGGGGCCGCCGCGGCGGTTTGCGACCGCTGCCGAAAAGCAGGTCCGACGCGAGAGCGCGTTTTTCTGGGAGGAGCGCAACGCCTGGTTTTCCGACATCTGGTTCGATCTCAAGGGCGCCCGCCAGAAGCTGCCTCGCGGTGAAAGTCGCATCCGCAGCGGGGCCTTCCCCCTGGAGCTGGCCCACCGCCTGGTGTGCATGTATTCAGTTCAGGGGGACACCGTCGTGGACCCTTTCCTGGGTACCGGGACCACCCTGCTGGCCGCCATGGCAACGGCACGCAACAGCATCGGGTACGAGTTCAGCCCGGAGTTCGCCCCCCTGATCGGGGCCCAGGCGGCAGAGATTCGGGAGGCCGCCAACACCCTGATCGCCCAGCGTCTGGAGACCCACGTGGCCTTTATGGCAGCTCACACCGCGCGCAAAGGCCCGCCCAAACACACCAGCCGCCCCTACGGCTTCCCGGTTGTGACGCGCCAGGAAATCGAGCTGTGCCTGCACCCCCTGGCGGCGGTCGAGGCCTCCGCAGAAAATGTTTTTGTGGTGGACTACGGCGCGCATCCGCAGGCAGCCGCGGTCGAAGCGATACGCCCGGCGCCCGTTAAAAAGGGTCGCGAAAGAACCCTGCCGGGGTTTGCCTGACCCCCTTGCGGCGCCGCCATCACGGAGTAGAAGCATGCGCAAAAAGGTGCTGGTTCCCATAGCAGACGGCGTTGAGGAGATCGAGGCGGTCTGCATCATCGACGTCCTGCGACGCGCGGGCGCGGAGGTGACCGTGGCCGCCGTGGACAACTTGGAAGTCACCGCCGCGCGCGGCGTTCGGCTGGTGGCCGACTGCCGGCTGGCGGACTGCGCTGCGGAGCGCTTCGACCTCATCGCCCTGCCCGGCGGGCTGCCGGGCGCCGAGCATCTGCGCGACTGCGCGGTTCTGACCGGCCTGCTGCGGGACCAGGCGCAGCAAAATCGTCTTTATGCCGCCATCTGTGCCGCTCCGGCGGTGGTCCTGCAGCACCACGGGCTGCTGGCCGGCCGACGGGCGACCTGCCACCCGGCCCTCGCCGATCGGCTGGACCCCACAGCGGACCCCGGGGCGCGCGTGGTCGTGGACGGCAACTGCGTCACCAGCCAGGGGCCGGGAACCGCCCTGGAATTCGCCCTGGAGCTGGTGGCGCGGCTGTTCGGGCCCGAGAGGGCCGAGACCGTGGCCGGCCCGATGCTGGCCCGCAGGCAGCCCGGAGGGTTCTCAGAGGCCTATGACGCCTGAAGAACGCCTGGCCATCATTCAACGCTACATCGCCAAGATGCCGCCCCTGCCCGCGACGGTGACCAAGGTCCTGGCGATCTGCAATGACCCGAACGCAACCCCGGCCGACCTCAACAAGATCATCAGTCTGGACCCGGTCCTGATGGGCAAGGTCCTGCGGCTGATCAACTCGGCCTATTACGGTCTGGTGCAGGAGATCACCTCGCTGGTAAGGGCCATCATCATGCTGGGGATCAACACGGTCAAAAATCTGGTCCTCAGCACCGCCGTGCTCGGCACCCTGGGCAATCGCCGCGATTTTCAGGCCCTCAACATGGACGATTTCTGGCGCCACTCGCTCAGCGTCGGCGTGGCCTCCAAGCTCATCGCCCGCAAGCGGGGGGCGCCCCGCAACCGGTTGGAGGAATATTTCATCGCGGGCCTGCTCCACGATCTGGGCAAAATCCCCCTTAACAACCGGTTTTCAAAAGACTACGAGGAGGTCATCCACCGCTCCCGCAGCGAGGGGTTGCCCCTTTTCGCGGCCGAAAAGGCTTTCTTCGGCATCGACCACGCCGATGTCGGCCGTCTGATCACCGACAACTGGCAGCTTGGCGCGGACATCAGCGACACGCTCTTTTTCCATCACGCGCTGGAAGGGGTCGAGAGCAGCAACAGCGAAATCATTTTCTCGGTGGCGCTGGCCAATTACTATGTAAACGTCAAAGGGCTCGGGTTTTCAGGCAACTGCTGTCCGCAGCGCGTCGCCGATGAGATTTTAAGCGGCCTGGACATCACGCTGGACTACCTCGACAGCGTCGAGCAGGAGGTCAAGTCCGAAATCGACCGGGCCTTGGTGTTTCTGAGAGTGGCGGGATAGGCGGTCCGGCCGCCAAGGAGATCCGCATGCAGGTGCGATTCTGGGGGGTGAGGGGCTCGGTGGCAAGCCCGGGCAGGGATACCGTCGTTTACGGCGGCAATACGGCCTGCCTGGAACTGCGCCTGAACGGCAGCGATCGGGTGATCATCATCGACGCCGGCTCCGGCATCCGCGGCCTCGGGGCGCATCTCATCCGCAGCCGCAGCGGCCCGATCGAGGCGGAAATCTTTCTGACCCACACCCACTGGGATCACATCATGGGGTTTCCCTTTTTCGATCCCATCTACCGGCCGAACACCCGCCTCAAGGTGTACGGGCCGATTACCTACGAAGACGACACCCTGGACCGGATCGTGGGCGACCAGCTCAGCTACCGCTACTTTCCCGTGCGCCACAGCGAACTGTCGGCCGCCATCAGCTATCATCAGCTGCGGGAAGGGGAGATGCGCTTCAGCGACGGCCTGCGGATCAAAACCAAATATCTCAACCACTCCCTGCTGTGCCTGGGCTACCGTTTCGAGTTCGACGGCAAGGTGCTCTGCACGGGCTACGATACCGAGCCGTTCCAGAACGTGTTCAGCGACGACCCCGATTCCCCCGGCTATGACCCGGTGGTCTGCGAGGAGGGCGCGCAGGCGGTGGCGGACGCCAATGCGGCCCTGCTGGCATTTTTCGCCGGCGCGGACCTCCTCATCCATGACGCCCAGTATACCCTCAGCGAATACAGCGGCGGCAAGAGCGGCTGGGGTCACTCCCCGATGGAGCACGCCATTGCAACCGCGCAGGCGGCCGGGGTAAAAAAAGTGGTCCTTTTCCACCACGATCCCGACCGCCGCGACGACGAGCTGCAGGCGCTGGAGGACAGGTTCCGCGCCGTTCGGCAGCCGCCCGGGGCGCCCGAAATCCTCGTGGCCCGCGAAGGGATGCTCCTGAAGGTCTGACCCTGCGCCATCACGGCATCAGAAAGATAAAGTCGGCGACCGCGGCATCGGTGCGCTCCGGCGCGATGTTGCCCGGCACCTCCGGCAGGATCACCACCGCCGGAAGCCCCCCATAGGCCTCCACCTGGGCCGGGATGCCCCGCTTCCAGGCATGACCGATGCCGGTCAGAATCACCATCCGGGCATCCGGGCGCCCCTGAAGATATTCGATCGCATGCAGGGCCATGCTTTTGTCCCATACCAGCTGGGCCTCGCAGAAATTCGTGAAATTCATGCGCCCATGGGCATGGGCCCCGAAAGCCTGCCGGATATAGGCCATGTAGGCGGCGTCCACCTCGCAGGTCACGGCCGACGGCAGTTGACCACGCTGGGCGGCCGAAAGCGACTGGAACCCGCCGCGTGCGACCTGCCGGGTGATATCGGCAGCGACGTTCAGGCCCACGAGGGGCAGCCCGTGTTCCCGGGCATAATCAAACACCGTCCGGTAGGCCGCCCAGGGGTAATTCCAGTTTCGGTAATAGGCCTTTTCGAAATCCGCCGGCGAGATCTCGCCGGCCACCCAGCCGTCCAGGTCCGCCTGGCTTTCGCGCCGGAACATCTCTAAACCTACGGCCACTGGAACGCCGGCGGCATCCAGGGCCGCGATGACCTTGCGCTGCATTTCATGATGCAGCGGTTCGCTGTGCTGTTCACCGACCACCACCAGGCGTTTTGACAGCAGCTGGGGCAAGGCTTCTTCGAGGGTCACGGTCACCCCGCGGTTGAGATCGTAGAGCCGATCGACGGCCGCTGCCGGCGCTGCCGCCAGCAGCCAGCAGAGGGTCAGAGCGAGAGAGGTGCGCTTAAAGGGCATCGCCACTCCTTTCGGTGTTGTCGGATTTCAGGGCCAGGTCTGCGCCACGGGCGAGCGCGCGGCCGGCCAGGTACCCTTGGCCTGATTGGCGCCGTCCGTAAAAACCAGGTAACTGTACTTGCCGTAATGAGTGATCTTGCGGGCCGATAGAGCCGCATTGCGGTGTGCGAGCGGCAGGAAAACAGCCACCACCGCGGCGGCGGCCCGGGGGTGGGGCCAGACCGCGAAGAGGGTATCGGCCCCGTCAGTATAGCGCCGCCCGCCGACGGCAAATCCACCGGGATCCAGCGCTAGTTCGGGCGGCCGCCCGGCCAGCAGGCCGTCGGCAGGCGCCGCACCGACCCACAGCACCGATCGATTGTGCCCGAGGTCCGTGCTGAATGCCGCGGCCCTTATCAACTGCGGCTTTTGCAGCCCGAGGGACCTCACCAGGAGATCCGCGGCGGCCTCAAGCTCTGGCGCAGTGGCGTCCGGCAATACCACCAGCACCTGTTCGGCGGCTTTGAGGGTGTTGACGGTCGGCGGAATTTCTTCCGCCGCCAGCCGTCGAAACAGGTCGCAAGCAGGATCGGCGGCCAGGCCCAGGGGGGGCTCGCCTACGAAAAACGAAAAGGGGGCGGCGGCGCCGATCAGCGTCAGGGAATGGGTCGCGTGAGCGGTTGCCGTGAACACGGTCAGGGGAACATCCAACTGGTAGTAAGGCGGTGTTTGGGTCAAGGCCCCGGCCACCTGATAGCCGTTTTGCACCGGCCTCAGAGTGACGTTCGCCAGCGCCAGCTGCGGCCCGCCGCTGCGCAGCACCCACTGGTCGAAAAA
>Ga0105100_10000470_pt1 | contig 23810 bp, 13 predicted proteins | sample PPLLak12cMay2015_2_FD_87033 | JGI IMG/M metagenome (GOLD analysis project Ga0105100, IMG submission 87033) | Freshwater sediment microbial communities from Prairie Pothole Lake near Jamestown, North Dakota, USA - PPLs Lake P8 Core (1) Depth... | ecosystem: Environmental > Aquatic > Freshwater >...
ACAGGGCAGCACAATAAAGTGCTCAACATTTGAGTCGTCATTCCGGCAGTTTTCAAGCCGGAATCCACAGAAAAACCTGGATCCCGGCTAAAGGACTGCCGGGATGACGTTTGCGAATTCGAGGCCTTAATTCTGTGGACGTGTACTTAGCCCATGGCACCCGACCCGACCGGGCAGATGAGCTTGATTCAACAGCATTGGCGGGAGGGCGGCTCCATCCGTCCGAATGCCGCGGCATTGGCTCGCTGCTGACATCTGGGGGCTCGGATGAGGCGGAAGTTGAACAAAAGCTTTGACCGAATTCAGCAGGCTGTGGTTAGATCAGATGTTGCGGTGTTTGACCTGGGAGAGTCTGATACGGCCTCTGGACGATAAGAGGGAGGATATGCTCTATGCTGAGTCTGAAAAGTGGGTTCTCGATTCTCATCGCGACTGTCATCGGGTTGTTCGCCTTGATAACCGTCTCCAGTCTGCTGACCGTAGACTTCCTGGTGGACCTGTGGTGGTTCGATTCATTGGGTTACGCATTCTATTTCTGGCAGAGACTGCTCTATCGCTACGTCGTGTTCGGCAGTGTCACCGTGCTCTTTTTTCTCATCTTTTTCCTCAACTTCTGGGTGGCGTCCCGTTATCTGGGCAGCACGGAGTCATCAGAGCCTCAGGATCAGGAGAAACGCCGAGCCTATAAAGAGATATTGGGGCTGTTTCGAACAGGTTCCATGCGCGTCTACACCCCCCTTTCCCTTGTTCTGGGCATCCTGATCGCCTATCCGCTTTTCGAGCAGTGGGAGGCCTTTCTTATGTTCGTTTTCGGCCCCCCAATGGGCACCACCGATCCCGTCTACGGCAACGACATCAGCTACTACCTCTTTTCGTTCCCCATCTACTCGCTGCTGCAGCGCAGAATCCTCATCGCCTTCGGAACGCTGCTGGCGGGAATCCTCTTCCTCTACTGGCTCGAGCGCCGCATCCTCCAACAGCAGGATCAGCGGATGCCTGCAGGAGCCAGGATGCACATCAACATTCTCGTCGCCATCGTCTTCCTGATCGGAATCTGGAACTTCAGCCTGCAGAGGTATGAGCTCCTCTATACGGGATTCCATGAACCGCTCTTCTCAGGACCGGGCTTTGCCGAGATGAACGTCGTCCTCCCGTTGATCATCGCCTGTCTGCTGCTCCTGGCGGGGTTGGGCATCTCCCTGCTCCTTTACATCAACCGGCAGAAGGGATTGAAGGCTCTCGTCGCTTTTGCAGTCCTCTTCGCCCTGGCTTTGGGGGGACGTTATTCGAAGCTCCTTCCGGAGCTGGTCAACGAGTACATGGTCAAACCGAACGCCATCAGCCGACAGAGCACTTACATCCAGCACAACATTGCCTCGACGCTTGCCGCATTCAAACTGAGCGACGTGCAGACTCGGGAGGTCGCTCCTGAGCGGCTGCCCATCGAGCTGGATACGCTGAAGACCGAAGGGGTGTTCCGGAACATCCCCATCTGGGACGGAGAGCTCCTGACCGACGTCTTCAAGCACCTCCAGGAACTGCGCACCTACTACGACTTCGCACCGGTGGACGTGAGCCATTACAATGTGCGAGGCCACAACCAGCAGGTCTACCTGGCTGCCCGCGAGCTCAACACTTCCGAATTGCCTTTGGGCGCCCGCAATTGGATCAACGAACATCTGACTTACACGCATGGCCACGGGGTCGTCATGGTGCCCGCCGGTCAGGGCGGGGATGAGCCCATGACCTGGTTCATCAAGGGGATCCCCATGGAGTCGGAATTCGGGTTTCAGGTCGAGCAGCCCGGGATCTATCACGGAATTCTGGACAACTATACGCACGTCATCGCACCCAATGACGCCGGAGAATTCGGATACCCGAAAGGCGACAGCAACGTCATGGTCAACTTTTCCGGAGACATCGGAGTTCCCATCAACTCCCTCTTCCGAAAGCTCATGCTCGCTTATTATTTCAAGGACAAGGACATCTTTTTCACGGTCAAGACCAACGAGAGCAGCAAGATGCTGTTTCGCCGAAACATCCGCGAGCGCATCCACACCCTCACCCCATACCTGCTGCTCGACCAGGATCCATTCGTGGTGGTGACACCCAAACGGCTCTTCTGGATCCAGGATGCTTACACCCACTCCGACCTCTATCCCTATGCAGCCTCGTATCAGGTGGCCGACCGCAACGTGAGCTACATTCGAAACTCGATCAAGATTGTTGTGGACTCCTACGACGGCCGGGTTTCCTACTACGCATTCGATCGGCAGGACCCCATCGTCCAGGCCTACGATCGCATGTACCCGGGCCTGATCAAGGACCCAAGTGAAATGCCGCCTGAGTTGAAATCTCAGGTTCGTTACCCCCAGGACTTTTTCAACGTCCAGATGGAGGTCTATGCCAGGTATCAGCAGACGGACCCCGCAGTCTTCTACCAGCAGGAGGATGCATGGGAGTTTGCAGCAGCAGCAGCCTTTCGCGGTCAGGAGGCTTCGCCCATCAAGTCTTACTATCTCACCCTCGACATCATCGAGCAGGGCCGCTTTGACTTTGTGCTGCTTTCCCCCATGACCCCCAAGGGCAAATCCAACCTCAGGGCCCTGGCCGTGGTCGGAGCGGAACCCCTGAATTACGGAAAGATCATCGTTCACAGTTTCCCCAAAGGCCAGCTGGTGTTCGGTCCCGGACAGATCTACTCGCTCATCGATCAGGATACCCAGGTTGCTCAGCAGATCACCCTGTGGGATCAGGTGGGATCGGAGGTGGAGCGAGGCAAGATGATCATTGTTCCCATCGAGCGAGTGATCATCTACATCCAGCCCTTGTATCTCAAGTCTTCGACTACATTGAAGATTCCGGAACTGAAACGCGTGATCATGACTCAGGGACAGATCGTGGTGATGGAGAAGACTCTGGAGGAAGCTTACGCAGAGCTCGTGAAACGTACGAGGGAAGAACAACGAAGGGTTGAGCGCCGCTACGCGCCCATAGTGGTGGAGCCCCAGCCGCAGGCGCCGCCCAAACCGCAGCCGCCTGCCGAGCAGCAGCAACCGCAGGCTCAGGCTCCAGAGCGATCGGAGCCGGAAGCCGCCCCCCCGCAGAAGGTGGAACCGCCAGCTCAACCGGAGCCGGAAGCCAAGACGGAAGCTCCAGCGCCACAGCCGGCTCAACCGGAAACCGAAGCTCCGGCGCAGCCTCCCGCGCCACACCAGAACAAACCCGGGGAGCAGCTTCCTTCAACGCCCGCGGTTGAAGGCCGTCCTGAAGCACCGGCGCAATATCAGCCCCCTTCAGGAGCACCGGCGGAACAGGCAGCTCGGCCGCCAGGGACAACGGCCATTCGCGAGGGGGATTCGCCAAATAATTGACGGGCATAGTTGGGGGGGATCAGTCCTTGTCCCCCCCTCCCCCGGTCCCCACCTTATCGAGGACCTTCTCATAGTACACCTGGTTTTCCTCCAGGACAGCCGCAACGCGCCGCGACATGTTGAACTTCATGATCAGGTAGTTGAGCTTCTTCATCTGCCGATACTTCTCCTGGGTATCCTGAATGCCCGCAAGCAGCTCCTCCGTGGTTCGGATCTCTTTTCTGAGCTGAACTTCCGGCGGAAGGCAGTTGGCGTTCTTCAGAATCTTGTAGGCAATCCGCAGGTCAGGAGGGACCTGGCTGTCATCCTCGATATTCAGCGGCTTTCCCTTCCCCGGCAGGTCGTCGAGCTCACCTCGATCCATCGCTTCACGGATGCGTTCATCCGCGATCTTATCCATAATGGCAAATAGATTTCCCATGCTCTTCCTTTTCAATGAATGAAGCCGTGATGCTCCGACGTTTGCGAGATCTATTATAATGATGAACCGTTTGAAGGAGAAGCAATGAGTGAGACAATGAGTGAGAGTACGCCTAACATGCCACGGCCTTTCCCTCCCCATTCCGTCTTGATCCTGGGTGCGGGGCGGTTCGGCCGGCTGGCTGCGGAGAGGCTCACGCGGAGATTCAAGGATGCGGATTTCCTGGTGATCGATGAGCGAGCCGACCGCCTGGAATCTCTGGCCGGCGAGCTGGGAGTGAGGACTGCCGCGGCAGACGCCGTTGCCTATCTGGCCGGCCGGGATTTCGCCGATGAGCTGTGGATCGTGCCGGCCGTTCCCGTGCATGCAGCCTTCCAGTGGCTCATGCGCGGAACGGATCTCTCATCCCGTGCGACATCGATCCCGGTACCGGAATCCGTCGACCCTCAGGTGCCGAACCCCTACCGCGTCCCGGATGGAACCGTTTACGCCAGCTATGCCACCTTCCTCTGCCCCGATGCGTGCAGCGAGCCCGAAGAGCGGTGTACCACCACCGGCGAGCCGAGGCTGGGCAATCTCTACGATACGCTGTCCGGGATTTCGGTCCCGGATTTCCATGTGTCCGTCTTGAGAAGCTGGCAGCTGGCTCCCGGCGTCGGAGGATACACTGCCGGACAGCTCGGGCAGCTCCAACGGGGAGTCCTCCATCGCCAGGGCGGCCACATCATCTCAACCAGCTGTCGCTGCCACGGCGTGATCAACGCCCTCAGGTGGACCTGAAATGGACACGCCCCCGGAGCGTCTCTGAGTGGAAACGATGGCAGAGTTTTTGCTAACTGAAACTTGCGGTTCCCCTGCCCCTGGTGGGGTGCCGCTGTCTGGGCGTTGCACCTCCATTTGGCATCAGGAGAACTGAGAGGGTGTCGAAAAAGCCCTCAGCATTGCCAATTCGTCATTCCCGCGAAGGCGAGAATCCAGGTTTTATAAAGGTCCTGGACCACCGCCTCCGCGGGGGTGACGTTAAGGAGTGCGCTTTTTGGACAGCCTCTGAGACATCGACGGTCGTGATCGCTGGAATCCTGCATGTATGGAAAAACCGGGAGAAAAAGGAAACTGGATGAAGCCCCAGCCTATACTGGAGAGCTCGTGCCCCCTGGAGTTCAACGAATGCCCGATACTCCAGGAAGTTCTGGCACTCCGCGATGAATGCAGCCGACTCACAGAGCTTTCCATCACCGATCCGCTCACGGGTTACTTCAACTACCGTTACATGATCCAGTCTCTGGACCAGGAGATGGAGAGGTCCCGTCGCACCGGGCTTCCCACAGGCCTCATCATGGTCGATCTCGATCACTTCAAGGACGTTAACGACTCGTACGGTCACATGATCGGCGACAAGGCCCTCCAATGGGCCTGCAGGATCTGGCGGGAAAATATCCGGCGCATCGATATTCCCTGTCGATACGGCGGAGAGGAATTCGCCATCATCCTTCCGGGCACCGACCTCCCCCAGGCCACCCTGCTCGCCGAGCGCCTGAGGAAGGTTCTGGCCGATTCACCCCTTCCCGTCGACGGATTCGGCCTGGAGCTCACCGCAAGCTTCGGCGTGAGTGCCTTCAGGGGACAGAACGGAGCCACACCTCAGCGAGTGCTCGATTGCGCCGACCACATGCTGATCCGGGCCAAGGCCCAGGGTCGCAACCGCGTTTGCAGCGATCTGCAGCCCAAGCGGAAATCTCCTACGGAAGTGACTTCGGACGAGCGGGCGGCACTTTTCAACACCAAGGGAAATGAAGACTTCATTTCACCGTGTCTGGACGGTGTGGAGGATGATTGTCAATGAACGTGAACAATGAGCTCTTGAAACGTCCTGTAACGGTTTCCCTCACAAGCGGGAAAGGCGGAGTGGGCAAGACGAGCCTCACCGTCAACCTGGCTGTCGCCCTGTCTCGAAGCGGAAAGCGCGTGCTCATCGTGGACGGGGACCTGGGGCTGGCCAATGTGGATGTGCTCCTGAGGATCCATGTGGAGCGGAGCCTTCGGGACGTCATCGAAAACGGCGATGACCCATTGGACACCATCGTTTCCGTCGGACCCAACCTCAGTGTTCTGCCCGCGAGCTCCGGGGTCCCCGAGATGCTCAACCTCGGGCAGCGCGAGCAGTCGCTCCTGGAGGGACTCCTCAGGAAGATCTCCTCGCATTATGATTTCGTTCTGGTGGACACCGCCGCCGGCATCGGCCAATCGGTGCTGTGGCTCAACCATTTCGCCGATCATCCCATCGTCGTCGTGACACCGGACCCAACCTCCATGACCGATGCCTATGCCCTCATCAAGGTCATGGCCCGGGAGCACGAGCGCAATTCCTTTCACGTCGTGGTGAACGCGTTGAGCAGCCCCAAAGAAGGGGAAGAGGTCTTCACGACCCTGAAAGGCGTCGCCGAGAAGTTCCTCCAGGTGAAGCTTCTTCACCTGGGGTCGGTGCCGCTGGACTCCGAAGTCGCAAAGGCGGTTCGCCGCCAGATTCCTTTCCTGAAGACCTCACCGGATTCCAGGGCTGCCCGGGCCATTCTCGAATTGAGTGCCAGCATCGAAAAGCTTTCACCCGGCAGCCATCGAGGGGCGGCTCAGCCGGCTCCCGCACTCCAGCCGAAGCCGCTTGCCGTTTCAGAGAGGGATTGAACCCCCGCCACTCAGAAGCGGGCGTGCTCAGCCCATGGTCCCGTTTCATCGGGGCTGAATGAAGCTCCTTGGAGCAGCATCGCCCTTCCCTGCCAGGGCACGGCACACCCTGCATCACGGATTTGGTGTTGCAGAGACCATCAATTTGCTCTATAAGATGCCTCACAAGGGCGGGTAACTCAGCGGTGAGAGTGCCATCCTCACACGGTGGAAGTCGGAGGTTCGAATCCTCTTCCGCCCACCAGTAAAATCAAGGGGTTAGCTCAGATCGAGCTGGCCCCTTTTTGCTTTTTGTACCTGTTTTGTGGCCGGTTGCCCATGATGGCACTCTGGGGAGGGCGGGCAGCAAGGTGGGTTTGTGCTCTCGAGGGGGGTGGGCCTGAAAGCGCGCGTCCCGCATTCAATGCTGCCGCAGCAGGAATGCAGTGAGTCAATGGGAATCGGGATCTTTGTCCACCGGGCGAATCAAACGGACCCAGAGCGTATCGTGCCCCTTCGGGTCCGGCTTCACTTTGCCCTTCACTTCCACGATCCTTCCGTCCAGCGGCATGAGAAAGGAGTCCCTCGGGGGGCTCAGGGCCATTGCCCGTCCATCCGTCCGAAGCCAGTACCGAAGGGGCGCGCGAAGGTACTTCACGCCCGGCTTGCCGTAATTCTCAACCACCAGCTCACCCCGCAAGAGCACCTCTTCGCCCGGCAACTCGCCATAGGCAGCCGGATCATCCCATATGACCGTCCAGTCAGCAGCTCGAGCAACTCCCACAGGCTCGATGCATGTGAGCGTCACAGCGGCAAATCCCATCAAAATCGTTATGGCCGTCCCTACCCAGCACATGTGAGCGGTCTCCCTCTTCCCTGCGCACTGAAAAACTCCATTCGATGTCATTAAAGATAATGACGATGGGAGGAATGCCAAATTCTCCCCGCCGCCGGGAGTGGACCAGCACCACGGAAGGGTCCAACAGCCGGGGCGGACGGTGGACAAGCCAGCGCAGCGGGACGGCCACCCGCGAAGGAAATGCCTTGTGTCGGGAATCCCGGGGGACCACGAAGGCTGAGCGCGGAGCCAAAGCGCAGACCAGGGCTCGGTCCGGCGGCCGAGGTGCCCGCCGATAGCTTGATGGCGGATGCGCCGCATCGGTTCAGCCCCGTTGCGGCGCATTGGTCACCAGCCATCACCCGTCAAAGAGATCTCGACCCTCCGGATACCTGCCCTCGCTCCCCAATGCTGTTGAATTAAGCTCATCTGCCCGGTCGGGTCGGGTGCCATGGGCTAAGCGGAGCTTGCCCATGCGAGCTCATCCGGTCACGGGCAAGCTTCGCCTGGCCCGTGCCACCCCTTAATTCAACAGCATTGCCCTCGCTCCCCTCGTCTGCACCCGTAAAAGGAATAATCAACCACAAAATCAGGACAGCGACATCCCCGCATGAAACTGGCGGGAATCCGGAGGTTTTCAGATGCCTGGAGCCTCGACAAAAGCATGTGGGGATGATGTTCAGGGAACAGTGGCCTTCGGTCAAGCAATGGGATCGCCTGATCCGGCCGAGGCGCATCTGGGGAAGTGTATTTGGCGATTGGAAAAAATTCTTTATTTATATATGGTTTGTTACAAAACGGTGACAATCTCGAGACGCCCCCGTGAAAAGTAGGTAAATAATGAATTATATTGTGGACAACATCGCCTGTTCCTCCTTAGATCTATAGCAACGGCTCATGCTCAGCTTCGTCATCAAAGCTTCAAGACTGCTCAGACGACGCAGGACGAAATGCCGGCAGGGCTTGAATGGGAGTGGATAACAGTTTGTGCGCTCCCTTTGTCATCGATCCTTGAACTGAGCATATCCGAACCCTTAAACGACGAGACGTGTAGAAGGAGGTCACCATGTCGCCCAAGAAGGCTGCGAGCGGCGAGGGAGTCGGTGAAGGCCCCAAGATCAGGAAGCACCCGGCAACTGGGGCGGCGAAGGAAACCATCACCGAACCGGTACCTGTAATGAAGACCATCTGCAAGGAGGTACCGGCTGAGAAACCGATCACCCAGAAAAACCCAGAACAGGAGGTCATCATGACACCGGAGGAAACCACCCAGAGCAGCAGTGTATGGTCCGGAATCGAAAACGCGGGCCGCGGGATGAAGAATGGTATTATGAACACCCTCAAGGCAACGGGCGAGATCGGAGCCGAGGTCTTGAAGCTCGCCAGGAATACCCTGGTGGACACCTTCAAGGCCACCGGCGCGGTTGCAACCGATGCGGTGGGGGTTGCTCAGAACGTGGTCAAGGGAACCGTGCTTGCCGTTGAGGAAGTGGGGACCGGCCTCGTTGGGAGCGCAACCCGGGTTGCCAAGGGCGTCGTCGGCGGCGTGACCGACGTGGGACGCGAGGTGCTGACCACGGCCCACAAAACCGCTTCGGGGGCGGTGGCGACTGTTTCAACCCTGGGCACCGATGTGGCCGGAGTGGCGAAGAAGGCCGCCAATGGAACGGTCGTGGCGGCAAAGGAATTCGCGTTGAACGTAACGGCGGCTGCCACGGACACGGCGGGCAGCATCGTCGGGGGAGTCGGTGAGGTCGGGGGAGCGGTGGTCAAGACGTCGCGTGACATCCTGGTGGGGACCGTGGGCGGCGTCAAAGACGTCGTTTCAGCAGCCATGCCCAAATCGGCCAAGTAAAGCCTTTTCCTGAGGGGACTGCTCAATGATGTTGACTTAAGCTCATTGCTCATGCCTGGAGGGTGCCATGGGCTAGTACACGCGCGCACATTCAAGTGTCCAATAGCGACTGCGGGACTCCGCAGCACGTCATTCCGGCGGTTTTTAAGCTGGAATCCAGACAGATCAGAAAAAACCTGGATCCCGGCTAAAGCTTGTCCCGGCAGGCTCTAAGCCGGGAGACTGCCGGGATGACGTTTGCGAATTCGAGCCCTTAATTGCGTGGACGAGGGCTAAGCGGAGCTTGCCCATGCGTGACTTCTCCACCACGGGCAAGCTCCGCTCAGTACTACAGCGAGATTTCTTTGTAGGGTGGGCAAAAGCGCCAGCGTTGCCCACCAAAAAATGCGGTTTCACGACCACGGTGGGCAAGATAAAGACCTTGCCCACCCTAACCCTGAAAGTGCGGCTGGTTTGATTTCTCGTTGTAGTGTGAGCCCGTGCCACCCCTTAAGTCAACGGCATTGAAGGGACTGCTCAGGCCTTCATGGTGGCCCCACCTGTGGAGCTGCATGGGATGCAGCGCAGCACGGGGGGGCCTTCAGTGTAAGGCCGTCATGAAGACCGGGCGTTCTGAGGGAGCGATCTTTTCGGTGGGCAACGCTATCGCTCTTGCCACCCTGCAAAAGACCTGGTCTCAGTGCTCGTAAACCCTCGCACCATTGAGTGACCCCACCCATCATCAATGCCGCGTGGTCCTGGCGGGAATCCAGAGTCGTCCAGACAGCTGGATCGCTGCCATAAACCTGCGGAGATGACGCCATACGGAGGGGTGACCTGCGAGAGGGCGACGACGGTCGAGAAAGCGACGACGGACAAAAGAGGATGACAGAGATGACTGAGGGGGAGATGGTTCGACCGATTCACACGACGGTGAAGGGGAGAGCGCGTTTCAAGGTTCAGGGGCTGCACGGCTGCTCCCCCCTGAAGGAGCACCTCCTCAGAAGACTGTCGGAGCAGGAGAACATCTCCGAGGCGTCGCCCAGCTCGGTCACCGGCAACCTCCTCGTCCGGTACAATTCCGGGAGCGACCTCAAACAGATCGCAGCCTTGATCGAATCCGTCGTTCAGGAGTTCCGGAGCATGGCACCCCTGAGAGCGGGGCTCCCCGCGAAGGCGCGTGGGCCGGTCCCTGGAGCTGGTGAGCCGGTCCGCATCGATCCGTCGCGATGCCGCCGGCTCCAGGCGACCGAGAAGCCCAGGGCGGTCCTGTTCCCCCAAAGCAGCGGGACGCCTCAGATCGAGGAATCCTGGCACACCTTTGCGACAGACAAGGTTCTGGAGATCCTCCGCAGCTCGGGAGTATCGGGCCTCGACAGCAGTGAGGCACAGAACCGACTCGAGGAATACGGTCCCAACGCCCTCCCGGAGGCTTTGAGCCGATCGGGATGGGGGATCTTCTTCGACCAGTTCAAGTCCCTGCCCGTCGCCCTCCTGGGGGCCGCCGCAGGCGTTTCCGTCGTCACGGGCGGGCTTGCGGACGCCGTGGTGATCCTGGCCGTGGTGGGCATCAACAGCATCATCGGGTACGTGACCGAGAGCGAAGCCGAAAAGACCATCAATTCCCTGAAGGAGCTCGTGAAGCCCACGGCTGACGTGCTGAGGGAGGGAGCGGTGGTGACGGTTCCCGCCGAGGCGGTTGTGCCGGGGGAGCTCCTGGTGCTCCGGCCCGGAACCTATGTGACCGCCGACGCCAGGATCCTCGAGGCCGGTCACCTGAGCCTGGATGAGTCGGTCCTGACCGGCGAGAGCATGCCGGTCTCGAAGTCGGTGGAATCGCTCCCTCGACAGGAGATCACCCTGGGGGATCGTGTGAACATGGTTTACATGGGGACTCTCGTCACCGGCGGACAGGGCCTGGCCGTCGTGGTGGCCACGGGCGGCTACACGGAGGTCGGCCGGCTCCAGGCATTGGTCGGCGAGGCCGAATCGCCCGAGACTCCCATGGAGCGGCAGCTCAACCGGCTGGGGGATCAGCTCGTGCTCATCTCCGGAGCGGCCTGCGCGGTGGTTTTCGGAGTGGGGCTCATCCGCGGCTACGGTCTTCTGGTCATGTTCAAGACCGCCATTTCGCTGGCCGTTGCAGCGGTTCCCGAGGGCCTTCCCGCGGTGGCCACCACGACGCTCTCCCTCGGCATCCGGAACATGAAGAAGCACCACGTGCTCATCCGGCAGCTCAACGCCGTGGAAACGCTGGGATGCATCCAGACCATCTGCTTCGACAAGACGGGCACCATCACCCAGAACCGCATGGCCGTCGTGCGGCTCTTTTCCGGCATGAAGGAGATCCGTCTCGTCAATGGCAGCTTCCGCCTGAGCGGGGCATCCGTCGACCCGCTCGCGTGGGAGGAATTGAAGACTCTCGCCGAGGTGTCGGTCCTGTGCAACGAAACCGAGATCGACGGCGGACCCGGGGGTGAGTATGTGCTCCGGGGCTCCCCCACCGAGAGCGCCCTCATCAACATGGCCATCCAGTCGGGTGTCGACGTGGTGCGCCTCCGGCAGCAGTATCCCCTCATCAAGGTGAACTACCGCTCGGAGAACCGGCTGTTCATGGGAACGCTTCACGTGTTTCCCGATGGTGACCAGGAAGCCCGCTTGATCGCCATCAAGGGCAGCCCCATGGAAGTGCTTTCCATGTGCGAATGCACCATCGAGGATGGCGTCCAGAAGGCCCTGAACGAAGACGACCTCGCCCGCATCGAGCTCGAAAACGATCGCATGGCGGCCGATGCCCTGAGGGTTCTGGGGGTGGCCTTCCTCATCGTCGAAAGCGACGAGGATTTTGGCGTCACCGGCTGCATGGTCTGGCTCGGCCTCATCGGCATGGCGGACCCGGTGAGACCCGGCGTGGCCGGCCTCATCAAGGAATTCCATCGCGCCGGCATCGACACCATCATGATCACGGGGGACCAGAGCCCCACCGCGTACGCCATCGGCAAGGAGCTGGAGCTCAGCCGTGGTGAGCCCCTGGAGATCATGGATTCCACGGACCTGAACAGCCTCGATGCCGGAATGCTTCAGGCCCTCTCCGACAAGGTCCACGTGTTCGCGAGAGTAACCCCGGCTTTCAAGCTCCAGATTGTGCAGGCTCTTCAGGGCAGGGGCCGCGTGGTGGCCATGACGGGGGACGGAATCAACGACGGTCCGGCTCTCAAGGCGGCGGACATCGGCATCGCCATGGGCGAGGGAGGAACGGAAATCGCCCGGGAGGTCGCGGACGTCGTTCTGGAGGAGGACAACCTGGAGACGTTGATCGTGGCAGTTCGGGACGGTCGAACCATCTACAACAACATTCGCAAGTCGCTCCGCTTCCTGCTGGCCACTAATTTCAGCGAGATCATAGTCATGTTCCTGACCGTTGCGGCGGGACTGCCCTCCCCCATGGGCGCCATGCAGCTCCTCTGGATCAACCTGCTCTCGGATATCTTCCCGGGCCTGGCCCTCGCCCTGGAGGCGCCCGAAGAAGACATCCTGGACCGGCCGCCCCGATCGCCGGACAATCCCATCATCGGGACTTCGGACTTCAAACGGCTCACCTTCGAGGCCTCGACCCTGAGTCTCGGGGCCATGGCCGCCTACGGCTACGGCATCCTGCGGCACGGGATGGGGGCCAATGCCGGCACGCTGGCCTTCCACAGTCTCACCACGGGCCAGCTCCTCCATGCTCTGAGCTGCCGCTCGGAGAAGCACAGCTTCCTGAGGGGCGATAAACTGCCTCCCAACCGATACCTCAGCATGGCGCTCGGAGGATCCTTCGCGCTCCAGCTGCTCACCGTTTTCGTTCCCGGCCTTCGAGGGCTCCTGGGGCTGACCCCCATCACCCTCATCGACGGGGCGGTCATCGCGTCCACGGCCGCATTGCCTCTCCTCGTCAACGAAGGAACGAAATCCATGGGCTCTGATGGTTGACGCCGGATCACAATTGCTCTAAAGGTTGACCAGTGAGATCCGCTTGAAGAGATGGATTCCGCGGGAGCGGTGTGCGTGGCCCCCGGATCGGCCGGAGCCGCAATCCGCGGGTCGTGAGGAGATGATGGACTTTCAGCGTGCCCCCCTGAGCAAGGTCAACCTTTTCCGAATCAAGCCAGGCAACTCCTTCGGGAACACGAAAGGTTCAGCAGGATGAAGAAGAATTTCATTTTCACCTCCGAATCGGCGACCGCCGGCCACCCGGACAAGCTGTGCGATCAGATCAGTGACGCCATTGTGGATCGATTCCTGGAACAGGACCCCTCTGCGGTCATCCGGGCCGAATGCGCCGTCGCCTCCGGGGTGCTCTTCCTGGCGTCCCGGTTTTCATCCAAAGCGACGGTGGACGTCGCCCAGGTCGCCCGCAAAGTGATCAGCAAGGTGGGCTACGATCGCGAGGACTTCAACAGCAAGACCTGCAGCATTCTCACGAGCATCAAGGAGCTTCCCGCCGACGACTCCGTCATATTCGACGCGGAAGCCCTTTCCGAGGATGAGATCGAAGGGTTTCACGTCAAGCAGCAGGGCACCTTTTTCGGTTATGCGTGCAACCAGACCACAGCCCTGATGCCGATGCCCATCTGGCTGGCTCACAAGCTGGCCATGCGGATCGATGCGGTGCGCCAGCAAAAGGCCCTGCCCTATCTCGCACCCGACGGCAAGACCCAGGTCAGCATCGAATACGTGGACCGCAAGCCGAGCCGCATCCACAGCATCAGCATCTGCACGACCCTCATTCAGCCCGAGCGCGTCAAGGCTCTCCTGACCCTGAAATCCGACATCAGGGAGGCGGTGATCGAGCCCTCCTTCAGGGATGAGGCCGTGCAACTGGACGGAAGAACGAAGTTTTTTGTCAATCCCGAAGGCGTGCTCATGGTCGGGGGCCCCGCCGTGCACTCGGGTCTGACCGGCCGCAAGAACGCGTCGGACCTCTACGGCGAGTATTCCCGCTACAGCGGTTCCGCTCTCAGCGGAAAGGACCCGCTGCGCATCGACAGAGTGGGGAATTATGCCGCCCGGTACGCCGCCAAGAACGTGGTTGCGGCGGGGCTGGCGGACGACTGCGAGGTCCAGCTGAGCTACTCCATCGGCTTTTCGCGACCGGTCAGCATCCAGGTCGAAACCTTCGACACGGGCAGGATCCCGGACCAGGAAATCCTGGCCCTCGTCAAGAAGACCTTCGACTTCCGACTCGGGGCCATCATCAAGGAGTTTGACCTGAAAAATCTGCCGTCCAAGACCAAGGGCGGTTTTTACCGTAGACTGGCGGTTTACGGGCAGGTCGGCCGAACGGACATGGACCTTCCCTGGGAAAGGACCGACAAGGCAGCGGAGCTTAAGGCCTAAAACACACTCTGAGGCGGAACGCCATGATTCGCCCGGTACATCATGTGAGAGGACGAGCCAGGTTCGCAGTGCCCGGTTTGCGGGGCAGCACGAGCCAGGCGCGCTTCCTCGAAGGCGAGCTGCTCCACTCGCCCGGCATCACCGGCGCCTCCGCCAGCTCCGTCACCGGCAAGGTTCTCGTATTCTTTTCGGAGCACGAGACGGCAGAAGATGTTGCCTTCCTGATCGACAAAATCCAAAGGGAGTTTTCCGAAACGCATACGGACGAGCCGACCGCCAGGGGCGATGCGGACCGCCGAGACCGATGGTGGCTTCGCGGTCGAAGCGGGCTCGACGGGCACGGCTTTTCACGGAAGTCCCCTGGCGAGCCCCTTCTCATGGAGGCCGGGGAAGCCTGGCATACCCTGGAGCCTGAAGCCGTGGCGCGCCGCCTGGACGCGTCTTTGTCCTCCGGTCTTTCCCAGCCTTCCGTTGAAGAGCACCGGGCCCGGTTCGGCGACAATGAGCTGCCCGGCATGAAGACCCGGTCTTTCATGGACATTCTGAGCGGCCAGGCCGCATCACTGCCGGTGGCCCTCACGGGCATTGCAGCGGGGATCTCGGTCCTGACCGGCGCCCTCATCGAAGGGGCTCTCATCCTGGGTGTGGCCGCCGTGAACCTGGCCGTTGGATCGCTGACCGAGCACCGGGCGGAAAGCGAGCTCAAGGCGACGCGCGAGATGGTCGACCTCCGGGCTCGGGTCCAGAGGGACGGCGGCATCGAGGAAATCCCTTTCAACGAGGTGGTCATCGGCGATGTGCTCTCTCTCCAGCCGGGATCGCGCATTCCGGCCGACGCACGGGTGGTCCGCTCAAAGTCCCTGGCCCTCGACGAGGCTTCGCTCACGGGTGAAAGCATGCCCGTCCCGAAAAGCGTGGCCGCTCTCCCCCGCGTGGATCTGCCCGTCACGGAGCGCGTCAACATGGTCTACCGGGGAACCCTGGTCGTCGAAGGCACGGGCCGGGCCGTGGTGGTGGCAACGGGGTACGGGACGGTCCTGGGGAGGCTGCAGAGATTCCTCTGGGAAGTCTTTCCTCCTGAAGCCCTGTTGGCGAACGATCTGAGAAGAGTCGCCCACCAGATCATCCAGGGCAACGTGGTGGGCTGCGGGATCCTTGCCGTCGTGTCCCTTGTACGGGGACAAGGCTTGCTCAAAATCCTCGGGAGCTCCATTTTCCTCTTCTCGGCTTCCATTCCCGCGGGTCTTTCCACGCTCGCCATCGGTGCCTTTGCCCTGGGGCACCGGGACCTGAGGGAAAACCGCATCCTGGTGCGCCGTCTCCGTGCCCTCGGGAACCTGGCATCCATCCAGGTCATGTGCTTTGACAAAACGGGGACGCTCACCTGCAACCGGATGACCGCGAGGGAGCTTTGCAGCGGAGACAAACGGCTGAGGGTGGGTCATGACGGAGCGAGCTTGCCGGACTGGCAGTCTCTGCAAACGGAGATGCCTGACATTCTCTGGCTCATTCAGCTCTCCGCCCTGTGCAACCTGGCCCACACGGCGGGCTTGAAGGATCACCGGTCCCTCGAGATCTCCGCCACGGAGAACTCGCTCATCGAACTGGCGGAGCGCACCGGGATGGACGTCTTCAGCCTTCGAACCGAGCACCCCATCCTCGAAATCGAACATCGGTCTGAAGAGCACCCCTTCATGGTCACGGTCCATCAGTGGGATGAAGAGACGCTCCTGAAGGCGGTGAAAGGCAGCCCCCACGATGTCCTGGACCGCTGCTCCCATTATGCCGGCGACGGAGAGATCCGGCCGCTGGGAGAAGACCAGAGGGACGCCATCGAGCTGGAGAATCTCAGGATGGCGGGCTCCGGACTGCGGGTTCTCGGGTTCGCCTACAGCAAGGATGTCCACGACGATTCCAAAGAACGGGGGGGCGATGCGCCCGGATACATCTGGGCGGGGCTGGTCGGACTCGAAGACCCGCTGCGGGAAGAAGCGAGGCCCCTCATTCGAGCGCTGCACCGGGCGGGCATCCGGACGGTCGTGATCACCGGAGATCAAAGCTCCACGGCCCAGCACATCGGGAACGAGCTGGAGCTCAGCGGTGCCGCGCCTTTGAGGATCCTGGATTCTTCCGATCTGCAGAGCCTGGATGCGGCCGGGACGCGGAGCATCGCGACCCAGGCGCACGTCTTCGCACGCCTGAATCCCACTCAAAAGCTCCAGGTCGTGCAAGCCTATCAGAGTGCGGGGATGAGCGTGGCCATGGTGGGAGACGGGCTCAATGACGTCCTGGCGCTCAGAGTGGCCGATGTGGGCATCGCCATGGGAAGAGACGGATCCGTTCTGGCTCGACGCAGTGCGGATCTGGTTCTCGAAGACGATAACCTGCAATCCGTCATGCTGGCCATCGCGACCGGTCGTGGGTTCTACCGGAGTATGCACCGGAGCGTCCGGTTTCTGCTGACGGCACACCACATGGACCTGTTCATGAACATCTCTGAAAAAGGTTTGGGGATCGGGCGCGGACCCGGCATGACCCAGGCGCTCTGGAACAACCTCATGTGCCTCTCCCTGGCGTTGGATCCGCCCTCCCTGTGCACCACGGACGAAGGGCCCATTCCTCCCGAGGAGAGCCTCCTGCAGCCCCATGACCTGGAGAAAACCTATGTGGATGCCGCCCGGCTCCTGGGCTTGGCGGCCATCCCGGCATCCTGCGGAGCCTTGAAATACGGCGCGGGACAGGAGGCAGCCCGCCTGTTCTCGCAAAGCGCCTCCATGAACCAGATCCTCTACGGGGCCGCCTGCCGCCGGAGGAATGGGGCATCACCGGATGAATTGCCCTCCAATCCGCTCCTCAATCTGACACTCATGGGAGCGGTGGGCAGCCATCTGCTGGGCGCCCTGCTGCCGGCCATGGGAAAGTCGGCAGGCCAGGTGGCTTCCCGCCTGCTCGATGTGCTGGTCCTAGGTGCAACCGGCTTCTTCTGTTTAGGGCTGTTGAAGGAGAATGGAGCCGACAATCGAGAGGCAACCATCCCAGCCCCTCCCGAAGCGGATTTCCAGCCCGAATGACCTCGCCCGTTGCCCTCCTCAGCCGAACGAATTCTGCCGCGCGACTCCGGATGCCTCCGGGGTTATCGACAGGAAGGCATTGGAAAACATCCTGCTCCTCCAGGACGAAGCGAATGCGGATCTGCTCGACAAGGTCCTCACGATCTATCTGGAGCACTCCGGCGAGCTGGTCCAGGATTTGTTTCGGGCGGCGGAGCAGAAGATGCCTGGTGATCTCAAACGGTTGGCTCACAGCCTGAAATCAGCCAGCCGAAATGTCGGCGCCGTCAGGTTCTCAGAGCTCTGCAGAGAGATTGAAACGGCGGCGAGCGGAGATCTGAACGGAGCACTGGGGGCCGTGATGGCGGACTTCAGGCTTCAGTACCAGAGTGTGCGATCAGCTCTCAAGGGAATCCTGGAAAACGGGCTGCAAGGACGATGAGCCCAACTGACGAAGGCGGAAATCCCGTTTTTTCTCCGCATTCTGGCCCCCCCGCCTTCCCGGGAGTGACGATACGGAGCGGGTTCTTCAGACACGCTCTCACAAACGGATAAACGGATTCACAGGATTCCATCCCCCCACAGGGCATCGGAGAGACCCGACAGGCGCCGGGTGGAGCACAGAATGGCCTGCCGCAGAACCGGCTCGGATCCCAGAACGGTGACCTGCTTTCTGGCGCGGGTGACGGCGGTGTAAACCAGCTCGCGACTCATGACCGGCGATTCGCGATCCGGCAGAACCAGGAGAATCACATCGAATTCCGAGCCCTGGCTCTTGTGAACCGTCATGGCCCAGACCGTTTCATGCCCGGGGAGCCGCTGCGGGTGAAAGCTTCGGAACGTCCCTTCGGCACCGGGGAAGAAGACGCGGGGCTCCGCCCCCGTGTGGATGTCGGGAAGATACAGCCCGACGTCGCCGTTGAAGAGGCGAAGCGTATAGTCATTGCGCTGGATCAGGACGGGTCTTCCCAGGTACCATTTGCGGTCCCGCTCCAGAAATCCCTCTTCGTCCAGGATCTCTTCCGTGAGGCGATTCAAAGCGTTGACCCCGCAAAACCCCTCCCGAACGGCGCAGAGGATCCTGAAGCACTCGAAAGCCTCGAAAACCCTTTGGAGCCGCCTGTCGGGATCATCCCCGTCGGGGCCGGCCAGCTCTCCGACCTTCTCGAGGTAGCTCCTGAACCCGGTGATCACGTGCTCATGGATGGTTCTTCCCAGGTGGGCACAGGAGCCCATCTCGGTCCAGGCCAGATCGGCATGGACGCCCGCTCTCAGCACCGCCACCCCGCCTTCATCATCGTTTTGCTTCACCTTCGCGCTGAAAAGGGCAATGCCGCTCTCTCCCGAGAACCGGTAGCTCTTCTGAAGCTCGATGATGCAGTCCCTCGCCGTCTCTCGAGCCCCGTCGGCAATGTGTGCGTCATCCAGAGGGATCCCGCATGCCTCCTCACAGGCATGGGCGAAATCCCTGGAATAAACGATTCTCCCTCCCGTCTGGCAGATGTCTCCAAGGACCGCTCCCGCCTCGACCGATGAGAGCTGGTCCCGATCCCCGAGCAGAATCAGCCTGGCCTGCTGAGGGAGCGCCTGGACCAGCTTGGACATGAGCGGCAGATCCACCATGGACGCCTCGTCCACCACCAGGACATCCAGGGGCAGCGGGTTTTCCTCGTTGTGCCTGAAGTATGGAGAGCCAGGGATGCTCCCCAGAAGCCGGTGGATCGTGGAGGCGGCGTCGGGTATCGCGGCCTTGACCTCCTCGGAGCACTTCAGATTCGCTTTGGCGTTCTGGATGGCTTCCTGGAGCCTCGCCGCCGCCTTCCCGGTGGGAGCGGCAAGAGCCATGCGCAGCCTCCCCGATGGGTTGAGCTCCAGGAGCAGCGCCAGGATCCTGGCAACCGTCGTCGTCTTACCGGTCCCCGGCCCGCCCGAGACCACGCAGAAGCTGCTGCGCACACTCGCGAGCGCCGCCACTCTCTGCCAGTCGATTTCCGCTCCTTTGGAAGGAAAGAGGCGATCGAGACGTTCCCTGAGAACGGAAGCATCCCACGCAGCGGGTGCATGGGCGATCCTCTCTCTCAACCCATCGGCGAGTGTCTGCTGATACTCCCAGTAGCGATACAGGTACAGCCTTCCCGCATCATCCAGGACGAGGGGCCTGTATTCGCCCGGTGCCCCGACCACGGGGCTCTTTCTGAGCCTTTCGCACCATCCCCCGAATCCCGGGAGGAGCTTCACACCCTCACGGTTGTCCAGGACTCCCTTTGGCACGGCCCGCAGATCCAGGCAGATGTGTCCCTGCCCGGTGGCACGGCTCACCAGCGCTGCAGCCAGGGCGAGCTCCGGCTCCCCGCTCGCGCCGAGGCGCATCATGAGTCGCGCGAAGTGGAGATCCAGGGCTGAGAGCTCACCGGCTGCGCCGAGGGATTTCAGGATTTCTTCCGTCACGGATGTTTCGTCCTCATGAGTCAACGACATTGCCGCCTACCGCCGCCCGGTGAGGGCCTCGCTCAGGGCCTCGATGGATTCACCGGAAGGCCGGTCCCTGTAGACCCCGTAATTCGGCCCGTGAGCCGGGTCGATGCCTCTCAGAAACAGGTAAAAGACCTCGCCGAAGTGGAGCTCGTAGCGGTAGCCGGGGAGCCGCGTCTTCAAATACTGGTGCAGGGCCACGGTGTAGAGCGTGTACTGGAGATCGTACAGGCTCTCCCTCACCGCCTTCCTGAGCGGTTCCTGCCCATAGTCCTCGATGATGGGTCCGAGGAAGTTGGACTTCCAGTCCAGGATGTAGAAGCGGCCGTTGGCCTCGAAGACCAGGTCGATGAACCCCTTCATGAAGCCATCCACGGTATCGAACCGGAAGCGGTCCCGGTGCGTCGCAGCCCCCGACGCGGCGCCGGGTCCCACGTGGCGGCTGAAGAGCTCCGTGAGCCCCGACCCTCGCAGCCGCTGGAGCGGAAAGGTGAATTCGAGCTCGATGAGCCGCTGGGCCGCAGGGATTTGGGAGAGGCGGAAGACCCCAAACTCCGAAGGGAGCTCGATAGAGAGGACGTTCCCGATCATCCGGCAGAGAACGTCTGCCCACGCCGGGTCGAAGCCCTGGACGCCGAGCCCCTTCAGAACGACATCCCGCGTGATTCGGGGGTCCGAAGAGGTGAAATCCAGCTCTTCGAAGATCTTGTGGAGGAGGATACCTGAAGCCGTGCCCTTGGGAAACGAAAAGATATCGGGGGATTGCTCCGGTTCCCGGGCCTGCGCGGAGACATCCTGCGCAGAGGCTGTCTCCGAGGCCGACTCGTCCCGGTCCGCCAGCTCCGCCCGGTGCGGCTGCTTGAAAATCAGCGAGGAAAAGCTCGAAAACCCCCAGACCCGGTCGATGCTCGAGGTGAACAGCCGGCTCGAGAGCTCGACGGCCTGATCCGCTGCCGATGGTTGGACCTCGCCCCTCCCGATCGGCATCTCCTCAAGCTCCATCGCCTGAGCGGCCCTCTCCCGCAAGGCCTCGAGATCGGCCCGCACGGCGTCGTCGTCCAGCCCCTTGAACCGCTCCTCCAGGGAAGAGAGGGCTCCGTCCCAGTCTCTCGCGACCGACGGATGCAGGAGATAGGCGGGCGCCGAAGTCCCGGCGCCGTTGAAAGGCCCCCAGATGAGGGTGCACCGGTTCCTGGCCCGCGTCAAGGCCACGTAGAGGAGCCTCAGGTTCTCCGCCAGCTGCTCCTTTCCGGCCGAGGCCCGGTGCTCGTCCTCCTGCGGCGAGCCCAGGTCGAGGGTCAGCCGCATGGCGTCCCCTTCGTCGTGGAATACAAAGGGACCGCTTCTGGGTTTGGAGTCCTGCCACAGGAAGGGGCAGAAGACGACGGGGTACTCGAGCCCCTTGCTCTTGTGTATGGTCACGATCCGGACAGCGTTCTCGTCGCTCTCCAGCCGGAGCTGGTGCTCCTCCAGCCGGGGCGTGCTCTCGTCCCTCTGGCTGGAAAGCCACTTGAGGAGGGCGGACATGTTGAAGCCGTTTTCCGTGGCGACCCGGTGCAGAACCTCCGACAGGTGGAGGACGTTGGTGCAGCGCCGCTCCCCGTTTTCGAGCGTCATGAGGCGGGGGAGGATTTCATTCTCCGAGAGCAGCTGGCGGAACATGCGGAAGAAGCCGAATTTCAACCAGGTTTCATGGTATCCCGCCAATGCGAGAAGCCGGCGCTCCCAGCCGATCTCGTCTTCCATGAGCCGGGCGATTTCCTCGCCGCTGACCCCGAGGAGGTCTGTGGCGAGGGCCGTCCTGATGAGGCTTTCGTGGGCCGGGTTGGCGATGGCGGTGAGGAGCCGCTCCATCTCCAGAGCCTCGCGGGTTCTGAAAAGGTCCTCCGTGCTGGTGAGGACCCCATGGATCCCGAGACTGGAGAGGGACTTGCGAACCTCGCCGCCCTCCTGGTTGGTGCGGACCAGGACGGCGATGTCTCCCTCACGGAGCGGGCGGTCCCCGATGAGCGCCCGCTCCTGGCGTCCGAGGCTGACGAGTCTCGAGATTTCGGCGGCCACCGCGTCGATGATGAGGGGGCGCGCTTTTCCTCTGGGGATGGGCCTGCCGTCGGAAACCTGAGAAGCCTCGAGCAACCAGACCCGAAGCGGCGGCGGCCTCCGACCATCCACCTGGAGAAGCTCATGCTTCTTGGCTTTGGCCGGGCTTGCCGGTTTGAACCCGATCTCCTCGTAGACAAAGGCAGGGTGATCCTGAGTGAAAACCGCGTTCACCCCTGAAATGAGATTCGGCTCCGAGCGCCAGTTTTCGCTCAGGGTGTATCGCCGGGCGGTTTGCCGCGCGGCCTCCATGTAGCTGAAAACGTCCGCTCCGCGAAAACCGTAGATCGCCTGCTTGGGATCCCCGATGAGAAAAAGGGGCGAGCTGCCGTCCTCAAAAATGTGCTGGAAAATGGAGTACTGGATGGAGTCCGTGTCCTGGAACTCGTCGATGAGGGCGGCCTGGAACCGCTCCCTCACGACTTCCGCAAGGTGGACGCCGCCGGGCTCCGAGAGGGCCCGTTCGAGCTTGACCAGGAGATCGTCGAAAAAGAGGATGTTCCTGCTGGCCTTTCTCACCTCAAGCCGTGTGCGCAGATGGTCGATGAAGGCGACCTTGAGCCCGAGGATCCGCTCGCCGTAGGCGGTCTGCAGCTCCTGCGCCACTTCCTGCAGCTCTTCGGCCTGCTCGAACAAATCATGAGAAGGAGGCTCGTGGCTCTTCTTGATGGATTGCTCGATGCTGCTCCGAGTGAACCTCACAAAGCTTTTGCAGAGGCTGCAGCTCAGGCATTCACCCTGGAAATGGAGGTCCGTCTCCCGCACCCAGCCTGGAATGCTTGCAAGCCTGTACCGGCTGCGGTTGAGGGCCGGGCTTTCCAGGAGGATCGCCTCGACGGCGTCCCGGCTTGAGGCCCAGGAGCGGGAGACCTTTTCAAACAGCTCAGTGAAGCGATCTTCGAGGGCCTGGCACTCGGTCACGGCCTGCACCGGGATGACCTTGAGATGAGGATTGAAGAGATTCTTTCCCACCAGGTCGTGCAGCCCTTCTGGGGACATGCCCGACGCCCGGGCGTGGGCGTAGAAGAGCGGGGACGCCGCATAGAAGTGCTCTCTCCAGAAATCCTGGACGATCTCCCGCACCAGGCTCTCCTGGTCGGTCACCAGCTCGGCGTCGAAGAGCATCCCGCTCGCGAAGGCATGATCCTGCAGCGTCCGAAGGCAGAACCCGTGGATGGTGAAGATGGCCGCCTGGTCGAAGTCCCCGAGGGCGCAGTTGAGCCTCCGAAGCGCGGACTCCCTCGAGGCCGGGTCCGGGTGGCGGTCGAGCAGGCCCTGGAGGAACGGGTCGTCGGTCCTGGCTTCCGAAAAGGCATCCACAGCCTCTCGAATGCGCTTCCTGATCCGGTCCTTGAGCTCGCTCGTGGCGGCTTCGGTGAAGGTCACCACGAGGATCTGCTGGATCAGCACCCCGGATTCCAGGATCAGGCGCAGGACGAGCCCTGTGATGGCATAGGTCTTTCCGGTTCCGGCGCTCGCTTCGATGAGGTTCGTGCCCTCGAGGGCGGTCTCGAGAAGGTCGAGCTCTTTCATTTCGCCCCGGGTGTCCCTGGCGTCCTTGGCGCCTTTGCGGTGAGCTGCTCTCGGCTCGGAGCCCTTGCGCGGCTCAGGCATCGTCCGAAACCTCCTTCATGCAGCGGGCCAGTGGCTCGAAGACCTCCATTGCGGCGTTTTCGAAATC
>Ga0105100_10000471_pt1 | contig 23799 bp, 14 predicted proteins | sample PPLLak12cMay2015_2_FD_87033 | JGI IMG/M metagenome (GOLD analysis project Ga0105100, IMG submission 87033) | Freshwater sediment microbial communities from Prairie Pothole Lake near Jamestown, North Dakota, USA - PPLs Lake P8 Core (1) Depth... | ecosystem: Environmental > Aquatic > Freshwater >...
ATCTTTTCTCTGGTTGTATTCTTGGCCAGCTCGTCCTGCCACCAACCGCATTGAATTTAGAATCACGTCCCTGTCCCCATCATCGGCGAGCAGGTGGACATGGTTAGAGGTGACGCATCATGTTACCCACGCGGCTGATCAGTCAGGCACATAGACTGCATAACCCCTCGGCGCAGCGTACATTTGCGACCATCCGCCACCGTCTGAGTGCTGGTTCAAGGGCCTATTCCGGTCGTGTCCCCACCAGGCGACGCACGCGAGGTTGGTATTGGGCCATTTCGTCTGGACCCAGGCGCCACGCCAGGAAAAGGGGTCCGTATTGATTACGATGACCAGCCCTCTCTGCTTCCCGTATCCCTGGCGTTGGGCAATGTAGAGGCGCTGGTCGCAGTAAAGCAGAGCCGTCCCTCCGCCCGCGTAGTCCCGGTGCACCTGGCAGAGCTGATCTATCCCATTGGGGCTCTCAGGCAGGGCCAGTCCGTAATTGTAGTAGTCTTTCCAAAAGATACAAGGCACGCCCTCATGGGTCAGGATAAATGCGTACGCAAGCAACTTGTCGCTGACAATGGGCTGGCTTCGATCCGTGTCGTGGTTATCGCAGAAGGTCACGGAATACATGGGGGCACAAAAGTTGAGCCCGCTTCCCCAGAGGCTCCTCATGTCGTACCCAGGGTTATTGCACATCTCTCGAATGGCATAAAAAAGCGGGAAGTCGAAGGCAGAGGCCGACCACCGGATGTAATCAAGGTAACCCTTCACCGCTTCTATGTTTCCGTCCCAGAACTCGGCCACGCCAAAACACTTCTGCCATTCCTGAATGCTTTGCACGATCCACGAATCGAAGTACTTGACGGCATCGTACCGGAACCCGTCATACCCGATTCCATCCTGCCGATCCTTGAGCCAGCGGATGTACTCGATGATCCCCAGGTAAGTGTATGGGTTGTCGTGGCAAAGGTCCGGGAGTTCGTAACCTTCCAGGTCGCCATAGAAGGCACCGGCATCGCGGGAGGAGTATTCGCACGGGTGAAAGTTGGTCCAGTCACGGGGAAACCTTCCCGAGTTGGGAGCATACTTCGTCATTAACTCGTTCCCGGTGAAGGGATTTCGTTCCTTTGCATCACCGATGTCGCAATGGTTGAGGACTGCATCAGCGATCACCACCATACCGTTGTCATGGGCTGTCTGTACGAGGGCTCGCAACTCAGCCTTCGACCCGAACCAGGTCTTCACGCCCCCTTTCTGGTCGAACTCACCCTGGTCGTAGTAATCATAGGGAGCGTACCCCATGCTGTCTACGTGGCTCGATTTCGCCGAGGGTGGCAGCCACAAGCCGGCGATCCCGATCTTAGCAAGCTCAGGGATTTTGGCCTGTACGAACTTCCACCATTCTCCCTCCCTACCCTCTGCGCGAGGGCAGTCCCAGTAGAAAACTTGCATCAGTCTCATAACAACTCCTTTTGGGCCCCGTCAGGGAAGGCGCGGAACCTGCTTTTCAAGACTTAATGACCTAACAGCGTTTCTCTCCCGAAGACTTCCCTCGGGAGCTCATCCCGAGCAAGGGCCCGCGGCCCGAGTCGTGGGGTCGGATTCTGTGCCCATTGAGAGATAGCGGATTCGTCGTGAATGGGGAATTCAAAAAATACAGTGCTGCTGGGCAGAAAATACATGGTTCACGTTATTTACCCCTGCAAGCATTTCAACTAAATTGAACCACAAAAGCAACCTGATATCAAGATATAGGAGTGGGCCATGGACAATGAACGGTTCAGCATCTTTATGGCACTGGACGGTCCGCATCTGGATGGGCTGATCGGCAGCGCCGGGATCCTGCGATTCGATTGGCCGGAACGACATTTTCATGTACAGCATTATGAGGGTGTCAGTGCTGCCCACAACGTCTCTCTGGCACCCAGCCATAGACTTTGTCTGCTTGGAAACTTCAGCCAGCAAATCGTGCTTCTCGACATCTCGGACCCCCGAAACATGAAGATCATCGCGAAGCAGGCGACCCAATACTTCGAGGACTGCCTCTACCGGCTGCGTTCCAACACGCACCACCTCTGGTACCCGGACAGCGAGCGGTTCATCGGGGCGGTGGGGGATCACCTCTACCGCTTCCATGTGGACAAACTGAGAGAGCCCGAACAACTCGGCCCACACCGACTCTTCAACGCCCACGAGATCCGGTGGGACCCGGGCAGACGTTACGTCCTCGTCGGGGACCTGGGTCCCGAAAACACGGACGCGCGACAGATCGCGGTCTTCGATCTTGAAGAACCGGACCCTCTCAAGCGGTCCAAGGTGATCAAGCTGCCCGGCACCGTCTGGCATTGCTGTGTGCACCCGGAAAAGGCGGTCGGCTACGCCCTGACCTACTCGTTTGCAACGGAGCAGGAAGACTACGTGGACTGGGCCCCTGCCTATACGCGCGAGTACATCTATGAGATCGACCTTCCCTCGGCGAAAATCACGCGTGTTTGGGGTTGCGGTTCGGAGTTTCCGATACACCTGAATTCCGATGTGGGGGTCACGCCCGACAACTACCTCTATGTCGCCTGCGGCGGAAGCCATACGGTGGTGGAAATCAATCTTGAAACCTTCGATGAAAGCCGGGTGCTTGATTGCATCCCCGCATGGTGGATGCGGGCGCTCCTCTGGCGGCAAAGGGTGAGGAACACTCTCGGGGCCTTCAGCCGGCGCCCAACGCTCATCAATACGCACTTCATCCTGCAGAGCCTCCAGGTGACCGGCTGGAGGATCCTGGACGGCATCTACGCCGCCCGCGTGTCTCCGCAGGGCAATTACCTCGTCACGGGAAACCGTGGCTACAATGTGCTCTCGGTGTATGACCGGAAGACGTTCAGACAACTTTACAGCAAGCTGCTCCCCTTCCGGACGGACAGATATGAGAAGAGTCCCCATTATCGCCTTGGGTGGAAGGGGTATCACCTCGGGTTCCATCACAGCGAGGTCATGCCGCGCTAAGGAGACGGAAAGGAGTGTGGACACCATGAAAGAAGATACATCCGGCGGGGCAGGGGAAAGGCTCATGACCCTCACCTGCCTTCAAAACATTGCCGCCGAGGATGACCTTGTCAGGCAAATCAAGTCCGACCTGGCAGGCAAATCCTCGATTCTCGAAATGATGAAAAGCTATATGGCGAGCCTGAGAGGAGAGCTGGACAATGACGCCCTCCCTTTCCGCAAGCTGCACAGGCTCTTTGAGCTCGGTTCGACCCCGGACCGGATGGCCGGTCACCACTACGGGGTAGCCATTGGATTGCGTACCGGCAACCTCCGTGGCGTGGCCGCAGAATATGGAAACCTTATCGGCCTTCTCTGGGGGGTCGCGATCGGCGGGGTCGCCCCCTGGGTCGGAAAGAGCTTCGCTCCCATGGACCCGGATGATCAAAGGCAGGTCGCCGGCGCTGCCATCCCGGAGGGTGTGCCGGCATGCCGGGGCATCAACCATTTCAACGTCATCCAGCACGCTCCCGTCAACGTGGCCCTCAACACGGTCCTCACTTTCATGTGGCACCTGAAGGAAGCCCCAGAGATAGAGAGGCAGAAGTATGGCCACGAACGAAACGGGGGCCATTTTGCCGCCTACCGCGCCTTCTCCATCTACGACCGGACGCCGAGAGAAGTCTTCCTCCTGAACTACCGGTTCATGGGGTTGCAGAATCAGCCGCCCCTCACCTTTCTCATCGACGAAGTGGTGGAAATCGCCGATGGCCTATTCCTGGGGCAGCTCTTGTTTGCTACCGACCGTCTCCTGGAGCGGTATGATCCCTTGGCAAAGAACGAGGTCTACCGATACCAGCATTTCGGATACTTCCTTCTTTTCCGTGAGGATTGGAATGCGGAAGCGAAGCGCCTCTTTCCACACCTGGAGATCCCGGGTGCGGTCGTGCCGGCCGGGATACCCGTTCAACCCCATCAGAGAGCCGTCTCGGTTACCCGTGGGTCGGACAAATTTACGACTCTGACCCTTGCGGACCCGCCGGTCGGAGACGTGGATCCATCTCGGATGGTCGAAATTCGCAAAGATCTGTCCGGTTCCGAGAACATTATGGGCCTGCTCAAAGCGTATTCCGATGCCCTTGGTGAGGATCCGGACACCCGGTCGCCCCTATTCGGAAAGCTGCATACCCTTTTCAACGCAGGGATCGGACCCACAACGATGAATGGCTTCTACCGCGGGGCCCGCGTCACGTTCCAAAGCCAGGGAGTGCTCGCGGCCTTTAACGTGAACACGTTGAACATTGTGTGGGGGGCGGCGCGGTTCTTCACCCCATGGACCGGAAAGCGCTTCGATCCCATAGATCCGGCACGCCTGTCCGAGTTGACGGATGGACACGAGAGAATGGAAGTACCGACCTTTTTCGGTGCCAATACGGTCGCCTTCCGAACGTACCCGCAAAGGATCATCCGGAAAGTCATGGATCTGGCGGGTGCGTGGGTAGAGGAAGCGACCGAGGAGGAGCGAATCACCTACGAGTACCACGCCCGTTGCTTCTTCTTCATCGGTAAGCCAGCGAAGAGCATCGTACCGGAGAACAAGGGAAAGCCGGTCTTCCAGTTCAATTACCGCTGGAAGGCGCTGCGAACTCTGCCGCCTGACAACTTCTGTGTCGACGAGATCGTACAGATCGCAGAGGGTCTCTATTTAGGCAAACTGATCTACGCTACGGAGCTGCTCGTCCCGTGGCATCCTGAAACCGCCCCGGCGGTATACAGATACAAACTGTTCGGATACTTCCTCCTCATGGACGAGGAGTGGCACGCTCTGAGGTTGCGCATGGGTTTCGACCTGGACAATGTTTAGGTGAGGGAGCATTGTGGAAGATGTCTACGATGTGGTGGTAGTAGGCTCCGGCTTCGGCGGAGCGATTACGGCCTGTCGTCTTTCCCAGGCCGGCCGTTCGGTGTGTATCCTGGAGAGAGGACGCAGGTGGAGAAAGGAGGAGTTTCCTCGAACCACCGGGCAGGCTGCGAAGGCCTTCTGGGACCCGAAGAGGAGTTACGGTTTTCTCGAATATCGGGCCTTCAAGGGGATCGACGTGATACAGGGCTGCGGTGTCGGCGGGGGCTCCCTGCACTACTTCAATGTCCAGTTCCGCCCTCCCCGGGGCATCTTCGAGCAGAAGGGCTGGACCAAGCATTTAACCTCCGACACTCTTTCGCCTTACTTCGACCTTGTCCGGGACATGCTGGAGGCCGCTCCCCTTGTCCCGCCTGCGGGACGCAAACTTCCGGATAGAACGGAAGCCTTCAATGTGGGCGCCCGGGGGGCGGGTAAGGCGCCGAAGCTCGCGGACATAGCCGTCTATACGGGACCGGATAGAATCAATCCCCACGGAGGCGTTCCGCAAACCGCCTGCGTATACTGCGGGAATTGCATGCTCGGCTGTCACGTGCACGCTAAGAACACCCTGGACCTGAATTATATTCCGCTGGCGGAAAAACACGGGGCCCAGGTCTTTCCCCTCCATCAGGTCGAAAAGATCGCGCCGGAACCTGACGGCAAGTACAGAGTCCATTTCCGCCACTTCCAGGAGTCCCGGCCCGGACTTGGAAAGCACGGATCCGTTGTCGCAAGGCAGGTCATTATTGCGGCCGGTTCGCTCGGTTCAACGGAACTGCTTCTCCGGTGCAGGGATGTTCACAAGACCCTGCCCGCAGTGAGCCGGGCTCTCGGAACGCATTTCTCGGGGAATGGCGACTTTATTCTGGCAGGTACGCTGGACACGAAAGCCGTCGTGGATCCCGGGTACGGTCCCAGCATCACGGCCTTTGCCGACTTCTCGACTACCGGAAACAGAATCACCGTCGAAGATCTCGGATTTGCCGATCCCATGTTTTGGTTCCTTGAAGGCGCCATGCCCTCGAAAAACCGCCTTCGTCAGGGAGTCTCCTTTCTGAAAACGTACCTCCTCCGTAGCCTGGGGATCGGAGAAAGATCGAGCCGCGTCAGCGACGGCATAGAGCGGATGCTTGCCGGAGGCCGGAGCGTAAGGTTCCTTCCCTACCTCGGGATGGGCACCGATGCCGCAGACGGCCGATTACAGCTTCGCGACGGAGCCATCGATATTGAGTGGAGCCATCGTGCAAGCCGGCGGCTCTTCCAGGAGATAGAGCAGGCCATGAAGAAACTGAGCAACGGCCTGGAGGGGAGGTATGTCACCAGCATTCTTTGGCGATGGCCAATGCGAAAGCTGCTTACCGCCCATCCCTTGGGCGGTTGCATCGTGGGCGACGGCGTCGACGCGAGCGTTGTCAATCACTGTGGTGAAGTGTGGAACTATCCGGGCCTGTATGTGGCTGACGGTTCAGTGATCCCCACCGCCCTTTCCGTCAACCCTTCCATGACCATAGGCGCGATCGCCGAACGCACGGCCTTCTGGATTCTCAATCGTCGGGAAATGGGAGCAACTGATCCCGATAAACCAAAAACAAGTCAAATCCATCCACTGGAGTAAACGATGGGGGTCACATCCCTCACTCAGGCTTGTGGTTCGCGTCTTTCCATAAATCGAGGAACTGTGCCGTATCGATGGTCACCACCGCCCCGGTCTCGTCAATACGACGGGCCGCGAGCAGTTGAGCGCGTCGCATCCACCCCTCAGCATCGAGGCTGCCCGGCGACAGACTCCAGAGGCGCGCCGTGTGGTCTTCTGATGCGGTGACCACCTGCTGTCCGTCCGGGCTGAACTCGGCGTAACGGACCATATCGCCATGCACCAGCGGATCGGTGACGGGCTGTCCGGATGCGGCGTTCCACACCCGGGCCGTACCGTCTCTGCTCGCCGTCAACACTCGCGTGCCGTCGGCGCTGAACACCGCGTGCATGATGCGGTCGTCGTGCTGCATGGGCGGCGTAACGGCGCTGCCGGACTCGGTGTCCCAGATACGCGCACTGCCCCCCTCGTCGGCCGTCACCACCCGCCGCCCGTCCGGGCTGAAGGCGACGGCCGTGATCCGGTACTCAGGCGGCACGAGCTGGGCGACGGTCGCTCCGGTTGCCGTGTCCCAGATTCGCAAGACACGGTCCTGTCCCGCAGTCGCCATGCGTCTTCCATCCGGACTCAGCCTCGCCAGGATGATCTCTGAACACCGCAGCTCGGTCCGTTCCTGTGCGGTCTCGATGTTCCACACCCGGGCGGTGCCCTGGAAATCGACGCTGAGGATCTCCCGGCCATCGGCCGAGAACTCGCCATTGAGCACCATCGCGCCGTGCGTCAGGGACACCTTCGGCTCACTCGGGACCTGCGGCAACGCAGCGACGTCCCACCCCACCAGCCGCTCGGCGCTGGCGGTGAGCAACATCTTCCCATCGCGGCTGAAGGCGGCATAGCGCACACGGCGCGGGTGCGGCAGCGCGGCAACCTCTTTACCGGTCTTGACGTCCCACAAACGGGCGAGGTGATCCTCGCTGGCCGTCAGCGCGTAGGCGCCGTCAGGGCTGAAGATCGCATGGTAAATCTGCGCGCCGGGCGACCACACGAATTCGGCCTTCCCGGCGGTGCCGGTGGCATCCCACAGCTGCGCAGTGAAATCGGTCGCAGTGAGCAGGCGCGTCCCGTCCGGACTGAAGCCCGCGAACTTGACAGACTCCCGGTGCGGCAGGGTTACGCCCGGCACCCCGGCGAGCTCCCACAGCCGCACCACCTCGTTCGCCGTCGTCGTCGCCAATCGCTTGCCGTCCGGACTGAACGCGACTCGGGTCACGGTGGTCTCATGCCAGAGCGGAGGGGTAACCTCCTTGCCGGTTTCGATGTCCCACACGTGCGCCTGTTGATCCGTGCTGGCCGTCACCAGCCGTTTGCCGTCGGGGCTGAAGGCCGCGTGGAGCACGGCGCCCCGGTGCGACACCGTCCGGATTTCGCGGTCCGTTGGGATGTCCCAGAGGATTGCCCACCCATATCGTGAAACCAGCGCGGCGCGCTGACCGTCAGCGCTTAGGCGGGCATAATCGACCCCTTGCCAGTCCCCCAACGAGGTCACCTGCCGCCCGGTCTTGCTGTCCCACACGGCAGCTAAGGCATCGTCGTCGACCGTGAGCACGTAGCGCCGATCGGCGCTCAACTCGGCCGCCACCGCATTGTGCTTGTCAAAGGCAACGCGCCGTTTCGTTCGGCTGTCCCACAGGGCCACCTCACTGCCGCTGCTCCTGATGAGCAAGATCACCGCGTCCCCGTCGAAATCGGCGTCGAAGATCTCGTCGACGTCCCGGAGCCCAGCGATTTCGCGTCCAGCTCCGGCGTCCCACACGCGCGCGGTCCGGTCTTCGGCCAGGGTGAACACGTGCCGGCCGTCGACGGCGAAGCCTGCCCAGCGGACGAGGGTGTCATGCGCCAGAGACAGCACCTGCTCGCCCGTTAGCGTGTCCCACAGATGGACGCCGTCGGTATCGACGGTCAGCAAGCGTCTTCCCTGCGGGGTGACCGCGACATCGACCACAGGGCTGCTCGGCGGCTTGAACGCGGCCGATCCGCTCTGCGCATCCCAGGCTTGGACGCTCCCTTCGCGCGGGTAGACGACCACCCAAGCCCCGTCGGTAGCGAATCCGACACCACCGGCAGCCGCAGCGGCAGACCACACATGCGCCAGGCGGGGATGCCTGCCGGCGAGCGACGCCAGGCGGGTGCGCAGCAGGCCCTGCTCGATCGGGTGGTGGGCTTCCAGTTTCGCGGCCTCGGCAAACCACAGCAGTGCGGCGGAGACGTCTCCGGCGTCGGCAGCGCGCGAGGCATTGGCGGAGTTGAGCTGGACGAGGCGGCGGCGGGCCTGGTCGCGTTGCTCGGTGGCGACCTGCTTCTGTTCGACGGCAATTTGCTCCTGCCGCCGGGCTTCATCGCGCTGTTGACCGGCGACCACGCCGAAGACGGCTGCGGCGACCGCGAGGGTCGCCAGCCCGACGATCGCGGCCGCCGCCACGCGACGGGTTCGGCGATGCTGCCGGACGTCTTCGCCGACGAGCTCGTCGAGAGGTTGGCCCTGCAACGTGGACGTAACGCTGGCGACTGCCGTCAGGAAGTCGGGGTTGCGCAGAGACAGGTCCGTCGCCGTCCTGGCCCAACGCAGGTCGACGTACTTGGGCACTTGATCGAAGGCTTTTGACAGCCGCCGTGGCAGGGCATCGGTCCCGTTCCAGTCGAAGTCCTGCGCGGCGTCGTTCCAGCGAATCTCGCCGCGTGTCAGCGCGATGAGCAGATGATCAGTAGGTCGGCGGTCGAGCCACCAGGCGACTTCACGCTGCACCCATTCCGAGGCGGCGGCATCGGGCGAGGCCAGCAGGAGGAAGTACTCCGAATCCAAAAGCGCCGCCTCGATCGACGGCCACAGAGCGGGCGTGACGGCAAGGCCGGTTTCGTCGCGGAACACCCGCATAGCGCGCAGCCGGTACCACGGCTTTGCGAAGCCGTGCAACGCGGTCCGCAACGCCGGTGCCAGCCGATTGTCCGCGCTATGACTGTACGAAATGAATGCTTTGTAACGGTACGGCGTTTTTCCGCGGGTACTGGTCATGCCGTCTCGCCATTCCGACGGTTGCTGTCGACGACTCTTCTACGTACCCACACTTCTGTCGCTCTCCAAGTTTTTGTCAAAGCGACTCCCTGCACGATGCGACGCCAATGATCGATGTCCCGCTTCACGCGGCCTAACGTCGTGATCAGCGGCGGCACGCTTTTTCGCCGTCTGTTGAAGCAGCTTGGGCCTTTGAGCGAGCCCCGGGAACCGCCTCAGCATGCAATTTCAATCCCAGTGCTCCTATGACCTTGAGGATTGTGTCAAAACCTGGGGTCCGTTTATCTCATGATTTCGATCAGTTGCCTTGGGCGACCCAAGCCCGCAGCCCACTGGGCTATAATGTCCATGTCAGGGGCTGATTTCAGTTCGTGCTAACCCCTGCGCTTCCTGCAAGATCTCCGCCAGCCCTTCTGCACGTGCAATAGCCCGTGCTTCCTCCACCAGATCCGAGGGATTGTGCAAATCAGGGGTCATCCTGGAGTGGCGGGCGCAGTCCAGGAGGGCCCGCGCTTCGGCGCTTTTCAATCCCGCATTGGCGGCCTGGATGACCTCGACCAATGCCCGGGCCGCCGGCGCCTCTCCACCGCCGGTCTCGGTAAAGACGGCCATGGCCGCACTGGCAATGTTCAGTGCGGCTGCCGGGTCTATTTTCATCCGATACGCACGGGCCAAGTTGAAAAGGGCAAGCCCCTCCACACGGGTGTCCTTGTCCTCACGGGCCTGCTGTAGAGCCTGGTGCAGGCAGGTCAGGCCCTCGTCCATGTGCCCCAGACCGATATGGGCAAGACCGAGCACATTGAGAACATAGATGAGGGTGTGTTCCCATGTGCTCCTGCGGTACATGGCGATGGCCTCTTCGCCCTGTTGGATGGCCTGCTTCAGCTCACCGACAACAAGATAAGCCAGAGACAGGGCGTCGAAGGCGAGCGCCTGCCCCTCTGTATCTCCCAGTGATCTCGAGAGGCTGAGACCAGCTTGGCCGTGATCGAGAGCTTCTTTCGGATTACCTCGATAGCTGCAAAGAATGCTCAGGTGCGCGAGGGCTTGTGCGCCTTTCCTCTGATCCCCGATCGCCCGGTAGAGGTTGATGGCATCACTCAGGTAGTTTTTGGCATCGTCGAGGCGGCCCAGGCGGCGTGAGACTTCAGCCATGGAGCGCAAAGATTCGGCCTCCATTCTTGAATCTCCCACCTCACGGGCGAATGCAAGCGTCTCCTCGAAATAGTCCTTCGCCTTTGTGAAGGGACCGAGGACCTGATAGGCATGCGCCAGGCCGTACGCATGGAGCATCTGAAGGCGCCGGTTTGTGATTTTTCCGTCCAGCTTCTGGCGCATGGCCAGAGCGCGGGTCGAGTGTCCCAACGGGATCAGGTACTCCACATCTATTTCGCTCAGGACTGCAGCGGCGTCATCGTAGTCGCCCGCTCTGACACGGTGGTCGAACTCGAGCAGTAGGGGTTCGAGGCCGGTCATATTCCGGAAGTGCTCAGGCACACGAATCTGAACGTACCAGTCGGCTGCACGGCGCTCGAGGGCCTGGCAGTTGTACTTGCCCAGGTCAGGACACTGGCTGTAGATGTAATCCTGGTCAAAGGGGTGCAAGGAGAGCATGCGAGTCTCGCGGGTCACCAGGACCATCTGAGCACGGATGAGACGCCGGATGATTTCAGGTGTGTCGAGCCCGGGAATGAACGGCTGGAGCAGATAGTCCAGAGCGGGCAGCGGCACCGGACGCCCGAAGATCCCCAGAGCCTCCATCACCCGCCTGGCGTTATCGTCCAGGCGCTTATATCCCTCTTTGATCAGCTCATCGGCCACATTTCCATACTGGTAGAATCGCTTCAGAACGTCTTCGAGGCTTGTCAGGGGATCATCGGCCAGGATGCCCGCTAGGACTTCCAGCGCCCGCGGGATGCCATGCACCCGCTCAACGGCTCTGGTGAGCTGCTCATCCGAGGCATCTCGCAGACCGGTTTCCCCCCTGGGGTCCAACTCGCGCAGCATCGCAAGGCCTTCCGGAACCGATAATCCCTCCCACAGGGGCACCCTCTTATCAAACCGCTGAGCCTCCCGCCGGAAGGCCAGAGGAATTCGCGAAGTGAGCAGCAGGCGGGCGCTTTGAGGCGTGGCGAGACTGATTTCAAAAAAAGCTCGCACGCCTTCGTTGGTGATCTCTCCCCGGTCGTCCAGCAGATCATCCACATGGTCAAGAAGAAGAACATAGAGCCCCTCGCTCAACGTCCCAAGAAGGCTCTGGATTTTGTCCTCGATCTTCATGTGCGGATTGGCCCAGGTACTAATGAGCGCCTGTTCCTGCTTTCCGCCCAGCATCCGTGCGCAGTCGAGAAAGATCCGATCGAGGGTGATTCCGGCCGTGCGGGTGCTGAGGTAAACGATGCCGTCCACCGGCAGCGGGTCTTCCGCGTGCAGCCAGCGTCCCTGTTCGAGATCCGTCAGGATTTTGCTCGCAAGAGCTGTCTTGCCGATGCCCCCGCGCCCGATGACGCTGACCACGTGTGTGGAAGGCTCTGCCAGCAGGCGGCTCAGCTCACTCTGCTCCTTACTACGGCCCTTGAAAGAACTCCCCACATCGAGCAGCCGCTGGCCGACGACCCTCTGCCGGGGTTTACTCTGCTGCAGTTCGCTTTCCCGGACGATGCTCTGGCGCTGTTCCTCAAGGCCGGATCTGATCCGCTTCTCCTGTTCGTGTCGAGATAGAGAAACGCTGACCAGTTTCGCCAGCTCATCAGTCGTCTTGAAGGAGCTCACGAGTTTATCCCCGCGAACTTCCTGCCGCAGCTCTTCAATGCGTTGCCCCTTGCCCCCCTCTCCGGTCTTGGCATCCGTCAAAACAAACGGCCAGGAGGCATTCTCATCCAGCAGGAAAATCAGGCGCGTTTTGCCTGTCTCACATGCTTTGCGGAACTCGAGCTCGGTGATGGATTTTCCCTCCGGGTTGTTCTTTGAGGGGATATGGCCGTAACGCCAGGCAAAGATGCCGATGTACACATCGCACTCGGCTACGTCAGCCAGGCATCTGTCCAGTGGGCGCTGGTCTGCGGCGACATAGTCCTCCATGGCGATTACGTCGTAGCGCAGCTGCCGAAGCGTGTGATAGACCGCCTCGCGGTAGTCCTTGAGATCACTGTACGTTGAGGAAATGTAGATCTTTGCCATTGATTATTCCTTGCTAATCTCTTAGGCGTTGACTCGAGGGCGAGAGGTCATGCTACCGGCCGACAGTCAAGACTGATAGCAGATTTGATCGACTTCCAAGGGGTTGGGGACGTTTTTTGCTTCATTAACTTGTAATTGCGGTGCCCGTGGCTGTGGCTGCATCCCTCACGCCGGTCATCAAGGGGTGCGGTCCGTTCGGTCGTCCACGGTCCTGCGCGTCTCGATCCTCCGAACGGTCACATGGCGCACGGACTTCCTGCCTTGCCTAAACCTTGGTAAAGGCAGGTCACCCCTCAAGTCCTGTGCCATGCCCGACACACACGATAGGGTTGAGCCGCACGCGGAGCGTGTCGGCTCCAACCCGTTAGGCCATTTGTTTCCAAGGGTCAATCCGGTCTCCGCCCATGAGCGCCAGCGAGCGGATCTGCTACCTCTGAATGAAAACCATCGCTGATTCGGCGCTTGCCACCTCGGTCGCGACGACAATCCGTGCCTGCGCCCGATAGGTTCCCTTGAGCATTGCCTTCGCTTTCTTCCACTTCTTTCGATCCGCCTCAAGCGACGGCTCGTAACGAAGGTCGAACGTCGCCGAGAAATTTCCGTTATTGTCGGTGAACACTTCCGACACCCGCAAGGCCCCCAACGGATCGTGCAGATCCACCCGGACCCGCTGCTTCGCAAACGCCGGCGTAATGCCGCCCCGCAGCGTGACCGTCGATTCCTTGCGGGCTTCGCGATCTTCTTTCAAGTCGATGCGCACACGCCTTACCACTCTCACCACGTTCAGCGTTCCGCCGATCGGGTAGTAGCGTGACCCCGGTTCCTGTTGGTACGGGGGAGCCAACTCCTTGTATTCCCTCGGCAGCCAGCCGGTGATCCGTACCGGTGCGCTCATGGGGAATTTCCGCTCTTTGTATGCGTTATAGTCGAGAGTGGGGATCACCACTAGATCGAAATGTCGTTCGCCCTTCGGATCCAGCCAGACCCAAGAGTGCGGGAAGTGCACCTGGTATCCTTGCGGAACGCCGCTCAGCGCAATGCTCACCATCCGCCGCTCGTCGAGAGGGTTCCGGAGTGCCGTCCGGATAAACACCGGAGTGGGCGGGCTGTTGGCTGGGGCTTCGAAGTTGAATACGTTTTCCTGCGCCCCGTTGTTTCCGCCGGAGATTTCGCCGAACTGCTGGCTGGCATAAACCTTCAGGCAAGTATGCTGCCCGACGACTGGCGTCCAATTGCAGAACAAGTCGCTGAAGCTGTTCGTGCCGATGCTCCCAACCGTCTGGGACGCGACCGGCGCCCAGTTGCCGTTATCCCCGACACCCGGCGGAAACACCGCGTAGAACGTCACCTTCACGTTCGAAGCTCCCATCGCTCCGCTCACATGGATGCGCGAGTGAAGGTGATTGATCTCCATCGGACGCGGCCTGTCTCCGTTGCCCGTCGGCCGGCCCTGTGCGTCGTTGGTATTATCAAACGCTCCAAACGGGGCGCGGTCCACCCAAATATCAGGCGTCTGCCAGTTGCTGTCCCACGGGTCCACCTTCAAGTCGAACGAACCATTCGGATCATCGGCCACGGTCTGTGCCCACTCGACCCGAACCCTGCACACCTGGGGCCTCGTCTGCACGCTGTCGTTCACTACGGTGATCCTGAGCGCACGTGCCGGATCGTCGACGGTATCGTTCTGCTTGAGAACGTTGTTCGGGTGCAGCAGCGTGATGAAGCGAGTCTGCTGGTTGGTGTTGAGCACATCGGCAATCGCCGATGTGACGATCACGCCGCCCTGATTGGGCGCTCCCGCAAGGGGAATGCTGTCATCGTAGATCTGTGTCGTTGTGCCCGGACGTTGCCTGACCTGAACGTAGTAGTGCAAGCCGTCCGCGATCTTGATCTTGATCAGGTGAAAACGGGCCGCCGAGGTGTCCTCCGCCAAGCCGTGCGCCACTAGATCAAACTCTTGCGAAAACGGATTGCGATCCCAAGTCAGCTGCTTGATCTTGGAAGAGTTGTAGTACCCGAGTTTATCGAGATGGAATCCGGAAAACAGAGGATGGGTATCATGCGCGCCCATCAACTCAAAGCTTTGGGCCGTCGCTGCATTCGGATCCACCAGGTCAGAGCTGTAAACATCTTCTCCCAGCGTGGCAGTACCGTCCCCTTGAAAACTGGGGGCGGATACGACGTTGTGGCCAAACTCATGCGCGCAACGGCCCCAGTTCGCCGTTTCCTGAATCGCGATCAGGTTCACCTGGTGGTTCGCGCTCACGTTGATATTGATCCGGTTCGGATCGCCCTGGGGTAAGCCGTTGTTATAGGCGAAATTCTGCTGCGACCATCCGCCCCACGCCCGGATGAAGCCGCCATTGAGAAACATCACCGCCGCCATCATCGCGTAGTTGTCGAGATTGAAGCCCTCGTCCACTGCTCCCTGCGCCGCGAAGGCCATGACGCGCGGCAAATCCGCCTGGTCGATGTTGTTGTTTGCCAGCAAGTCAGCGCTGGGGGCGTCGATCACTTTCCAGTTTGTCGTCACGTCCACCTGCACCACGGTCTTCCCGTAACTCGCCTGGGTATAGTACGTCACCACGTTGTTCCACGCATTCGTGACCGTGGTGCGTGCACCCGCAGTGGGCGTCAGGTCGTTCGGCGTCACCAAGGCGACCAGGATCCGAATCGTGCCGATCGGGTTAACGTCGCCTTGAGACCCTTGCCCGGTACCTTCGAATGAAATCGGAGGACCATCCTCACCGGCACCCGCATCCGGATAGCCAAGGACCAGAAAATCCTGCGGGCCGGTAGCTGTGTGGGTGCCCACGGTCACTTTCACCGGACCGTCCTCTACGTTCGATGCGGTGATAACCTTGAGCTCGGTGGAAGAGGCACTCGCCACACAGGCTGTTTGTCCACCGACACTCACCGAGTTCTCAGCGCGGACCGCCGAAAAGTTTGAGCCATGGATGGTGACCAGTGTTCCGGGCGGACCTGACGTGGGCTCGAAGTACGTAATGCGCGGCCCGACGATGAACGGGAAATAGCGGTCTAGCCAGTCGCGTAGCTTCAACGGTGAGCTTGCGAGCGCCCGAATTGCGGCTTCTACCCAGGCCCTTGAAAATATCTCGGGCCTGGGTGTGCGATTGGTCGTGGTCCTCTTCCTTTTCGTGGCCATTGTTAACCTCCTTCTCGTTTCATAAGCGGCCTGACCGGCGGTCACCAGGCGTACGAGACGAGCGATCTGGTGAATGGAAACGTTAAGCGAGAGGGGGGACATCCTATAGTCCCTATCTTCACTCTTTCGACTGAAAACGAACCCGGCTGCGGTGAAAATCCTGCGAGTCCCGTACCAGAGTGAGGGCAATCAATCCCCGCGCTTGGCGCGCGGAGATAGTCTGAATCATGGACCTCGCCTGAGGGTCCGGTATTCCTTGGCCGCACTGATCAGCAACCCGGTGGTGTTCTTTACCCAGTCAACCCGCGTTTTCTTCCAGCTTTCCCACCCGTCGGGAAGACGCTTGTCCACAAACATGGCCTTTAGGTCCTGTACGGCCACCGCAGGCTCACCGTCGATTTCCTTGGTGCCGGGCTTGTTGGCCAGCAGCGCAAAGAGCAGACCGAACTCCCCGGCGGATCCGACGAGATTGTCTTCACCGAGGAGCCTGGTGAGCTTCTCCTCCAGATCTCGATGGGCCGTGCTCGCGTCTTCATCGGATTTGAATAGTTTGCTCATCAGGGCTGGACCGATGGTTTCCACGAATCTGACCAAGTCACTCGCTAGCAGGGCGGATGTATTTTTCCCAAATACCTTTGACCTTGCATCTTTGAGCAGATTTTCCGCAATGAAGCGTCCAACGTCTGAGCGTTTGATCCAACCATCCTTTGCTCGGCTTGTCAGCCTTGCAAAATCCGGGTCACTCAGTCGGCCTGAACCCGGTATCTGTGGATCTCCCTGGAGAATCCCACTGTGGCCCGGGTGAGAACCCTGTGAACCAGGGAACTCTAGTGAAAACAATCCGCTCGGTACTCTCTTGTCCAGCTTTCCGGAGTCACCCTGCATGAAGGCATGATTGCCGGATGCAAACACGGCGAGCAGGTCTCCAAGGTCACCACCACCGGTATTACCCAATCTTCTAACGTCCTCGATACTGGCAAGCGGGTCCTTGGCGTCGTTTCGTACGGCGAGTTTGCCTTGGGCGACGGCGCTGCCGATAAACGGGCAGGTAGCTTTTCTCTCCACCAATAATGATTTTTCATCGCCGCTGAGCTCAACCACTTTGTTGGGATTGTCACTCATATAAAATCCTGCATTCTACCCCTCTGGCGATATTTGCCGGATATGGTTATTAACCGGCAGTGTTCATTCCTCCACAGGGTTAAGTTGAACATCTCCTTGAAGCAATACAGATGCTTGTGCTCCCCGTTGTGGCGACCATCGGATGTATCCATGCTGGAAGTTGGTTCTGCGATAGATACCATCTTGAAATTTATCGCTTACTGGGTACCGTAACGCACCTCGTTCCCAGCCGAGCGATGCCCACTTATCCCGAATCGCTCCGTGGACTTCATGCGCACCTGTTTCGGGCGTCCAGTAGATTGATGCACCTTGAAACAAGTTATCCTATGACATCATTAGATCGAGGTGGGGATATTTGGTAAATGGGGCAAAGACTGTATTTCTTGGAAGAACTCAATGTATTCTGTTACCAACAAGTGTGTATCCTGGAAGCATTCGGAGAACAGGTGGTCCAATAAGATGTCCCCCATCGTTTGTCACCCACCAGAATCGGCATTCACTTAGCGTGACCTCAGCTCTGAGTAAGCAGTGCGTCAGTAATCTGGCGCGTGAAATCCGGAAAGCGAAGCCCAGTACGGAGAGACATGGCTCTTCCACGCGGAGCCGAAGTAGCGCTTTGTCTGATCAATTGCGTATTGGGCAACGCGTGCCCGAAGCTCGGCACTGCTTAGTCCGGGTTTCTCCGGGGCAGTTATTGCCATGGTGTCCTCCTTTCATAGGACGCCCAACATGAAATAGACCGACAATCACCCGAAGTGTCGTGTGTCATGGGGTAGGGCCGAGGCAAGATCTTGGTTATTCGGTTTTAAGATCACACAAACAAGCGTTCTTGCGACCTTGATCCTCTTTTTCAACCTCTAAAAGAGCCTTACAGTGAGGAGAGCTCTCCGAAAGGTCGGTATATAAATCGCCGGCTCCTTAATAGACTCTCGGGAAAAATGACTTCTTCGCCTTTGAAAAACGCCTTACAGAGCTATATCAGGGGGGCATTTCAACACTATTCGATCCGATATCATATGCTTGCCGTGGCCCGATCCCAACCTCGCCCTGTGAACCCAAAAATCTACCAGCTTCCTTTTCTCAGGGCAGGCAGACGCTGGCCGCATCAGCTTTCTCCTTTTATCGCGCTGACGATTTTGAGCACGCTCTCGTCAAACTTGTCTCCGCGCAAATCCAAACACAGAGATTCTCTTAACCGCACAAGAATATCGCCCAGATTGTTGCGCAATTTATAGAGCCTTGATTTTTGATTATTCAGATCATTCGTGTCAATCTTCAAGGCAATATATGCTGGAATTTTGTTGTCGATATCCGCGATTTTGGCATCAATCTGCTTGGTGGCTTTCAATCTAAAATCTGTTCCAAAGAAATCATCGTCAATGTAACAAGCGATAAATTTCTTGCCGCCATCAGACTTCTCCTTGTAAAAGGTTTCGATGCTTTCCAAAGCCACCCACGCAGAGAGCAGACTTCGGTTCGATACAATGGAAATGGTCACATCCGTTTCACGGATCGAGCTTTCGATAAATTCTTGAATCGTCGCCCCTGCCTCCATGACGGCACGATCAATGCGGACCTCGATGCCGTTCTTCTTAAGAGCCGCATTCAGCTTCTCTGCGAGCTCGCTATCGGCATGGTTGTAAGAAATGAAGACCGTAGGACCATTTTTGCCTGGACCAGGGCTGGCTTTAATGCCTGCTGATCGCCCTGCTGTTGACTCCTCTGCCTCTTGTCGATTGGCGATCTTGACCGTTTTTACCGCCTTTGCTCCGCGACCGACCGCTAGGACTTCGGCGGTAACGGTATCAGCCTGTATGCCTTCATTGCCGCCCGACTTTTCCTTTCTCATGTCGAAGTCCTCCTACTTTTTGCGAACAGACAACTTACGCCCCGTTGCCGCTTGGGCGGCTCTCCCTACAGCCATAGCTTGTGCTCGAACATCGCCACCTTGGACAATGATGCCGCTATTGATAATCGTGGTTTGCCGTTCTTTCAAATCCAACGTGTCGATGTTATGGTCATCCAGAAACGCAACAATGCTATCCAACAGTGTCCGCTCAACGATCTTTGCATACATCTCTTTGTCAGACCGCTGGAAGAAGTGACTGTACTGCGAACTGCTCATTCTCCCGCGCATGCTGCCCCGGGCTCCGAAGTCAAAGAGTGGGTTGCTGTCGATTTCCTTACGTGTTCGTCTTTCCTTGGTCCCGAGAAGATCGACGACTCCCTCCGAGAACTTCGAGAGCAGGGCCAACCATGAATAGATGACGGTGAAGGGTGTCACGAACAAATAGCCGATACCTTGTTGGACCCGCTGTCTCCAGCCAGGCGAAGTGAGCGCGTCTATCTCACAGTACTGACCTTCGAGTGGAGTAAGAAGGAACACGCTGACGTCGACAAACAGGCTCTCGCCCTGGCGCGAACACCTGAGAAAGTACGATACGACCAATTGGTCTGCCCAGTCGTGGATCTGTATCCACCTGTAGTGGCGTATACGCAGGTCTTTGGTATCAATGAATCGCTTGACGGTTTCGTCATCAATTCTAGTGACGGGTCGACCGTGAGCGTCCGGCAAAATCCACTTTTCATCTCGAATCGCAGTGCCATTCACAAAAAGCGCATATTGGGTTTTCAAGCCTTTAATCGCCAACTTACTCAATGACCGCGCAAGCTATGAATAGAGATCTTCAAAAGAAAAAGGGAGAACCTTTTCTTTTTGCCCCAGGTCTTGCTTCGGGCGGCTCGTATCGACCGCGAAGGACCAACCACCAAGGTCTATCCCTGCACCCACAAAAGGTACGAATCCACTGTAGATAATTAAACTGTGATCCTGCGACAATGCAGAAGCCATCTCTGGATCAACCGTTGTACCAAACCGCTTTGAAACTGCATCGGGATCGTATTTGTCCCACTTGAGGAATGACATTGCCCAAGTCCGCTCGACAAAGCCCTTATAGACTCTCACGATCCAAGCGACAACGAAGAAGACAAAGACGATGGTGATTATTCTTTGCTCAGCCTCGTATGAATCTCCAACAGCGACAAGGAAAACAAGCAGAAACCCGAGAGAGATGCCGAAAAAGATTGCTTGATATCGAGTTTCCCTGCCCTCAAGGTATTTGCATACCTTAATGAGCAACGGAAGATCGACCCCAACCTCAGGCGCAAGAGTGTTGTGCTTTTGATCTACATAGTCAAGCCATTGGCGACGAAAAGAACTGCCTTGCAACAGAGCACTCGCGATTAGATAGCGCGTAACGTCGCCTCGTGCCGAAGGCGACGGCGCTTTTTTTAAACCCACCCGCCTGAGATTTCTCACTAGCTTTGGGCTGGCGAATATAAGGATCAATACAAGAAGGGGCACAAAGGCCAATAATTCAGACATACCGACTCCAAACATCTTGAACCCCCTTTCTGGCTCTCCCTGCGAGTCCGTTCCCTCGCGCGACGTTGTCTTAGCCAGGCTACGCCCTTCGATCACTTTCACTGCTGCAGGGAATGCGCCTGTCTTCAGAAGAATGGATATGTCTTTAGCCTCGTCCATGCTGAACGCTCCTGTAATTATCGCTTTGCCGCCAGTGATCCTCTCTCTTATAACGGGTGCAGAGTAGATGGTATCATCAATGACGATCGCCAGCCTGCTTCCAACGTTCTCTCTCGTGATCTTTTCAAGTACCTTCGCGCCTTCATTATTAAACTCAAACGCCAAATAGGGTTCGTCGAACGTGGCATTCATCTCCGCTCGGACATCGGTCAATAACTCTCCTGTTACTAGCGCTTGCTTTTTCAGTAGGATGGGAGTGCTCGTCACCGTCCCGCTCTCCCGACTTTTCACCTTCATTTCCAGGATCTCCCCGCCTTTGGGAATAACACTCGGGATCCCTTTTAGCATTTTTGCTTCATCCACCAGCTTCAGCATAAACGCCGAAGGTTTGCTGATGAGATCGACAGCCCTATCGGTAATACTGGTGTCAGGTAACTCAATGACGATTCTGAGGTCGGGACGAATCGATATGGTGTTGTTCAATATCCCGAACCCGTCAAGTCTTCTCCTGATAATCTCGGCGATTCTCCACGCATTTGATGCGTCTGTGGCTGCGTCGCCTTTGGACTCAACCTCGAGGACTAATTGGGTCCCTTCCTGGTTTTGTTCCAAGATTGGCTGGGATTGGCAGTCAGTTGAGAAAATGCTCACTGACAGAAGGAAGGCAGTCAAACCGAATAACTTCGCATACATGGAATACCTCTTCTTCAATGACAGTGTACAGATCCTCAACATCAACGATTAAGGAGGTTGCTTACTACCCGGTGCTCTGGGGTCGCGCCAAGATAAGGATTTGCCTATTCAGGTTTGAGATCCCAACAATAAGTGTTTTCAAAGTCTATGTCGTCGTTTTGTGACCTGAAAAAAGCTGTACAGAAAACAGAGCCTTCCCCAAGCCTGGAACACGACTTTGGTTTGCACCGACCATAACCTCTTCGCAAAAGCCGCCTTGTTGACCTCGAAAAGCGCATTCCGCGCCAAATTCGGGAGGCATAAATTGCAGCAACCCATATCCGTTGCTTCCCGTGGCCCAACCCCAATCATGTAATTGTTCACTTTGGGAACCAGTTATCCCTCTAAAGCTTGAACGCCCCTGTATCAATCCATTCCTGTTTCAACAGCGACCACCAGTCAACAGCCAGCCCTTTCAGTACATAATCATAGGGCAGCCAACCATTGCCGCCGCTGCCCCATCCTGTTCCCCAGGAATTTCTGAAAAGCAATGCCCCTTTGGTTTCTGCAGCCCCTGGATTGGTGTTTTTAATCTTCATTCCGTCATCATAACCAACTGCCATAATGGCATGACCGCCAACAATCTTTTCGCCCCGTGTTGGGTATGGTATCTTTCCAGTTGTCGCTCCCTGCGTGTAGGAGCTGTAGACTGTAAACCCGAACATCGAGGGAAGACCGGCGGCAAGATTTGTTTTAATCTGATTCAGCAACACATCCTTGGCAGTCCCCGGCGGATCAAGACGGTAGTAGTTGATCGCCTGGTAATTCAGCGCAAAGGCAAAGCAGAAGGCAGGCGGCTCTTTGTCAAAATCCGCGACGACATAGGGCCAATACTCCTCCGGCGGCACTCCAAAGAGCGCCATAGCACCCATTGTTGAGCGAAGAAATGCCCCTGTGTCTCCTGTCCAGTGAAGCATGTCTCGCGTGGCCTTATAGAGGAAGAGCCTGGACGCATCAATATGTTTTCCAAACGCCCTCCTTTCAAAATACTCCACCATCCCAACGCCGGCATTCGCCGTGCAAGAACCAAGTGAACCCTGGTTCTCAATCGGAGAGCACCATGCCCTTAAATCCGCAGAAGTAGGCAGGCTTACCTTTCGCCTTACTGCCGCTCCCGCTTTTGTAAGCATGGCTTTCATCGAAACTTGCTCTACGGTGTAGTCTCGAAAATCTGGATAGTCCGGCAGCCATCCCATCCCCAATTTCTCAATCGTTTCCATGTGACGTTACCTCCATCCATTAATTCAAATTGTTAAAGTTTTAGCTGGCGGTCTTTTCTTAAGGTAAGGTTTTTACCAGGCCTAAAAGTCTTTGCCCGGCGACTAGATTCACCAACCCAGGCGACGACCGCTTCCATGGTACAGTCATTTCGATATAGCCCAAGAATTGATAAGCAGGATCAGACGAAAACACTGCGACCCGTGGCTTCCCTGCCCTATCTTCGACGGGTTTCGTTTTTTCTCCCAACAGGATGATTTTTACCCTGTCAGGAGCAACACGGGGGCATTTTGGTTCTCTTGAACATGAGGCACCTCCTTGGCGGAGGCTAAGGATCAGGTGGAGAATTACTTGATCAAAAGGTCGGGGTTAAGTTGGGAAGTGAAAAGAACCTTAGAAACGCCTGTGATGTTGCTTTGATAGGTTGTACTTACGATGTAATACGAATCATATCCTTCTTGTCGGTTCTGTCAAGTGGAAGGTTGATCCCCCCTTTGCTTTGTTTACTCTGCAATTCGCGTGCCCTTGCCCATGCTTTGCGGAAGTGGCGGCACTCACACTGGGTGGGGAAGAGAATTCCGTAATCGACTCATAGGATTGTGCTTCGCGGAGTCTGAGAATGAGCCCTTTACCGCCTCCTCGACTCAGACGTGAGCCCCATCTAAATGAACTGAAAAGAGTGCACTCGTGCACTGCCTTTTGTGCAGCCAATTGTGAGGGGCATATATTTGAGGAAGAGCTGCCTACTCTTTTTCCTGCTGCTTCTTGGGAGTCTCGTGAGTGACCGGGCTTTGGACCTTGTAGCCTTTCTCCACTGCATAATAAGTGACGGCAGCGCCTGCACCCGCCGCAGCCACATACCAGCATCCCGAAAGGGCAGGAAACGTCAAGCCCAGAAGCATTAGCCTGAAAAGTCTTTTTTTCATGGATCTCCTCTTCTTTTTTTGCTTTCATAACAGGAAATTTTCAGCAGTTCAATGGAATCCCTGGCGCTCCTAATGAGAAAGTGTCCCGCACCAAAAGACATAATTCAGGGCGACATCTTTCCATTGCAGTTCTCTTTCGGAGAGGAATACGATAATCTTGTCGCTATAGAAAAAGAAGAGTTGGAGGAACCGAGCACGAAAGGAGGGCGTCATGAAGATCACGAGAGCGATTCTGGTTCTTCTGATTTGTTTGGGCCTTGCAGGATGCGCTTCGGGCGGAGGCGGTAAGCTTCCCACCGGCCCAACCGGTCAGCCGGACATTTGCGGATGCCATTCAACCTACAGCCCCGGATGGTATGGAAAGAGGTAGAATAAAA
>Ga0105100_10000472_pt1 | contig 23795 bp, 22 predicted proteins | sample PPLLak12cMay2015_2_FD_87033 | JGI IMG/M metagenome (GOLD analysis project Ga0105100, IMG submission 87033) | Freshwater sediment microbial communities from Prairie Pothole Lake near Jamestown, North Dakota, USA - PPLs Lake P8 Core (1) Depth... | ecosystem: Environmental > Aquatic > Freshwater >...
CAATCGGACGGTGCCCAGGGAGCTCGATCGCATCAATCAGCTCATTGAGGACCTCCTGGAGCTGGCCCGGACTCCGAGGTATTATATTCGGCCCCTTGAATTGGAGCCCCTGGTGCGGGCGACTCTCGACCTCTTTGAGGAAGCGATGCTGCTCGGTGGAGTGCAGATCGAGACTCGATTCGACGCTGACCTCCCCGCCATCCAGGCTGATCCGAGCCAGCTGACCAAGGCTTTTCAGAATGTCTTGAGGAATGCCATGCAGGCCATGCCGAAAGGGGGTATTCTGAATGTCGAGGGCTTCTTGACGAAGGACGCGCTTCCTCCGGGGCATGACTCTGGTCAAAAGGACTGGGTTGTCCTGAGGTTTACGGACGCGGGAATGGGCATGAGCCCGGAGACTTTGACCAACGTCTTCAATCCTTTTTTCACGACGAAAGACCACGGAACCGGGCTTGGGCTGGCCATCACCCACAAGATCGTGACGGAGCACGGCGGATTCATCGATGTCTCGAGTGAGCAGGGCCAGGGGACGACTTTCACGATCAACTTCCCACTCAGGTGATTTGCGAAACCATGGGGTCCAGGGAATCCGAGCCCGGAATTCGGATGGATGAGAAGCTGGATTATCCAGCTGTTCCAGGATGTTGGGATCTTTGGCATCAAACTTGTTAATCTCCCCCTGTCAGAGCCCGGAGTGTTTTGCGATGGGCAAATTTCATGACTCGAGGAGGATGCGATACGATGGAGAGAATGCAGGAAGAGACGATTTTTGTGGTGGACGATGACCAGGGGGTGCTCGAATCCTTCGATGCCATGCTTGGAGATGATTATTCCGTGGTGATGCTGCATGACGGTGCTACGGCGTTGGACCTCTTGCGTCAGCGAAGCCCCAGGCTTCTGTTTCTGGACATCAAGATGCCGGGCATGAGCGGGATCGAAGTGCTCAAGGTGATCCGAGAGAGGCAGTTGGGCACAGAGGTGGTTATTGTGACGGCGCTGCCGCAGGACAGCTACGAGGAGATGGCTCTTGAGTACGGTGTGTACCGCTATCTTAGAAAGCCGCTGGACGTGGACGAGATAGAGGGCATCACTCGTACGATACTCCATTAGTCCGTCATGGTATCTTCAACAGTCTGGGCGGGCACTGTGAGGCCCGCTCGGCCGGACCCAGGCCGATACGATGCGCGAAGCGGCTCGATGCCTCGATAGCGCATGCGGGCTTATGGTGTCGGGGTTTGGGCTCAAGGGTTGAAGGTTGGAAAACCGGTTGATCGACTCAAAGAGCCCCCTGTGTTTGTGAGGTCTGGGGCTCTTGAGGAATGGGATTGATGGCTGATCCTTATCAGCCGTAAGAAGGGATTGGGTGCGAACAAGTGGTTGGGGAAATGGATCAGACACCCATTTTGATCATCGATGATGAGCCGTCAGTGCTTGAAGCTCTCAGGCTCTTTCTTGAAGACGAAGGTTATGAAGTCCATGAAGCCCTCGAAGGCGAAGCGGGCCTGAGGCTGTTTCGATCCGTCAGCCCGGATGTCGTGGTGACGGATCTCAGAATGCCGGGGATGCCGGGGATGGATGTCATCAATGAGATTCGAAAGTTGAATCAGACGGTTCCAATCATTGTCATCACAGGGTACGGCACTTTGGATTACGCCATCGAGGCGATCCGAAGCGAAGTGCACGACTTCATCACCAAGCCCATTGATCTGGATTATTTGAGGGATACTTTGGAAAAGGCTCGGTCCGGGCTTCAGACGGCCGAGGAAGTTCAGAAAGGGATGATAGCCCTTCGCGAGCAGGTCGATCTGCTTCAATTGGAGTGGAAAGAGCAGTTGTCACGCCTGGTGGAGGTCGAACCGCTGGTCCAGACGGGCAGATTGTTGGCGGCGATCCTGCACAATCTCAACAGCCCGCTGACCTATATCATGGGAACGGCGGAGCTGCTGCAAGCGGTTCATCCGGAGGTCGAGAATCTCGAAGCCATTCGTGAGCAGGCGGCCCGGATGAAACGCATGATGACCACCTTCGTCAGGCGTCTGAGGACGTGTCAATCACGGGATACGGAGCCGCTGTTGCTCAATGAGCTGCTCCGTGAGGAAGTCCTGTTCCTTGAATCCCATCCATATCTGAAGGCTGAAATAAACACGGCCTGGGAGCTCGACATCAGCCTGCCTTTGTTCACCGGCGTTGCGGCCGACTTCAGCCAGGTTTTTGGGAATATACTCCGCAATGCCTTGGAAGCCATGCATGGACAGCCGCACAAGAAGCTGAAGATTCACACATGGCATGATGATTCAAACGTTCACATCAGCATTCACGACAACGGCCCGGGCATTCCGGAGCATCTGATGGGGAGGATTTTCGAGCCGTTTTTCACCACGAAGGCGTTGGATTGTGGAAGTCCCGGAAGTCTGGGAATGGGTATTGGCCTCTATCATTGTCGGGAGATCGTGCATCAGTACGGGGGATCTCTCGAAGTATTGAGCAAGCCCGGCCAGGGTGCGGCGTTCGTGATTCATCTTCCCGTCCTGACCAGGCAGTCCACCCACTGAATGCGGAGAAAGAGAGGCCTTGAGTCTGATTTCACCACGCCCATCCAGGTGGGTGCCTGGAAGCCATATCATGCAATCCTCGCGGCGAAAGAGACCGGCATGTCGGCAGTGATCCCCGGTTGTGAGGTGCTCCTGCGGCAGACACCCGGATGGTTCAGGAATGCTCGGCTGGGGGTTCTCGTCAATCAAGCATCGGTGACTCGGGAATTTGTGAGTGTGCAGGACGCCATCGGGCGTGCCGGTGGCCGGGTGTGCTGCCTTTTCTCGCCACAGCATGGTTATCACGCGGACAGGCAGGCTAACATGATCGAATCGGCTGACGAGTGGGACCATGCCGCTTCCATTCCGATCTTCAGCCTGTACAGCGAGGTTCGTCAGCCGTCCCGCGAAATGCTCCAAAGCGTTGATGTGTTGATCATAGACCTCCAGGATGTGGGGACCCGCGTGTATACCTACGGGACCACCGTGGGGTTTTGCGTCGAAGCGGCGGAGGGGCTCGATCTCAAAATCGTCGTCCTCGACAGGCCCAATCCCATCAACGGCTGTCAGGTGGAAGGGAATCTCCTGGCTGCCGGGTTCGAGTCTTTTGTTGGTCGTTACGGGATTCCGATGCGCCACGGTCTCACCATGGGGGAGCTGGCCCGCCTGGTGGTTCGAGAAAAGGCGCTCGATGTCGATCTCGACGTCATTGCCATGACGGGGTGGCGTAGAACAGATTTCTTCCCGCAAACGTCTCTCCCCTGGATTTTCCCTTCTCCCAACATGCCCACCTGGGAGACGGCTCTGCTTTATCCCGGAATGGTGCTGCTGGAGGGGACGAATGTGAGCGAAGGACGGGGAACGACCCTGCCCTTTCACCTGTTCGGAGCTCCTTTCCTGGATCAGAAGGGGTTCCTCTCTTTTCTCGGGGACGCGTCGCTGCCCGGCGCCGTCTTCAGACCGATATGCTATGAGCCGATGTTCGACAAGTGGAAGGGGGAGCTCTGCTATGGCTTTCAGGTTCATGTGACAGAGAGGGAGCTGTTCCGCCCCTATCTGACCGGGCTGGCCGTTCTTCAGGCGTTCCTGACGCTGCATCCCCGGGAATTCAGCTGGTTGCCGCCGCCCTACGAGTACGAATATGAGAAGATGCCCGTCGATATCCTGCTGGGGGATGGAAGAGTGAGGGAGGAGCTTGAGAAAGGGGTGAGCATTTGGGAAATGGAGCAGCGCTGGCTGGCTGACCTCAAGGTTTTTGAGCGTCTCCGTCAGGAAATCCTGATCTATGAGGAGGCATGATTGCCAGCGCCTTGAACCGCAGTGGGGTCCGCCTCATCCTTCCATGGCAAGAAGCACGGCCTCCGAGACTTCTCGCATGGACTTCCTGGTGTTCATGCTTCGTTTCTGAAGCCAGCGGTAGGCTTCCTCCCCGGAAAGCGAAAGTCGCTTCATCAGGAGATCTTTGGCCCTCTCGATGATCTTGCGCCGCTCAAGCTCTTCGGAGATGACCTTGGTCTTGACCATGAGCTCGGTCTTTTCAATGGCTACGGCGGCCTGGTTGGCAACCGTTGTCAAAAGGTTCATCTGCAGATCGCTGAACGCGTGAGGGTGTGAAGTGTAGCAGTTGATCACGCCGATCACCCGCTCCCCCACGCGCATGGGAACACTGAGCATCGAGACCAGGCCCATGCGGCGGGCCAGGTCCTTTTCTTTGAAAATGGGGTCGGTGAGCACATTGGTCACGACGCGGGCTCGATTCTGAGCCACAACCTTGCCCACGATGCCCTCTCCCACCTTGAGCACGCGGTCTTTGAGATATTCGCTGTCAATGGACTGGGTGGCCCGCAGGCGAAGGACGGATTCCTTTTCGTCCAGCAGCCAGAGGGAGCAGACGCTGGATTTCATGACCTCGGCGGTGACCATCACAATCAGCCGAAGGATATCCTCGAGATACTGATCGGAGGTGATAGCTTTGCTGATCAGGCTGAGTGCTTCGATGCTGCGGTCGTAGGCATCGTGTTCGTCCGAAAGGGACAGCTCGGCTTGAGTGGATGGGGCGGCTGCCCGGTTATGGAGGGGAAGCTGTCGAAGCTGGAGGGCTCTCTCTTTCATGGTTTCGAGAGCATGCCGGAGCTTGGGAGGTATCCTGGAGAAATCGCCGCTCAGGCAGGCATCGAGCTCGCTTGAAGAGGGCTGTGACTCCAATCCGCTGCGTGACAGGTCTTCGGCGTTCAGGAGTCGCGGTCTTTCCAGGATGCGCCGGGGTAGAGCGTAATGCCGTCCCAGTCTGCGGAGATCACGCCTCAGGAGGTGTTCCAGGGGGATGAGGTCAGCCAGTGGGTTCGGGTGGCCGGGGATGCCGGCCAGTTCATATTCCACACGATCTTGCGACCCCACCATGAGGAGCTCCTTGGCGTCAGCGAATTGACGATGTGCCAGATTCTGCAGATGGGTCTTGAGGAGGGAGCTCCGGCCCTCGTCTCGGGTGGGGAGCAGCAGTGCCAGGCTGTCGAAGATTGGGGAGAGGTCCATCTGTGCGAATGGGATCCCGAAGTGGCTCGCGGTCCACTGTGCGTCCTGGGTCCAGGAATTGCGATCGTGGCAGGGCAGGATGAGTCCGATGGTCTCATCGCCAAAGACCTCTCGGGTGACGGCCAGAGTGACCGCAGAGCCAAGGTCACCGCCAAGTTTCACGACGGCTCCCTTGGCGGCGAATCTTTCAGCTTGCCGTGCTATCCATTGGACAATGGCATCCAGGTATTCTTGAGTGTTCTTATCCATGCTTGGGGGCTGTAGGAAGCAACTTGTTTTAGTTGTGAAGTCCATAGCTGAAATCTTGATCGGGTGAAGATCAGTGGAGCCACCTGCCCAGCCGATTCCACCGGATGTAGCTCGATTCCGGGCTCCAGGAAAGCTGACCATCACTGTTCCAGGACCAGTAGATGATGAAAGCTTTTCCTTTGAGCTGACTCATATCCACGAATTTCCAGAAACGACTATCGTAGCTTTCATCCCGATTATCTCCCATGACAAATAGGCTGTTTTCTGGTACGGTTATCGCATTCATATTGTCTCTGGGACTGGCTGTGGCTGGAAGGAACCGTTTGTCTGAGAATACGGCATAGGGTTCCTCAAGTTGCTGGCCGTTGACAAAAACGATTTTATCTCGTATCAGCACCGTATCACCCGGTAACCCAATCACTCTCTTGATGAAGTCCTTGGATGGATCCACGGGGTACCGGAAGACCACAATGTCCTGACGGGAAGGGTGACCGATCGGGAGCAGCTCTTTGTCTGTAAACGGAATTTTGACACCATACACGAACTTGTTCACCAGGATGTGGTCCCCAATTTGAAGGGTAGGTTTCATAGAGCCGGAAGGAATTTTGAAGGCTTGAACGACGAAAGCTCGGATGAACAATGCCAGCAGAACCGCAATGAAAATGGCTTCAGCATACTCACGTATAACGCTTTTTGAGCTGCTTGTGGGCACATCCTTCTCGGTGATCGAATGCAAGGTCATATCCTCCTCTTAGAAAAAAAACAGTTCAATGCAAATGTTGAATGACATTAATAAGTTTCTTGCATGTTTTCAAGGAAGGATGGTAAATTAAAATTGTGGCTAAATGTCAATTAAAAATCTGATGAGTTTTGGTGGACGGGGCTGAACTATGTTTGGGAAGAAGGATAGCTTGTTGGGTTTGGACATTGGGTCTCACAGCATCAAACTGGTGCAGTTGAATACGGCCAGTTCTCCGCCCAAACTTATGAACATTGGGTTGAGTCAGATGTCGGGTGAGGCATTTGTGGAGGGGAGGGTCAACCGGTCGGAGTTGATCGCCAGGTCGATTCAGCAGCTGACCAATCATTTGAAAATCAAGGACAAGTACGCAGCATCATCGATTTCCGGGTATGAAGTGATGATCAAGAAGATCGACATGCCTTCCATGACCGAGGATGAGTTGGGGAACCGCATGCAGGTCGAGCTGGGTCAGTACATCCCTTACAACATTGAGGAAGTGGATGTGGATTACCAGATTCTTGATCTCTCCAAGGACCGCCCCAACTACATGGAAGTGCTTCTGGTGGCGGCCAAGAAGGAATCGGTGAGCGAGTACGCGAACATGGTGAGGGGAGGGGGCCTCGAGCCGGTCGTCGTGGACGTTGATTTCTTTGCGCTCAGCAACGCCTTCGAAGCGGCGTATGGAATCAACAATGACGAAAGCATCGCGCTGCTCGACATTGGGGCGAACAAGGCCATCATGAACATCGTCCTCCGCGGGGTGCCGATCTTCACGAGGGGCATCTCCATTGGTGGGGCACAGATTACGGAGCGCATCCGGGACCAGTTTGATCTGAGTCAGGAGGAGGCCGAGCGGGTGAAGCTCGGTGAGAGCTCTCTGAAGTTGAATGCGGCGGAGCTTGAGGACATCTTCGTGAGCACGGTCCGCAAATGGCTGGCTGAGTTCAAGAGGGCGGTCGATTTCTACTACAGCAACTTTCCAGAACACCGAATTGCCAAAGTGTATCTGAGTGGAGGGTCTTGCAGGATTGCCGGCCTGGACCAGGCTTTCCGGGACCATATGAATCTCGAAGTCGAGATTTTCAACCCGCTCAGGCAGGTGGAATACGACGACAAAGTCTTTGACCCGGACTACATCGATTACGTAGGTCCTCAAACGGCCATAGCTTTCGGTCTGGCTCTGAGAAAGGCAAACTGAAATGATCCAGATCAATCTGCTTCCAGCTCGTGTCAGGAGGAAAAGAGACGCAATAAAGCTCTTCACCCTTGCGTATCTTGGATGCATTGTTCTGATGATCGCGGCCATTGGTCTGCTGTGGATGGTTCAGAGCCAGCGGATCAAGAGCCTGCAGGCTCAGTTGACAAGTGTTCAAAATGAAGTCAACCAGTATGCGAAATTTGACCAGATGCTCAAAGACATCAAGCTGCAGAAGGAGCTGGTTGAAAAGAAGCGCACGATCATTGAGAATCTTCAGAAGGATCGAGACACGATCGTGCGTGTGCTGGCACTCCTGAGTGTGCAGCTTCCGCCCGAGGAAATCTGGTTTGAGCGGCTGGCCCAGTCTTCCAACACCATAACCCTGGACGGAGTGGCCCTCAGCAATGAGTCGATTGCCGATTTCATGCGCAATCTCGAGTCGTCGCCCTACGTGGAAAAGGGCAGCGTCAATCTGACCCATTCACGCCAGAAGTTGATCAGCAACATGAAGCTGAGGGAATTCCAGGTCACCTACCGCTTCTATCCATTCTCCGAAGTGCAAAAACAGCTAAAGGCGCAGGCATCATGAAAAAAGACTCGTTTTCATTGGGTGTTTTGCAGGAAAAGCTCGGTGAGTTGTCTCCTCCCCAGAGAATACTGCTCTTCGTGATCACATTGGCGCTGCTGGGAGGGGGCTTCTACTTTCTGAAGTATAAGGATCAGGCCGCGAACATCAGGCGCCTGCAGACCTCCGTCAGCGAGCAGGAGAAGAAGCTCGTGGCATTGAAGCAGGCGGCGGTCGAGGTGGATAAGCTCAAACTGGAGCTTGCGGAATCCGAGGAGAAGCTCAAGCAGGTCCTCTCGTTCCTTCCCGATCAGAAAGAGATACCGGGTTTACTCGATAATATTTCCCAATTGGGTGCCGAGGTCGGGCTGGAGAACATCCTATTCCAGCCGCAACCTGAACAGCCCCGCGAGTTTCACGCAGCCATTCCCATTCGGTTGGACATCGTGGGCACCTATCACGAACTGGGGGTCTTTCTCGACAGGTTGAGCAAGCTGAATCGGATTCTCAAGGTTGAGAACCTCAATCTGACCAAGCAGAAGGATGGATCAGACCTTCAAGTGGGCGCTACAGTGGTCACGTATCGCTTTGTGGACACACCTCCTCAACCGAGTACGCCGCCGAAGAAGAAATAGTCGGCGTTTTGATGATATGGGGCTGGCAATAGGGGCGAACGGTTACACTTTTGAGGAAGGAAAGAGCAAAGGGGTGTAAGCGGTATGTGTCGAGAAAAGACAAACTGGAGGAGTCTTGTTGGGGTTTTCCTGATCCTGTGGTGCTGGGGGTGTTCGACCACCTCTCCATCGGCACCGAGCGGGATCGGAAATGCGGAGGCCGGTCAATCCACAGAGAGCGTCACCGAAAAGGGGCTTTCGGGTGATGCACAACCTCAGGTTGCCACCTCTCTATCGGGAGTTCAGATAGAGGGGCGGCCGGGTGAAACAGTCGTCATCCTTTCGGGCAATGGACCTTTCAGGGACTACATGTTCAGCAGAGTATCCTCAACAAGGTTCACGCTGGATTTGGGAGACATCTCGGGAGCCGGCGGGCTGCCGACTCTGCCGCCTCCGTCCCATGGTCTCGCGCTGTTGTATTCTGAGCCGGGTCCCGGGGGCACGGGAGGGAAAGGATTGCAGCTGACGGGGACCATGGCGGACCCCATCGGCAACTATGTGGTCAACACGGTTGGCAACAATCTGGCTGTCACCCTTTATGCGGGATCACCGGACAGGATGGCGGCGGCCAGCCTTTCCCCTCCCCCTCCTGCCGCGCCGATGCCTCCGAGGGGCGAAGCGCGCAAGAAGGTCAAAGAGGCTCCGGCACCCAGCATGACCGACGATGTCATCGTGGAGGCTGCTCCTGCGCGCAGCAGGCGAGCGCGCACCAACGCCAGCCAGGAGCCCCAGGAACCTCTCAAGAAGGTCTATTCGGGAAAACCCATCAGCCTCGACCTTCTTGACGCGGACCTGAGAAATGTTCTGAGGCTCATCGCCGACGTTACGGGCTCCAACATTGTCATTGAGCCGGATGTTGCGGGCAAAGTGACCTTGAAGGTCGAACAGGTGCCCTGGGACCAGGTGCTGGATATGGTCCTGGCCATGAACGGCCTTGGCATGGAGCGCAGTGGGAGCGTGATCAGAGTGGCGCGGGTGGCCAAGCTGCGCGAAGAGGTCAACCAGCAGAATGAGGAATTCAAAGCCAGGCAGGAACTGCTCGAAACCGTCAAGGATTTCGGGGAGATAACCACGGAATACCTCACGGTGAACTATGCTCAGCCCGCTGAAATCGCCTCCAAGATCAATGAAGTGAAGAGTGATAAAGGCAGGATTTCAATCGATGAGCGTACCAATCTCATCATCTACTCCGACTACCCGGCCAGAATCGCTACGGCCAGGAAGCTCATCTCCCGCCTAGACAGGGCTACGCCTCAGGTCATGATCGAGGCCCGCCTGGTGACCATGAGCGACGACACCCGGAAGGAATTGGGCATCTCCTGGAACCTGAATCTGAACGACAAGGATCCACTGGTGCGTGAATTCGAAGTGGATATCCTGCAGAACCTCGGAACCGCGCTCAATTTCAATGTGGCTCAGATCGTCGGCCAGACCTTGGTTGCTCTGGATTTTAACATTGCTGCTCTTGAGACTCAGAATCGGACCAAGGTCATTGCCGCTCCCAAAATCCTGACTTTGAACAATGTCAAGGCCAGCATTTCACAGGGTACTCAGATTCCCTATCTGAATCAAAGCGCCGCTGATGCAGGTGTGGTCAGCACGGTTTTCAAGGATGCGGTGGTTGAACTGGGAGTGACCCCTCATATCACGCCCGACGGGAAGGTGAGGCTCGAGATCGAAGCCAAGCAGGACGAACCCGATCTTACTGTCACGGGGCAGGGGGATGCTCCGGCCATTGCCACGAGAAAGATCAAAACGGAATTGATGGTAGCGGATGGCTGCATCGTGGTGATCGGAGGCGTGATGAGGGACACGCAAGGATTCACGCTGGCCACGACTCCTGGATTGAAGGATATTCCGATTCTCGGCCGCCTGTTCAAGCAGGAGTCGAAGAGGAGACAGAAGCAGGAATTGCTCATCTTCATCTCTCCCAAAATCGTGCAGCTCTGAGCTCGGGCCTTGCATTTGATTCACGGATGTGAGATGGATTGCCGAAAGCTTGGCTGAAGTTTCGCTTCCAAACGGCTTTGGCTGTGATTCGGAACTGGCTGCTAATCCGGGGGGGTATTGAATGGTTTGGGTTGGGGCAGGAAGGGTAGTTCTTCTCATGGGGTTCACCTTGGCATTGGCCGTTGTGGCGACGGGATGTTCAGCACAAAAGCCCGGTTCCAAGGTTGACGGATCCCAGTCAGAGAGCAAATTGGAGCTCGACAGGAGCCTGGCCCTCTCCACCCTGCCCAGCCGTTCCCCTGTGCGCATAGATTATCTGCGCCATCTGACGGATATTCATGACCCGGAGGTTTTCGTCTATAAGGAGCGCCGTCGGCTCTATGTTGTCGATGCGAATGTGGTGGTTCGAGACTACCCCATCGGGCTTGGGAAACAACCTTGGGGTGACAAGGAGCGAGAGGGCGATGGAAGGACGCCGGAAGGGGCTTTCATGGTGTTCACAAAGAGCTCCCTGCCGGACCACGGATTGGGTCTCAAGACGAAAGATCCGTCGCCCTCGTCGGAAAAACGCTCGTCCAGCTCAGGTCATGGTTCGTCTCTGCGTTTCCGACACATGGCATCAGCGGCTGGGCGAGGACCTGGCGTTCCGGAGACAAGCAACTGGTCAGGGCATTTTTCCATCCATGGTGGAGGTGCCCAGGCCGATTGGACCGATGGCTCCGTGGCGCTTTATCCCAGTGATCTGGATGAGTTGTCTCAGATTGTTGCTTTGGGCACTCCGGTCATTGTACGCCCTTGATTCTGTCAGCCATAGGGCCACATCGCCCCGGACTCCTCACTTTTCAGGCTCACCTCGGCACCCCTGCCTCGCTTTTCCTCACCTTTGCGCAAGCTCAGCCGCCGAAACAGCTTTCGTGTGAGCCAACCGGCAACGCTCCTTCTCTGTCCATTCCTCATAGGTCTTGAGTGCGTAACGCTTCCCGAAGGCCGGATGATGCAGATAGGCCAGACTGGCTGAGGTGAACTCCTTCTGCAGCTCCGACAACGCCGAGTCGACATCCTGCTTCGGTACAAAATGCCGTGTCTTGGTCAGCTGATAGTGCAGCTCCGGGCCATAATGGGTCAAGAAGGCCTGTACACTGTCCTCGGAGTCCGGACGCTCATCGAGAATGATTCCATCCAGCGGGATGGGGATGTCAATGAGAAGCTGGACAAGGCATCGATCGCCTGCCACTGGCCTCAACCGATCGTATAAAGAAATGATGAGCCCATTCTCAAGCGATATGCTTCCCAGCAATCTGTCCCGTGCTTCCATGTCCAATCAGCACCTCCCGTTGGATGAATTCAATTTGCTCCACGACAGGCTTAAGCATAATGAATGGATGTCTTGTGTTCAAGGGCTGATGCTGATGATCAATCAGAGCGAGACGTTTGACGTTCACCTCGTGGTTGACTCGATGACCCTGAAGGGCTATTAATCAAAGGCTTCCCGGCAGCAATCGCCACGCGATGAGCATTGAGAATCACGGCTTTGGATGTATCCACGAGGGACGCAGTTCATGAAGAGAAAGTGCATAGAGGTTAGATGGCACGGACGGGGTGGACAGGGTGCAGTGACCGCCGCCAGCATTCTCGCCGAGGCCGCTTACTACGAGGGCTACAAGGGTGTCACCTCAGCCCCGTTTTTTGGAGCCGAGCGCAGAGGTGCACCGGTCATAGCCACCACGCGCTTTGGGTGGGAGCCGATTCGTACGTTCTCACTCGTTGAAGAACCCGACGTGGTGGTCGTTCTGGATGAAACCCTGCTGAAGGTTGTGGACGTGACCTCGGGGATGCGCCCGGACGGCCTCGTTTTGATCAATACCAGCAAGCCCCCGGAGAGCATTCAGTTCGGGAATGCCGTCAATGTCGGCACCACCCATGCCACTGAGTGGGCAAAGGAGGCAGGGCTCATCGTGGCCGGCTCAATCCTTTTCAACACGGCCATTCTAGGAGGGTTCAGCAAGGCCACTGGTTTGATCGGCTTTGAGAGCATCGAGAAGGCTCTGCGGAACCACTTCAAAGGGGATGCCGGGGAGAGGAATGTGAACGGGGCGCGGTTGGCCTACGAGGGAACTGCGGCTCTATGGGAGTGCACACTCGCCTGTGCGTGATCCATGCAAACTTCCGACCGGCAGAAGCTGCCAGGGGCGAAGGACCATTTTAATGTCAGAAGATAACAAGCGCGAATTCGTGCACGCTCATTCCAAACTGTGCAAGGGAGAGGCTGGAAAGACGGGCGACTGGCGGGCCTTAAGGCCTGTCATCCAAAACTCCAAATGCACTCCGGCAAGAAACCAGCGCCCATCCTGTTTCATCTGCTGGCTGTACTGCCCTGAGGGAGTCGTCAAGCGTTCGATTCCCGTCGAGATCGACTATGACTACTGCAAGGGTTGCGGCATATGCGCCGAGGAGTGTCCCACCAAAGCCATCGATATGGTTGAAGAGGAAAAAGAGATCTGACGCTCTCCCGAGGCGAGCCTTCCACACGTGGTAGCCCAGGTTTCAAGACGCTTTTCGAGCCAGGAGCCCCATCCGGAAAAGCAAATCCGGGTCTTCGTTTTCTGAGAGAACCTCCACTCGGAAGCCGGCTGATTCGACCATCTCCACCAGTTGCGATTTGGTGTGGGCACCGCTCATACACCATGCCCACCCATCCAGCTCCTTCTCGAAGTATTCAGGCAACTCCGTAGCCGCACACAAATCCATCACGACCAGCCGCCCACCTTCCTTCAGAACCTGCCAGATTTCGGTCAGCAAACTCTGCTTGTCGGGGAAGAGGTTCAGGACACCGTTCAGGAGGATCCAGTCGAAAGTGGCAGGACGAAAGGGCAGGTGCGATCCCTCGCCACAGATGAATGAGATCGAGCTATGGGATGGATCGAGCCCCGAGAGACCGAGCTCCGATGTCACAGTCCTCGACTCGAACAGAATCTGAGAAACCACGTCCAGGTTCACGATATCGATTGGATATTCGCAGGTCTGAGCCAGCGCCATGGAGTCGATGCCGATCCCCGATCCCAGATTCAGAATGGAGTCTCCGGCTTTGGGGTGAAGGTATTGAAGCGGATTGCCACAGGGAAGGAAGTGCTCCCAAATGCGGGCAGGCAAAACCGCAAGGGAATCGAGGGGATAGAGGAGGGCTGCTGCCAGATCCCTGCCCTGGCGAATGGGCAATTCGGGCGAAGGAGCTGAGTGACCGTTGAAGAGCCTTTCGTAATAGGCCTTGATATGTTGACGTATGTGCCGGGCCGATGGGTCTTTCGAAGGGCGATCCATGATGGGGAGGACTTTCAGCGGATGGGGAGAGAGGGTGCCCCCTCTTTGGATGATTTGGGCTTGTAGAAGCGATCCCTCTCGCTGTAGATGCAGCCGCAGTAAACCTGCCTGTAAACGCCAAGATCGCGTGCCTCGTTCTGGCCTGCGGCCCAGCCCACCCGAAAATCCTCATAGTGGAAAGGAATCCCGTGTCGTCTGGAGGATTCCTCAGCAAGAGACCGAATCGTGTCGTGTTTCTGCTGTTTACTGTATAGAAGCGTTGTACTGAATGCGTCGAAGTGGCTCTTCTTGGCGAGACGGGCTGTTTCGTCAAGCCGCCGTGCATAGCAGAAGAGGCACCGTTGGCTCTCCCTGAAAGCGGTCTGCCTCAAGAAGGCCTCCAGATCATAGTCTTCGCGCACGATCAGCTGCAGGTTCAGGTGGCCCGCGATGATATGCAGGGCCTCCAATCGCCGGACCATTTCCTGGTAGGGTTGAATGTTGGGATTGTAGAAGAACCCGTGGATGAGCCAGCCGGCGTCCAGGAGGGACCTGGCCGGAAAGAGGGTGCACGGACCGCAGCAAGTATGGAGCAGGATGCGAGGCATCATCTTCCTCCCAAAGAATGTGATCCCACAGGCCATATCACCCTTACTGGGCGAGACGGATGGCTCACCAGGGTAGCGCCTGGTATACGCTCGCTTCCCCAGCAGCCATACGATCCCACCAAGATCCTCCGCCTACCGCCCTCAACCCTCAACCCTCAACCCTCAACCCTCAACCCTCAACCCTCAACCCTCAACCCTCAACCCTCAACCCTCAACCCTCAACCAGAAACCAGAAACCAGAAACCAGAAACTGACCCCGGCGCGGGGCTCACACCGCCTCACGCAGGTCGATCAACCGACGATTCGAGAGCCTGCACAAGCCTCACGGGCAGTCCATCGAAGCTTCCATTGCTCATGCACAGGATGAGGTCGCCCCTTCTTCCCTCACTGAGCAGATGATGAATGAGCTCATCGGTGCTTGCGAAGAGGTACGCTTCTTTGTGACGGCCGGCGATGTCCCGAACCAGCCTGGCGCTGTCCAGGCGTTCGGAATCCGGTATGGTCTCCAGCCCGCTGGGTGACTTGATGCACACCCGGTCGGCTCTGTCGAAAGCCCTGGCGTAGGCCTCCTGAAATATGTTGCGCCGACTGGAGTTGGTCCGGGGCTCGAAGGCCGCGATCAATCGGCGGGAGGGATAGAAGTGCTTCAAGGCCTGGATTGTCTCCTGAACTGCCGTGGGATGGTGGGCGAAGTCATCGATGACGAGGATGCCGTTCACCTCCCCGATGCGATCCTGCCTCCGCTTCACTCCTTTGAAACACTCCAGACCATGGGCGAGGGAATCGAGCTCCATCCCGGCCAGACGGCAGGCCGCGACGACGGCAAGGGTGTTGGATGCGTTGTGTCTCCCGGGGAGAGGGCTCTTCAACTCAGATGGCAATCCGGACAGTCCATCCAGGAAACGCATCTGGACGTGGCCCTCGCAATATCCAAGGTCGAGCAGCCGCCACTGGGCCTCGGGTGAAGCCCCATAGCCCATCACGTTCCCTTTGCAGAGGTCTTTCAAGCGCCGGCATTCGGGATCGTCCATGTTGAGGATCAAGGTTCCGTCCTCCGGGATGAGCTCGACGAATCGGCAGAATGCCTCCCTGATCGCATCCAGATCCTTGAAGATATCGGCATGGTCGAACTCGATGCTGGTGAGCACGCCGATGTGGGGTTGATAATGAAGAAACTTTGGGCCCTTGTCGAAGAACGCCGTGTCATACTCGTCACCCTCGACCACCATGTAGGGTCCTTTACCCAGCCGATGGCTCGCGCTCCAGTCCTTCAGAAATGCTCCGATGAAGGCGCTGGGGTCCAGCCCCCCCTGGAGAAGTTGCCAGGCCAGAAGTGCAGATGTGGTGCTCTTGCCATGTGTGCCGGCGACAACAATACTGCGGTGGTCACAGAGGAAGAAACGGGATATGGCCTCGGGCATGGACAGGTAGGGCCGCCCCATTTCCATGGTATGAAGGGCTTCGGGGTTATCCCTGCGAATCACGTTTCCGATGACCACCATGTCCGGATTGGCATGCCTCAGGTTCTGAGCATCATAGCCCCGGTAAACGGGGATCTTCAGTTGCTCGAGGTGGTGGCTCATGGGAGGGTACAGGTTCTGATCGGATCCTGTGACTCGAAAACCCTTCTCGATGAGCATGGTGGCAAGGGTCCCCATGGCGATACCGCCGATTCCCATCAGGTAGACCGTCTGAACGCGATCAGGCTCCATGAATTCCTCTCATCACCAGGTCGTGGAGTAATGGCCGAAACTGCTTGATCTTATCATTCCTGCGAGAAGGATGAACTCTGTTTGTGAGCAGCACGATCAGCAGATCCTTTTCCAGATCCAGCCAGAAGGATGTCCCTGTGAATCCCAGGTGGCCGACGCTGTGGGGAGAGATGAGCTCACCCGCACTGGACTTCGAAGGGCTCGGTGTATCGAATCCAAGGACCCATGTGCCGGTTGGGGACGCTTGAGGGCGATCCCAGAACTCCCTCACGACAGCAGAAGACCATGAGGAGCCCGAATCCTCTCCCTTATAAACCCCGGAAAGAAACGTGAGCCATTGAACAACGCCCGACGCGGTGCCGAAAAGCCCCGCATGCCCGGCAACGCCGCCCAGGCAATAGGCGTTTTCATCGTGGACTTCTCCCACAAGAAGACGTTTGCGCCATGGGCAGAGCTCCGTCGCGGCAAATGCAGCAGGAGTTTTCGGTGGAGTCTTGGCGGGGCACGATGGGTCGGACTCAACGTCCATCCGGCAATAATGGAGCTGCCGGTCGAAAATGGAGCTGGAGAGGAGTTGCGCTGCCAGGGAGTCCAGGGGGGCCCCGAGGAGATTCTCCAGAAGGATTCCCAGAAGCATGAAACCCAGGTCGCTGTAGCATGAGGCGACTCCGGGCTTCCCGATGAGGGGTGAATCGAGGATGAGGGCGAGAAGGGCCTCTCGCCTTTCAGTCTGGGGGATCCCAATGAGATCGATGTAAAAGGGCCAATAGGGGGGCAGTCCCGAGGAATGATTGAGCAGGTGCCGGATGGAGACCTCGCGCATCGGGGCGCGAAGTGAGGTTTGGGGGAAGAATCTGTCCAGCCTGCTGTCCAGATCAAGCCGCCCGCTGCTCACAGCCCAAATGCACAGCGAGGCCGTCACAAGAGGCTTGGTGAGAGAAGCCAGATCGAAGTGCGTGTGCTCGTCGAGGGAGGCCCCACCGTCGTGGGTGACTCCCCAGCAGTGCGTGAGCACGATGCGGTCGGACCGAGCAACGGCGAGACTGGCTCCCGAAAAGACCTTCTGATCCAAAGCGCTCTGGAAAAGCTCCCGGAGCTCCCGATCCAGATCAGGCGACAGGGTCGAATGGGGAGGCGAGGGGGCGAAGGGTATGCTCATAGGTGTTCAGCAAAAAAGGGATGCCCAGCGGAAGGATCTCGTTTTCGGGGATATGCCCGAAAGGAAGACCGGCCACAACCGGAAAGCGAAAGGGTCTCACATAGTGGGAGACCATGGCTTGGAGCTCACTCTCGTCACCACAGCCGGTGAACCGGCCCATGATGAACCCTGCCAGTCGATCGAGCACACGCCCCAGTTTGAGCTGGTTGATGCAGCGATCCAGGCGATAAAGCTGTTCGTTGCAATCCTCGATGAAAAGGATGCAGCCTTCGAGGTCCGGAAAGTATGGGGTGCCCATCAGATGAACTAGGCAGGTCAGGTTGCCCCCGACGAGTCTTCCGGAGGCCACCCCTTCCTGCAGGATCCGGTCATCGGTGAATTCGAATGAAAAATCGCGCTCCCCCTGGAGGGACTGAAGCAGCTTGATGGCAGACTCGGGATTCTCTGCCAGATCCATGAGATTGGGACCATGGAAGGTCGCCCAGCCCAACGCCGCCTGGAACGACAGGTGAAGAAAGGTGACATCGCTGTAGCCGACGAACGGCTTGAGCCGATCCCGGATCTTGGAAAAGGCGAGCCAGGGCAGCATGCAGCCGGATCCGTATCCTCCCCGAATGCTGATGACGGCAGCGATCTCCGGATCCAGAAAGGCGTTCACAAGATCGGCGGCTCGGGCAGACTCGGCACCTGCAACATATCCTCTCGACTTGAATGCATTGACCCCTGTGCTCACTCGATAGCCCTGCCGCTCCAGGAGATCGCAGGCGATCTGGAATTTCGTACGATCGAATGGGCTGCCGGGAGCCACAAGGCCGATGCAGTCCCCGGGTCGAATCGGTTTCAAGGTCACTGAGCCTTCTGGTTTCGCTCGAAAATAATCTTGAGCCCCTTGAGGGTGAGGTAATCGTCCACTTCCTCAATGGCCGGGCATTCGCCGGCAATCAGCGGGGCCAGTCCTCCCGTGGCCACGACTCGCAGGTCCGTGCTCACCTCCCGCCGGATGCGGTTGATGATCCCTTCCACCAGGCCCGCGTAGCCGTACACGATTCCGGCGTTCATGGAGGCGATGGTGTTCTTGGCGATGATGGAGAGGGGTTTGGCGAAGATCTCGACCCTTGGCAGTTTGGAGGCTTTCTGGAACAGGGCTTCGCAGGAGATCATGATGCCCGGGGTGATCACACCGCCGAGGTACTCACCTCGATCCGAGATATAGTCGAAAGTGGTTGCCGTCCCGAAATCCACCACGATGGTCGCCTTCCGGAATGCCTCGTAAGCTGCCACGGCATTCACGATGCGGTCGGCCCCGACTTCCTTGGGATTGTCGTAGAAGATGGGCATGCCGGTCTTGATGCCCGGCCCGACGATCAATGGAGTCAGTGAGAAGTATTTGCTGCAGAAGCGCTCCACCACATTGAGCACCGGTGGAACCACGCACGAGATGATGATGCTGTCGACTTTGTCCGGCGCCAGTCCGCTGGCGCTGAACAGGCTTCGGATCATGATTCCGTATTCGTCGATGGTGGCGTTGACTTCCGTGCGAATGCGCCAGTCCTGGACGATCTCGTGGCCGTCAAAGAGGCCCAGGACGGTGTTGGTGTTGCCGATATCCATAGCCAGGAGCATGAGTCATCCTCGGAGATTGGGAGTGGAGTCTACGCGAGATGCTTCCGAATGCCTTCTGCCATTTCATGAGCCGTCTCGTAGATGAGGCGGGCATCGATTGCCTCGACCATGACCCGAATCACCGGTTCCGTGCCCGAAGGCCTGATGACCATACGGCCCTCAGATCCGAGCCGCTCGCACAGCAGTTGCTGCAGGGTCTTCAACTCGGTGATCCCATCCATGCGCTTGCCCTGGGCAACGGGAACGTTGATGAGTCTCTGGGGATAACGCTCCATGACGGTTTTGAGCTCGGAAAGGGGGCGGTTCTCAGTGAGCATGACCGCCAGGATCTGCAGGGCGGAAAGGATGCCGTCTCCCGTGGTGCTGTGGTCCAGGAAAATCAGGTGCCCGGATTGCTCACCCCCCAGATTGAAGTCCTGCTGGCGCATCCGCTCGACAACATATCGGTCGCCCACGAGCGTGCGCTCGAGGGTGGCTCCCTGTCTCTGGAGGGCCACTTCGAACCCCAGATTGCTCATGATCGTCGCGACAACCGTCTTTTCCTTCAAAATGCCATGCTTGAGATAATGGGTTGCGCAAATGGCCATCAGCTGGTCACCGTCCAGGATTTCACCCTTCTCGTCGGCAAAGATGACGCGGTCGGCGTCGCCATCCAGGGCGAAGCCGGCCTGGGCTCCGTGCTCGCGAACCAGCGCAGCCATGTGCTCGGGATGGAGCGCCCCGCACTCCTTGTTGATGTTTCGGCCATTGGGACGGTCTCCCGTGAGGATCACGTCGGCCCCGAGCTCCTCGAACACCGTCGGGGCGACACGGTATGCGGCGCCATGCGCACAATCGATCACCAGCTTCACACCCTCCAGGGTTTGAGCTCGGGGGAAGGTGTTCTTGAGGTAGACGATGTAGCGTCCCTGAGCGTCATCGATGCGTCGGGCCCTGCCGATGTCGGCCGCCGGGGGGCGCTGGAGCCGCTCGATCTCACCGGAATCGATGATCTCCTCCATGTACCGCTCCATATCGTCGGGGAGCTTGTAACCGTCGGATCCGAAGATCTTGATGCCGTTGTATTCATGGGGGTTGTGCGAGGCTGAGATGACAATGCCGGCGTCCGCTCGCATGCTGCCCGTGATGAAAGCGATTCCAGGCGTAGGCAGGGGCCCTACGAGGAGAGCGTCCACACCCATGGAGCAAATCCCGGCGGTGATGGCATATTCGATCATGTAGCCCGATAGCCGCGTGTCTTTGCCAATGATGATCTTCGGACGTCGATGGCGACTCTTGAAGATATGTGCGGCTCCACATCCCACCTTGAGGGCCAGGTCGGTGGTCATGGGGAACTCGTTCGCCAGTCCTCGGATTCCGTCAGTTCCAAAAAGCTTGCCCATGGTGATCTCCTGAATCTCCGCTGCCTCAAATGTCAACAGGCATGACAAAACAACAACAGTGCGCGGTGAGCAGCGCGTGGACCCAATCAGGTGAGATGCCGCAATGCGTCAGCCATGACCGCCACCTGTTTTTGAAACGGGACATCATGGACACGAATGATGTGCGCCGCCGCAGCAATGGCCTGCGTGTTGACCACCGCAGTGCCGACTTCACGATCATCGACATCGCGCTCCAGAATGGACCCGATGAAACGTTTGCGGGACGCCCCGAACACAATCGGCCGGTCCAGGGCGTGCAAAAACTCGAGACGTGCAACGATCCTCGCATTGTGGGCTGCGGTCTTGCCGAAGCCAATGCCTGGATCCACCATAACCTGACTGCGATCCACCCCGTTCTTCTCAGCGAACTGAATCCGCTCCTCCAGGAAGGCGATGATTTCAGAGAAAAGGGAGGCGTAGCGAGGATTTTCCTGCATGGTCCTGGGGGTTCCCTGCATGTGCATGAGGATGACCGGAGAGCCCGCATGAGCGGCAACCTCGACCATGGCCTCATCAAAGGCGAGGGCGCTCACGTCGTTGATGAGGTTGGCTCCGCTGGCCAGGGCGCGTCGAGCAACCATGGCCTTGGTGGTGTCGATGGATACGGGGATTACAGAAAAGCTCCGAATCCCCTCGATGACTGGAATCACTCGGCGCAATTCTTCGTCCACGCTGACCGGCTCTGAAAAGGGCCTGGTCGATTCGCCGCCGATGTCCAGGATGTCCGCCCCGGCCTCGACCATCCCACGTGCCTGCTGGATGGCCGCCTCACTGCCGAAGCATTTCCCCCCGTCTGAAAACGAATCGGGGGTAATGTTCACGATGCCCATGACAAGGGTGCGCTCTCCAAGCACCAGGGGCTCGGTGCGACCTGCAAGGCGCAGGGAGAAACGCTTTCGGGGATGAAGAGCCATCGAAGCCATCCGTTGCGATCGTCAGGGGGAGAAAGGGTTTGAATGGCAGAGCCGGCGGGTTCTGGGTGGAGCCGACCACGGAACGATGTCCGTATCGACCCGGGATAGAACGGAAAGTGGGGCATGAACCAGCGCCGTACCGAGCACCTCCGGGATCACTCGTTGGAGTCCACTGGCTCGTTCTCAGATTTTCCAGTGTCAGATGCGGATGGGGAGCCTGCCTCCGATGTTGCAGGAACCGGCATCTGCTGCTGAGGTGTATCATCCGCCGGCATCCGCTCGGGTTTGGACCTGGTGCGATCCTGCTCGCCGATTTTGGTCATCAGAGCGGGGTCGGTGGAGGAAATGATGAGATCCACGTCACGGAGAGCGAGAGTTTCCTTTTCCAGCAGAGCGCCGGCGATACCGTGCAGGATATCCACATGCTCCGTCAAAATCTCGCTGGCCCGCTGATAGTTGGTCTCGACGAGACGCCGGATCTCATTGTCAATGTTGATCGCCGTCTGTTCGCTGTAATCGCGGTGCTGTGCAATATCCCGCCCCAGGAAGACCTGCTCCTCGCGCTTGCCGAAGCTCAAAGGACCCATCTCCTCACTCATTCCCCACTCACACACCATGCGGCGCGCCAGCTGCGTGGCGCGCTCGATGTCGTTGGCTGCGCCCGTGGTTCGCTGGGCGAAGACGACCTCTTCGGCAACGCGTCCGCCCATGAAGATGGCAATGCTGTCCAGCAGAAACGCTTTGGAATAGGTGTGGCGGTCGTCCTGGGGAAGCTGCTGAGTCAAGCCGAGAGCGCGCCCCCGAGGAATGATGGTGACCTTGTGCAAAGGATCGGCATTGGGCAGGACACGCGCCACCAGCGCGTGACCGGCTTCATGATAGGCCGTCGTGCGCTTCTCCTCCTCACTGAGAATCATGCTCTTGCGCTCCAGGCCCATCATGACCTTGTCCTTGGCCGACTCGAAATCGGACATGTCGATCTGGTCCTTGTTCTTGCGGGCCGCGAGCAAAGCGGCTTCGTTGACCAGGTTCTCAAGGTCTGCACCGGAAAATCCCGGTGTCCCTTTGGCCAGTGTACGGGTGTCCACGTCCGGGGCCAGAGGTTTCTTGCGGAGATGCACCTTGAGTATTCCATCTCGACCGCGAATGTCGGGAACCGGAACAACGACCTGTCGGTCGAATCGACCGGGTCTCAAGAGAGCCGGGTCAAGCACGTCGGGTCGGTTGGTTGCGGCGATGAGGATGACGCCCTCGTTGGATTCGAAGCCGTCCATTTCGACCAGGAGCTGGTTTAGGGTTTGTTCGCGCTCATCATGGCCCCCACCAAGCCCTGCTCCGCGGTGCCGTCCAACGGCATCGATCTCGTCGACGAAGATGATGCATGGGGCATTTTTCTTGCCCTGCAGGAAAAGGTCGCGCACCCTGGAAGCACCCACACCCACGAACATTTCGACAAAATCGGAACCGCTGATCGAGAAAAAGGGGACTCCCGCCTCGCCTGCGATGGCCCTCGCCAGCAGGGTCTTCCCCGTTCCAGGCGCTCCCACCAGAAGGACTCCCTTGGGGATCCGCCCACCCAACCGCGTGAATTTTCTCGGGTCCTTGAGGAACTCCACGATTTCCTGCAGCTCTTCCTTGGCCTCATCGACCCCCGCCACATCGTCAAACAGAATCTTCTTCGAGGTCTCGTTCAGCAATCTCGCCCGGCTCTTGCCAAAGCTCATGGCCTTGCCGCCGCCCATCTGCATCTGGCGCATGAAGAAGATCCAGACGCCGATGAGCAGTAGCATGGGGAACCAACTGATGAGTAAGGTGTAATACCAGGGCGATTCCTCTTCGGGCTTCGCCTGAATGTCCACGCCATGTTCGCGCAGAATGCGGATCAGCTCGGCGTCTCTCGGGGCGAACGTGCGAAAATGTTTGCCATCCGTGTACGTTCCGAGCACCCGGTCTCCCTGAATGGTGACCTGTGACACTTCACTCTTCTGAACAGAAGTGAGAAACTGCGTGTAAGTCGTTTCGTTGCTGGTTTGCTGGGGCTGGTGAAACATGTGGAAAAGCAGGATCACCATCAGGCTGATCACCAGCCACAGAGCCAGATTCTTATAAAAAGGACTCAATTGAGAAGCCTCCAGAAATAGTTTTAGTAACGACGACAGCTCCTGTGACCCATGGCCAAGCCTGGAACTGACCCGTTGCTTCCGGTACGGGAGCGGTCCGCAACCGCCAAGACATATCTATAGCAGAATAACACTCGATGGAAAAGCTCCAAAGGCCCAGCACCCCGTGCGAATTCAACACTGCACCTTGGGCGCCGCAAACGCTGCCGAGGCCTTCACACAATGCGCGCCAATCTCCGGCTCACATCTCCAGAGCCCTCACCTTGAAGAACGCAACAGCCAGCGTTTTCAACATTTCATCGATGATGGCCGGTATGGATTCCTTCAATCCGGCCTTGGTTCCATGCCCCAAGGTTTCTTCCGTCCATATGGAAGGATTGTCAAAATTCCCCGCATCGCACTTGATATGGTACACGAGGGGATACTCCTCACCCAGGACCCATATCCTGAACGTGATGTTGCCGACGGTTCTGTCCCGTTTGAGCAGCAAAGAGAGGAAC
>Ga0105100_10000473_pt1 | contig 23758 bp, 20 predicted proteins | sample PPLLak12cMay2015_2_FD_87033 | JGI IMG/M metagenome (GOLD analysis project Ga0105100, IMG submission 87033) | Freshwater sediment microbial communities from Prairie Pothole Lake near Jamestown, North Dakota, USA - PPLs Lake P8 Core (1) Depth... | ecosystem: Environmental > Aquatic > Freshwater >...
GCTGCCGGGCGCCACTGGCGCCCGGATTTCGGAACGCTTCAACCAGGGGATCCTCGAGCGTCGCAGCAGCTTCTGCCAGGCGGCCTGCCGGTGGGCATGCCGCGGAAAAAGGGCGAACACGGCCTCGGGCGCCTCCTGGCGCAGGCGCTTGATGATCCGCAGCACCTGACGTTCCTCGGCCCGCCGGATGGAGCCCAGCACCACCAAGGGCCCTTGCGCGGCGGGGAAGGCTGAAGCGTCGGTCGCCGCTGCCGGCGGATCGCCGCCGACCTGGATCTGATCGAACTTGAGATTGGGCAGCACCGCGATGCCGTCGGGTCCGAAAAGGGCGGCGAACCGTGCGGCATCCGCCGGGGAGATCGCCAGGACGCGCTCCGGCCGCAGCGAGCGCCAAATCGACGGCCAGATGCGGTAGCGCGAGAAACTGCGGGCCGTCATGCGGCCGTTGACGATCAGGCTGCGGCAGCCGCTGCGTTTCAACTGCGCCAGAAGCGCGGGCCAGATTTCGGATTCCAGGAGCACCATGACCCGCGGCCGCACGCTGCCCAGCGCTTTGCGCATGATGGCCGGTCGGTCGAAGGGAAAATAGGTCAGATGCAGAAGCCGGATGCCGGGGAGGGCGGGGTGGCGGCCGGCCGCCTGTTGAAGGACTTCGAGGCCCTGTTGGGTGTTGGTGGTTACCAGGGCGCGGACCGGGGCAGGGGGGCGCAAACGGCTGATGATCTGCCATGCCAGCTGGGCCTCCCCCACCGACGCTGCCTGAATCCAGAGGTCCGCGCGTGGCAGGGGCCGTTGCAGGCTGCGGCGGGTGAACCCCGCTGCCAGGCGCTGATTGCGGCGCAGCAGCGGCAGGGCCGCCCGCCAGGACCAGTCGTAGGCGGAAAAGGCGATTTTTTCGATGATACCCGTCATGGCAGAAAACAAAAAACTTTCGGGTCCGGCACGTGGCCTTCCGTGCGGATGCCTTTTTACCCGGTAATTCCGAATTTCGCAAATCAAATAGCGCCCTGCGATGCCCCTGTCACCGCAAACTTTCAGGTGTTTGAAAATTGACAATCTTGCGTTAACCATATTAAAAATTACCCTTTGGGCAAGGTTGCCGCTATGGATTCAAGAGCGGGGGCGACGAAATTTTGGAAAATTTCCGTCTGCGGTGCGTTGCAGTTCGGGGTGGCCGTGGGGGTGTTCCCGGTTTTGGAAAAACCCCAAGTCGATTTGGTGACGGTTGATGGGATGACTAAACTGCAAGACCTCGAGGATCACCTGATTCGCGGCTTTTTCCGTATCATTGGGCTGATTCCCATGAAGTCCGGGGCAGCCCTGGGCGACGCGCTTGGGGCGGCATGGTACGCTCTGGACCGCTATCACCGCACCATCGCCAGAGGCAATCTGAAAATCGCCTTCGGGGATCGAAAAACACCCCGGGAAATCGACGCCCTGGCGCGGCGGAGCTTTCAGAGCCTGGGTAAACTGCTATTTGAAGTGGGGTGGTTGCAAAGTCTGAAACCCGGCGACGTTTCGAAGCATTTTATTCTGGAGGGCTTTACGCCCCGCCGGGTCGCCCAGCTGCGCCGCGGTGTGCTGGTATTGACCGGCCATTTCGGCAACTGGGAGATTTTGCCGGCCGTTGCGGCCATGGTCGGCTTCCGGGTCAGCATTGTCTATCGGCCGCTTGATTTCGCCCCTCTCGACCGCTTTTTTTCGTTTTCGCGGGCGCGCTTCGGAGCCGATCTGATTCCCAAGAAAAACGCGCTGTTTCGGATCGTCAGGGCGCTCAGGGGGAAAAGGACCGTCGGTATCCTGCTGGATCAAAACGCCAAACGCGATCAGGGGGTTTTTGTCGATTTCTTCGGTAAGCCGGTTTCCACCAACAAGGGTCTGGCGCAACTGGCGCTGAAAACCAAAGCGCCGGTTTATCCGATGTTTCTCGTCCGTCGGGAGCGAGGCTTCAAGGTGATGCTGGGAGATGAAATCCCGTTGGCCACCACCGGAGACCCGGCGCGGGACGTTGCCCTAAACACCCGCCGCTACAATCAGGTGCTGGAGGACACGATCCGCCGCTATCCGGATCAGTGGTTCTGGGTTCATCGGCGATGGAAGAAAGAGCCCAAGCCAGGGCAACCGGTTTGGATCGATTTATAGTCCCGGTGCGGTGGGGTTACAGGTAAAAGATGCGTTTGCAGGGTTTGCGGATGGCTGGCAGTTTTTTCCAAAAAGGCCGCTTGGACCCCCGCGCCTGCACGGCCGCTGCCCGATTGACCCCCGCTGCGCGTCGGGCTTCCGCCTTGGGGACGCGCAGGGCCCGTTGATGGGATCATCGCCATGAAAGTGTTGATCGTCAAAACCAGCGCCCTGGGGGATGTGGTCCACGCCCTGCCGGTTTTGGCCTATCTGAAGAGCGCCGGGCGGGATATCCAGATTGACTGGCTGGTGGAGGAAGCCTTTGCGCCCCTCCTCGCCGACCACCCCTTGGTGAACCGGGTGATAGCGCTTCGCACCAAAGCCTGGCGCCGGGCCGGTTTTTTTTCCACCTTTTCGGGCGCCTGGCAGGTGATCCGGGGCCTGCGCCGTCAAGGTTACGACCGGGTGCTTGATCTTCAAGGCAACAGCAAAAGCGGTTTTTTTACCCTTTTTGCCGGTGCCTCCAAGCGATTCGGATTCGATCGCAACGGGGTGCGGGAGTGGCCCAATCTGCTGGCGACGACGTGCCGGGTTGGCCTCTGCGCCGGCGATCAGCATGTCAGTCGACGGGCGTTGGCGATTGCCCGGGCGGCGGTACCCGGCGGCAGTGATGAAAGATGGGCCGGCCCGTTGCACGTCAATGCCGCTGCTGCTGGAAGAGTTGCAAGGCACCTGAAAGGATTGGGGCTGGCGCCCCACGCAGAGCACCCTCTGATCGTTTTGCATTACGGCACCACCTGGTCGACCAAACGCTGGCGGCTTGCGTTCTGGCAGGAGCTTGCGGTGCGGCTGATCAGCGCGCTGAACGCCAAGGTGCTGCTGACCTGGGGAACTGAAGCGGAAAAAAAGGCGGCAACGGCCATCGCCGCCGCAACTGCTCAGCAGGCCCTGATTTGGCCAAAACGGCCGTTGCCCGATCTGCTGGCCCTGCTGGGAAGCGTTGATTTGGTGGTTGGTTGCGACACCGGACCTGTTCACATTGCCGCCGCCGCCGGAACACCCACGGTATCCATCTACCGGGTAACCGATGCCCTGCGAAACGGACCGCGTGGTCCGAAACATCGATGCCTGCAAGCGCCGCTGGGCTGCTCGCCGTGCCTTCGCAAACAGTGCGAGCGGGATGAACGCTGTTCGGGTTCGGTTTCCGTCGACAGCGTTTTCAGCGCCGTCAAGGCCAGTTTGGACCCCTAAACTCTTCTGCCCGCACCCGTTTCGATCATTCCCGAAAAAGATGGGCACATGTGCCCTCAAGCCCAAAGGCACTTGCTGCTCTTTTCAGGGCGATCTTTTTTGATAACGCAATCGCCTGGTCGGTTTGGGGGCCGCCGATACGGGAGGCCTAAACAGCCAAAAGATATTGCCGCAGCAAAAGCGCGGGTGGCCTGTGGCCTGGTCCGTCAGGACACATTCAGGGGAGTTGCGGTGTCAGATAAGCTCAACAGCGATCGGGGGACTGTGCCAGATGCGATGGCCGATTTTTTTGCACCGGTGGAACCGGTTTGGAAGGGGGAGATATGGATTAACCGCCCCTACCTTGATATCCTGAACGCGAACGGTTTGAATCGGTTTGAGGACTTTTGGCGTTTTGCGGGCGGGGAGGTGATCAAGCAGATCAAGGCCCGCTCGGTTACGCGCTTTTCGCTGGATTCAAATGGCGGCAAACGGCATTTTTATCTCAAGCGTCACCGCAAGGAATGGTCAGGGTGGCCATTGGTCGGGTGCCATTGTCTCCCGGGCAAATCGTTTTCGCAGGGGATCATCGAATTCGCGCATTGCGCGCTTTTCCGTCGCAATGGTCTGGCTACGGCTCACCCCGTGGCCGCTGGGGAGCGCCGCGCGCACGGCTTCTGGGTCGAGTCCTTCTTCGTCACGGAGGCATTTGCGCCGTTTGTGTCGCTTGAAGACGTGATCCGGGAGCGTCCCAGTCTTTTTGGAGGTCCCGACGGCGGGCGCGTCAAAAAGGCGTGGCTGGGCCAAATTGCCCGAACGGCCAGGCAGATGCACGCATGCGGCTTCCATCATCTCGATTTCAATGCCACCCATATCCTGATCCATTTCCTGGAAACGTCCGTTGAAACGCCTCTAATTGGTTTTTTTGACCTGCAGCGCGTCAGCAAAACCCGATTGTTTCGATGGCGCTGGATGATAAAAGGTCTTGCCCGATTGATTCAAACACTGCCGCCTGATTTGTTTTCCGAGGCCGATTGTCAGCACCTTTTTCTATCCTACAAGGGGCGCAGCCGGCTGGATTTCTGGAGCCGGATTCAGTACCGCTGCTTGAAACGCAAAACCGAACGGATAAAAAGGCACACTCGCAAAATCGATAAAATAAAGCAGTGCCAAAGGGCGCTGTTGGAGAAGGCCAAAAAATAGTGTTTTTTCGTGATCAAAAGGTGGTTATAAATGTGAATACAGGGTCTTTTAAATTGAATTGAAAAAAGCAAAATTTCGTATGATTGGAAAACTGAAAATAAATTTTTGCAGCTTTAGAAAACAATCGAAATGGGCAGACGTTTACCGTGGCGATGTGCCTGATGTCGACGAAATTCATGATAAAATTATTGATGGCATCGATGTATGGATAATTCAATCCTATTTGATATTTAAGGCGGCGAAAACCCATTTTGAAATCATTTTTTCTGACGAAATAATGGCCGATGCCATTAACATTTTACACCGTGATGAAATTCATTTAAAGCGAAACTTGCACAAGGGTTTTATCGTTGGAATTCGGGCGGATCGCCCACCGCTTTATATGGCCGATTTGGTTGTTTGCCAGAATCGATCTTTTGCTCGAAAGATCCATGGTTACTATCTGCCACATTGGCCTCAGCCAGGTCTTGTTCACCGAAATTATAATCGAGGGAATACGCTTGAAAATATAGCCTTTTTTGGCCGGCTTGTAAATTTTGATCCAAGAATTTCAGGACTGGATTTTGAAGCGGGTTTGAAGAAAAGAGGTCTTCAATTTATTCATGATGAAAAAAAATGGTATGATTACCGAAATGTCGATGCAATTATCGGCTTGAGGCGAGTTCCTGAAATAGAAATTTCAACGAAACCAGCCAGTAAATTAACCAATGCCTGGCTGGCCGGGGTTCCTTCTTTGTTGGGGGAAGAGCCGGCCTACGCTGAGCTTCGAGAAAATGAGTACGATTATCTGGTGGTTGCATCACCCAAAGACATCTTGAAGGCATTGGACCGGTTACAGCAAAAAGGAGAATACCAAAAATTCAGGAAACAAGCCCAGCGACGGGCGCAAGAATTTACACGAGAGAAAATTCTATGCATGTGGTTAGCGCTTTTGGAGACAATTATTATACCAGCCTATTTAGGCGCGCTGCCATTGGCCAGAACCCGAAAAATTCAAATGTTTCTTAAGGGTGTCCGTCAGCACGCAGAAACAAAAATATGGAAGAACCGCTGGCGGTACCAGCAAATCCAGATGGATCGGTTTCAATAAACCTTACGGAAATCGAGTTGTCTTTCGCCATAAATAGTCAGCCGGAATAATGATCAAAACCGGTTTGGTTGAGAATTATCCCCGAAAGTTTTAACGAATATGAGAATTGCCATAATACGAAAGGAGTGTTCCCTTCTAAAGGGCGGTGCCGAAAGGTATTGCGCCAATCTGTGCCGAGGGCTGGCCCAAAGAGGCCATCAGGTCTACCTACTGGCCCAACAAATGGACAAAGACCTCCATCCAGAGCTCAACCTTGTTCCGATTCGGGTCAGTTCCTTCAGTTCGTCGGCAAAAAACCTTTCATTTCACCGCAACTGCCAAAACGCGTTAAAAAAACTCAACCTGGATAGGGTCTATGCGCTCTCCCGAAGTTATCCGGTCGATGCGCTGCGCGTCTCGGACCCCCTGCATTTGGCATGGATGAAATTGCGTTATCGGTCGAAATGGCGGTTGTTGATTGAACGTCTGAATCCCCGCCATCGCGCTATCCTGCGTTTGGAAAAGGGAATCTACCATCCCGCCAATACCAAAGTGATCATCACCAACTCGAAGTTGGCCAAACGTCAGGTGCATGACCTCTTCGGTTTTCCGCAGGAACGGATTCATGTAGTCTACAATGGTGTTGACTTGAAAAAATTTTCACCCTTGGAGGAGGTGCAACCGGTTTCGAAAAAAGTCCGCTTGCTGTTCGTTGGGATGGAATTCCGACGCAAGGGATTGCAGTATCTTCTAAAGGGGCTCAGCCTGATAAAGCCCGGAATGTTGGATTACTCTTTGGATATCGTTGGAAAAGGGGATCAAAAGTGCTTTGGGCGCATGGCCGAAAATTTGGGTATTTTGGGGGCCGTTAGGTTTCACGCTCCGACCCCGATGGTGGAAGAATTTTATCGCTCCGCCGATTTGCTGGTGCTGCCCACCCAGTATGACCCTTTTGCCAACGTCTGCCTTGAAGCACTGGCTTGCGGGCTGCCCGTTGCAACCACAACCACCAATGGTGCCTCGGAAGTAATTCAAGACCGTGAAACGGGTTTTATTTTAAATGGATCAAACGCGTTGGCGGATCAAATTGCCGCCAGAATCAGTTCCTTTGCCGCAATGGCCCCTGAAAGCCGGAGACAAATGGCAAAGATGGCGCGCCGGAAGGCGGAGTCGTTTACCATCGATCGAAATGTGGATGAGACTTTAAAAATTTTGAGTTCCCTGTAGCCGAAACTTTCTCGATTTCAAAATTTATCGCAGCGAGGCTTGCTGGTAGGTATTGACCGCAACCAGCACTGAAACGGAAAAACACGCACCAGCTGGAATCAACAGCCTTTGACAGCTGGAATTAGGAGTGCAGTGGAGGGGTGGTTTGGAATTGGGATAAATGGTGATTGTAAAGATCGATTGTTTGTTGAACCATACGCCCGTGTGTGAACGCTTCCTTTACGCGGATTTTCGCCGTTTGCCCCATTTCGATCAGTTCCTCAGGCGGTTTTCGATAAAGTTCGAGCATGGCCTGGGCCAACCGTTCTGTTTTTCCGCGGGGAACCATTCTGCCGAAATTAAGATTACTGGCGAAGATATCCGTAACGCCCTCGGCATCCGTGGCGATTACCGGCAGCCCGCTCGCCATCGCCTCCAAAATAGCCGCCGGCATTCCCTCCCGCCAGGATGGGTGAACGAAGACATCCAGACCATGGAGCAGTACCGGTATATTTTTCGGGGCGATTTGCCCCAGAAAAATGACATCTTTCATTAACTCCAGATCAGCAACCGCTTTCTGAATCTCATCTTTCAAAGGCCCGTCGCCTGCAAGCACTAGGCAGGCATTTTTCATTTCTCGCCGAACCATTGAAAAGGCCTTTATCAGGCCTGCGTGGTCCTTCGCTTTTTTAAACCTGGCGGCCATCCCGAATAAAAACTTTTCCTTTGGGAGGTTAAACGCCGCGCGTGCATCTGTCTTCGGGACGGTGAGTTCAAAGCTGCCGGGATCTATCCCGTTGGGAATCACAACCACCTTGTCTGCAGCCAATCCCGTGCGAGTGAGGAAATCATTCTTGACGCCCTCGCTGACGGCGATCACTTGGGAAATCTGAGCTGAAATTAGGCTGAAGGCTAAGCGTCGGCTGATGTTCCGTATCAGTTTGGTGGAGCGGATTGTGTAAAATAAAACCGGCAATCCGGTCAATCGCGCTGCAATGGCGAGATAAATCAGGGGATGGTGGCGTTGAACATGAGCCGCGATGGCTTTGTGGTCTTTCAGTGCCCTCACAATTTTAACCACCAGTGAGGGATGAAAGCCTTTATATGATTTTTGCGAGCAGTTTAGGTCGAGCATTTCGTAGCCGGCTTCCTGCAGGCTGCTCCGACGATCAGGGTCGGTCCAGAAGTAGGTGACGATGGGGTTAAAACCGGCATCGACCAGACCCGTGAGAACGTATTGATGAAAATGTTTGTCCCGGCCGGGGTCATCCAAAAAATACAGGATCGTGTTTTTCATTTGTCAGGCCTTTGGTCGCCTCGCTTGACAATACGCGGTGAGTTGAATTCCAACATATAGGGTGTTGACTGCCCATTCACGGCATGAAACTTCAAGCAATAATGAATTTTAGACCACCTGCTTGGGAAACGGGGAGCGGGATTCCTCCCGTTTCAATCGATGGTTTAACTGCCGAAGGGCTTTTGTACGGAACGACCTGTAAAGTCGATCGCGCCGGTGCTGCCAAGGGGGGTGCAAATGGACATATTCATCGAATAAAAGATCGGTTTTGGCGGGGTCGGGATCCAACATCAAAAAATAGGAGGCCATGTTTTTCAGATCGGCAATACGCTGTCCGTCCCGCAAAAATCGATTGAACCGAACCGCATCCAGATCAATCACCTTGAGGTTTCCCTTTTGCTCGTCGAAAGACCAAATGATATTGCTGGCTTTAAAATCGCCGTGGCGGATGCCTTTTTGGTGGAGTTCCCAGGCCAATTTGGCAAGACGCCGCATCATGTAGGGACGTTTCCGGTCATCGAGAAATGAATCCTGAATGTAGTGGTAGCCCTCAGAAATGTTGTCGATGTATTCATACAACGCATATGAACAGCGGTAGCCTAAGCCTGTGCCGACATCCACGGCAGCCAGTAGATGGGATGTTGATATGCCTCTCAGTTTAATTAGATAGTTGGTTTTCCATATCTTCCAGGCGAGTGAAGGCGAGAGCAGGCGTTTGAGGCGATGGCGCCAGTTTTTGAGATTGTAACGTTTTAGAATGTAGCGTCGACCTTCAAACCGGATCGCTGCAAGTTTCGCCCGTTTTGATTTTTTTAAATTTTTTTCGGTAAACTTGAAAAGTTCATCAGGGTTTACCACCAGGTAAGTTCGAATAGTGGGCTCAGCAGAACCCTCAAGATAACCATGAACCCCATTCTTGTTCTTAAAAAAAATTTCAGGAGCGGACTTTTTTAGATTTCGGTAACCTTTTTTCAACCAATGCGTCCGCATTTTTTGAAAGGCTTTTTCCTGAATGAACCAGAGCCGTCCTTTTAATTCGGGATAATGCTTCGACAGGTTTACAAAGAAGCGAAGCTTGTAGCGATTTTCGATTTTTGAAAAAACCGGGAGTAGAAACGCCAAATTGGCGGCGATTTCCTTGGTATTCAGATATCCCCGCTTCGCGAGGTGGGCCGCCTGCATGTCAATTATAAAAAAATCCCAAGTCGAATCTTTAATCAGCAGGTTGCCCAGGTTGAAATCGGTATGAAATAAACCACAGTTGAAGACCTCGAGCATAAAGGTGCTGAATCTATCGGTTAATTGGTAGCGCTGCTGCCTGTTGAGCCGTTCCCAATTGCGGTCGATAAAAGTGCCCAGGGTTTGACAGGGATCAACAGAGCGGTTGATAAAAAAAGAGGTGTCACGGGAAACGCCTAAAGCTACTGGCTCGGGTGTGGCATGGCAGCATTTGAAAACCTGTGTGGAAATCTTCCAGTCTTTGACAGCGCTGTCGTACCATCGTCGTTTAAGACGTTGAAGCAGGCCTCGATGGAAATAAACCTTTACGTAAAAATCCCCTGACAAGTATACTTTTCTTGTGGGTCTTTTTTTGACGGTGTGCCAATACGCGCCACCCAAGTGTTCCAAAAACTCTTTAAGATCGATACCGGGCGCAAGCTTCCACGTGGCCGTGATTAGACTGTCCCACAATAGAGGCCTTGGTGGAGAAAACTGCGATGATAGGGAAGTGGTTTCGTCTTTCAAGTTCAAGCTTGTTTAATTATGAGGCGGCATTCCGTGAGGATAATTGTGGCCCCATGGTTGCGGGTTCGCAGGATTGAAAAAGGGTTACTGGTTTGAACTGATTCTCTTTTGGGTTTGAAGGTCAAGTCGGCACGTATGTATCAGCAGCATTTCAAATGCTCTGCGGTAAACCTCATCAACCGAAATCTGGGTCATGCAGGAAGGCTTGTGGGGGCATTTCTTGTGTACACAGTTGGTACCGCACGGCTTGGGCTTCGAAATCACGATGTGACGTTCGTGGTCCTGGTAGGGGCCTGAGCTGTGAGGATCGGTTGCAGCAAAGAGGGATATTGTCGGTGTGCCGACGGCTATGGCGACATGCAGGGAGCCTGTATCGTTTGTGATCAGAAAGTGGAGGCGGGAAATGATTGCTGGCAATTCTTCGATGCGGGTTTTACCGCAAAGCGAAAAGACGCGTCCAGGCGCGCCAATACCATCCAAAAGATCCTGTCCAAGAGCAGCTTCGGTGCTGTTGCCGAGAATAAACAAGCTCAGATGGGGGGCAGCCGCCAGGAGCCTAAGGCCGAGTTCAACAAACCTTTCCTTGGGCCACATCTTATAGATCCGGCTGGCCCCGGGTTGTAAACCGACTAGTGGCCCTTGATCAAGCGAGCATCCCACAGTTGGGCGCAATTTTTCCCAGATGCGATCGGCCGCCTCTTTTTTTTGAGGAAGCACCAGGCGACCGGGCAAATCGGTGAAACCGGGATACATAAGTTTGAAAATCGCCAATCGACGTTCGATGGTATGGCGATTGTAGTCGGGGTACGTGCGCAGCGTAAAAAAGGCATCAAAAGATGGATGTAACGATTTGCCGGCTATGAAAGGAATCCCGGCCAAGGCCGCCAAGCCCAGAGGGGTTGGATCCGACGTGTGAAACACGAAGGCGGCGTCAAAATTTTCACTTTTAATGGCCTTCAGGTTTTCAATAAAACCAGCCCACCCTTTTTTTAAAGGGATGATGCCATCAAGATCGGGATTGTTGAGAAACATGGAAGCGTAACGATCACGAATCAGCGCCAAGATCCTGGCGTGAGGGTTGAGGCGCCGCAGGGCGGTAAAACCAGGGGTTGACAGCAGCGTGTCTCCGACAGCCGTAGTGGAAATGGCTAAAATACGGGAGAAATTTCTTTTGGCGGGATCACTCTTTGGCCGGGGGCTGAAATACAGGATCAATCGCAACAGGGGGTAAAACTTTCGACCCATTATTATAATTCCTTTGGGTAGACTCCTGCAAGAATCCCCCCAAAATCGCACGTGTGAACATCAGAGGTTAGAAAAAACGTTAACACCATTTTTTTGATTCGCTTTTTTCAATTGGTATTGATGCATCAAGCCAAACGCCATTCCGATAATAATCCAAAAATTAAACGCTGAACCGTGTCGATACATATCGCTGAATTGAACTCTGACATAAAAACCAATCATATACAAAAGCGTAGCTTTAAGAAAATATTTTTCGATGTCATTTGATGAGATTCTGTTTGCTTTCCAAACGGTTTTAAATTGCACGAAAACAATGTATAGAAATGAAATCAATCCTTGAACTCCAAGGAAGATGGCCATGTTGATAAAAACGTTGTGGGCGTCCGCAATGTCAAATTTTTCTACTGATTGAAATCTTTCCTCAATTTTTTTGATGTTTTTCCGCCCGTAACCAACTCCGGTGAAGGGGTGTGCCTTCAAATATTCCAAAAAATACTTGACACCGAAAACTCTGATTTGTGCCGTATCGTTGCCTCTGGTGTAATCTTCCGAAAAATCAAAATTTTTTATTTTTGACCAATCTTCATGGATTAGCTTTGTTTTCATCGGCGTAGAAAAAATGAATACAATGGCGCAGATCGAAACCGCCAATGACACCAATAGAAATTTTTTTCGGTCTTCTTTAAAAAAAGCAAAATGAGCTATCAAGCCAAACAACAGACCAACCAAAGCCCCTCTTTGATCTGCCACAAAAAGCATGAAAAAATTAGATAGGATAAGTACGGAAACAACCAGGTATTCTTTTCCTGTTTTTGCGTGAAAAAAGGCGGTAAAAGCGAATATGCTGGCAAATAAAAAGTAGGTCGCCCCGTGGGATTTTCCAATGCTCAGAAATTCTCCATTGGCAAAAGAGTTCAAGAATTTTTCTAAAATGAAACCGTTTAAATAAAATTGGTACAAATAGATTAAATTGCAAGCAATATTTGAGGTCAAAAAAAGCAGGATCAAAACTGAAAAGTTTTTTTTATTTGACGTTAAATCGGTGGCTATAAAAAACAAGACTGTGTATGATAAAAATTCTCTGTATAAATTTTTAAATGAATTTTCAAGGTCCAAACAGAAAAAAAAAGAAATGATGATAGTTGTCAAGAACAGGCCTAATGGTATAAATAATAGATTTTCCCTCAGTGAAGAAAAACCCACCAAAGATCGATGCCAAACCCACCCCATAAAAGCGATAATGATTCCAATAAGCTCTATTGATTTGGTGTGGTTGAGTGGTATTGTAAAAATCACCATACCAAGACCAATAATCATGGGAATTTCATAATGTGAAATATGTGTTTGTTTTAATCTAAACATACATTGTTAACGGGGTTTATGGGTGTTTATAATATTTGCCGCTTTTTCCAAAACATCTTCGGCTTTGATATCATTGATATCGCCGCTTTTTTTAATGGAATAATTTTTTGGCCCCCACGGCCCCCATATTTCCGGGTCTGAGCCGCCGAAAAGGGTTATGGTGGGAATCCCCAAGGCAGCCGAAAGGTGGTTCGGGGCACCGTCAACTGTTATAAATAGCTGGCATTTCTGCTGTAAAGCGCCGACCTCTCTGATGGTGTTTGTCCCAATGGCGTGGCAGCCCTCGCCCCCTGAAGCCGCCAGTTCGAAAGCCTTGGTGTGGTCGGTCGGCGCGTAGGTGATGATGTGACATGAGTTTCGGTAATTTTTTTGGAACAGATGAATCAAATTCAAAAAATTGTTTATCGACCAGCAATTCACCTCATCCCGATTGCTGATATGATACCCGATAACCGGGAAGCCTGCGATCCCCAAGCGTTTTGCCTGAGCTTCTGCAAAAAGTCGGCTGACCTCATCGATTTTGACCTCTGGAAAAGGGTCTGCCAGGTCGATCCCAATCGAGCGGACGACATCCAGGCTTCTTTGGACTTCATGCTTGTAAGAACGCGGATTTTCAGCCGGGATATTGTAGAAGAAGGATAGATGTCTGTATCCCTTTCTTTGGGGAAAATGCCCCAAGCGATAAGGGGCGCCGGATGCATAGACAATTTGGCCTTGGCGACGGCTGAAATGCGAGCGCAGCCCAATTGCGAGGTCGAAACGTTTGGCCCGTAATGATTTAAGGAAGCGGTACTGCTGCCAGGCAGACACGTATCGGAGGCCATGGGTGCTGTGTTTGTGCTTGGGGTAGTGCAAAATTTCATCGATGAAAGAATTGCCTTCGGCGATTTGCGCATTGTAGGTGGAGGCCACAAGCGTTATGTGCGCATCCGGCAGGGCCTTTTTCAACGCCTCGAAAACGGGAAGCGAGCAGATCAAATCACCGATATGGTCATCCCGGACCACCAGGATTTTTTTGACATTCTTCAAAAAATCTTTAGGCGGGTGGGTAGGCCTGCGGGGGCGGCCATACAACGCAGCACAGGCACTCGCGGCAAATAAGGCTTTAACCTTCTGTATCATCCGCCGTGATCCCTTCGGGATTGGCGATGCCGTTGGCCCCGGAAATCTGATAATTCGATCTGCTCTGCTGGCATGAACGTATCCAGGCATCGATCCGGATCGCCGGCTGGTGAGGATTAACCGCTATCAATAGACCCGGTCCTGCGCCTCTTCGATGAAAAAATCGGAAATGACTGCCATGAAGCGATTGTACTTTATCGCATAATGGCGCAACCCCTTTTTTGCGAAACCATCCGAAAGGGCCTGGTCCTCTTCGAGGATCTGCTCTGCCCGTTGCTCCCATTGGGGCCGGTCCAGCGACACGATTTCATCCACCTTCTTTCTGTAAAAGTCGGCAACCGCAAGATCCGAATAGGCGTTGACAAACCAGGGCATGATTTTGCCCACTTTCTGAAGAAAAAGGTTTTGATCCTCTCCGAAATCCAAACAGGATCGGTCGGTGAAATTCTGCAGGTCGGACATTTCGGTCTGGTCGATATACCCCAGCTTCGCCGTCAAGCGGTAGGCATCCGTGTCTGGGTAAGGGTAAAAAAAAGTCCAGCGGTAGCGGCCGGGTTTGGCCTCGGCCATCAGCCGGATTGTGGCCACAACATCCTCCCGGGTCTCCCCCGGCAAGCCGATCATCAGGAACACCGACGTGTGCAGCCCCTCTTTATGCGCGGTTTGAATCGCCTTCCTGATGGCGGCATTGGTCATGTGCCGGCGCATGACCTGCTTGCGGATGCGCTCGCTGCCGCTTTCGACACCGAACTTGACGATTTTGCAGTTGGCCTGCGCCAGGTGGTGCGCCCGGTCTTCATCAAAAAAATTGACATGCGCGTTGACGACAAAGGGCAGGTCGGCGACCTGCCTGTAAGCGCTGCAAAATTGCTGAACGTAATCGCCGTAAAAGGTGAAAAGATCGTCGTCGAAGATCAACATCCGGATGTTGGTGTAATTTTCCAGCAGGAATTTGATCTCCCCGACAACCTCGGCGACCTCAAAATGCCGGATGTAGTTCAACTGCTTCATGCTGCAGTTGAGCTCCTGGCGGTAATGTTTGACCATCTGGTGGTTGAAACAGTAGGTGCAGGAAAAGGGGCAGCCGCGCGAGGCCATCAGGCCCACCCAGCCGTTTTTGGCATCGATGATTTTCTGAAAATCAAAAATGCTGTAATCTTTAAATGGCAGTTTTTTCAGGTCCGGTAGCGCCCGCACGGGGTTCAAACGGACCTCGCCGTTTTCGATGAAGCCGAGATTTCTAAGCGCCCTGAGATCCCCTCCGGCAGCCAGCCTTTCGACAAACTCCAGCAAGGCGTCCTCCGATTCGCCCCGCATGATGTAATCGAACAGTCCCGTCTGCAGAATTTCCTGCGGCGCGGCCATGGCGTGGATGCCGCCGCAGACCAGCGCCGCGCTGCTGGCGCGGCGCACCCAGCGGGCGATCTGGCGGGTGTAGGCCCACTGGTTGGTGACCACCGAAAACCCGACGATATCGGGCGCAAGGCGCTGCAATTCGCCGGCGAGCTGCGCCTCCGAGGGCAGGGGGGCGAGTTCCTCGCAAAGATGCCAAAGGATGACCTCGTGGCCGGCGGCTTTGAGAACGGCGGAAAGATGTGCCACGCCGTAGTTGAACCCGAGTTGGGACCCGGTGTTGGGGTAAATAAAGAGGATTTTCATGTCATCTGGTCAGCAACTCTTTGAATTTCCAAGGAGTCGCGGTGGTTTCCGACTTTTGCGTCTTCTTTCGTTTTGAATACGGCCGATGATGTCGTCGACATCCACCGCTGCAGGGTCCGAGAGGGTATCCACGTGAACAATGTGGGCGCTCTGCGGGCCTTGGGCACTCCAGCGGCGTACGAAGCGCATGTTGTTGGAGCCGGCAAAAATCGTCAAACAGGGGGTACCCGCTGCGGCGGCGATATGCTGACACGCGGAGTCGTATCCGATAAACTCGTCGCTTTCGGCGATCAGCGCACCAATTTGGCCGATGGAGTTCTCAATCCCGATGATACCCCAGCCCAGCCGGGGCGTGGCCAGGGCCGCAAAAGTGCTTTGGGTGGTTGCGTGCCCCGCTGCCTGGATTTCCGCCAGGAGTGCCTCGGCCGCCGCAACTTCTTCCTCCCCGAAGCCCTTGTCAAGCAAAATCACGGTTCCGGGCTCCGCCAGGAGGGTCAGCAGGAGGTCGCGCTCCAGTTCGTGGCCCACGCGCTTGCGGCGGTTCCCGCCGACGCCGAAATTGATGCTGACGATCTGGCGGGCGCCGGCTGCGCGCAGGTGGGTGCAAAATGCTTTCGCCTTGTTTGCATAGTGCCGCGGCAGCCACAGGCGCGGGTAGCTGAAGCGCGTTTCGCCCAGCAGACGATCCAGCCAGGCATTGGTGATCTCCGCCATGGACATGGCGCCGGCCGATGTGACATCCGAACGGGTATCGAGAAAGAAATAGCGATCCGGCGCGATCAGCGGCAGGACCCCCAGTTGTGAGAGCCGGGAGTCGGGGTCCAGCAAAACCGTGTGCGCCAGGGCGCAGTCGGCCAGCTCCCGCTGGATGGCATGCAGCACCTCATGCCAGACCGCCAGCCGCTCCAGCAACCCCCCCCGCCGCGAGTAGGGGATTTCCTGGAGCCGGACCCTGGAATTGCCGCCATAAATTTCACGGATGCCCTTACGGCCGAGAATGACAATTTCAGCCGTCGGAAGGGACTCCAGCAGCCGTTGAATGACGATGCTGCTGATGGCCACATCGGCGCCGACGGTGACGCGCGACAACAGTAAGACCTTTTGGATGGGGCCTAAGCGGGCCATCGAGGGGGCGGCAGTCCGGATGCGGTTGATCCTCTCGGCCAGGTCGGCCGTTGAAAAAATGCCGAACCGGCCGAGCTGCGCATCGATGCTTTTTCCGGCCGGAATGCGCCGGCAAAAAGCGATGACCTGCGCCATGACCCGGTTGTAGGTAAGCGTTTGCAGCTCTTCGAAGTCATCGCAGAGCCGTTCGACGATGATACCGAAAAGGGCCTGGGCGGCCGGGTCATTCCAGCGCTGGTTTTCGGAAAAAGTCGTCATCTCGCAGAGCAGATCGATATACTCTTCCTCGTAGCGGCAATCCTGAAGATAGTGGTCGAGAAACGAGTAGGCGATTTGCCGAGCGAGTTTGCGAAGGGCATTTAACTCCGGGGCTTTTCGGACGTCCGCCCATTTGGCTCTGTAGAAGGAGGCCACCATGATCTACCCGACTTCCAGGAGCAGCTGTTTGGATTCTTCGAGCACCCGGTCGGGCGCGATGCCGGTCATGCACGTGTGGTGACCCAGGGGGCAGACCTTTTCGTGGCAGGGGGAGCACTCGAGTTTCTGGCGGATGACCCGTGTTTTTTCAAGATTTGCGCTGGTGTAGCGCGGATCGGTCGGCCCCATCAGGACCACCACCGGCACCCCCAATGCCACCGCATAGTGCCGGGGGCCGGTGTCATTGGTGATCAGCAGCTGGCAGCGCCGAATCAGGGGCTTCAGCAGGGCGAGGTCGATCTGGTCCGGGCCGCTGTCGATCACCGGCACAGCCGTGTTTTGGACCACCAGGGATGTCAGCTGCGCCTCTCCGGGACCCGCGAAAAGGATGATTTTGCATTTCCAGGTGGCGGCCAGGTGGTCGCAGAGGGTGCCAAAATACCCAGGGGGCCAGCATTTGGATGAACCGAATTTTGCGCCGGGATTCAGGCCGATAACCATGTCTTCAGGCTGAATGCCCCAGCCGGCGAGCAGCTGCGCCGCCGCCCGCGCCGTATCATCGGAAAAAAAGAGGCTGGGCCGCAGATCCGCTGGCGGGCTGAGCCCGAGCCAGCGGCAGATATCGAGGTAGTACTCTGTCATGGGGCGGGGCACGATGCCGGCCTGATTGCGGACCGGCGCGGGACCCCCGGAGAGCAGCAGGCGCCTTACCCCCCGGCGGTAGCCATAGATGGCGCGGGCGCCGCCAAAAAAAACGCTGAGGGTTGAGCGAAAAGAATTGGGCAGCACAACGGCCAGGTCGGGCGTGAGGCGGCGGATTTTTTGAACCAGTGAAAAAAAACCGCGCTGGGACCTGTCGTCGCAGCCGATCACGGCATCAAACCAGGGGCCGGATTCGATAACCCCTTGGGCGTAGCGGCGGATCACCGCGATCATCCGCGCGTTGGGGAAGTTTTGCCGCAAACAGTCGAATGCGGGCGTGGCGGCCACGACATCGCCCACCCAGTTGGGGCAGCGTACTAAAACGGTATGGATATCGTCTGGCATGTGGCGTCTCGATGGGGATTGGCGGTGTGGGAAACCGGAAAAAAACCGCTGGTCAAACCGTGTAAAATGGCTGTTTCTTATAGCCCATTGCCGGCTTCAAGTCAAAATCGGACTGCCGTCGGTCTGCGGGGCGCCGCAATTAGGAGGCGGTCCGTCTGCGGCGGCGGAGCGTCGCACCAAAACGGGTCCGCCGCCCGCCGGGCGCCGCCCAAAGCCGTCATCCCCGCGGTCCTCGGGTTTTGTTTTGCAAGCCGCGGCCAGGTCTGTTATAAAGGCCATCTCAAATTCCCCCTTTTCGCCGGTCCATCGACCGTGAGGGACCCGATCCACACCCATCGGAGAAGGAGTCGCATCGCCATGCCGATTGAAGCGGACCTGCTGGAGATCCTGGCCTGCCCCAAGTGCAAAGGGCCGTTAAAATTGAACGCCGCCGGGGACGGGCTGGTGTGTGAGGCCTGTCGCCTGGTGTATGAAATCCGGGACGACATCCCGATCATGCTGATCGAAGAGGCCAGGCCGCTCGATGGCTGACGGTCGTTGCCGCTCCGTCTGCCCGCGGAGGCCGGGGACATGAGCCTGCCGCAGCCGCCGCGGCGCGCCAAACTGGTGGTGAGCCTGATCTTGAAAGAAAGCGGCCTGCTGCCGAAACTGGCGGCCGAACTGGAAGGGGTTTTCGGGCCGCTGGAGATGGTCAGCCGCTGGCTGCCCTTTGACTTCACCCCGTACTATGAAACCGAGATGGGGCGTCCGCTGGTGCGCCGCATGCTGGTGTTCAGAACGCTGGTGGCCCAGGATCGGCTGGCCGACATCAAGCTGGCCACCAACGCCTTCGAGGCGCAGCATGCCGCCGACGGGCGCCGGCGGGTCAATATCGACCCGGGGATGCTGCTGCCGGCGCGTTTCGTGCTCGCAACCGGCAAAGATTTTGCCCACCGGATCTATCTGGCGAAAGGTATCTACGCCGATTTGACCCTGGTCTATGCGCGAGGTGCCTTTCAGCGCCTTCCCTGGACCTACCCCGATTATGCCGACGGCGCCCTGCTGGGGTTTCTGCAGCAGGCCCGCCAGCGCTATCAACTGGAAATAAAACATGATTAACAGCATGACCGCTTTCGCTCGGGCCGAGCACAGCATCGAGGCCCTGACCGTCTGGGTTGAAATTCGAACATACAACAGCCGCCATCTGGATGTCGTCCTGCGTCTGCCCCACGGGTACCACCCGCTGGAGGAAAAAATCCGCTCACGGCTTTCCCGGCGCCTGGACCGGGGGCGCGTGGAACTCAAACTGACAATCCGGGATGCCTCCGAAGCCGCCAACGCCTTTGAGGTCAACCTTCCCAAGGCCTCGGCGTATTGCGACGCCTTGCGTCGGATGAAAGCCGCTTTTGACCTGCAGGGGGATGTCCGCCTCGAGCTGCTGGCCGCAAGCCCGGACCTGATCAAACCGGCCGAGGCGACCCGTGACCTCGAAATGGATTGGGCGGTTGTCGGCGCGGCGATCGATCAGGCCCTGGAAGCCCTGGTGGCCATGCGGCGCGCGGAGGGCGGGTTTCTCGCCGGCGATTTTTATGAGCGCCTGGACCGCATCGAAGCCTGGCTGGAAGAGATTGCGCAAGCTTCCGGCGGCCTGCTGGACCACTATCAAACCCGGCTCAAGGAACGGATCGCGGCCCTGACCCAGGGCCTGGTCGAGATCGATCCAGCCCGGATTGCCCAGGAGACCGCGTTTCTGGCGGATCGCAGCGACATTTCCGAGGAAATTGTGCGTGCCCGCAGCCATATCCAGCAGTTCCGGACCGTCATGGCCGCGGCGGAGCCCGGGGGGCGCAAACTGAATTTCCTGCTGCAGGAATTTGGCCGCGAATTCAACACCATGGGGTCCAAAACCGAAAAAGCACGCGTGGCCCACCTGGTGGTGGACGTCAAGTGCGAACTTGAAAAAATAAGAGAACAGGTCCAAAATGTGGAATAGGGCGCCGGAGGTGCGATGGAACAGACGCTTTTGAATATCGGTTTTGGCAGCACCGCGGTGGTCGAGCGGATTGTGGCCATTGTTTCGCCCAACTCGGCGCCCATGAAACGTCTGAAGGACGAAGCGCGCGAGGACCGCCGCCTGATCGACGCCACCCACGGCCGTCGGACGCGCTCCATTATCATCATGGACAGCAACCACGTTATTCTGTCGGCGATTCAGGCGGAAACCATCTCCCAGCGCTACCTGACCCTCAAGGAATCCGAGGCGGCCAAGTAACCCGCCCGCGATCCATTGTTCCGGCAGGCGGGCGCTTTGCGGGCATCCGCCGCCGAGGTCACGGGACGGCAGGCTGCCCGGGTTTTGGACCATGCAAACAGATCAAAAGCCACCAGATCAGCACCAGGCCCTATCGCTGAACCGCCGCGGGACGCTTTTTATCCTTTCAGCGCCCTCCGGCGCCGGCAAGACCACCCTGTGCCAGGCCTTGCGCGAGCGTTTTCCGGCTTTGAAGTACTCTGTTTCCGCCACCACCCGGCCGCCTCGCGAGGGCGAGTGCGACGGCGTGGATTATTTTTTTGTCTCCCGGGAAGTCTTTTGCGACCGTCTCGAAAAAGGCGGGTGGGCCGAGTGGGCAGAGGTTTACGGCAACTTCTACGGTACCTCGGCGGCCTTTTTGAACCGGGCCCTGGCCGTCGGTGAGGACGTCCTGCTGGATATCGATGTCCAGGGTACCCGCCAGATTCTGCGCCTGTACCCGGATTGTGTCACGATCTTCATCATGCCGCCGTCCATCGAGGCCCTTCGCGAACGGCTGGAAAAGCGCGGCACCGACAGCCCGGAGGTGATCGCCAAACGGCTGGTCAGCGCCCGGGAAGAAATGGCGCAGAAAGGCCTCTACCGGCATGTGGTGGTCAACGACCGCCTGTCCGACGCGCTGGCCGAGCTGACGCGCCTGGTGGCGGCGTATGGCCACCGCTGAGACAATCCCGTGAAAAGGCCGGTCGCGGTTGTCGGCGGGCGATCACCGGCCGGGCCGCTGCTGATCTCGCAGCCGGTCGGGCCTTGGGCGCTTCAACGCCGTTTCGCCTCGCGGCCCGGGCGCCTCGGCCTTTTCGCTGCGGCACCGTATTGGGGGCCGCGGCCACTCAGCGACAGGTGATCTGCGCCATGGCCAAGACCGAGGTGCTCTACGGCATTCACCCCGTCTGTGAAGCCCTGCGCGCGGGCCGCCGCAAGGTGGTGACGCTTTATGCCGTCAACCGCCCCTCGCAGCGGGTCCAGACGGCGGTCGATCTCGCACGCCAGGGGAAGGTGGCGGTTGAGACTCTTTCCGGTGATCAGCTCCAGGCCCTTGCCGGCACGCCGCAGCATCAGGGCCTTGCGGCGAGGGTGGGCGCCTACCCTTTTGCCGACATGCAAACCGCCCTTGACGATCCGGCGGCCGGTGCGACCGAACCGCTGGTGGTGGTCCTGGACAACGTGGTCGACCCCCACAACCTGGGGGCCTTGATTCGCACCGGGCACTGTGCCGGGGTGGCCGCCATCGTGATCCCCAAAGACCGGGCGGCCGCGCCCACGCCGACGGTGTCCAAGGCCTCGGCGGGGGCCCTGGAACATGTCCGGCTGGTTCTGGTGACCAATATCGTCGGCGCTCTGCGGCAGCTCAAGGACCGCGGCTTCTGGGTGGTGGGCATGGACCGGGCTGGCGATTGTTCGGTGTTTGAAATGGACCTACGGGGTCCGACGGCCATCGTGGTTGGCGGCGAAGGCCGGGGGATCCGGCCGCTGGTCAAAACCCACTGCGATTTTTTGGTGTCGATCCCCCAAATGGGGCGGATCGACTCGCTCAACGCCTCGGTGGCGGGTGCCATTGTGATCTACGAGGTGCTGCGGCAGCGATTGGGCGGGACCCCGCTGCCCAGGAAAACGGGACCGCCGCTGCCATAACCCCAAACATGTGGGAGAGTGAACAAGATGCATGCAAAAGCCACCATCACGGTCCAGCCGGACGGTTCGCTGAACGTTCCCGACCGGCCGGTGATCCCCTTCATCGAGGGCGACGGCATCGGACCCGACATCTGGCGCGCCACCCGCCTGGTCATCGACCGGGCCGTCACGGCCTGTTTTCGGGGGCGGCGTCAGATCGAATGGCTGGAGGTGCTGGCCGGGGAAAAGGGGTTTCAGCAAACCGGCGAATGGCTGCCGCAAGAAACCCTGGACACCATCCGGGCGCATGTGGTGGCCATCAAGGGGCCGATGACGACGCCGGTCGGCAAGGGCATTCGCAGTGTCAACGTCGCGATCCGCCAGAAGCTCGACCTCTACGCCTGTGTGCGACCGGTCAAGTATATCGAAAACGTGCCCAGCCCGATGAAGCATCCCGAAAAGATCGACATGGTCATTTTCCGGGAGAACACCGAGGACCTGTATGCCGGGATCGAGTGGCAGGCCGGCACCCCTGAAGCCGGCCGGGTCAGTGCGTTTCTGGAATCCGAGATGGGCGTCCGGCTGCCCCCGGGGTCCGGCATCGGCATCAAGCCCATCAGCGCCGCCAACACCAAGCGGCTGGTGGCGCGAGCGATCGCCTTCGCCATCGACAACGCCAGGCCCAGCGTGACCTTCATGCACAAGGGCAACATCATGAAGTTTACCGAAGGGGCCTTCAACCAGTGGGGCTACGAGGTGGCGCGGGAGAAATTCGGCGACCGGACCCTCACCGAGACTGAACTCTGGGAGCGTTATGACGGCCGGGCGCCAGCGGGCAAAGTGGTCATCAAGGACCGGATCGCGGACATGCTCTTTCAGCAGGTGCTGCTGCGCCCCGAGGAGTTTGCCGTGATTGCGACCCCGAACCTGAACGGGGACTATCTCTCCGACGCCCTCGCCGCCCAGGTAGGCGGGCTGGGGATGGCGCCGGGGGCCAATATCGGGGACAATTGCGCGGTCTTCGAAGCCACCCACGGCACGGCGCCCAAGTATGCCGGTTTGGACAAGGTCAACCCCAGCTCCCTGATTCTTTCGGGCGCCATGATGCTGGAGCACATGGGCTGGCGGGAGGCCGCGGACCAGATTCGCCAGGCCCTGCAGGCCACGATCCGGGAGGGCACCGTGACCTATGATCTGGCGCGCCAGATCCAGGGCGCCCACGAAGTCCGGTGTTCGGAGTTCGCCGCCCGGCTGGTGGAAATTCTCGAAACGGCGATCGCGGGATAGAGGCCGGTGTCAGCGCCAGCGGTCGACAGGCCGGAGACGGTGGTTGCAGGCGAAAATTCGAGCCGGGTGGTGAACCGGGTCGTCCGGGCCGGGGCCTGGGTCGCCAACCGACTCCTGGCGGCGGTGTTTCCCGGTCGTTGTCTGAGCTGCGGCGTCCCCTACGCCGAGATCGGGCCGAATTCGCCGCCCCCCGCGGCTGCCGGCTTCGACCTGCTGCTGGGCCGCTTCCTCTGCCCGGCCTGCCGCAGGAGCTTCCGCCCGGTGGCCTCGCCGCTTTGCCCGCGCTGCGGGTTGATGTTTACCAGTCGGGCAGGGGGCGATCATCTCTGCGGCCGCTGCATCCGCAGACCGCCGGCGTTTACCGCGGCCCGGGCTGCCGGGGTCTACGAAGGCGCGCTGATGCAGGCGATTCACCTGTTGAAGTACGGCGGCAAGATCCAGCTTGCCCGCCCCCTCGGCCGCCTGTTGTTCGACACTTTTCGGGATTGCGGGGCGATGGCGGCCGCCGATCTGGTGGTGCCGGTGCCCCTTCACCGGCACCGTTTTCGCGAGCGGGGTTTCAACCAGGCCTACCTTCTGGTGCGCGAATGGCCCAACTGGAGCCGTTTGGCGGGGGAGGGCGGACGGTCTGTGACGGTGGCCCGCAAGGCCCTGGTCCGTCGGCGGCCCACCGTGCCCCAAACGGGGCTGGGGCGGCGGCAGCGGCAGACCAATCTCAAAA
>Ga0105100_10000474_pt1 | contig 23754 bp, 18 predicted proteins | sample PPLLak12cMay2015_2_FD_87033 | JGI IMG/M metagenome (GOLD analysis project Ga0105100, IMG submission 87033) | Freshwater sediment microbial communities from Prairie Pothole Lake near Jamestown, North Dakota, USA - PPLs Lake P8 Core (1) Depth... | ecosystem: Environmental > Aquatic > Freshwater >...
CGTTGCCTGTGGCCCCCATCAAGCCCTCGGCTAGCATGCTGGTACTGTGCTCTGCTGGCGGTGGTTTCCCGGCGGCTGCGGTGCTGATACCAAGGGTGAGCATGCACACTAAAACCAGACCGATCACTACACTTTTGCGTTTCATAATTTACCTCCTGTTAGATGATTAGAATTTGCAGTCTACCTGACTGCGCCGACATACTTCGCCGCTGTCGCTAGCCATTGCGATCCGGACGCAACCGCCGTATATACCCATTGGGAATCATCTCATCCTCGATTTTGACGATCACGTCTGCCGGAATACCAGCCTGATCGGCTGCGGTACGGATGGCTGCTGCACTGGCAGCCTCGTACAGGCAGAAGGTCTTCTTCCGATCCACACTCAAGAAGGAGATCAGCCAGCGAATACTCTCCTGGTCAGTAATTTCGCTAATCTCGGCAGCCCCTCCGGGTGAGACCTGCAGCTTGCGGGCAAAGTTGCGTTCGATGAGAAATAATGGCACAAGGTCGCTCCTTTCATTCGACTGCCAGTCCGTCAGATGCTTGATCCGCGCCGGTTGGCGATTGTTGTGATGTGCTGAATATTTTGGCAGATAGCGGAGAAATTTGGGTGTCAATGAGTGACACAACAGGTAACACAATGAGTGTTATAATGAATTCGGATTCGATTTGTCCAATAAGAGATTAACTGGGGTGTAGAAGATTGTTCGGAAATTGGGTTTATCGCAGACGAAAACTGCTTGACTTAACCCAGGAGGACCTGGCCCGTAAAGTAAGCTGCTCGCTCAGCATGCTGCGCAAGATTGAGAGGGAAGAACGGCGACCATCGGAGCAGCTTGCCGAATTGCTGGCTGACCACCTGGCGATCGAGAATTCCCAGCGAGCTTCCTTCCTGCAGTTGGCTCGCGGTAAGTACGTTCAGGATTTCGAACAGCCAAGCTATGGCAACGGCAGCGGGATACCCCTGCCGGCCGAGATCGCCGATCAGAGCGGGCAGGCTCCTCCCTTTGTCGCCCGAGAGCGCCAGTTGCAGCAGCTCCATGAGCAGCTCGACCGGGCGATGCAGGGAAAGGGCAGAATAGTCTTTATCACCGGGGAGGCCGGGCGGGGCAAATCCAGCTTGCTGTCCGAGTTTGCCCGCCAGGCGCTGGATGCTGAAACCGACCTGCTCCTTGCCCGGGGAAGCAGCGACGTGTACACCGGTCAGGGAGACCCACTGCTGCCCTTCCGCGATATCTTTCGCACATTGGTGGGAGATTTCAATAACGCGGCCATGCAGGGGATCATCAGCCGCGAGCTTGCCGCCCGGCTGGCTCGCGCCATCCCAGATATCACCGAGAGCCTGTTAGAAAACGGACCGGATCTGAATGACAAACTCGTCCCGGGAGCGTCGCTCGAAGCTCACCTGACCCGCGGGTATGCCCATCACCCAAAGAGCACAGCCTTGCTCCTGCGCCTGCAAGGCCAACGCGCTCGACAGGCATCGTCTGCCACACAAGAATTCCGCCAGGAATACCTGTTCGACGAGATCTCCAGCACGTTGAACGCTATCTCCCAGCGGCACCCGCTGATGCTGATGCTGGATGATTTACACTGGATCGACCACTCGTCTGCTGCTTTGCTGGGACACCTGGCGATGCGTCTGAAACAGAGCCGGATACTGATCGTCGGCAGCTACAGGCCCGAAGAGCTGGCACAAATGCAACCAACGGACGAACAAGGCAGGCAGGCACAGCACCCGCTGAAAGTGGTCCTCAGCGAGAGCAAGCGGCAGTTTGGTCACAACCACATCGACCTCGACCATTACGCCCCAGGCGAAGAGCTAGAGTTTGTCAATGCGCTGCTGGATGTATCTGCCAACGATTTCAGCGAAGCGTTCCGGATGCAGCTCGCCAGCCTGACAGAAGGACACCCGCTGTTTCTCGTCGAGCTGTTGCGGGAATTACGAGAACAAGGCGATATCACCCAGTCTAATGACGGTCGCTGGAGAGAGAATCAGGCACTGAGTTGGGAGAATATCCCCGCCCGGGTGGAAGGGGTCATCGAGAAGCGCATCGGTCGCCTGCCGGATGAGCTGCTCGGTTTGTTAACAACCGGGTGCGTGCAAGGAGAAGCCTTCGATGCGGAGGTTATTGCCCAGGTCCAGCAAACTGATCCAGGCCAGGTAATCCGTCGTTTGAGTGATGATTTGGACCGCCAACACCGTTTGATACACGAGGGCGGTTTAATGCTCACGGGCACAAGACGATTGTCTCAGTATCGATTCCGGCATCAGTTGTTTCAGAAGTATCTATACGGGCGCCTGGGAACCGCCGAGCGCGCCTACCTGCATGAGGCGGTGGGCAATGCGCTGGAAACACTGTATTCGGGAAGTGAAAGCGCAGGCGAAATACCGGCAACCCAACTCGCGCGCCATTTTCAAGAAGCCCGCCTGCACAGGAAGGCAAGCAGATACCTGCTCCTTGCAGGTCAACTGGCAGCCCGAGTGCTGGCTTTTGAAGAAGCAGCCCTGTATTTCGAGCGCGGTTTATCCGAGCTTGAAAATCTGGATCATACCCCTGAGAACAGCCATCTGGAGTACGAGCTGGAACTGGAGCTGGCTCGATCGCTCTGGCACGGCGGGCGATTACCAGAAGCCCTGACTGCCTTCCAAAAGTCTATCGATATCGCCAGGGATTTGAATGATCCAGACGCATTGGCTGGCGCGGTGCTTGCTCATGAAGAACCTCGCTGGAGGTTGAATCTGGATTCACAGTTGGCACAGGGGTATATGCGCGAGGCGCTTGCTGCCCTCGGTGAGCAGCAGAGCGGGCTACAGGTTCGGTTGTTAGTCGGACTGGCCCGCGCCCTGCTGGCCTCCGGCGAACAAGAGGAGCTTCGCACCACAGTCGAACAAGCGCTGCGCGTTGCACGCCAGATCGGAGATCCGCTTGCGCTGTGTGATGCATTACGCATCAAAGCCCAGATCGACCGCAGACCAGAAACAACCGCCACCCGCCTGGCAGCCATCCGGGAGCTGGTTGCCACTGCTGAAGCCCTCGATGACCAGGAAAGACTGGCGGATGGTTTAGACCTTTACATCTACGACCTGCTTGAATTAGGTCAGATTGATCAGGTCGATGAAAAGATCGCCGCCCAAAGACGGGTTGCCCACGAGATGAAGCAGCCGTTCCAGATGCATGTCGCCGCGGTCTTTCAAACCATGCGGGCGATCCTGCGCGGGGATTTTGATAATGCAGAGCGACTGGCAAAAGAAGCCGCAAATCTCAGCCAGCAGATTGGTCTGGCAGATTTGGACGGCATTTACGGGATTCACATGTTCACTATCCGCCGTGAGCAAGGGCGCCTTCAAGAGATGGCGCCGATCGTGAAGCTGGTTGCCGCCAGTAACCCGCAAGCCTCCACCTGGCGCCCCGGTCTGGCGCTGATTTTCTGCAGCCTGGGCCTGACAGACGAGTGCCGGTCGATTTTCGAGACCCTGGCGTCTGCGGGGTTTGCCTTCGTTCCCCAGGATTCTCTCTTTGCGGCTACGCTGGCTTACCTGTCAGAAGTGTGCTCGTACCTTGGAGACGCCGCGCGGGCAGCCACACTGTACGAATTACTGCTCCCTTACGATGGTCGCACAGTGGTTGTCGGCGGAGCAACCGCCTGTTTCGGGGCAGCCGGGCGTTTCCTGGGCATGCTATCGATGGCAATGTCCGAATTGGAAATAGCCGAGCGTCACTTCCAGCAGGCGATTGAGCAGAATGCACAAATGGGGGCGCGGCCCTGGTTGGCGCACAGTCAATATGAATACGCTGTCATGCTGCTGAAAAGAGGGGCAGCAAAGGACCGCCAGCGGGCAAATGATTTACTCCAAGAGTCGTTATGCGCCTCAAGTAAGTTGGGCATGGCATATCTGGTAGAGAAGGTTGCTGGATTACAGGCTCAATATGAACTCATTTCGAGCTGAACCGGGTTTGAACGAGAATAAATCAGAAAAGGAGAGACAGGATGCCGATATATTTGATAGAGCGTAATTTTGCAGAGCAGCTTGAAGTAACACCCGAGGGTGCCGCAGAGATCAACCTGATCAATGATGAGGAAAGCGTACGCTGGTTGGTGTCGTTTCTCAGCGTAGACAAGAAGAAGACTTTCTGTCTATATGAAGCTTCCAGCGCCGAGGCGATCCTGGAAGCCGCGCGCCGCGCGGGCATCCCTGCCGATACAATTATCGAGGTAGGCTCAGAAATACTCCCCAGTGGAGAGACCAAACCGATTGACAATCAGCGCTACGCAGCTTGAGTGCTGATCGCCGAAAGAATTGCTTCACGGCGTAGTCCCAAAATCTGCCTCTTCAAAGGGGATGGATTCTTCCCATTTGGCCTCAAATAGGGCTTGATACTCAGCGATCGCCTGCGGGCTATCCGTGGCCAGGCTGTACTCATTCAGCCCTCCCTCACCCCACGAGCTGTAATGCATATTCTGGCTGCCAATGAACAACAACTGATCATCGATCAGCAGGGATTTTGCGTGAATCTTGCCGTTATAAAAGCGAAGCTCAACCAGGTCCTCCAACCCAAGCCGCTCAAGCTCTCCAATTAAAATTGTCCCTCCTACCCGGTTCTCCAGTCCATTGCTGTTGGTGTTCTCCATGATCACCCGCACCCGGGTACCGTTATTCTGGACAGTCTCCAGCAAGGCATTCATCCAGGGCAGTGCATTATCGATCGTGCAAACATCAGGGAATACGACATTAAGCATGCAGATCAACTCCAGAGAGAAGTTGACCTCCATCATATCGATTGTTTCTTTCGCTGAACTGATACTGGTCGCAATGAACTCATCTCCCTCTTTGATTACACTATTACGATAAAGAGAAAATGCATTATCACTGCCTTCCGGCGGCAGGAAGTAGCGCAGCACCTCTGGAACATGGTCGGCGATGCCCTTCACTTCTGTACATGTATCTTTCCAATCCGATCCATCCGCCGGGAAGAAGTCCTCGCAGTGGATTTGATCCGCCCCCTCCCACATATCGTCATAGGCGCTAACCGCCTCCTGCGCCACTGGACCGAATATGGAAAGACCCAGGTCAAGCAAATCATATCCTTTGCCTGATGGGTGATCCTTCGGCAGGTGCAGGTAGCCGTAATTGAAGCCTGCACTGGTCGCCATCTTGCCATCGATTACGACAAACTTGGTATGGCTGTGAGGGTACTCCCCAGGGAAATTAGCTACTTCCAGACGCCAGCCGATCTCCGGATCGACCATTTTCTCGACTCCGGCTTCTCGCATATCCGAAATCGCATCTTCTATCTGTCTGCCCCACTGTAAGTTTGAGACCTCCGGATAGTTTCCCAACAGGATGCGCACGGTCATGCCACGCGGATAGCGCTGTGGGTTTGCCTTCACACTTTGGTACAGTTGGGCAATCCCCTCAGCCAATACATTGCCAGGGCTGGGTGGCGAGCTACTGGGTTCATACTGCATGGTGGTAAACAACACCTCAAATTGAGCCAATTCAGATACGCCTGCTGAAACCATGTCAAATCCACCGTTGGGGGTAACCGGTTCTTCACTGAATTCGGGCTGAGGGTTAGGCGTGTAAATGATCCGGCTGAACTCGTTACGGCAGAATGGGATCTCCGTCCCTGGCGGTCGGGTCCCTCCGGTGAGTATTGATTGCAATCCAGCCTGTTCCAGTTCCGAGAGCAGCGCCTCATCACAGGCATAAACCTCCTGGATAGCATAAAACATGCTCTGGTCTGCTTCCTGCCAGACCAGCAACAGCTTGCCCTCGGCGTCTGAGGTCATGAACGGTATGGCTTCAAGGGCAGTCCGGGCAACAATGGCAGCCTCGCTCCAACCGCTTGCAGTGCGAATGCTCTCCACCAGCAAGCTGTCGGTACGGGTTACATCATTGGTGTCACGGATCGCGGTTGTGTACCAGACCAGGTGCGGCCGAGCATCTGCACCCAGTGCTAGCCCAGGCGCGCTATTGCAACTAGGGAATTCGATTTGCTCCACAACACCGTTCCCGTACTGGTAATTGATGATTCTCTCCGGGCTGCACCAGGCGGTGTGCTCTGTCTGATCTGGTCCAGTCACGGAGACGGGCGTTTGACCATCGGGTGCAGGCTCATAAGATCCCACATCCGCTGTATAGGTAAACGGCTCAGACCAATGGACTCCAACCGTCTCGCTGTAAAGCTGGGTCTCGGTGTTTCCTTGTTGGATAGTCAGGAATTCCGCCATCTGGCCTAACAGACCAAAGAACATGAATGCTGCTGCAATTCCGAGTACTGCCACAATCCCGGTCTGCCACCACGCCGGCTGCAGGTACTCGACCGGATGTCCGTTTTCAGCTAACCGTTTTGCCAGCCTTCCATAGGTATAGCCCAACGCACCTCCACCGATAGCAAAGGGAGCTGCCAGAGCCAGGATCATTACAATCCAGGTCAGGATAGGATAGGTCTGAAAACCAGCAGTCGGATTGACCAGGCGAACAAGTAAACCGGTGACCGCCCAACCCAGGGTAAAGCCTACTGTAGCCGCCAGGATAACCCGCCAGGTGTAACTTAATCTCACGCTGGTGAATGCCTGCAATATGCCCGTTAGCAGACCAAATACAAGCCCAAAGAGCCCAAAAACCAGGCCATACTGCTCGATACGGTTGGCGGTGAAGTTATTGTAAATGCCGATAAAGGCAATCAGCAGTAAAAACAGCAAGGAAAGGGCACTGATGGTGACCGCAAAAGCTATCCCGCTGCCGATGACCTGCCGCCGTTTGCGAGGAATACCCAGGATGGCTCCCAACGCCCAGCCTCCCAGCCCGCCCAATACTGCCCCTCCCAGCGCGAGCACCAGCCCGACAAATACCGGAACAGCCAGGACTTTTATCAGCGCCTGGCTTTCATCAACCAGGCCGACCAGCCAGCCCACCAAACCGAGTTGCGCCGTGATGAACACAAACAGAAACCCCGCCAGCGCTCCCCCCAGATAGCCAAGCCCTCCAGTTAGAATATTATGGAAATCAGGATTAAGTTTGGACATCTCTGTTTCTCCAGGGTTACATCACATTGGATGCTTTCTGAGTTAATTTGTGCTAGTTGGTTCTTCACGCTACTCAGTGACTCGAGCGCTCTCTTTGGAAAAATATATTTTAACACGCATATACATCAGCTCAAAACCAGTGACCAATCATCCAACGCCACCTGGTGATTAACATTTCCATTTATTCTGGGATTGGGATCGTGATTTCCGCCCACAATGGATAATGGTCGCTGGCGTCCGTCTGGCGGTAGACCCCTGCCTGGTAATCGAACCCCTTCGTGCTAAAGATATGGTCTAAGGTCAGCTTCATCCCGCTATACTCGAACGTGTATCCACTACTCTGACTAAGCCGCTCCATCCCCGCTTTTTGCATACCGTTTTCTAATCTATCAATGCTATCTGACGTCCAGGTATTAAAATCACCCCCCATAACAACCAGTTCTTGCCTGTTATCGATATGCTCCGCCAGGAATTCCCCTTGTGATGACCCCCACCAGGGGATCATCCACGTCGTATCCAAATGAACACTGTAGACCAAGACATCTATCTTCCCTACATTAATCACAGCCCGGGCAGCATTGCGGCTCTGCAGCCAGCCAGTGAGCCAGTTCGGCAAAATAATTTTAGCGGAGTCACGGATAGGCCACTTTGAGAGGATAGCGTTACCGTATTTTTCTCGCCTCTGGCGATGGAATGCAGCCGGGTAGAAAACATAGTTGTACTGCAAAGCTTGGGAGAGCTGCTCTACCCCTACAGCGTTCATCTCTTGTAATAATAGAACGTCCGCCATGCGCAGCCCTTCGGCGTCTTGCAAGGTGGTAATCGCCTGCTCTAATTTTTCACCATAATGCAAATTCCAGGCAACGACCCGTAAAGTGCCATCAAACTCAGCTGGTGTTTCAGAATAATTACCTTCGTAGATTGGACCTACCGGATCGGAGTAATTGCCGACCGGTTTTCTGGAAAGCATCAGCAGGACCAATCCAAGAAGCACCGCCAGAAGGGCTACAAAGAAGCAATAAATCATCCTGAACCCTCTAAGCTGCATCGTTGCTGTGCCGTGCTGGGTGATTTTCCAGGCTAACTCAAATCGGATAATTTCCGGCTAAACCAGTTTTTTGTGAATAGCCAGGGTCACCGCCGCCACGCGATTATCCACCCCCAGTTTCATCAGGATATTGCTGACGTGATATTTGACAGTGGACAGGCTGACCACCAGGTTCTCAGCGATTTCAGCATTATTATATCCATCCACCATCAACTTGAGTACATCCTGTTCGCGCTCGGTCAATATCTCGGTTTGCTGGGCTTGCTGGGTAGCGCGCACTAATGCCTGGGCTGCTTCCGGAGAAAGGGTCAGCCTGCCGTCTTTAGCCGCATGGATAGCTGCGGCAAGCTCTCGGGCGCTGACATTCTTCATGAGGTAGCCTACAGCTCCGGCTTTGAGAGCGTTCTGCACCAGCTCGTCTTCCTGGAAGCTGGTCAAGGCAATGATTTGAATCGCCGGGTTTTGCTTCTTGATCGCCGCGATCGCAGTGACACCATCCATCACAGGCATCATCAAGTCCATCAGAATAACATCCGGATGGAGCAACCCAGCGCGAACAACTGCCTGTTCGCCATTTTCAGCTTCGCCGACCAGCTCCAGGTCGGGATGAACGCTTAGAAATGCGCCTAAACCCGAGCGCACAACAGCATGATCGTCCACCAGCAAAATACGGATAGTGTCTCCCATAAATCCTCCAGGAAAAGCTTATTTCTCTAGCCCTCAGACCAAATGACTGAAACTTGTGTGCCCTCACCTGGTTCGCTGTAGACCAGCAGCCTAGCGCCAATCGCCTCCGCCCGTTCGCGCATAATTTTCAAGCCCAGATGATCACTCGTGACCGTGGATGGGTCAAAGCCAGCACCATTATCAGCCACTGTCATACGCACACTCTCTCCAACTCGCAAGGTGACCACAGCCTGACTGGCCTTGGCATGTTTAACAACGTTGTTCAAAGCCTCCTGGGCGATGCGATACAGGCTAACTTGCACGTCAGCCGGCAGCTTGCGCTCGCCGGTTCCGTCGCCATCGGCACTGAACTGGATGTTGATCTGCGAGCGACTGATCATCGCTTCGGTTAGCTGGCGCAAGAGGGTTGGCAGCGGTACTTCTACCAGGGCGTTAGGACGCAGCTCCACCAGCAGGGTGCGCATTTCAGCCAACGCACCACGGGTCAGCTGGCGCACTTCCTCCAGACGACGTTTGCCCTCCTCGGGATTCGTCTCCCAGATAGTGGGCAACACATCTGCAATCAGGGTGGTTGAAAAAAGAGTCTGTGTGACGGCATCGTGCAGGTCGCGTGCCAGGCGAGTGCGCTCGGCCATCACGGCGTCCTGGGCAACTTTTTCACGGAGACGCTCGTTAGCCAGGTTGAGCTCTTCCGTGCGCTCTGCGATGCGCTGTTCCAGCAGGCGGCGGTATTCAGACTCCTTGGCTACTATACGTTCTTCAGCCCGCTTTTCTTCAGTGATGTCTTCGATGATACCCACGATATATAGGGGTTTTTGTTTAGCGTCACGGACCAGCCCAAAATTAATCCGCCCCCAAAAAATTGTGCCATCTTTGCGGATGTAGCGCTTCTCCATCAAGTACTGGTCTCTCTGACCATTGACCAGTTCTTGGAACAGCTCGCGGTCGAGGTAACGATCTACCTCCACTACCAGGTCGGTCGGGTTGATTAAAACCATGTCGGCGGCGGAATAGCCTGTAATCCGAGTGACTGTCGGATTGATTTGCAAAATCTTTCTGTCTAAAGACATCAACGCCACACCTACTGCAGTATTTTCAAACATCGCCTTGAAACGCGCTTCAGATTCGACCAGCTCCTCAACTGCGCGTTTCCGCTCGTCTATATCTTCCGCTATGACCACCAGATAACGTGTCTTCCCTTCCGGGTCGCGCACGGCTGAAACGCTTTGCCGCATCCATTGAATTCGGCCATCCTTATGTACATAGCGTTTCTCGACCTGGTACGAATCTCGCTTTCCGGCAAGGACTTCGCCAAACTCGGCGCGCCCTACATCCAGGTCCTCTTCATAGGTGATATTCTGCCCACCTAAGCTCAATAACTCCGATTCGCTCCGACCAGATAGTTGTACCAATACAGGGTTAACGGCCAGCGGACGACCATCCGGGGCAATCAAGCTAATCCCAATGGCTGCATTTTCATACATCGCTCTAAAGCGCGCCTCCGATTCTTTCAACTCTGCCAGGGTGCGCTTTTGTTCATCGATATCCTCGATTTGCCCAACCAGGTAAGCCGGGTTTCCCTGGGCATCGCGCACCAGTGACAGAGTCAGGCGCGTCCAGAAAACCTGGCCGTTTTTCCGCAGGTAGCGCCGCTCCACGCTATAAAATTGGCGTTTGCCTTCCAGCATTTCGATAAATAAATCCAAACCGGTTTCTGCGTCGGGGGGGTAGACGTTCTGGCGATCATTGCGTTGTTTAAGTTCTTCCTCCGTATAGCCTGACATCTTGCACACAGCATCATTGACAGCCAGGATATCTCCGTTAAGGGCCATCAACCCCATGCCAATTGCCGAGCTCTGAAAAGCGGCGTGGAATGGGTTATCGGAATTGCCTAACAACAACTCATCCGATTTTTTGGATATATCGCTCATGCGCTAAAGTCTACCATTGTTTTACCCAGGGTTCGCTTAATTCGTATTCAGTGAATCCTAGCGAAGCGTAGAGCGCACCTGCTGCTTCAGAGTAAGAACCAACCGTACACAGTGTAGCACCCAGGTCACGCACTCGTCGCAGCCCTTCAGCCATGATCGCCTTACCCAGCCCCTTACGCTGGTGAGCGGGATGGGTGCCTACCGGCTCAAAAGCAGCAGTACGGGTGGCATCGTCAAACCACAGGGTACAGAAAGCTGCGAATTCACCACCTGGAGCAATCGCTACCAGGTCCAGGTCACGGCGGTACAGCGGAGCCCGCTGGACATTTCGATACCAACCCCAACCCTGATACGCTTCATCAGGCTCGCTCGGATGGAAAGCTTTCCAAGAGACCCAGCTACGTTGCGGATGCTCGTCCAGATCACCCAGGGAGCGAATGATATAGCCTTCAGGCATGGAATACTCCGGAATGGGCATATCCATAAAACGGCGGCGCTGGAATTCAGGGAATTTCCCTCTGGCATAGCCTCGCCTGGTCAGCAAATCCTGCCGCAGGAGATCCGTTTCGTGCACCCAGATGATAAGGTGCTGGCTCCCATCAGCCCGGACGACTGCAAAATTCGTTTCCGCGACTGAGATCATCTCCACATCTAGCTCGGGGCTGTGGAAAGCTGGGTGCACCTGTAAAAATGCCTCGCCCGCCCCGTCCGGATGGAGCACAGCCACCAGGCGATCATCGTTGGTTTTCCACAGCAAAACAGCTGCCTCCAGGTTGTACTGGAAGATATTTTCATTTACGTGCCAGCGCCAGTAATCCCAGCGATAGACGGGCCAGCCAATCTCCCGGCGGTCGTTCAGCAGAAAAACCTCACGCAGAAATTGGCGGATCAGCCAGTAATCGTTATCAGAGTTGTACTTGCAGCGAATAAGTTTCATAGCCTGGTTATTCTGGTTGGATTACTCTTTTTGCACCAGTTTTTCGGCGCGTGTTTTTATCCCGTGCAGCATGCCGTACTCCATGATAAACACGCCTGGGTGAATCACGTCCCAAAAGCCGCCGGTCATCATGGTGCGAGTGCGCAGGATCAGGCGGGTTGAGCCATTAATTTGTGGATCCAGGATAAACTGCCACAAGTCTACCCATTTTCCATTATCCTGGTGCCCGAGCACGATCGCCTGATTGGGATAAATCTGGGCGACGATGTAAGGTGGCGGAGCGGGTTCCTTTGGACACATCTTGACTTCATCACCCACTTGGAGGTTTTGCCATTCTTCGTGGATTCGGTCGGCATTAACCAGCGGGCAACCAATAAGCTTTTCAAGGGACGTGTAGGTGTAAAAACCACCTTTACCAGCCCCCAATTGAACCAGCCAGGGATAAACCTGTTGCGGGCTGGCATGGATGGTAATCGCCCGGTTAACGAAACTGGCTGGAGCGGGTACGAGCTCATCGCCGGGATATGTGGCAGCAATCTCCTCCTGGCTTGCACCCCAGCGGTCCATCCAGGGGGTGAGCAGGATAACCAGGATAACACCGATAACTATCAGAGCAATAAGAACAATTAGTACGATCAGGATAATATTCATATAACATTCTCTCCATTGGGCTTGTTATTGAAACCATTGCATGTCCTGCCACATCTCGCTCCACGTTCGGCGCGGCTGGCGGCAGATGTAAAGGCCAGTGTGGTGGGTGCTCTCTTCGTTCTTGACGCCGTACTGGTTGGTCACAGTACCGACTTTTTCACACGAAGTAAAAAATTTGTCAGCATAGCCGCGCTCAAAGCCAACCACGACGACCGTCTCGGGGTCAAAATCCCCATAGCCTCGGTACCAAAAACTATCTGACCCGCTAATTACGGGCGGCAGGCTATACTGCGCCCCGTACAGGTCGAGCGCACCCGCCTCTCCGTAGTTGCCCGCCAGAATCACAGTGCGCGGCTTTTCACTCTCAGGTATGGACTGGTAAATTGAGCCAACCTGGGCAGATAAATCCTGCCAGCCGATCATTTCAACGTTTTCTCCATTGATATCAGAGGTAATTTCCCAGAGCGGTGAATTTACCGGTACGACAGGCTTAATCAAGACTATTCCGACCAGCCCACCCACTACCAGCAACCCATACAGCACGCCCAATCCTGTTCGGCGCAACTTTTCTGAGCGCGACCCAAGCCAGCTTTCGAACCAGGTGCTGCCCGCTGCCAGGAACATGACATAAGACGGGGCTGTATAGTAACCCCGGCCACGATTGACCAGGAACAGCGTGAACGTAATCAGGAACATCCAGACCAATGGGCGGAAGCGCTTCAGAGGGCTGGAAAACAGGCAGGCCGCTATTCCCGCGACCCATAACGGCAGGGTGAAAGGATTGGTGGTGGTGTATAGCTGGTCTTGGAGGAAACCATCCGAGCGTCCCCATTCGATGTCCCGGGCGTGGATCGCCTGGAGAAAATCCAGGGAAATGAAATCATGCTGGATTTGCCAGACAAGGTTTGGCAAGTAAATGAGCAACGCCAGCCCCGCCCCCAGCCACAACCATTTCGACTTCAGGGACTTGCGCACCGGGGTAACCAACACAGCCACGACCAGACCAGCAATCCAGAATGCGATGGTGAACTTAGTCATCATGCCCAGGCCGATGCCAGCCCCAATGCCGAGCCAGTTGCGCTGGTCGTCGCTCGCCAGCAAGCGCACAGTAAAAAATGCCACCAACACCCACCACAGGTAGTCAAACGCCATGTACTGAATGAGCGTGCCGGCTGTGAGCGCAACCGGGGAGATAAACGCGGCTATGGCAGCGATTACCTGTGCATTGCGCTTGCCACCCATATCACGTGCCATCAACCCGGTCAGAAACACGACAACACCTTGGGCGATGGCAGACAACAGGCGCAAGCCTCGCAGGGAGTCCCCAAACAGTTCAAGCCCAATACGCGCCATAAAGGGTGTAAAGGGCGGGTAGGCCACATAACCCCAATCCAGCTGGCGGGCATTCATGATAATATCGAGCTCATCACGGTGAAAACCGTATTGGCCGTTGAGCAAGACGTGAAGCAGCGTACCGCATAGGGCAATCAGGAACAATACGCTGGTATCGTTCAGGCGGGGAGCGGTTTTGGTTTTCATATCGATTAATCAGGGAACAGCGCGTTGACCAATAAGGCGAAACCCGCCAGGATGAGCAGAACCGGACCGAGAGTGGTCCAACTCAACTCGAACAAGAACATCGCCGTCACCAAAGTCAATATACTGCCGATGATAGCTGCGCTGCGAGCGCGCAGAGTGAAGCGTCCGTCGGATTGGTATATTCTCCAGGCTGTGGCAAATGAACCAAACGCAGGCATGAGGATGAATAATGCCCACCAGTTATCGAAAGCCACAACATTCATGTTTTGCCCAACCAGGAGCAGCCCCAACAAGATCAGAATCGCCCCACCAACCCATTCACCTCTGCCTCGCCGGGCAAGGTGGTGCCGTCTCTCTTCCGGGTGATCAAAACGGTTCTCAGGATTGTTAGTGGTCATCGCTGCATTCCTTCCTAGATTAAATGTTGTTCTTCTTATCCATCATATAACCTTTCAAGAAAAAACTCCCCCATCGCTGGGGGAGTTGGGCACTGGTCAAGTGGGCAGGTTATGACCTGCGAGCCAGATAAAGATAACGCTTGCCTGCGTTGTGGGTATAGGCGCGCTCAATGCCGAAGGACTCACCCAGGTGGCTTTCATATAAGAACAGATTGCCTTCCGCTTCAAATTGGGATTTAAGTGCATCGAGCACCGGGCGTCGCCGTAGTAAATGGGCCAGCATAGCTTCACTATAATCCCAGGATTGGTAGGAAAGGCCTAATTTTCGGAATGCTTGCGCCAACTCAGTGTTATCAACCTCGGTGATTTCACTCGGATATTCCTGCAGTGGAGTATCCGGTCCGCAGCTCTGGTCGAAAAAGACTGCCAGCCGACCTTTATCCCGGAGCAGAGCCAGGCAACCACGCAGGGTTTCGAATACATCCGTAAAGTACAAAAAGTAATAATGCACAAAAGCGTTCAGAACTTTCACAGCCATCAGCACAGCGATAATAATAAAAGACTGGAGCTGGCTGGCAAGAAAAGGTAGGTTGAGGTTGAAAAAGACACTCACAGCCAGGATGAGGATCGACGCGCCTAACACATAGCCAACGATGGTCAGCGGATGACCCCACTGACCGGTGGCTGCGGTGCGCCCGATGCCACCTTGAGTGCAAATGCTCATACCCAGGAAGATAAGTAGCGCCAGGTTCACTTTCAGGTTCGACAGCAGCAGCAGGTTAGTACCATTCAAAGTTATGAAGATAACTGCTATCGCAAGAGCAGCTAAAACCAGGATAGCAGGGCTGATGATGGAAGGTTCTGAGATCGTTTTCATGGGGTTTCTCCATTCGCATCTGTATAGGATGATGATACGCCAGGGAGAAGCAAAACTCCCCCGTCTGGGGGGGAGTCTGGCACTGGTCCGATGGACAGGGTTAGCGTTTTTGTGTATCTGCCAGCACCGTCTCGGTCATTACCTGCACAAAGCGGTTGGATTCGGATACCCAGGGCGTGTGCCCGGAGTGCTCAAACCAGACGATTTGCTTGTGCGGAGCATCCAGTACTTCATAATACTGCTCTGTCAACGTAACAGGCGCATTGATATCGTGACGTCCTATCAAGAAATACACCGGCACTGCCAAGTCAGTCGCCTGGGTACGGAAATCCACCTCCCAAAGGTGGGGGTAGACAATGCCGAGTGTATCCAATACCCCGCGGAACCAGTTGACCTTATCATACAGCCCATATTCAGGCGCTGCCAGGTCACGGAAGGTGTTCGATCCATTGTTGGCTATCGCCGGGTTCTGGTTCATGTAGTTAAATGTATCCAATAGATATGTGGCTTGTTTCCAGGCTACGCCTTCGCCGTAATAGGGCGGTGGACCTTGTTGGGTAAACTTATCAACCTTCGCCTGATCACCCCGTTCGTGCGCCCAATCCAGCGCAAAATCGTAGCACATCAAGTCATTTTCAAGGAAAGCGACCATTTGCCCGGTGCCGATGAAGGCGTGGAACAAATCTGGGTAGCGCTGGACAAGTAGGATACCCAGCGCGCTACCCCAAGATTCACCCAACACATAGACCTTATCCTGCCCAAACCGTTCACGCAACAGCAAGACCAGGGCATGGGCATCCTCGATGTAGCGCTCTGGGGTCAGTGTGGAACGGTCTAGAGAATCAAAGGACTTGCCAGCCCCTGGTTGCTCCCAGTTGACAACCACAAAGTGTTGCTCCAGCCCGCCGAGTGCATACCGCTCGGTTGCCAGCTGGCTGCCCCCCGGCCCGCCCGCCAAAAACAACAGCACCGGCTGGGTGATATCTCGCCCACGTACAGATATCCACTGCTGGCTGCCGTTGAGATCGACTTTTTCAAGTTTAGCAATACTTCCGGGCAGCGGGTTGCCCATCGCATCGGTGATGGGCGGGGTAAAGGCAAAGGCTTGCGAGGCCACCACTGCCAGCCCGCCCACCACCAGTACACCCAGTGTTGCTACCGCAGTTCCCTTCCAGGCTGGTGTGAGCCAGAAAAACGCTACCAATAACGCCAAATCGGCGGCTATTAGCGGGATCCATATCCAGGCAGGCACAGCAGTGGCAACTGGCAGTAATATCACCGGAAGACACAAGATCAGTGCAATGATCAAAGCCAGCAGGCGACCAACGAACACGAGAGTCTTTTTGATTATCTCTGAGAATTTGTTAGAGTTCATGATGGGATCCTATCGAATCTCTTTTTGGACAACCCAAAGGCAGTTATAGGCAAGAACTTGCCTGTCGTAATCGGCAGCATAATCATCGTACATTGCAGCATTTGTTTAAAGAGGCATTGGTTATTCCTTCATATCTGAGGGAATCAGCCTATCCAGACAATCTACTTCATCACGCCAGCCGTAGACATGCTGCAGGCTCTCCTGTAATTTGACGGTATCCTTTTCGTACCCCTTGGCAAGTTCAGCGAGATGGTCGTAATACCTGCTTAGCTTTTCCAGAGGCGGTCTGGTGTTCACCTCGCCGATCTCTAAACCACTTTCCAGTTGCTGCAGTGCATCCAACCATTCCTCGACACTCATCCCGGCTGTTTTCCTGAAATCGCGTATTACCCATTGCCGCTCGAAAATGGAGCGTTGTTTCCAACCATCGGCTTGCTCTTTGAGCGTCACGCGGACTCGCTCGCACAGCGCTGCTGATCGTTCTCGTTGGTCAAGGCTGATACTGGTAGTTTCACGCCGCGTTTCTTCTGCCCCATAATTAATATTTGCAGCTTTAATCGCCTGCAATGATGAAATTTCCATTCCCTTGAACCGTTCTGCCAGCACCATCGCGGCTGCAAACCCGGCACCCGCCTCTTCAGGTGTAAGCACAACATTCTTATTCAGTGCAAAGAATTCATCCACGGTCATGCCCATCAAGGGAGCCAGCCGCTCAACAGCGCGCGAGGCGGTTTCGGTAGGCACCAATCCAGGTCCAATCGTGAAAACGATCACGCCTGAGCTATCCGTCTCCGCGTCCAGGGTATACGCCAGATGAACCTGGGCTGCTTTAAACGTTTCGTAACCGCCAAGAAATGCCGTGCCCGTAGAGGAAACGCATGCGAAGACGCCATGCCGCCGGCTGAGCATATCCGGCAAAAAAGTGCGCGCCATCAGCACCGGTCCGCGCAGGTTGACCCGGTAGCTGGCATCCCATCTTTCTATGGGCAGCTCTTTCACCGCACCCAGCACCGCGATCGTTGCGTTGTTAATTATCCCATCCACCTTGCCAAAGCGGCGCAACGACTCGTTATATAAATTTTGTACGCTATCCTCGTCACCGACATCCGTCTGGACGTACAATACTTGCCGCGTATCAAATTCCACTCCAAGAGTTTGCTCTGCTCGGGCACCGGTAACAGCATTGATCTCTGCTATGACAACATTTGCGCCCAGCCATACTAACGCCCGCGCAGCTTCATAGCCGATCCCCCCACCCGCACCGGTCACGATCACCGTTTCCCCGTGCAAGCAACCGGGCCGTAATCCAAGTTGAGAAATGACAAGCGCATTCATAAGGCAAGACCTCCCATATCACTCATCAAGATCTTTCAATTGTAGAAAGGAAAAAATCACACAGGGCGCGATTGGTTGCTTCTGCCTGGTCAAGAGTCACAGCATGACCACCATTGGGGATGAGCACAGTTTCCAATCCCGGTAGCAATCGCCGCCCTTCGGCAAGCACATATTTAGGCGGCTTGGAATAAATCACTTCTCGCTCTCCCACCAGCAACAATACCGGCTGGCTCATCCCGATAAATTCCTCGGGAGTGAAGACTCCCGGCATCCCAGCCGGCACAGGCGCCATGTTTTTCATGCCTACCTTGAACTGCTCGACAACCTCCAAGCCCTCCACAGGGTGAAGGGTGGTCATCCAGCGCACCATGCTGTAAACTGGAAAATCCAGGTTGAGCATTCCTGCTAGAGCGCCGCCTGCGATGCCACGCAAGAAAAACTGGCGGGAGAGCGGCACGAAAGTACCCGCCGGAGCAATTAATGCCAGGCGAGTAACCCTCTCAGGCTGGCTTAACGTATAGTTGGTCGCCAGCCAGCCGCCATAAGAATGGCCTGCCAGGGCAGTTTTGGCAATACCCAAATTGTCCAATAAATCACCCAACCAGAGAGCGTAGTTTTCACGCGTCTGAATAGCCTGGCTCAAAACACTCATCCCAAACTGGTCGGGGACATCCGGCGCATAAATTCGGAAATGATGCGATAACGCAGGGACATTGGGGTACCACTGCGTGGACGAAAAGCCAAAACCGTGGATCAGCACCAGTGGAGGCAGGTCAGTTGAACCGGCTGCGTTAACTCGAGTTGCGCTGAAGCGCGTATCGACGGTCAGCGGTTCCGCCTTGGGATGCCATAGGTCAAGGGTGCGGTTGTATCGTTCGCAGTACATGGCTGCAGCCTCTTTTGTGCGGAAAATACTTGGTTTATTTGCTGACATCGATGCCTTCCTCAGTTATTAGACAAGTGTTTGCGCCTTTAGGTTTGTATGAATATCTAACCACCAGGGGAAACAGCTCCCAGCGCAATGAAAAAGTAGATGACCACATCCATCCAGAAGTGAATGAACCACGCCCAAAAGAATCCACGTGTCTCCAGCATCGCCTTGCCGTTCAGCCAGCCGGGGATAAATGCCATGAGAGATCCCACAACACCAAAGGGTACACCATAGTAATGTGCGATCCCAAAATTAGTAGCGGTGATCAACAGGGTTTGTGCCGGGCCAACCGGAGTCTCCAGCGCGGTCAACCAGGGAGCACGGTAAAGCATCTCTTCTCCGAAGGCGTTGCTGGCAGCAAAGATCAGAACGATGGGCAAGAGTGACAGCACTCCCGCCAGTGACTCCAATGAAGGAGGACTTCCAAAAACAAATATAAACACAACCAGCCCCAGGCACATAGCACCGGTTATGGCCGGACCGAGGATACGCCAGGATGGTGGTCGGGTCAAGATGAATGGAATAGGCCGGGCAGGAGCATCCAGGCGACCTTTCACCAGAAAGAATCGGTCTAACCGGCGAAACACAGCCAGCATGACAAGAGCCATCAGTACCGCTGCGGTAGTGCGCGTGACCTGCACCAGACCGATTTGCTGAACAATAGGGTTCGCGTTGGCAAACCAGTTGCCATATTCCAAAGCGTCAAAAAGCCGTGCTACCCCCCACTCCAGCAAGTAAAACGACAGCAGCACCCCAAAAAACAAGCGTAACGGATCCAACGATTCTGAAAATAGGCTGCCCAACAGCAAGGCTACGATCAAGACTAATTTTGCCCAGAACAACCAGTTGGGCAGGCTACCGGTCAACTCAAGAAAGAGAATATTGGGTAACGAAGAAACCAGGAGCATCACAAGCCAGGCGATCAGCACCGAATGATTGGGAGTGGATTTCACGGATGAAAATTCAGCTGTCATTCTGAGGCCCTTTCCGTATAATTAGAATCATAAGACCAGCCACAAAAAAACTCCCCCACCTTGGGGGGAGTTCGATACTGGTCAGGTGGACAGATTAAGGGTTAGGTAGCTTGCTTAATCAGCGAGATTAAACCTCTACTACCCCTTCTATACCGGCTTCTCCGGCCTGGCTTTCGGCATCCACACTGCCAATAAAAGCGCCGCAAGTAATGCCAGTGTTCCACCAAACAAGAACGGAGCGGATGGTCCAAACCCACTCCAGGCTCCAACTCCTTGCCAGAGGATGCCCGCAATCAAAGAAGCGGGAAACGCAAGCAATCCAACCACAGCATGATATGTGCCGTAAGCGGTCCCGCGCAAGTTTTCAGGGACCAGATCGGCAACCATTGCATTGGCGGTCCCATAGGCCATTCCATAATACAGCCCATAGGTCGCATACAATAACCAAATCTGCCATCCTGCTTGCGCCAGAGCAAAACCAAAATAGATCACTGCATACACCAGCCAGCCTGCAATAATCAACCTGCGCCGATCAACCCGGTCTGAACGCGAGCCTGCCGGGGTAGCTACCAGCGAATAGACCAGGTTGAAGACCACCAGCATCATCAAAATGCCCATGACCGAGATGCCCAGGTTTTGAGCACGCAAGACCAGAAAAGCATCCGAGGAGTTCCCCAGGGTGAAGATGCTCACGATGACCAGAAAAATCGTGAAAGGCTTTCCCATGCTGCGCAGGGTATATTTCGGCGCTGCGCGATGGCTTGTCACAGCGACATCTTTTGCCCCAACCGCCAGGGATAAGACTGCCAAAACTGCCGGAATTGTGCTGACCAGAACGATGTTTTGAAAGGTAGATCTGGATAAGCTGAGATTGTCTGCCTGCGCCAGCCAGACCACCATTGCAGCAATGAGCAACCCAATCATCGCTCCGGCGGTGTCCATTGCCCGGTGGAAGCCAAATGCCAGTCCGCGCGTCTCCCTGGTAACCGTGTCGGCAACCAGGGCATCACGGGGTGCGGTCCGGATTCCCTTACCAATCCGGTCTGCCCACCTGACACCAGCAACCAGCTGCCAGCTATTGGCAAAATAAAATAAGGGCTTGGTGATTGCCGAAAGCCCGTATCCAGCCACAGCCAGCCATTTACGCCCTCCCAATTTGTCGGACAGCCACCCCGAAAACAGCTTGAGAATACTGGCGGTTGCCTCAGCTATCCCCTCGATCAGGCCGATAATGCTGGTTTGCACACCCAGTACGTTGGACAGGAACAAGGGTAATATATTGATCACCATCTCGCTGGAAACATCCATCAGAAAACTGGTCAATCCAACCGCCCACACATTGCGCGGGAGTTGCCTGATAGTTGTCCTTCTAGTCGAATATTCAGGTGTATTTGCCATTGTCCTCCTCGCTGATTATCTTGCATCAGCTGATCAGCCAGTTCTGCCAGCCCTTTCCGTCAAAAGCGGCATGACCAGCTATAATCCATCGCTAGTTGAACAGCTTTATCCTGAGTCACTTACCTATGGTTAAGAGAGATCTATCCGCTACTGCACCAATTCAAGATCACTCATAAAGAATGAGCCACTGGGCGATTGGTCAAATAGTAAGGCGATCTCCTGGATCGCCGACAGGTCAACCCCGGTGAAATCACGAAGGAGTATCCGGATTGAAGTCAACGGGACACGGCCGGTGAACATTCCGCCTTCAAAAGTATCGTTCTCCTCTTCATAGCCATCTGGGAAGCGTAGCGCTGGCTCGTCCAGCCGAGTACGCACTGTGGCGGTATTCCCATGCTTATCGACCACGCGAATCGAGAAAGCCTGGTATGCCCCTGCTTTATTCAGGGTTGAGAGCGGGTCGACGGCGGCGCGCAGACTGATGGCAGTAAACTCGCTCAAGTCGCTCCCCTTAGGCAGCGAGAATCGCAATTCTCCGCCCTGCTGGGACCAGGAGACAACGATCATCGCTGGATTACCCGGGATCACCAGGTTCACCCGCTTGCACGGCTCACTGCCGGGCTTTATAGTTGGGGTGTAATACCCTTCCACGCAATAGAAGGTCGTGACTCCTTCGGCGGTCACACTCCCACCCGCCGCGTTTGTTTCCAGCTCTGCTTCGCTGGCTGGAACAAGCAACGGCAGACGGTCAGGGCCGGGCGCCAGGGCTGCCACACGAGCAGGTAGCCCAAAAAGCTCATCCGGCGCCAGCGCCTGTAAATCCATCCCCAGGCGTGCCGCCACTTCTGGTTCCTCTGTGAATATTTTCGTTAAAAAATCCAACGTATAGTCGCTCAGGAAATCTCGCTGCGTTTCCGGCTGTAACAGCGGCTCGCAGTCCGGCCTGCCCGGGCGCGAGACCGACTCATCGGAAAGAGTCTCATTGAAATAGTTATGGTTGGCCCGCTCCAGCCAGATTGATGAGGCCCATGAGCTTTGCTCCGGGTCTAATCGGGTAATCTCGTAATACAGCTGTCCATCTTGAATGAACACATCCCCATCGCAGGCTGGCAAGACCACAACCAAAGGCAAGCCTGCACCAGCCGCTCCGCCCCAATTCGCCGCCGGGGCAATCATGAGCAATCCATAGGCTGGTCCATAACCTACACGGGTTAAAGCATCTGGCAAATTCAAGCCTGCCTGCTGGATTAGCCAGTAAGCGCCCTCTGCTACTTGCGAGTGACCGATGAAAGCCAACCGGCTCAGACCGGCGCGGCCTTCCAGCTCCCCCCCGAACTTGTTCGCCCCCCCGCCGGTGGCGGCAGCCAGCGCTTCCAGATGCAGGTCGACTAATTGCCCCAGGCGTTCAATTGGTACCGGTTCGCCAAATCCAAACGTATATTCGGCGTTGATATTTATCGAGAGGGCGACATAGCCCCTTGCAGCCAGACGCTGAACCAGGTATTCGAATCCTGGGTAATTGCGACGCTCCACTTCAGGATCACACGGCCAGCGGTCGACCATATCCCCCTCCGGTATAGGGCAGCCCGGGTGGTTGCCGTGCAGGATGATAACAACCGGATAAGGCCCTTCTTCACCGGACGGCGCGGCGATGATACCGTTCAGGCGCACTGGCATATTGCGGAAGCGGCTATCCTCCGGAAACATCGATTGGGTAATCGTCGTCTCGCCCAAATTGTATTCCATCACAACCGGCAGGCTCTCCGGTTCCACTATCGTATTCGCCTGTCCAGTCGCAAGAGCTTCGAGGGACGGCGGATCAACAGGCGTTGCAATAGTCACCCCGGTTGTTTGTGAAGGAGCAGGCAGACAACCTGCCAGGAGGATAGAAAAGGCAATTAACGTGAGGAGTTTTTTTACTCTTTTGGTCATAGGTATCTGCAAATAGAACCAGGATCAATTTTCTGGCCTAACCTCCCAGCAGGACAGCAATCAGTACCAGCCCGGCTGCAACAGACATCAGCAGCAGGCCGGTTTTCCACGGGCTCGCCCCAGTGTACATACCCCAGCGATATCCAGCAACGAATAGCACGCTGAACGACACAAGGAACGAGATCCGAATGGCAAGATCATAATCATGCCGTAGCACCAGAAAGGGTATTAACGATGGAATCACAGCAACAATTGCCACCATCACATGGCCTAGTACAGCGGTAAAATCCTCGAATTTAAAACCAATATTGCGCGGCTCGCTGTTCCGCAAATGGTTGAAGATACTCTGATAAAGCGCTCTACGTTCATTATCGCCGGTGATTGGCTCGAGTATATAATCCAGGTCTTCTGCGATAATATCCACTGCCTCCTCTTCTGTTCTTGCGGCTTGAACGTCTCTGTACAGGCGGTGGTTCTCTCCCCTCGCGAACATCGAGAGCAACGCGTACATAATGCCGTCAATCAATCCCCAGGCTATCACGGCGCTCAGCACGCCAACCAGCATATCGTTCACATTCTCGTGAGAAATTGATTGCTGGGGAGTATCAGATCGCATGATGAATCCGAAGGCAAGCAAATATATTAGCAAGATCAGGATGCTGAAGATGGCCCCAGACAGCCAAACAATCGGGTCGAGTAAATTCTC
>Ga0105100_10000476_pt1 | contig 23686 bp, 17 predicted proteins | sample PPLLak12cMay2015_2_FD_87033 | JGI IMG/M metagenome (GOLD analysis project Ga0105100, IMG submission 87033) | Freshwater sediment microbial communities from Prairie Pothole Lake near Jamestown, North Dakota, USA - PPLs Lake P8 Core (1) Depth... | ecosystem: Environmental > Aquatic > Freshwater >...
CCGTGGTTGAACATTTGCAGCACAGCCCCGTTCAGGGCGATCGTGGCGCTTTCAGTGCCGGCAGCAGCCGCTGCCGCGGCGATACCCAGGACCACAAAGCCCATATGGTTAACTGATGAATATGCCACCAGACGCTTGAAATCGGTTTGCCCGTAGGACGCCAATGCTCCAAAAATGATCGCCATCACAGCCAGGAAAGCCAGCACGCCTGCATATAATTTGGCTTCTTCCGGGTAAAGGGGCAACACCAGGCGCAGGAAGCCATATGCGCCCAGCTTCAGCAGCACACCTGCCAGGACCATCGAGCCCGCCGTGGGGGCTTCGGTATGCGCATCTGGCAGCCAGGTGTGGAAGGGCCAGACGGGAACTTTAATCGCAAATGCAATCGTAAAGGCCCAGAAAGCCACAGCTTTAACCGTGCCAATCGGCAGGCCAAAAAGTGTGCCCTCCAGCGTAGGCCAGCGCTGGTATAGCTCAACCAGGTCATAGGTACCAGAGACCACGCCGATCATCTGGATCGCCAGGAGTAAGCCCAGTGAGCCGGCCATAGTGTAGATCATAAACTTGAACGAAGCATATACCCGGGCAGGCACTTTAAGTCCACCCCAAATCTCGCGTTCGCCTTTTTCGCTGCCCCACTGGTTGATCAAGAAGTACATCGGAACCAGACCGAATTCCCAGAACACGAAGAAGAGCAATAAATCCAGGCTCAGGAAAACTCCCAACATACCAAATTCCAGGAGGAAGAACAAGGACATATACGCCCGCACGTTATCCTGTATGCTAAAGGAGGCCAGGATTGCCAGCGGGGTCAGCAGCGTGGTGAGCAGGACCATCGTCAGTGAGATCCCGTCGATCCCCACGTGATACGAAGAATTTAGCGCGGCATACCAGACGAATTTTTCCTCGAATTGAAAGCCAGGCACGGTGCTTTCGAAGGTGAACCAAGCGACCAGGGTCAAGATGAACGGGATGAAGCTGACGATGAAGGATATCCAGCGCAGCAAGTCCTTATTCTCGCGGGGCACAAACTGCAACAAGATCGCCGCCGCCACCGGGATGAACAAGATGAATGTGAGCAGATGATTTTCTAAGAACGCCATGTATCGCTCCTACAATTGGCCGCTTAGCGGGTATAAACCAGCAAGTAATAAAACAGCGCGCTGAAGGTTGCTACGCTGACCAGGGCCAGGATCATATATTGCTGGATGCGGCCTGTTTGGATTGGGCGTAATAGGTGGCCGAGTTTTTTTGCGCCTTCACCAACCTGGTTGCCAAAACCGTTGACCACCGGTGTATCAAAATATCGAAGCAGTGCAGACCCAACTTGGAGAGAGAATGCCGCCACTCCATGCAGAAAACCGTCAATAACTGTGCGGTCCATCCACAGCGAGACAAAGGTAGCGCTCAACCATTGAGCTGGGCGAATGAATAACTTTTCGTACAGCTCATCGAAATAATATTTGTTTTTCAAGACGGTGTAGAAACCACCCAACACTGGCTTGAGTGGATCAACCGTCTTTAAGGTCTTAACGCGGCTGTAAACCGTCCAACCGGCCCACAAACCACCCAAAGCAACAACCAGGGAGGTCAGCAGGGGGATGAAATTAAAGTCTACTGCCACTGGATGCTCAAGCAGCGTGCCACCCACAAACTCGTGGAACCAGTTCGGGATTAAACCACCCATCCCAGGGAAGTGCTCGGGGATACCTACCCAACCAGCACCAACGGCGAAGATCGCCAGGATGCTCAAGGGCAGGGTCATGGTCCAGGGAGTCTCTTGAGCGTGCTCAGCAGCTTTGGTACGCGGCTCCCCCAGGAATGTCAGGGTAATCTGGCGCATGGTATAGAAAGCAGTCATCAATGCCGCCAGGGCCAGCACACCGAAAACTACATAATGCCCATGTCCCCAGGCATCCGCCAGGATCTCATCTTTGGACCAGAAGCCAGCAGTCACCAGCGGAAAGCCTGATAGAGCAAACCCACCGATCAGGAAGGTCCAGAAGGTAATGGGCATTTTCTTGCGCAGGCCGCCCATGTTGTACATATCCTGCGGATCAACATGCTCGCCGGTGTGCAGCACACCGTGCTCCATGCCGTGGATCACGGAACCGGAGCCAAGGAAGAGCAACGCTTTGAAGAATGCGTGGGTAATCAGATGAAATGCGGCTGCTACGTAAGCGCCAATGCCCAGGGCAGCAATCATGTAGCCGAGCTGGGAGATGGTTGAGTAAGCCAGGACGCGCTTGATATCGTTCTGCGCCAGGGCAATCGTAGCGGCGAACAGAGCCGTAAAGGCTCCCACTACCGATAAGACCGTCATGGCTGTGGTCAGGTGACCATGTTCCATGCCTGCTGAGAGCAGGGGGAAGAAGCGAATGACCATGTAAACACCGGCGGAAACCATGGTCGCGGCATGGATCATCGCCGAGACGGGTGTCGGACCTTCCATGGCATCCGGCAACCAGACGTGCAAGGGGAATTGAGCGGATTTACCGACCGTACCGAAGAAGAGTAGGATGCCAATCAACCCGGCTGCTGAAAGTCCCAGGAAGCCGCCCACGGCAGGCGTGCTCGCCAGCAGGTTGAGCATCTCCTGGTTGTACAAAATATCCCGAAAGTTCATGGTGCCCGTGAAAGAGTATAGGTAAGCAATGCCCAGCAGCATGAACATGTCACCGATGCGTGTGGTCAGAAAGGCTTTGACCATGGCTGCACGCGCGGATTCTTTGCCATACCAGAAACCGATCAGCAAGTAAGAGCATAAACCCATGATCTCCCAACCGACGAACAGGGTGACCAGGTTGTCGCTGAGCACCAGCAAGTACATCCCGAAGGCGAACAAACCGATGAAGGCAAAAAAGCGAGCATACATGGGCTCAATGGAAGGAACCATATGGGAATGCCCATGCGCATCGGTCACTGTGGCGCCATGTGGAGGCAAACCAGGCCGGTCGTGATCTCCTTTGGGCTGTCCAAAATTGTGGTAGCCCACACTGTACAAAAAGATCATGAAGATCGTCCAGGCAACGAAAAACAGTGATACTGCGGTCAGCGGATCAACAAGCAGACCGACACTGAGATATTTGTCACCGGTCGCCAGCCAGTTAAAACTTGAAGTAAACGGATGCTCGCCCAGGTGCTCGGTGGTCACCGCTCTGTAAAAAACCACCATACTGCCCAGCCAGGAGAGAAAAGCCGCCCCAACCCCGATGATATGGCTAAGCCGGTTGCTGCGGTTGGTGAATAAAACAATTAAGAAAAAGGCCAGCAGCGGCGGGACGAGGAGAAGCCAGATGAGAGTTTCAGTTGCCATAGGTCACCATTTCAACAGGTTGATCTCATCCGCCACCACTGTATTCCGGCGGCGATATATGGATATAAACAATGCCAGGCCAACGGCTACTTCCGCCGCAGCAACAGCGAAGACAATGATCGCAAACACCTGACCGGTGATCGTTTCTGGTGTGCGGTACCGCCAGAACGCCACCAGATTGACATTCACTGAATTCAACATCAGCTCAATGCCCATCAGGATAGCAATAGAATTTTTGCGCGCCAGAACACCAAACAGACCGATGCAGAAGAGCGCGGCGGCAAAGATCAAGTACCAGGACAATGGGATCATCTATAAATTCCTCCGCAGCGTGCAACAGCAATTAGCTGTCTTTTCGCACCCGAGCGATCATAATCGAGCCAATCAAAGCTGCCAATAACAAAACCGAAGCAACTTCAAAAACTAATAAATATTGATCGGGCGCCAGCAAAGCCTGACCGAGTTGCACCACAGTATCTTGGTCGCTTAGCGGCTGTAAAGCAGTGTTAATGCCAGGCCAGCCCTGGAAGATCCAGAACAATGCTCCAAATAGAGCGACTGCCAGAGCAGCACCCCACCCCCAATTGGAATTGATTTGCGGACCGCTATCCGCGGCGACCTTGCGGGTAAGCATGATCGCAAAAATCACCAGGATGGCAATCGCGCCAATGTAAATGACCACCTGCGCTACTGCCAGAAAGCCAGCGTTTAACAACACATACAGCACCGCTATCCCAAACAGGGAGACAACCAGCCACAGGGCGGCATGAATCAGGTTATGTGCTGTAACCACCAACAAACCAGCCCCCAGGGTGGCCGCAGCTACTAAGAGAAAAATTATCTGCACAGCAGTCATTAATCGCCTCCAGGATCAGGAAGTGGGCGCAGCAGCAGTGCTTTCGGCAGGGCGGGCTAACGCACGATTTTCATCAAATTTCTTACGTTCAATGATGGCTTGACGGCGCGCCAGACTGAGCGCAATCCACCCCACCACGATATTGGCAACCAGCATCGATAGGACATAAACCCAAGGGTCAGTATTTGCCAGCAGCTTGTGCATCAAGGCCACAACCATCAGCAGCGCTAACGCGAGCGGGGTAAGGAATTTCCAGTTGAAACTCAACATATGGTCGATGCGTAAACGTGGCAAGGAATACTTGATCCACATAATGACCCAGTAAATAAACAGTGCTTTGGCAAAGAGGTAAACTACGCCCAGCATCGGTACCTGCTCCACGAATGGACCACTCCAGCCGCCCAGGAAAAGCGAGGCAAATAGAGCGCCTACGGTAAAGGCGTGCAATAGCTCGCCGGCATAGAACATGCCGAATTTCATCCCGCTATACTCGATATGGAAACCAGCTACAATTTCAGACTCCGCTTCCGCCAGATCGAAAGGTCCGCGCCCTAATTCGGCTTGAGAGGAGATCAAGAAGATCAGCGCGGCTAAGGGGACAACAAAAATATACCAGACCGATTGGCTTTCTACGATCTGATGGATGCCCATCGATGAAGCCAGAATTACCGGGATCATCAAAGAGATAACCATTGGCACTTCATAGGAAACCATCTGGGCAACCATGCGAAAAGCGCCTAATAAGGCATACTTATTATTACAGGCCCAACCCGCCATAATGATGCCCAACGTGCTGATAGCGCCCATCGCCACGATAAAAAGAATCCCAACGTTTATATCCGAGCCCAGAACAGTAGGCGTAAGGGGGATGACCCCCCAAAGGATCAACACTGTGGCCAGAGCGATAATTGGAGAAATGTTGTAAGGGACCTTATCCACCCCAGTGGGCGTGATATCCTCTTTAAGCAATAATTTTAAGATGTCGGCAAAAGGTTGAACCAACCCAAAGGGACCCAGGCGATTTGGGCCCAAGCGGTCCTGAAAACGAGCAACCACTTTCCGCTCCACCCAAACACACACAATCGCCACGATCAGGGCAACAGTGGACAAAACCACAATACCCAATCCGGTCAGGATGAGGTTCACCAGCCACGCCGCCAGGCCCCATCCTGTTAGCAGGCCTTCTAACCAGTTGGCAATGGAGTTAATTGGATCCATTGTTTAATGTCTCCTCAAAAAATTATTCAAAAAACCAATAACCGGCACGCAGGCATAACAAAGGCTGAGGGTTTGGCCTCAGCCTTTTCAGATTCATAAACCTAGGTTAGAACCACTCCAAGACACCTTTTCGCCAGGCATAGAATAATCCACCCACCAGGATCAAAATAAAAATGATCCCTTCTACCACAGCGAATAATGGCAAAATATCAAGCGCTACCGCCCAGGGGTAAAGGAATACAATTTCGACATCGAAGACCAGGAAAACCAGGGCGTAGATGTAATATTGAACCTTGAACTGCACCCAGGAATCACCAACCGTTTCAATGCCGCATTCATAGGTTTGGAGTTTAATTGGATTTGGTTTTCGAGGCGCAATAAAGCGGGGGAGAAGAATAGCAAGCGCCGGAAACACGGGAGCGATAATCAAAAAGACGCCGATATATAACCACTGTTGCTCAACCATGGGCACTCCTCGAGAGATAATAAAACCCCAGCCAATCACCCGTCTATTACCGCGTAACAAAACCAGCTTCGGTAAGCTGGTCATGATCTGGGGCATAGTCTGCAAAATTTTACCATAAGATGAGTGGCATGTGAATGTAATCATTAATCTATTTAAACTGATAAATATCACAAATTCTTTATTACCTTTTGGACTTACATACCTGGCAAGTGTATGGGCTCTGCGGACACGCCTGTTTAACATACCCGATAGTTGTCAAATCACACAAACTATCTTCTTTCGGAGTAATGCAGTCCAGGCAGATCGGATAACCATAAGCTCTTTCCTTAAAGGAATATTGGAGAAATTAATATTCATGAAATAACCAGATAAACAAACTCGGATTTATGGTAGCATAAAAATTATTGGAATTACGCACTTGCCTGGAACTGCGGAACTCCTAAATTATTGAACTGAACCTGGCTGTGAATTGGTGTGTAATAAAGGTGATTGAGGTACAGGTAGGTATCTTATGGATCAGAAAAGTACTACCATTGACCGTTGGTGGGATTTACCGGCAGCAGCTCTGCTAAGCATCGCTGTGCTTACTGCTGCGACTCGATTGGTTGCTACACAATGGACGGATGATCTCGAGCTGGCCCAAACTATCTCCCTGCTTGGATTGATCATCGGTATGTTGCTGGGCCAGAGCAAATTCTCTGCGCGTCTGGTTGGCTTCCTGGCAACCGCGTATGGAGTCTTTTTTGTTCCCTGGCAGATTGCCAGCCTGTATGCCAGCTCGATCGGTTGGCCAGAACGCATCCAGAGTATCACTGGCCGGTTAGGCTTAATCATCGGCCAGATCATACGCCAGGAAACCGTCATTGATTCGTTGCTCTTCATAGTTTTAATGGTGGCTTTGTTCTGGATTCTGAGCGTTCATGCTGCATACACCATCGTACGCTACGGACAAGCCTGGCAGGCTGTATTTCCTTCCGGTATTGCCTTATTCCTCATTCACTCTTTTGACGCTGCCATCTCGCGGCGAGTGTGGTTCCTGGCTTTCTACCTTTTCTTTGCCCTGGTGCTGGTCGCCCGCCTGACTTACCTGCAGCGTTTCAGCCGCTGGCAAAAATCTCGCATAAGCTTGCCGCCACACCTGAGCGTGGATTTCATCCGCACAGCTATCCTGGCCACCGCAATCATGGTTATCTTTGCCTGGACAGCCCCAGCCCTGGCAGAAACTTTTCCATCCGCTGAACGCGCCTGGGAAAAGATCAAACAACCTTACAATGTGATCAGAGACCGTTTCGATAACGCGTTCGCATCTTTACGATCTTCAGTAGGCATTGTCACCAATTATTACGGCGATAGTGTCTTTCTTGGGCGCGGTAATGTGCTCTCCGACCAACAAATCATGCAAGTCAGTGTGCCCACCGGCTTTCCTTCTACCGTGCGCCTATACTGGCGCGCCCGCACCTACGATACCTATCAGAATGGGCAGTGGTTAAGTACCATCATTAGCGCTTCAGCCTTTGATCCCGAGGTGGACAATTTGGTGTATGAAACCTCCAGCGGGCGTATCCCTGGAGTGTTTGAGTTCTATCCTGCGATGCCTATATCAACCATTTACACCCCGGCACAGCCGAATTGGATAAGCCGTCCGTCGGTGATTACCGCTGTGAGGGATCCTGATGGAAATATAGATATCTCTGGATTGCGCGCCGAGCCCGGTTTGGCAGCCGGCGAGATCTACTCCGTGCAAGCTTCCCCACCCAATGCCACGGTTGCCGAACTACGCGCAGCAGGCACTGAATATCCAGAATGGGTCACTGAGCGTTACTTACAGCTTCCCGAAACCATCACCGATAGAACGCGTGCCCTGGCTGAAGAGATTGCCGCTGGACACGAAAACCCATACGATAAAGCCTTCGCCGTAACGAATTGGCTGCGGAGCAATATCACTTACGCCGATACAATCGCAGCACAACCAGCGCGCCAGGATGCCGTTGACTGGTTCCTGTTTGACCTACGTCAGGGATTCTGCAATTATTACGCTTCGGCTGAAGTAGTCCTGCTGCGTTCCTTAGGTATTCCAGCCCGCTTCTCCGTCGGCTATGCGCAAGGCGAGAAACTGGTCGATCCCCGTTATTACGTGCGCCAACGCGATGCCCACGCCTGGCCTGAAGTCTATTTTCCAGATATTGGCTGGGTGGAGTTTGAACCTACCGCATCGCAACCATTGATCGTGCGGCTATCTGGTGGGGCGACTGATAATTTCGGTTCTGGCGACGGATCTTTACAGGACGAGCTTCGGCAGATGGATGAAGAGCGCCGCTCTTTACTCGAGGAGCAGCGACTTAACCCCGCCAGCCCTATCGAGCCAGTTTTGAACCCGATAGACTACCTGCGAATCATCCTGGCTGTAGCAGCAGGGCTAACAGTGCTGGCATTAATTATGCGCTTCTTCTTACCCCCACTCCCGGTGCTTCTGGTGATGATCTGGCGCAAACTTGGCTGGGAGCCATCCGAAAAATGGTTGCTATGGGCAGATCAAGCTTCTCAGAAAGCAGCGCTGCGCATAAGCCTGCCGCCCTTCCCTGTTATGGTAGAAAAATCACTGATCCAGATCGGCGTCCGCCCACCAGCCTTCATTCAACGCTGGTCACAATTGGTGAAGTTACCCTCGTTGAGTCGCTCCTATCTTGAAGTAAACAGAGCCTTAGGTCGAGTAGGGCAACCTGGCGCCGATACAGATACACCCAATGAGAGGGCCGACCAGCTTGGCGCAATTTTGCCAGCGGCGGCTAATCCCGCCCAACAACTGGTTGCAGAGTACCAGCTCTCGCTGTTCAGTACTCAAGAACCAGACATTGAAAAAGCCTACCAGGCCAGCCAGATTATCCGCAAGCTATCTTTGCGCAAGATGATCGAACGCTGGCTTAGCCGCCTGCAGGAATCCCCACGCTCGCAGCGCCGATCACTCTTCCAGGAACCAGCGCTCGAAAAACAGTCGGACAAGACTTTCGAAATTTAACCCACAAAGGGAATTTCAACTGCTCAGTACTTCCTGATAACGCCCAGCAAACAAGGCCGGGTTTCCCCCGGTATGCCAGAACAGCACCTGCTCACCGCGCTTGAAAGCACCCTTACGTGCCAAATCCAGCAAGCCAGCCGCTGCACGGCCTGTGTATACCGGATCCAATAAGATCGCCTCTGTTTGGGCGAAGAGCCGTATCGCCTCGATATCTGCCGGGGTGGGGATGCCATACCCGGCGCCCAAATAATGATCATCTACATTAACGCTCTCGAGGTCAATTCGGATCGGTACATCCAGGAGATCAGCAGTCTGGTTGGCCAGGTCAGCCACATGGTTCTTTAGTTGCTGGGCAGGCTCGTCCACGCTGATCCCCAGAATGCGCCCCTTATATCCAAAGAGTTCCTTACCCAGGACCAATCCAGCCTGCGTGCCTCCTGACGAGGTAGCAAATACAATCGTATCCGGATGCATACCTTGCTCCAGTAGTTCTCCTAGTGCAAATGCATAGGCCGCTGCTCCCACCGGGCTAGACCCACCGTAAGGCACGCGATACGGCCGTTTGCCTGCATTCCACGCATCCTGGAAGGCCGCCTCCAGAGACTGGTCGCGCGACTCCCGGCTGGTCCAGATAATCTTTGCACCCAGCAGTTGATCCAATAACAGATTGGCTGTCGTTCCTTGATCCAGCGCTGGATCACCTGCCAGGACTAAAATGCACTCAAATCCAAAACGCGCTGCCGCTGCAGCCGTTTGGCGACAATGATTGGATTGCACCGCGCCAGTAGTAATCAAAGTTCGCGCGCCATTGGCCTGAGCTTCAGCGACCAGATATTCCAGTTTACGGGTTTTATTTCCCCCAAAAGCCAGGCCGGTTTGATCATCGCGTTTAATTGACAGCACCGGACCCCCTATTGCCGCAGCCAGGCGCGGCATTTTTTCTACTGGAGTCGGTAAATGTGCGAAGCGAAAGCGGGGTAATGTCTTCATGTGATTCCTCGGGGTTGATTTATTGGATTAAATTCCAGCTGCCAGGCGAGTGTGCTGGTTGCCACGCTGGCGCATACGCTCTAAAACCCACGGCAATACCCGCGTGTACAGCATATACAGATTGGGCCGCACAGGTAGATCCCATGCGCCAATATGACGTATGACCTGGCCTCCCAAGCCATCTTTGAAACGATAAACCCCCCACATCGGGTCGTGTTCGCTGAATACATCGGGGGCTCCCCATAGATCATAAATCTCACAACCCAGGGCCTGCGCGCGGCGTAATGCCTCCCATTGCAAGAGGTAATTTGGCATCTTTTCACGCTCTAATTCGCGTGACATCCCATACAGATACCAAGCATGCCTCCCAAAATAGAATAAAATTAAACCAGCCACGCTCCTGCCACCCACATCAGCAATTAAGGGTTGTGCCAGGTTTGCCTGCATGAACGAGCTCCAAAGATGCAGATAATAATCCGCTGAACGAATGACGAATCCGTCTCGCAGAGACGTTTCAGCGTACATGCTATAAAGCTCCGGCAAGTCCTGTATGGTTCCCGTGCGTATTTCAACACCCCGCTTGTCCGCCAGGCGGATGTTGTAGCGCGTCTTTTGCTTCATGCTCCCCAATAATTCTTCTTCAGTTCGTTTTAGATTGATCAGCATTGTATTCTTAAACTGGATCTGATCCTGTGAAAAACGCCAACCGCTGGATTGCAATTGATTTACGACCTGTTCACCTAATGGATCAGGCACATCGCTTAATTCACCGGGTACCCCTGAACCCAGGCGTACATCCGGATCAATTTTTATAAATATTGCACCCTGTTTGCGCGCGATTTGAGACAAACTGATGAGAACCTGCTCTCGTAAAGAGGCGTCTCCCCAATCCAGCAATGGACCCTTGGGCGCGTACAGGACAGCAGGCTGGCTGCCCAAACGGCGAAATAAAGTACGTTTTAACAGCAGTGCTGCACCAAATAACTCATTTTGGGAGGTCCTCCAGATTTGGTGAACAGGCTGCCAGCCATACTGGGCTTTAAACTCTCCCCACTCCCACGTCTGAAGGATATGGGAGGCAGGTAATTGATGCAGGATCGTGCTCCAGGTAATGGCATCCATTAGCTGTTTTGTGAATTCAATCCACACCTCGAGAACGGTTCATCCAGAGTTGGTAAGCCCGGTAAATTAATGGTTGGTATATTCGATCCCAGGGGCCAATAGCACGCTGGATGACACCCCCAAAGCCTCTTTTAAAGCGATAAACACCCCACAGACCATCGGAGCGGTTCAAAAATTGGTCTTCCAGCTCGGTTTGAGGGACATCCGGGACACCATATAAGTCATACTGCTGAGCACCATACACTTTAGCCCAACGCATGGCTTCCCACTGCAGCAAATAGGTGGGCATTTTCTCCCGATGGGCATCACCTGAGGCGCCATAAAGATACCAGGCACGTGACCCAGATAAAAAGACCATCAGGGCTGCCAGAGGCTCTCCCTGGTAATCTGCCTGAAAAAGCTGGCATGCTCCTTGAGACGCAAACAGATCATAAGCTTTTTGATAATACGCTCGGCTGTGAACACCAAAGCCATCGCGGTCACCGGTGATGGAAATCAAGTGATAAAAAGTAGATAGATCAGCTGAAGGGTGAACCTGGACACCCTTTTTTTCTGCCAGGTGGATGTTATAGCGAGTCTTTTGCTTCATATGCGCCAGAATTTCTACTTCAGCGCCTTTGAGATCAACCAGGATTGTGCGAGGCGGCTGAATAGCGTGATGGCTCAGTACCACTCCCGGGGGAGTGAGCACCTGGGTTGGATTATCTTGCCAAACATCTGGCTCTATCCGTAAGAAAGCTGCTCGATGCGCCCGGCATATATTATCCAGCTCTGGCCAAAGTTGGTTCCAGTCGATGGATTCACCAGCATTCGCGAGGACGGGTCCACGAGCAAGGTATGCAAATGTGAATCCCAATGGCAGCCGGCGAAAGAGAATTTGTGCACCATAATTTGCGCTGAATAACTTATCTATCCAGCGTACAGCATGCCAGCCAAAAGCAGCCTTCAACTCTCCCCAGGCGCCCGTTTGCAGTAAATGCGCCGCGGGGTTGCCTGCCAGCCAGGCATCCCATTCCTTAAGGTTTATTTCAGGCATAGATTAACCAACGAATGGAATATTTCACAGCTCAAACATAAGAAGTAAGATCCGGTGGAGGAGTGCTGCGCATGGATGCACCCGGAATACTTTCATCAAGAATTTGTATAATCCCCCCCACATCCCCTTCACGTGCCAAATGAATTAATGCTTCAATTTTTTCTGTCAGCGCATCCCCAGCCAGGATGTCTTCATCTTCAAGCAATACGATATCCGGATGTGGTGTAGGTTTATAGCTCGCGTATTGGTCCCACAGCTGTTCGTACAGCTTTTCTCCCGGACGGATACCGGTGAATTGGATTTCTACATCTCGTCCAGGTTCCAGCCCGGAGAGGCGAATTAGATCCTCTGCCAGATCCAGGATGCGCACTTGCTCGCCCATATTCAAGACAAAAACTTCTGCGCCATCGCCCATGGCAGCGGCCTGTAAAACCAGATGTACCGCTTCGGGGATGGTCATAAAATAGCGTTTCATGTCGGGATGAGTGATTGTTATTGGCCCACCCCGCAAGATTTGGCGTTTAAATAAAGGGACGACACTGCCACGACTGCCCAGCACATTCCCAAACCGCACTACAGAGTAAGGCAGACCGGAGCGCTGCGCAGCATCTAGCACGATTAATTCGGCCATCCGTTTCGCAGCCCCCATGATACTGGTCGGGCGGATCGCCTTATCGGAGGAGATCATCACCAGGCGCTCAACCCCATAGGTTGCGGCGACCTCTACAATATTGCGGGTCCCCTGGACATTATTAGAGATGGCTTCCTCGACATTTGCTTCCATGAGAGGCACGTGCTTGTGCGCAGCGGCGTGGAAGATTACCTGCGGGCGAAGGTGCTCGAAGACAATATTGAGTCTATCCAGATCCCGAACATCAGCGATAATCGGATGCAGCGGAATATTTGGGAAATTCTCCTCCAACTCTAACAAAGTCTCGAAAATTGAGTTTTCACCGTGCCCTAACAAGATCAATGCCGATGGGCCCCAGCGCGCCACCTGGCGACATAATTCCCGTCCGATTGAACCGCCTGCTCCGGTGATTAAAACCCGCTTGCCTCCCAGACTGTTGCCTATCCGCCTTTCGTCAATCTGGGCAGGCTCGCGGCGCAGCAAGTCGGCAATCTCAACCTCACGTAAGCGACTGACATTTACTTTGCCGCCAATTAATTCATAAATACCCGGCATGGTGCGAAATGGGATGCCTTTTAATCGGCAGGCTTCTGCCACCTGCCGGACAACGCGCCCTGGAGCGCTCGGAATAGCGATGATTACCTCATCGATTCTGCGTGTGATCACTACGCGGCTTAAATCGCTCAGGGTTCCTACTACCGGGATACCATGGATTTGCTGGCGTTGTTTTTCAGTGTCATCATCCAGAAAGCAGACCGGCTCGACCATCAGTTCAGGGTTCTTCTGCATTTCTCGCACAACCAGCGCGCCTGCGTCTCCAGCCCCCACAATCAAGACTCGTTTACGGCGCCTGTATTCGGGTTGGTTGGTCTGAATATCAGCCAGCAAGCGCATCGAAAAACGCATCCCACCGACCAGGAGTAAAGTCAGCAGCCAATCTATGGGCAATGGGCTGCGCGGAAAGTTTGGGACGATTTCCAAAGCCCGTAACAGAACGACCATCAAAGAGACCACTACTGAGGAACTGGTAACCCCTAGAAAGATCAGCTTAAGTTCTTGGACACTGGCGTAAGCCCATAGACGCCGGTAAAAGCCAAAGGCGCGAAAGATGATTGGTTTGACGACCAGCGAAATTCCAATCAACCAGATTGCCTGGGGCAAATAGTAGACAAATAAGGGGCCTAAATCGGTACGTAATGCGAAACTACCGAGACCAGAAACTATAATCAGCAGCAGATCCCCCAAAAGAAGCCAGCGATTGCGGAGGAATAACCTTGGTTTCATTTTGCTTATCGACCGCGCAAACCTAACATGGTTGAGGGGGTACGCAACATGATCATGATATCCATGACGATATTGCGATGTTTTATATAATAAAGATCGTACTCGAGCTTGACAATGGTTTCGTCGATGGTTGAAGCATAACCATAATTCACCTGAGCCCAACCGGAAATACCTGGCTTGACCATCAAGCGCGCCCGGTAGAACGGTACATGTTGCTGGAACAATTCGACCAATTCAGGTCGTTCGGCACGCGGTCCAACCAGGCTCATCTCACCGCGCAGCACATTAAAGAATTGTGGCAACTCATCCATATGCGTTCTACGCAGAACACGACCAACCCGCGTAGCACGCTCATCATCTTCCTTGGCCCATTTTGGCCGCCCGTCTGCTTCTGCATCGTTACGCATGGTACGAAATTTTAGAATGGAATAGGGTTGTCCACCACGACCAGAGCGCGTTTGTGAATAAAAGACCGGCCGGCCATCATCCAGCATGATAGCGAGAGTGACGAAGGGCAAGATAAGCAATAATACTAAACTACCGAATAAGCCACCTAAAATATCCAGGATGCGCTTTCCCAGGATATAGAAACCACTCGCGCGTGCTTGATCAACAAATGAGCGCAAAATCCAATCTGCTTCCAGGAGGCGGATCGGTACACGACCTAAAAGCTCCTCATAGACAACAGGCATGCGCGAGATTTCCACACCGGCCGCCTGAGCATCCAACAGCGTTTGAAACATACCGCCCTGCATTTCACCTGAAATGGCAACGATGATGTCAGATATTTGTTGGTCCCTGATCACCTGCAGCAAGTCCTGGTGGTTGCCAACTACGGTCAGTCCTTCGATCTCCTTACCTTGTTTATCCAGATCGTCATCAATAATCCCCACCAGATAAAATGGCGGCGGCCATAAATCGTTGATGATCGCCAACAATAACTCACCTGTGCGCCCCCCACCAACCAGTAATACACGACGCATGAGCGCAGGCGCAGTAAAGATACGAATGAAGACCCAGCGCCACAGCAGAGTCAGCGCAACGACACTAATTAAGTAGCTTGCTATGCCGCGCCTGGGGAGTGAGTTCGGCTCCGACGTAAAGTAAAACAAAAGATAAATTCCTAGGCCAATGATCGCGGCAGTGATCACCCCACGCACGGTTTGACCAAAGTCAATCGCCCGGTGCATATCATACAACTCAACCATCAGGAAAATCCAGATCAGTGGTAATAAATAGAACCAGATGGCAGGTCGTTTTTCGAGAAATTCTAAACCAGTCAACCAGCGCGATGAGCTAGCCCAGTAATACAGGGAAATCACCAGGGCTAGGGCAGCCATTAAAAAGTCGCCAATCAGAAGGATCGTACGCCGTTCGCCCTGCCGTAGCTGCCAGGGACTAGATTTTGATGTCCGTTTAGCGTTATTCATAGTTTTATCCGGGAACCTTATCTGCTTCCCGTTGTTTAATCATACTCCACAAGAATGCGCTTCCCCAGGTTAAATGCATGATTGCGATTGCCAGAGGCACCACGGCCAATAATGCCAGATCCTTTTTCTTCCATGCAATTTGCAGACCAGCGCCTGATAAAATCAGAACGTATAAAAGGATCAGACCCGCTAATAAGAGGCGCATCGTCGGCCAAAAAATAGCCATCGCAGAGCCTGCTAAGAGAGTGGCAACGAAGAGCGGCGGAATAGCCTGTCGCCAGCGCAAACTCGCCGGATACCTGCGAAGCATGCGCGCTTTCCAATAGCCATAGCGCCAGTATTGGCGCGCCAGGGCGCCCAGATTAGGGCGAGCAAAGTACACCGTCCGGATTGCTGGATCCAGCCAGATCCGCCCACCAACAGCCCGAATGCGGGTGTTAAATTCATAGTCCTCGTTGGTGAGCAAACTTTCATCATATCCACCAATGCGGTCTACCAGGCTGCGAGCATATGCCCCAAAGGGTACCGTATCGGTGATCTGGGGACGCGACCCAAAGCGGTAGTGAGCGTCTCCTACCGCCAATGGATGGGCTGCGACGGCTGCGATGGCGCGTGCCTGAATACCACTCCCCAACGGTTGAATCTCCCACACCCCACCTACATTCTCACCCAGACCTTGCTCCAGGGCTGCCACGCTGCGTTCCACATAATCCGGTTGGGGCATTGAGTGCGCGTCCAGGCGTACAATCCATTCTCCCTGGGCGGAAGCAATGGCGCGATTCAATCCGGATGGGATATTGCGATTAGGGTTGTCGACAACACGCACATACAACAGCGGGTTGGATTTTTGAAAATCGGCTATAACGGCTCGGGTCTGGTCAGTGGACATGCCATCGGCGATAACCACTTCAAAATCACTCTTGTTAATCGTCTGATCACACAGGGATTTCAGCAAAAGTTGGATAGTAGCTTGCTCATTGTAACATGGCACAATGACCGAAACTTTTAGCATGCACTGGCTCCGCATAGAAACAGGATAAAGCACTGTTCCGTTGACCGGTCCAGTGTGTACTCTCTAAGTGAACGTTTCTGCATGCAGCTCGCCTGGCGCAAACGTAGATTTTCCACATATCCCATGCCTTAGGATTGCGAACTTACATATCTCCTAAGACAAGGGAAGAGAATTCACTATTTACGGAGGGCAATGGCTTCGATCTCAACTGCTGCGCCGAGCGGTAAAGCAGCTACTTGAAAAGCTGATCGAGCGGGAGGTTCTTCCACAAAAAATTGACCGTAGACTCCATTCATAGCCGCGAAATCATTGATATCGCGCAGGAAAACGGTCACCTTGACAACCTGATCCAATGTTGTATCTGCAGCGTTAAGAATGGTCTGCACATTGATCAATGCCTGGCGTGTTTCGGCTTCTATCCCACCGGGAACGATTTTATTAACCGCCGGATCGAGACCTAGCTGCCCAGAAACGAACACAAAACAAGCAGCATCGATGCCAGGAGAGTAGGGAGCCAGGGGTTTGGCCGCACCGGGCGGATAGATCGGTTTACGTTCGTGCATTTTTCACCTCAGTGGATATTTTTTCACCCGCAGGGGGCGGTTAACTTTCAAATTTGATTAATTGCAGCACGTCTTGCAACGCTGCAGCGAACAGCTCATCCATTATAGCTGGATCAGTCTCATAAAACCCACCGAAAGACCCATCTGCATAGGCAAGACGGGCAGCATCGGCAGAAAGCAAGCCAGAAATATGCGGTGGGGGTTTCTCGTCCGCCGGCAGATCCGCTACTCTGGTAAAAGGAAACGCTTCCATCCAATTCGCATGGGCGCGTTTCAGCCCATGCTTTAATGCTACTTCCTCAACGGAATGGGATTGCCACCAGGCATACCACCCAATCTGCAAACCAGGCAGCTCGTTCAGTATTTCATAAAGCCGGCTGCGAGCGGGATCATTCCCGCCATGCCCGTTTAATAGCAGCAGCCTACGAAAGCCATGCCGGTATGCCGAACGGACGATATCCTCAACCAGGTCAAGCAATGTAGTGCTCCGCAGGCTAAAAGTGCCAGGGTAAGCCAGGAAGTAGGGGGAAGATCCAAAGTTCAGGGGAGGCGCAATCAATACTCCTGATTGTTGGCTGGCAGCATCTGCTAAAGCCATCGGAATACGCACATCGGTAAGCAGGCTCAGGTAGGCGTGTTGCTCGCAGGCGCCCAAAACCCAGATGAGCCGGTCATCGCCTTGCAAGTATTGTTCAACATCAAACCAGTTAAGATCCTCGATGCGCATTCAGCCTCCAACCATACGGGAAAAATTAAACAACAATGTTTACCAATTTTCCCGGGACGACAATCACCTTGCGCGGGGTGCCGCCTTCCAGGTGTCTTTGAACCGTCTCGCTGGCCAGAGCCAGGGCCTGCACTTGTGCGGATTCCATGTCCAGCGGCACAGTAATGCGGTCGCGAACTTTTCCATTAATCTGGATTGCCAACGTTACTTCATCTTCCTTTGCCGCTTCTTCATCTACAGCAGGCCAGGGCTGCAGGTGAATGGAGTATGGCTTTCCCAGGTAACTCCATATTTCTTCAGCGATATGTGGGGTTACCGGCGCCATCATGCGCAGGTATAGATCAACGACCTCTCGCCAGGCCGGGTCAGATCCTGCTCCCGCCGCTTTGGCGCGTGTCATTTCGTTGAGTAATTCCATCAGACCGCTGACGATCGTATTAAACTCAAATTGTTCAAAGTCGTGCGTCACCTGACGCAAAGTCTGGTGAGTCTTCCGGCGTAGATTGCGGATAGTCTCTCCATTAGTGCGGCCAGATTGGGCAGGCTCTGTAAAGAGAGACCAGACGCGGCGGATCCAGCGTGCGGTACCCTCAATACCACTCGAATTCCAGGGAGCGCCTAATTCCCAACGCGCGAAGAACATCAAATAAGCACGTACTACATCGGCGCCATAACGATTTACCAGATCATCCGGAGCAACCACGTTCCCGCGACTCTTGGACATCTTCTCTGAGTCTTCACCCAGAATGATGCCTTGATTGCGTAACTGGAGCATAGGCTCGGGACCTTGCATGACACCCATGTCGCGCCCGGCTTTATGGAAAAAGCGCGTGTAAATCAAGTGCATGGTGGCATGCTCTATTCCACCGGTATAGGTATCTACGGGCATCCAGTAAGCATACTCAGCCGGGTTGAATGGTCCTCCTGGGTAATCCGGACTGAGATAGCGCAGATGGTACCAGGACGAACACATAAAGGTATCCATCGTGTCAGTTTCACGTTCTGCTGGTCCGCCGCACACCGGACAGGTCGTCTGTCTCCAGGTCGGATGCAGCTTTAATGGACTTTCTCCGGTCGGCTTCCACTCCACATCATCGGGCAGCAAAACCGGCAGCTCCTCATCGGGGACAATTTGCGGACCATGTTCAGGGCAGTAGATGATTGGAATCGGCGCGCCCCAGTAACGCTGGCGTGAAATCAACCAATCACGCAAGCGATAGTTTACAGCGCCTTTGCCAGAACCTTGCTCTTCCAGCCAATGGATCACGGTCTTTTTGGCTGTATCACCTGGAGTTCCACTAAATTCGTCCGAGTTAATCATTGTGCCATAAGCATCATGGAACAGGGCATCACGGTAGAATTCCCGCTCCCAAAGCATTTCCATCAGGCTGCGCGCAGAATGTACAGTCCTTGATAAACTCTTACAGCGCTCCAGAATCCGAGCATCGGCTTCAACCGAATCCCAACGCTCAATCCCACTGCTGAAGATGAACAGCCACTGCGTACCGACAATTTCAATCCAGGCATGCGGAAGCAAATACGCCTGGCAGAGCTCAATAAAGCGCGCCGCTTTATCCTCTGGCAGTGTGACTCGCAGGCCATCTTCAGCTTTGAAGGGCAATAAACCAACAGCCAGGAGAGCTTCCTCGAAACCGGGCTGCGTCGATCCAGTTGGGATAAAAGATTTGGTTAAGCCATCCGGACGATCGATCACCGGCAGAATAGAAAGGCCAAATTTCAAGGCAAATGTAAAATCGCGTTCATCGTGGGCGGGGACAGCCATAATCGCCCCGGTTCCGTAGGTCATCAGGACATAATCTGCAATCCATATGGGGATGCGCTTGCCATTGACCGGGTTGATTGCAAAGCCACCCGTAAATACACCTGATTTCTCTTTATCCGCAGATTCACGCTGGATATCGGTTTGGCGAGTGGCGTCTTGAATATAGCGCTCTACCTCTGCCTTTTGCTGAGCAGAGGTGATCTTTGCAACCAGTGGATGTTCCGGCGCCAGGACCATAAAAGTGGCGCCCCATAATGTATCTGGGCGGGTGGTGAAAACCTCTATGGGGTCACCCAGCTCGCTGTTGAAAACAACCGAAGAGCCTTCCGAGCGCCCAATCCAATTGGTCTGCAGCGTTTGTACACGCTCAGGCCAATCCAGGTGCGAAAAATCCAACAATTCTTCGGCATACTGCGTGGTGCGGAAGAACCACTGATCCAGGTTTTTCTTGATAACTGGTGTGCCACAGCGTTCACAATGGCGATCCTCCCCCCAAACTTGCTCGCGCGCCAGGGTCGTGTTGCAGTTGGGGCACCAGTCCACCGGTGACATCTTTCGGTACGCCAGATTATGCTTGAAGAGCTGGCTAAAGAACCACTGGGTCCAGTGGTAATACTTCGGATCGGCTGACACAGCTTCGCGCCGCCAATCAAACATGGCGCCCATACTCTTTAATTGGCCGCGCATGCGTTCAATGTTGGCATATGTCCATTGCTTGGGATGAATGTTACGGCGCACAGCAGCATTTTCAGCAGGGAGACCAAAAGCATCAAAACCCATCGGGAACAGGACATTATAGCCACGCATACGCATGAATCGCGCCCGGGCATCACTGGGAGTGATCGCATACCAGTGTCCAATATGCAGGTCACCCGAAGGGTACGGCAGCATGGTCAATGCATAATGTTTAGTCCGCTGAGGGTCGATATTTGAATTATAAAGACCATCCGCCTCCCAGCGCTGTTGCCATTTTTGTTCAATCTCAGTATGGTTGTAGCCAGTGTTGTCTGCCATTCTACTCTCCAGATTAAAACGCTTTGCGGGCGATTATAACCATTCTTCAGGATTCCGCCGAGAGCGGGGCTTAACTGTTTCTTGTCGACCGGCGGTCTCCAGACCAATACGGATGATCTCGGCCGCGACGGCAGTCCGGCGCGCCCAATTGGCTGGATCGGCATCATAAGCAGCGGCCGCCTGCTGCTGGCGCAGAGCATCAGCAGCGTTAGCCTGGTAACGATCCGCCGATTCCCAATCCAGCCCATCCACTTCTAGATAACCCATCTTGAAGCCGGCCTGCTTTAGGAGCACCGTCCATTCACCATCCACGCCAAGGGCATGACCAGGCGTCGTATGTTCGATAACATAGCGCGCCGCTGCCAGACAGAAGCCTTTTGATCCTGCGCTTACATCCATCTGCGTGCCAACGATATGTGAAATGACGGCATTGCTCAACGCTTCAGTTTGGACCAGAGCAGCCGGATGAGTCTGATATGCCTGAGCAGTCCGCCCGATAACCAGATATTCGCAAGTCTGGATTACCGGTAAAGTTCGCAGCCACTCATCCGGTCGTTGTTCAATCCAACGAATTAGGCGATCCATGTCCGCGTAATGGATCCAGGGAGACGCGCTTTGGGAGGCCAATTTCAAAGCCATGTAGCGCCCCCAGGACCAGTATGGGTTGATGTGACAGAATACAGCGCTGCCTTTCAGGCGTTCCAAGAGAGCAGCCTGACCAACAGGGTCATCTGGCTGCGCAGGTAAGGAAATATAGATGCGCTCATACGTCTCTTGAAGATGTTCCAGGATACGCTCGAAGCGATCAATCTCGCCGCGCGGATTCCAGGTGGCAGCCAACACGATAGAATTGGGGGTCATTCAGTCATAGCCATGCGCATTAAGAATGTATGCCCGCGCTGCATTTCCAAAAGTCCTTTCCAAACACCTTGCGCATCTCCCTCCGCCAGGATGGTATGAGCGGGACAATCACATTGGGCATTAAAAGGATCGGGACAGGAACGAATCGCTGCCATCACCGACTCCACGGCGTCTGGTGAGACCCAATAACCGATATGCTTCCAATCTTCGCCTTCGTAAAAACTACGCCGAGATTCCTCATACAGCGCCAGACCTTTGAAACCACATACTTTGCAACTTACTACCTGTAAGGTAATTTCCTCGCTATCCCGGTCCGGCGGCAGCTCAATACTGGCAATTATTTTCAGGCCATTGTAGGTCCTACACTGCGGACATGCGAAAGGCATTTTGCAAACCTCGTCAGTTTACAATCAAATTGATGATCTTATCAGGCACATAATACACTCTTTCGATATGTCCGTGTTGAAGAAACTGCTGGACTTTTGGATCGGCGAGCGCGCGTGCTTCAGCCAGAGCTGACGACGCATGCAAAGGTAACCGTATAGTCGCTCTCAGCCTGCCGTTTATCTGAACAGGTACTTCTACATCATCTGCGACTAAGAGATCTGCTGAGGCTTCGGGCCAGGTCTGTTGATGTACGCTGCCCGCATGCCCGGTCAAGTGCCATAACTCCTCAGAGATATGCGGCGCTGCCGGCGCAAGGAGAATCAGGAACACGTTCAAAGCATCATGGTAGGTGGAAGTCTGCCAGCGATCTGTCCGCCAATACTCACCCAGCAAGTTCGCAAATTCCATTAAAGCCGCAATCATTGTATTCAAACGAAAATCTGCAATACGTTCGGTGACTTGCTGAATAGTGCTATGCAGGGCGCGCTCCAAATCAGGATCGGGCTGTGTGGTTGTGTGGCTGCTGTAGTATGTAGATTGATACAAGCTCCATACGCGATTTAAAAAGCGCCCTGCTCCTTGAATGCCTGCCTGGGTCCAATCCACATCTTGATCAAAGGGAGCCATAAACATTTCATACACGCGTAAAGCATCTGCGCCAAAAGTCGCTGCGATAGCATCTGGAGTAATGACGTTGCCGCGCGATTTAGACATACGCATGCCATCAGGTCCCATTAATTGACCCTGGTTGCGCAAACGGGCGAACGGCTCGCGGAAGGGTAATAAACCTTCATCTGCCAGCACTTTTGTCCAGAAGCGGGCGTACAAAAGGTGCAGCACGGCATGTTCTGCACCACCGACGTATAGATCGACGGGCATCCAATAACGCATCGCATCTGCATCGAAAGGTGCGTCAGTTTCATGGGGGCTGGTGAAGCGTAGAAAGTACCAGGATGAACATGCAAACCCGCCCATCGTATCGGTTTCACGCTCGGCTGCTCCACCACATTGAGGGCATGTCGTATGCAGAAAGGTCACAGAACGAGCCAATGGAGAGCGCCCCGTACCATCTGGTCGAAAATCATCCATCTCGGGCAGCAATACCGGCAGCTCACTTTCGGGTATGGGGACTTCCCCACACTGAGCACAATATACAATCGGGATGGGAGTGCCCCAATAGCGCTGGCGACTGATCAACCAGTCACGCATGCGGTATTGTACCTTCCAGCCTCCGGCAGCCTGGCGCGCCAATTCCTGAGCGATAGCTTGCATGCCCGCCATACTGGTCAGACCAGAAAACGGACCCGAATCTACCATCTGCCCGGGTGAAGTAAAGGCTGCTTCTGCAGGTTGTTCCGGATTCTGCTCAATAGGTTGAATGACTGTTCGGATGGGCAAGTCGTACTTTTGCGCAAATTCAAAATCGCGCCTATCATGAGCTGGTACGCCCATCACAGCTCCAGTACCATATCCTGGTAAAACATAATCTGCCACCCACACCGGCACGCGTTCCTGGCTCAGTGGATTAACCACAAAAGCTCCCGTGAAAACACCGGTTTTCTCGCGTTCTTCCTGCATGCGTTCCACCTCACTGCGTCTGGCGGTTGCATTTAGGTATGCCTGGACAGCTGCTTGCTGTGTCGATATGGTGAGTTGTTTGACCAGTTCATGTTCTGGGGCCAGGACAAAAAAGGTCACCCCGTACAAAGTATCTGGACGGGTTGTGAAAACCGGAATCGGCACGCCATCGGGAGTGTGGAAGATCACTTGGCAGCCTTCCGAACGGCCTATCCAATTGAGCTGCATACTTTTAATCGCTTCAGGCCAGTCAATCTCATCCAAACCTGACAGCAATTCGTCTGCATAAGCTGTAATTCGAAAATACCAGGCAGGGATTTTCTTACGCGTAACGCCGCTATGTCCACGCCAACAAACGCCATCGGTTACTTCATGGCTCGAGAGCGTCGTCTGGCA